>Ga0209986_10001974_pt1 | contig 19230 bp, 15 predicted proteins | sample BlataG_FD_183168 | JGI IMG/M metagenome (GOLD analysis project Ga0209986, IMG submission 183168) | Deep subsurface microbial communities from Black Sea to uncover new lineages of life (NeLLi) - Black_00105 metaG (SPAdes) (version 2) | ecosystem: Environmental > Aquatic > Marine > Oceanic >... | reverse complement strand
TTTCCGCCCCTTGAACGATGCTGTCATACAAGGGCGGCTGCGGGGCGTAGCAGGTGTAGTAGGCTGTAACAACGCCCGTACTCGTCATGACTACTCTCACGAGTACATCACTCGAGAACTGATCAAAAACGATGTGCTGGTAGTGATGACCGGTTGTGGGGCTATCGCCTGCGCCAAGTGTGGCCTTCTTTCGCCTCAGGCAGCTCTTGAGTACGCTGGTCCTGGGCTCCGGGAGATTTGCGAGACAACGGGCATCCCACCAGTGCTGCACGTGGGTAGCTGCGTCGACAACAGTCGCATCCTGACCGTGCTCAGCCAGATGGCCACTGAGGGCGGGTTGGGCGAAGACATCGCGGACATCCCCGGAGTGGGATTCGCCCCGGAGTGGATGAGCGAGAAAGCCATCTCCATCGGTTGCTATTTCGTCGGCTCTGGCGTTTACACCATTTTCTGCAGTGAATCGCCAGTGGCCAACAGCCCCATCGTCAACCGCTTCATCAGCGAGGAATGGGAAGACCGCATTGGCGGAAAGCTGGAATTCATTCCCGACCTGGAAGAAGCCGTCCAAAAGGCTTTGGAACACATTGACAAGAAGCGGGCTGCTTTGGGTTTGGTGGAATATGATCCCGGCCGCTACGGCCAGAGCGGCGACTCCTTGCTGCTCAAGTTGCTGGAAGAGCAGGGTGAGGAAGCATTCAACGTGTATAGTGCCAAAATAGTGGGATCAGCCAAAAGCTAAGCAAGCTTTGGAGATAAGGAGAAAGCACCCATGTCTAGGTATATCACAACTCGTGCCATTCGCGGCGCTAACATGATTGTTGGTGAAGCAGACACCATGCTGAAGAAGGCCATTGGGGAACTGGGCGCAGATACGCCCGTGACCTTTCCCAACACCGCTTACTACCTTCCTGTGATTTTTGGCTTCACTGGACGGGAGGTAACCAAGCTCGGCGACCTCGCGCCAGTGATCGAAGAGGCAAAGAAGCTTCTACATCCAGTGCCAGGCAAGGAGATGTGGCTGCCCTACTTAGGGGAGGCTCTGGATTGCGGTGTAGCGACACTTTGGGCCGAAGAGATCATAGAGGGCATCCGTTTCGCTCGTGGTCTGGAACCACAAAAGATCACCTGGGATGGCAGCTACATCCCGAGCAGCAGCTTCACTTCACCCGATGCCGACGCCGTGGCAGGAAAACTGCTCAACGGCCCCATTGACGACATTCAGCTTCGCAGTTGGGGCATCCAGCTCGTGGATGGGCGCATGCCGGGCTTTGCAGCGGTCATCGGCGCAGCCCGCTCCAACGAAGCAGCTGTGCAGATCATCCGCGAACTTCAGCAGCGCAACATTCTCATCTTCCTCTCTGGCAACGTCAACGGACGGAGCATCATCCATCAGTTGATGGAAGAGGGTGTGGAAATGGGCTACGATACTTACATCGTGCCCTTTGGCACTGACACTATCTCTGCCATCTATGCCGCTGGCTTCGCCACCCGGGCGGCCCTGACCTTTGGCGGAATGAAAGGTGGCCAGGCGCGTGGCATGCTTCTATACAACAAGTTCCGCTGCTTTGCCTTTGCCCTCGCATTAGGAGAGGTGGACGACCTGAAGTATGCCACTGCTGCTGGCGTCCTCAACTACGGCTTCCCCGTCATTGCCGACACCGTTATCCCACAAGTCTTACCTACTGGCGTCACCATCTATGAGCACGTCGTAAGCATGCCCTTCGATGACATCGAGGGTAAGGATGACGCTGAGAAGGCCAAGCGACTAGTGCAGCGCTGTATCGAAGTACGCGGGGTCAAGATCAAGATCACTGAAGTGCCTATCCCTGTGCCCTACGGGAGCGCTTTTGAGGGCGAAAGGGTGCGCAAGGCGGATATGCGCGTGGAGTTTGGCGGGAAACACAGCCGCTGCTTTGAGTACTTGCAGATGTCCGACCTTGATACCGTAGAAGATGGCAAGATCGAGATCATTGGCCCTGGCTTCGAAGACGTCGAGGAAGCCGGGCACATGGACATGGGCATCCTAGTGGAAGTCGCAGGACGAAAGATGCAAGAAGACTTTGAACCCGTGCTGGAGCGACAGATTCACTATTTCATCAATGGCGCATCAGGCATCCAGCACATCGGCCAGCGCGACATCGCCTGGATTCGCCTCAGCAAGGCGGCTGTCGAGAAGGGGTTCAATCTAGAGCATTTCGGCAAAATCCTCTATGCTCGCTTCCACGCTGATTTCGAAGCTATCGTAGACAAGGTGCAAGTCACAATCATCACTGAGCCCAAGCTGTATGCTCAGTGGCTGGAGAAGGCCCGCAGGGCCTATGACTTCCGCAACCGACGCATAGCTGAGATGACCGATGAATCGGTGGATACCTTCTACAGTTGCATACTGTGCCAGTCGTTTGCCCCGACCCACGTCTGCGTGGTCAGTCCGGAGCGCGTAGGGCTCTGTGGTGCTTACAACTGGCTGGACTGCAAAGCATCACACCAGATCAATCCTACGGGGCCAAACCAGCCCATCATCAAAGGCACATGCCTTGACCAGGGCAAGGGCTACTTCGCGGGTATTGACGAGTACGCCAAGGCGGCCTCCCGAGGGACAGTGGAACAGGTGTCCATGTACTCCATCATGGAGAACCCAATGACGGCCTGCGGCTGCTTTGAGTGCATCATGATGATCATCCCTGAAGCGAACGGTTTCATGATCGTCAGTCGGGAGGATCCAAGCATGACCCCAGCAGGGATGACTTTCTCCACGCTGGCTGGCATATGCGGCGGCGGTATACAGACGCCCGGAGTGCTCGGCATCGGCAAGTATTACCTGACAAGCAAAAAGTTTATCTCTGCAGAGGGTGGCTTCAGCCGCGTGGTCTGGATGTCATCTTTCTTGAAAGAGTCCATGGCCGAGGAGCTCAAGGCCGTTGCCGAGCGCGAAGGCGACCCCGATATGATTGACAAGATCGCCGATGATCGCGTTGCTACCACCGTGGAAGAGCTGCTGCCTTTCCTGGAGGAGAAGGGCCATCCAGCCTTGACGATGCCACCGTTGTTCTAGTTCTGAACGCTCGTTGTAGGGCGTTGAAGCAGGAGGCAGTATGACAAATGAGAACAAAGTGAAAGTGCACGAGAAACACGTAGAAGATGTCATGCACCGTGGCGTCATCACTTGCAAGACCCACACCCTTCTGAAGGAAGTCGTGCGCATCATCGCTGACACCGACGTGCATGCCATCGTCGTCATTCACGACAACGAAGATGTAGCGGGGATTGTATCACACATGGACTTGCTCCGGCTGCATGGCCAAAACCTCCTCAACTACAAAGCCGAGGACGTGATGACGCCTAAGGTCATTGATATTGCGCCAACAGCGACCATCAAGGAGGCCATTGCCTTGATGCTGGAGAACAACATCCGGCGCGTGCTGGTGACGGAGAAAATGCCTGAGGGCAAGCGGGCAATAGGTGTGATATCTACTACTGACGTGATCAGGGATATGCGCGAGCAGCCCTGGTTCTGGTAGTGCCCATCCCGAGATGTTGGCAATACTCTCGGATACCCTTTAAGCATTGCTGTTCACTTCGCGAAGGCGAAGAAGCCTAACATTGGGAAAGGAGACATCACGTAGATGCCTGTTACAGTAGAGATACACAAAGAGAAATGGACAGGCAAAGTTCGGGAGGTAACGCTTGGTGCTACCGCTGACGAAGGCGGTACGCGGCAGAGAAAGGTCACTGTGGGGGGTGAAAGCACGCTGCCGTTCCTCGATTTCGAGGGTGATATTCCGAACCCACCCGTTGTTGCGCTTGAGGTTCAAGACCGATACCCCGAGGACTGGTCCGCTCTTCTCAAAGAAGTCTGGGGAGATGTATTGCACGACCCGGCTGCCTGGGCCAAAAAGGCCGCAGAATGTGGGGTCGACATCATCGCCCTCAAGCTGCAAAGCGCTCATCCCGAAGGCGACAACACAGACGCAGCACACGCTGCGGCTACCGTCAAGGCAGTACTGGCAGCCACGGGTCTGCCTCTCATCGTCTACGGACCAGGACAGGCCGAGAAAGATAACGAAGTGCTGGTGGCTGTTGCGGAAGCGGCTAAAGGTGAGTGCCTTGCCCTGGGCAACTGCGAGGACAAGAACTACCGTACTATTGTGGCTGCAGCCTTGGCGCACGGCCATCTGGTGATCGCCAAGACCCCTATTGACGTCAACCTGGCCAAACAACTGAACATCCTCATCAATGATATGCGCCTGGACCTCGACCGCATCCTGATGGACCCAACAACTGGCGCGTTGGGCTACGGCCTCGAATACGTCTACTCGGTCATGGAACGCCTGCGCGTGGCAGCACTGACTGGCGACAGCATGACCCAGCAGCCGATGATCTGCACCGTGGGGGAGGAAACCTGGCGCGCCAAAGAGAGCAAGGTCAATGAAGGTGTGCCCGCCGCCTGGGGCGACTGGGCGAACCGCAGCATAAACTGGGAAGTTATCACCGCCAGCACGCTGCTTGAATCTGGCGCTGACATCATTGTGTTGCGGCATCCAGAGAGCGTAAAGTTGGTGAAGAAGACAATCGCCAGCCTGGTGGACCACTGATCACACCTGCAGTCAGGTCTGCATCGCATCTTCAGCAGCTATCTCTGCATTTCACTATACATAAGGAGTTCAAAAGAATGGGACTGAGTGGCCTACAGATTTACAAGCTTTTGCCCAGAACCAACTGCAAGGAATGTGGTTATCCCACCTGCCTGGCCTTCGCCATGAAGTTGGCTGCCAAACAGGCCGAGCTTTCCGCGTGCCCCCACGTGTCCGAGGAATCAAAGGCAGCACTCGCAGCGGCGTCTGCTCCGCCAATTCGCTTGGTCACTGTCGGGAGCGGTGACAAAAAGGTGGAAGTGGGCAATGAAACGGTGCTCTTCCGTCACGAGAAGACGTTTTATCATCAGCCAGGACTGTTCGTACGCCTGAAGGATACCCTGCCACTGCCAGAGTTCGAAGCTGCGCTTGAGCAGATCAGGGACTATAGCGTAGAACGTGTTGGCATCCCGTTGTGGGTAGACGGCATTGCTATCGAAAACGCTTCCGGAGATGAGGCAAACTTTGCCACGTACGTTGCCGCTGCGCGTGCCAAGACCGAGCAGTCTCTGGTGCTCATCGCCTCAGCTCCAGGCTCCATGGCGGCAGCACTGGAAAAGACGGATGAATCAGCACCACTTGTGTACGCTGCCACTGTGGACAACTGGAAAGAGATGGCCGAACTGGCCGCGAGACACAAGGCTCCGCTGGTGGTTAGTGTGGATGGTGACCTTGCTGCCTTGGCAGAGCTGACTGGGCAAGTAAAGGACGCAGGGGTGGAAGACATCGTCCTCGATCCAGGGATCCGAGATCTGCATGGCTCATTGGTGGCTTTAACACAATTGCGCCGCCTGGCCCTCAAGAGCAACTTCCGTCCTCTGGGCTATCCCATCGTTACCTTCCCAGGTGAAGGAGTTGATTCAGTGGCGGAGGAAACCATACAGGCTGCCCAGCACATTGCCAAGTACGCTGGCATAATTATCCTGGATCACTTTAGTCCAGCTACCATCTACCCACTGCTGGCCTTGCGGCAGAACATCTACACGGATCCACAGAAGCCCATCCAGGTCAGCCCAGGCTTGTACGAGATCTCGAATCCCAAGCCCGATTCGCCGCTGCTGGTCACGACCAATTTCTCGCTCACCTATTTCAGTGTCGCTGGCGAGATTGAAGGGAGCGGCCGGCCCACCTGGTTGCTCATTGTAGACGCGGAAGGAATGTCTGTCCTCACCGCATGGGCGGCCGGCAAGTTCGACGCCGAGAAGATCGCCAAATCAGTACAGCAGTTCAGCGTTTCCGATAGAATCAGTCACCAGAAGATCGTCATCCCCGGCCGCGTGTCCACCATCTTGGGCGAACTAGAGGAAGAGTTGCCAGGCTGGGATATCCGTGTAGGGCCTCGCGAAGCCATGGACATACCAGCCTACTTGAAGACCTGGACCTAAACATACACCCAGGGGGCACTACTAACGCCCCCTGCGTTGAAAACCTTGAGGTGTGTACCGGGTGCTGCACTTTGTGTCCAAAGAATTGGCACTGGGCTACCTGCTTTTCTCCTTTCTGTCCGCCCTGGGAGTCCTACAGTGGGTCGCTGCGCGTTATCGGTTGGTCGGCCTGGCCCTCCTGGACGATTCCGAGCGCTGCATACGGGGATACGGGCTCGCCGGTCTCCTGGTTACAGGCAGCGCCGTGTGGTTCTTTGTCAGCCAATGGACCGAGATCTTGACTCCAGGCCCAGCCGGTGCCGAACTATCTGTGCTGTTTGGCACAGGTGCCATGTGCGCTTTGGCGGTCACACTCATCATGGCGTCGTTGCTGCAACACTCGCGTAACAGCACTCCGCCGCAGGACACAAGTGATCAGGGCCAGACGGTAACCGTCGGTTGTGCAACCGGTCGTCTTCACATTCCTCCTAGCCCCACAGAACCCATGCCTGCCATCTGCATAGTGCCCAGGCTGGGAGCAGGTGCAGAATCCATGGGCACACTGGCGCGTCGCATGGTACAAGAGGGCCTGGTCGTGCTAGTCGTCAACCTGAATGAAGAGTCATGTGCCTATCCAGGGATACTGGCCATTCTGCCGGCGGCCATGTCCCTGCTTAGCAAGAGCCCAGAGGTAGACCCGCAGCGCCTCGGTGCTCTGGGCCACGACCTGGGCGGGGACTTGGTCATCCGCGCCGCCAGCGCTGATAAGCAGATCAAGGCTGTGGCAGCTCTGGCACCTCTTCTGGTAGATGCGCCGGTCGGCCTGGGCTTGATGCAGGAGATGCCATATCCGCAGGCTCTACGCTGGGCGCTGGATCGAAAGCGCACTAGCCTGCGAGCAGATTTGAATGCACTCAAATATGGAGCAAAGATAGCCCCACGCCCATTGCTGCTGGTATGCGGGGCGGAGGACAGGCTAGTGACTAATGCACCCATAGAGGAATGGCACGTACAACACAGAGATTCAATCACGTGCAGAACTATCCAAGGCGCAGGTCATTTCAACCTAGTTGACCACCCGACGGCACTGCGCACCGCTGTCCAATGGTTCAAGGAGTACCTGTAGACCTATGGCAATTGACTGGACGCTGTTCAAACTGTGCAACAGCCTCGCAGGGCGCTGGCCACTGCTGGATACTGTCATACGAATGCTGGTGAACGAGTATGCAGTCACGACTGCGCTGGCTCTTGTGCTGTTCGCCTTGTGGTTCAGCGGCCAGTTGCCAACGTTCCGCGAACAGAATCAACGTGCTGTGCTCTCGGCCATCGCGTCCATACTCCTGACCAATCTGGTTATCAAGTTACTCAACCTGGCGTTCTATCGCCCACGGCCCTTTGCCAATCACGACGTAGCACTGCTGTTCTATCGCCCGTCAGACTCCTCGTTCCCCAGCAACGCGACTGCGGTGGGATTTAGCCTGGCCACATCTGTCTGGCTGTTCAACCGCAAAGTGGGCCTTGTTATGTACGTGCTGGCTTCCTCGCTGGGCTTCGCACGCCTCTGCAGCGGCGTACACTACCCCAGTGACATCCTGGCAGGCATACTGGTAGGCGTATTCTCGTCCTACCTCATCGTCAGGAAGATCAGCTTTCTGGATCAGTTGAGGACGATTGTCATCCAGCGCATGCGGCGCTTGCTATTGGCCTGATTGCTGCTCCCATAGCAACAGCTGTAGAGACGTAGCATGCTACGTCTCTACCACGTGAATGTCCGAAGCCTAGAGCGAGTGAGAGGGTAGATTGGTTTGCCTTGAACGAAATCGTATTCAGACCAGAAGGAAAAACCATCAAAGTGCCGGATGATACGCTGCTGAGCGAGGCCATCGCTCAAGCAGGCATCCGCTTCAACCTGCTCTGCGGGGGACAAGGACGATGTGGCCGTTGCAAGGTAATCGTGGAGCGGGGGCAGGTCAACCGTCATAGCACCAGCCGTATCTCGCCTATCGAGTTGGAGCAAGGCTACGTCCTGGCCTGCCAGACTACAGTACGCAGTGATCTGCAAGTTTTCATTCCGCCGCAAGAGGCAATCGTGCGCAGGCTGCCAAGTGAGAAGGCTGCAGCCGAGGTCCCAACCTTGCCGGTGGAATGTGATTGGCAGAGCAAGCCCATTGTACGCAAGTTCTTCCTCACCATCGAGCCACCCAGCCTGTCCGACAACACAACGGACTTTGAACGCCTGAAGCGTGAACTGGTGAGACAGCACAACATTAGGGATCTCGTAGCCGACCTGCCTGTGTTAAGAAAACTGGCGCGAACGCTACGGGCATCCGAGGTAAACGGGAAAGGCTGGCAGGTGACCGCAGTCCTGGAGATGGGCACATGGGTAGATAAGAACGCCCCTCCGCGGCTGATAGACCTGCGTCCCGGCGACCACACCGGACGCAGCCTGGCTGTTGCAGTAGACATTGGCACTACCAGCAACGTGGTCTATCTCGTGGACCTGGTAAGTGGACAATTCGTCGACAGCGCCTCAGCATACAACGCGCAGATATCCTGTGGCGAGGATGTCATATCGCGCATCATCTACACGAAGAAGGAAGGCGGCCTGGAACACCTGCAAAGGCTCGTGATTCAGACTATCAATGAACGCTTGCAAAAATTGGCTGAACGCAACAAGCTTGATTTGAGCGAAATCTACGCCATGACCGTTGCTGGCAACAGCACGATGATCCACCTTTTCCTGGCACTCGATCCGGCGTTCATCCGGTTGGAACCCTACATCCCCACAGTGACCCATCCTCTGCCTGTCCGAGCTTCTGAATTGGGCATCCACATCTGCCCGGAAGCCACTGTGGACTGTCTGCCTAGCGTAGGGGCCTATGTAGGTGCAGATATCACAGCCGGCGTGCTCAGCTCCAGCATGTTCAAGACGGAGAAACTGACGCTTTTCATTGACGTTGGCACGAATGGCGAGATTGTGCTGGGCAACGCTGATTGGCTCATCGCCTGCGCCTGCTCGGCAGGGCCAGCTTTTGAAGGTGCTGGTGTCCACTCGGGCATGCGCGCCACCGTGAGCGCCATCGACGAAGTATGGATCAACGCAGATACTTGCGAGCCCACGTATCGCGTCATTGGCGACGTGCCGCCGCGCGGCATCTGCGGTTCTGGCATGATCTCGCTTCTGGCTGAAATGTTTATCACAGGCACCATAGACAAATCCGGCCGCATCAACCGAACCTTGGATACGCCGCGCATACGCATTGGCCAGCATGGCCCTGAATACGTGGTGGCCTGGGCTAAGGAGACACAGCACCAGAAGGAAGACCTCGTGCTCACTGAGGTAGATATCTCCAACCTCATCCGGGCCAAGGCGGCCATCTATGCTGGCTTCTCTATACTGACCACGAGTGTTGGCATTGACCTCGCCGATGTGGAAGAAGTGCTTATTGGCGGGGCTTTTGGCAAGTACATTGACATTGAAAAAGCCATTCAAATTGGTCTGCTGCCAGACATGCCATGGGAACGTTTCAAGTACCTGGGCAACACGTCGGTACTCGGGGCTTTCACCGCTCTGCTCTGTCGGGACATGCGACGCGAAGTTGTAGAGATCGCCAAGAAGATGACCTATCTGGAACTCAGCGCTGACAATCGTTTCATGGAAGAGTTCACTTCTGCCCTCTTCCTGCCACACACGGACACTACAGCTTTCCCCTCGGTAATGCACCTGCTGAACAAAGGAGGAGCATCCTGATGTTGAGCAAACCGTGGGCCCAATACGCAGTCTAGCAGGTTATCAGGTGAAGTAAACAGTTGGACACATTGCGACGGCTTGGGCAGAAACACAACCTTGTATTGGACCTGCTGGTGCTGGCCGCACTGGCGGGTATACTACGCCTGTGGGGGATTGGCTTCGATCTGCCTAATCTTTACCACCGCGACGAAGCGAAATATGTGAGCATACCCCTCAAGATACTCAAGAGCGGCGATTACAACCCGCACTTTTTCAACTACCCGACGCTCTTCTTCTATATGCTCTCGGCGGCCTATATTCTCTACTTCCTTTTCATGGCTTCACGTGGGCAGCTCAGCAGTCTAGGAGGGCTGACACTACCTGAACAGGTGATGCCAAGTGTCGTGGGCCGGGCTAGTGTGCGCTCGCAGTTCCTGGTGGGGCGCGGGATGGTGGCGCTCAGCGGCGTGTTGACTGTACTGCTTGTATACATGATGGCGCGCAAAGCCTATGGCCGGCGTGCGGGCTTTGTCGCTGCCCTCCTGTTCAGCTTTTCTCCCACACACATCCGCAATAGCCACTTCGTCGCACCGGATGTGACGATGATCCTGGTCGCCATGGCTTCCTTCAGCTTCTCCTACCAGGTATTGCTCAAAGGGAGGCGACGGGACTATTTGCTGGCCGGGCTGTTGGCAGGGCTCGCCGTTTCCACCAAGTACAACGCGTACCCCATCCTCATTCCTCTGTTCGTAGCTCATTTCTTACGGCGGGGCGCAAGGGCATTGATAGACACAGACGTACTGCTGGCAGTGGTCGCCTGCGCTGCGGGTTTCTTCCTCGGGACGCCCTATGCCTTCCTGGATTTGCCAGCATTCCTAAACGGCCTGGCTTTTGAGTTGCGCCACTATGCAACACTCGGAGATCCGGGAATCGAGGGCAAGAACGCTCTATTGTGGTACGCTAGCTACCTGATACGTACTGAGGGCCTCATTGCACTGCTGGCGGGCCTGGAGGCAGGGCGCGGCATGCGGGCGCGTAGCCATAAGACCTTGTTGTTTATCTCTTTCCCGGCAGTCTACATGCTCGTCGTGTCATTCTATGCCGTCAAGAACGATCGCACTGTGCTGTCCATCATCCCGTTCCTCACCATACTGGCCGGCGCATTTCTGGATAGGGTCATCACCTTTGCAGCCAAGACAAGGCCGCAAAGCGCTGTGACGCGGCTTTCTGCAGCGCTTTTCGTGGCTCTGGTGCTGTTCTGGCCAGCCTGGAGGGCCATGCAGATCAACGCACGTTTCACCCAGGATGATGTACGCACCGAGGTGACCAGGTGGATGGAAGCGGAGCTTTCACCCGGGTCACGAATCATTGGTGAGTACTACTCGCCGCTGCTGGTGAACAGCGTGCACGGTTTTCGCTGGGTAGATCGGGCCATAGATCAGCCTATTGAATGGTACGAAGAGAATGCGGATTATGTCGTCTTTGTGCAGAATCGCTATGGCGGCTTCTATCTGGATCCATCGCGCTACCCGGAAGAAATCGCTGCCTACGAGGCCATGTTCTCACAGTTTGCGCTGGTGCAGGAATTCCAGGGTGGCGCGCTGGGCAATCCCTGCTGCGCCAAGTTGTACAGGGTCAGGCCATGAGAAAGCTGCCGCTCGTACTCATCTTGCTCGTCGCTCTGGCCCTGCGCCTGGCTAATGATGTCTTCATCCCCTGGCAGGGCGGCGACCTGATACTGTCAGACATGAAGGGCTACGATCGGGCAGCAGTGGGCTTGTTGGAGCAGAAGCCGCTCGCCGTACATACCACGGAGAGATACCTTTTCCATCCTCTGGGCTCAGATACCTATCACCCACCAGGTTACTACTATTTTCTGGCAGGCATCTACGCTGTCGCCGGTCACAGCTATCTGGCGGCCAGAATAGCCCAGGCGCTTGTGGACACGCTCACCTGTTTGCTCATCTATCTGCTGGGGAGTGAACTCTTTGGGGAGGTAGCTGGCTTGTTAGCCGCTGCCTTGGCTGCGATTTATCCGCCTCTGATCTTCTACACCGGCGTCCTGCTCACGGAGAGCGTGAGCATGTTCTTGCTGGCCGGAGCTGCCTGGCTGCTGCTCCGATACGCACGCCAGCGCTCCCGGTATGCGCTCCTGATTGTGGCGGGGCTATTCCTGGGTCTGGCCACCATAACACGTAGCGTGCTCTTGATAGCCGTGCCATTTGCCCTACTCTGGCTGCTTTTCATCGCTGAGCGCTGGCCAGGCTGGAACGTCGCCATTCGCTGCGCGCTGGCATTGCTCGTGCCTACTGTTCTGATCATCGCCCCAATCACTATCCGGAACTATCACATTCATCACAAGTTCATCTTGATCTCTACAAACGGCGGTGTAAACTTTTTCCTCGGACACGGCGGGTCACACCGTTGGAAGAATCAGGTGCGCAACTTGCCAGAGGTGTACTCTGCGGACCAGATCATCGGGATATCGAGCCGCACCCAACCTGAAGAAGAGGCCTACTTCTACAGACTAGGGTGGCAGTACATCCTGCAACATCCTGTGCAGACCATTCGCTCCATGCCTGACAGGGTAGCGCGCATGTATTGGGACTCGGACTATTGGCCGGCCAGCGATGCGCAGGCCAGCATCCTGGGCTCTGTAGATCTCGTTTTTTGGAAGTCCCTGCTCCTGCCGCTATCCGTCGTTGGCTTGGCACTCTTCCGTAGTCAAGAGCAACGCCGCGCAGCTCTGCTCTACCTGCTCATAGTATCTACTGTTGCCATTCCCCTGCTTTACTGGGCTATGCCGCGCTTCCGAGTGCCTGTCCTTCCCTGTTTCATTGTCCTGGCAGCTGGCGCAGTTCATGAACTCTATCAGCGCCTCACAGGACAAAGTGAATCTACTCTGGAGGCAATTGCCTTATGACCATGACCATCGCCATAGCCGGCAAAGGTGGTACCGGGAAGACCGCTTTTGCCGCACTGCTCATCAAATACATCCGCGCTCAAGACCTAGGTTACATCTTGGCTATTGACGGCGACCCCAGCAGCAACCTCAACCTGGTGCTAGGAATGGAACTGTACGATACCATAGGCCGCATCCGGGAAGATACCCTTGCCCAGGTAAGCAGTGGCCGCTATGACGTGTCAATACCCAAGCCAGACTTTTTCGAGTACCACATCAACAAATCCCTGGTTGAAGGGGACAAGATAGATCTGATCGCCATGGGTCGCCCGGAGGGTCCAGGATGCTACTGTGCGGCCAACAACATTTTGCGTAACGTCATTGACCGCCTCGGAAACCAATACGACTTTGTAGTCATAGACAATGAAGCTGGCATGGAACATGTCAGCAGGCAGACCACCCGCAAGGTGGACAAGCTTTTCATCATCACAGACATGACTATGCGGGGACTAGTTGCGGCCAGTCACATTGTCTCTCTGATAAAGGAGTTGGGTACGCGTGTACGCGATACGTACCTAGTGCTCAACCGCGCAAACAATCAAGTCCCCGCAATCATAGCCCAAAAGATTGAAGAGCTCGGGCTCGATCTTATCGGCACCTTGCCCAACGATGAGACGATCGCCGAGTTCGACCTCGTAGGCAGGCCAATCATCGAGATCGCCGAAGGGGCATCAATCTACAAAGCCGTGGCAGAAATCGCTGTCAAGGCTGGCATCAAATAAGAGCATATCAGAATGGCTACCCGGCAGCGTGCGAGCTGGCTCTGCTGAGGTTGAGAATCACTCCTTTTTCAGCAGGCCGAGCTCCCACGCTCGGGTAGCCGGCAGCGAGGTAGCCGTCTCTGCTGACTTTGCCGTAGGCTCTGAGCACCTGAGATATAGAATAAGGAGGAGGGACACATGCTTATTATTGGCGAGAACATTCACATCATCTCCCCCAAGGTCAAAAAGGCCTTTGCGGACCGCGACAGCAAGTTCATCCAGAGCATGGCCATGAGTCAGGTCAAGCACGGGGCGGGCATGCTGGATCTGAACATCGGCCCGCAGAAACGGCGGGGCGTCGAAGTAATGGAATGGGTCGTGGACGCCGTGCAAGAAGTGACAGACGTACCGCTCTCACTAGACACCACGAATGCTGCGGCTATCGAGGTGGGCCTGAAAAAGGCCGCGCGCCAGGCGATGATCAACTCCACTTCCGCCGACCCTGAGCGGCTGAACGCCACCATGCCGCTAGCTGCCAAGTACGACGCCAAGATCATCGCTCTAACCATGGGCAAGTCAGGTATCCCCACCACCGCCGACGGGCGCGTAGAGCTGGCCATGGACGTGCTGATCCCCAAAGCTATGGAACTGGGCATACCCATGTCTGATCTCTACCTCGACCCGCTGGTGCTCACGGTCAACGGCACCCAGGAGCACGGGCCGGAGACGTTGAACGCGGTGCGTTTCTTCAAGCAACTGGCCGATCCGCCACCGATGACCGTAGTGGGTCTGTCCAACATCTCTAACAGTGTGCCCAGCGAGAACCGCAGCCTGATCAACCGTACCTTCCTGGTCATGCTGATGGCTGCGGGCCTGGACGCAGCTATCGCCGATCCATTAGACGATAAGCAGAACGAGTTTGTGCGCATTATTGAGCAGCGCGACACCAGCACTGGGCTCGGCAAGCTGCTGGTGATGCTCTATGATAGGACGGCGGCGATGGAAGAGCTTGAACCATCCGACGTCGACATGAGCGACCCCGATCAGGCAGCCGTCTGGAAGACAGTGCAAATTCTGTGCAATAAGGTCATATACGCACATTCCTATCTGCGCTTGTAAGTACTGCACAACGACAGACACAGAGCGGTCAGCGCCACAACATGGCGCTGACTGCTCCTGCCCAATCGGGCCGCTCAATCTGCATCCGGCCTGATCATGCGAATACATAAGGATCCACTTTGTCCCACGCCTACCCTCTGCTCCTGGAGCGTAGTATGTTACAGCGATGCCTCTCGCTGTCTCCCACGTTTACTGGCTCGCTGTCCCTGGGTCTTCTTGGCCACGCAGTATCAGCCTCCATAGTTTGCTTTTGCCCCGTCTTGCGATAAAATAGCGGGCACAGGGGACGGAAATGTCAGCACACGTTATCTTGCTCATCACCACAGGCTCCATTCGAGACCGCTGAGCCCGCAGAGGGATTTCTCTCTGCGCGCGCTCTGCGGTGAATAGGTTTCATGAGAAGCATGGAACTCCTTAAGCGTGTCAGGGGAACAATCAGGCGCCATCACATGCTCGGAAGCGGAGATGTCGTTGTAGTGGGCGTCTCCGGCGGGCCAGATTCGCTCTGCCTGTTACACTTGCTCTGCCGCCTGCGCGACGAATACGCTCTCTCCCTGCACGTAGCCCACCTTAACCACTGCCTGCGCGGCACAGAGGCGGACGCCGACGCGGCGTTCGTGGCGCATCTGGCTGAGGAATGGGGATTGCCAGTAACCGTAGAGTCACGAGACGTGGGAGCGATGGCCAAAGAAAGGAAACTCGCCATCGAGGAAGCCGCCCGCCAGGTGCGGTATGCCTTCCTGGGCCGCGTTGCGATGCAGCTCGGGGCACACAACATCGCCGTGGGACACAACGCAGATGACCAGGTGGAAACAGTGCTCATGCACTGGCTGCGGGGCGCCGGACTCGCCGGACTCAGAGGGATGCAGCCAGTATCCAGGCTGCGAGAGTTGCGTCTAGAAGGTGAAGAGGTCGAACTAGGCAAGAGGAACGAGTTGCTGCTGATCAGGCCCCTGCTCGACGTGTCACGGCCTGAAATCGAAGCTTACTGTGCTGCACATGACCTGCAGCCCCGCTTCGACCGTTCCAACCTGGATACAACATATTATCGAAACAGAATTCGGCACAAGCTGCTACCCTTTCTGGAGACCTTCAATCCGCGGATTCGAGAGGTGATTCTCCGCTCAGCGGAGATCATCTCCGCTGATTACACATACCTGCGGCAGCAGGCAGCCAGAGCCTGGTCTGAGGTAACCATCACAGAACGTGAGCAAGCCATCACCTTCGACCTCCACAAGTGGCGAGCGCTGCCACTCAGCCTGCGGCGTTCCACCTTACGCGAAGCCATCCGGCGCCTGCGGCGTTCGCTGCGCAACATCAACTGGGTGCACATTGACAACGCCATAAGTGTACTGCAAGAGGGCAACACTGGCATGGCCGTTACCCTGCCACGCGGCCTGGAAGCACGTTTGGGTTATGACAAGTTCATCGTGGCCGACGAAGCATACGTGGAGCCACTGCCAGACGTGCCACTGCTGCGCGACGTGGAGGCGCCGCTGCGTGTTCCAGGGCAGACTTCCCTACCAGGCTCAGACTGGCGCGTGACTGCTAGAGTTGTTGACCGGCGCACACTGGACGAGGAGTCCCTACGACACGCCCATCCGTGGCAGGCCTACCTGGACTATGACGTCACAGGCACAGAACTTCGTCTGCGGCCCCGATGTGCAGGCGACCGCTTCTGCCCTCAGGGCCTGGGCAAAAAGCCCACGACTGTTAACAACTTTATGATCAACGCCAAGATTCCCCGCGCGTGGCGGGATAAGCTTCCCCTACTTGTGCGGAGCCCTGAGCGTAGTCGAAGGGTCGCGGGGTCGCCCAGTCAAGTCCTGTGGGTGGCTGGCTGGCGCATTGACGAACGGGCTAAGGTGACTGATGCGACCACGCGTATCCTGCACCTGGCCTTTGAGAAGGCCAGCGAAAGCGGGGGATAGCGTGGGCACAGTCGTTCTGAGGCGGGGTAAAGAGAAACCAATCCTCAATCACCATCCCTGGATCTTTTCAGGAGCAATTGCTCGTATCGAAGGAGGTCCAGCTGACGGGGATACCGTAGAGGTCGTAGATCACGAACACGACTTCCTGGCCAGGGGCTACATTAACCGCCACTCGCAGATCACCGTTCGCTTGCTTAGCTGGACAGCGGATGAAGCACTCGATCAGACCTTCTGGCAACGGCGCATACAGCAGGCCATCGAGCACCGACGGGGACTGCTGGAGAGCCAAGGCACAACGGCTTACCGCCTGATCTATGCCGAATCCGACCTCTTGCCCGGCCTCGTTGTGGATCGCTATTCTGACTACCTAGTCATCCAGGCATTGACACTAGGCGTAGAGCGCCGCAAGTCAGAGATTGTGGATATCCTGGCGGAACTAGTGCAACCAACAGGAATCTATGAGCGTAGTGATGTTAATGTGCGTGAGAAGGAATATCTTCCGCTAAGCAGTGGCCCTCTCTGGGGCAAAGAACCACCGCCTCTGCTGGAGATCAAGGAAAGCGGCCTGTGCTTCCAGGTGGACATCAAACGCGGACAGAAGACGGGCTTTTACCTGGATCAGCGGGATAATCGCTCGAGGCTGACCAGCTACTGCGCTGGGCGCACAGTGCTTAATGCATTTGCCTACACTGGCAGCTTTGGCGTCTATGCGGCCATGGCCGGCGCAGAGCACATCACTAGCGTTGATACCTCTGCCGAGGCACTCAAACTAGCGCGCAGCAACATGCAATTGAACGGCTTTGTGGATCGCGATGATGAATACGTTGTGGGAGACGTCTTCGCTGTCCTGCGTCAGTACCGCGCCGAGGGGCGAGAATTTGACCTGGTCATTTTGGACCCACCCAAGTTTGCCTATTCCCGGTCGCAGGTGCAGTCGGCCTGCCGGGGATACAAGGACATCAACCTGTTGGCGATGCAACTGCTGCGCCCGGATGGTATCCTGTTCACAATGTCCTGTTCCGGGCTCGTCAAGCCGGCTCTCTTTCAGAAAGTGGTTTTTGGCGCGAGCATAGATGCTCAACGCGATGCACAGGTGCTGGAGAAACTGTCACAGCCCGAGGATCACCCTGTCTTGCTGACCTTCCCTGAGGGAGAGTACCTCAAAGGGCTCGTATGTCGAGTATTGTAAAGAAGACGTTGTATGAGGTACATTGCGTGGGAGATAGCTTCCAATGCCCAACTTGGACGATGACGTAGCTGAAATCCTTATCACTGAGGAACAGATCAAGACCAGGACTCGAGAACTAGGCCAGCAGATCTCGCAGGACTACGGAGGGCTAGACCTGCTTCTGGTCTGTGTGTTGAAGGGGGCCATCACCTTCCTCGCGGACCTGATGCGCCACATTACCATCCCACACGCAATTGACTTCATGGCTATCTCCAGCTACGGAGCGAGCACGGAATCCAGCGGCATAGTGCGCATCCTGAAGGATCTGGATACCAGTATCGAGGGCCGCAACGTGCTGATTGTGGAAGACATCATTGATACCGGCCGTACGCTGCACTATATCACTGAGAACCTGAAGACCAGACGTCCAAAGAGCCTCCGCATCTGCACCCTCCTGAACAAGCCCTCCCGGCGACAGATTGATATAGCGCTCGATTACGTTGGCTTTGAAATCCCTAACAAGTTCGTCATCGGGTACGGGCTGGATTTCGCCGAAATCTATCGTAGCCTGCCCTACATTGGTGTGCTGAAGGAAGAAAAGTACGACAAGACGTAGCGGATGGCCACATTCTAAGCAAGGAAAGGACAGAAAATGTACAGAGTGTCTCAGAGATCGGCTTCGTTCGTAGTTATGCTGTTCCTTGTAGTTGCCATGACACTGTTGTGGGTTCTGCCTGGCACAGAGCAGCAAGGGGCAATAGTCCACGCCCAGACTCGCACCATCATTTTCCAGCAGGGGGTGAGACCCCCTGGCTACGCAGGTACTGACGATACTCACATTGATCACGACTACCCAGACGCTAACCAGTCTAACACAACCTACTTGTGGTTCAGGGAGGACAACTGGGTGGTGCCATTGCTCAACTTTGACGTTTCCAGTATCGCTGGCACTGCCATCGTGCGTGCGCAATTAGAACTGTACGTCGTGGAGCCAGAACCAGGGGACTACCGTGGGCCATGCACCATTGCTGCCTATTGTGTCAGAAAAAACTGGGTACTGGAAGAGGTCACCTGGTATCGGGCTTCGGCCGGCGTTCCCTGGGACAAAGCAGGTTGCAAGGGCCCCGGCGACCGCTGCCAAGAGGACAGCGGCGTATCGGAAACAGAAGACCCAGACACGTGGATGACCATTGACGTGACTTCCATCGTGCAACAATGGGTCAACGGCGAGAACTATGGCCTGGTTCTGCGCGGCTACATCCCTGGTAGGGTCGGGCGCGCTGCGTTTATCTCCTCTCGCGACGCTAGCGCCGACTTTCGTCCCAAACTCATAGTGGAGTATAGGGAACAGCCAACACGTACACCCACGCCCACCAACACGCCTACCGCGACACGCACACCCACGCAGACAGCAACGGCTACGCCCACTAACACGCCAATCGACACCCCGACAACCACGGTAACTGCGACGCCGCATATGATCTACTTGCCCATTACAATCAAGGCCGCCACGCCTGGCTAGAGCGCAGTAGCAAGACGTACACAAAAAGCCCCCTCTGCCAGTTCTGGAGGGGGCTTTTCGCTGCCTTCAGCGCTTATCTCATTCTCAGCTAGCCCAGTTTGG
>Ga0209986_10001973_pt1 | contig 19236 bp, 19 predicted proteins | sample BlataG_FD_183168 | JGI IMG/M metagenome (GOLD analysis project Ga0209986, IMG submission 183168) | Deep subsurface microbial communities from Black Sea to uncover new lineages of life (NeLLi) - Black_00105 metaG (SPAdes) (version 2) | ecosystem: Environmental > Aquatic > Marine > Oceanic >... | reverse complement strand
GTCGAGATTTGACCCCAATCGTCGTTCCTGATGCGCAATGCGTCTTAACCTTGGCACCGGGTGTAATGATGCAGTTTTTTCCTATATTAGTATTGGATTGTACACTCGCCTTTTTACCGACAACTGTTATGCCGGTGAATAAATGTTCCGGAAAATCTTTGTTCGGTAAAACCCTTCCCAAACCCAATACTGCAGACGCGCCAATTCGTACAGCTTTATCAATAATACATTTTTTAATAACTGCTTTTGACTTTACAATCGAGTCATGAAAAATTATTGAATCAATTATCTTGGCATTTTTATGGATGCGTACGCCAGGTGATAGAATCGAGTTTATTATATGTCCTTCAATAACACAGCCGCGTGCAATCATAGAATTATGAACCTTAGCCGTACGGCTGAGATAGGCTGAGGGTCGGTCACCGATTTCGCCTTTAACTGAATAATTGGTTTTGACCTGCCACGCCTTCAGGTTAAGGTTAGATCTGCGGTTTAGTAGATCCATGTTTGCTTGCCAATATGCATGGATCGTGCCGACATCCCGCCAGTAACCAGTGAAAACAAATCCATAAACCCGTTTCTTTTTCAGTAGTATCGGAATAACGTCCTTGGCAAAATCGGTGCCGCCTTGTTGTGCAGCGAGTTGCAGGGTGCGTACCAACACGTCTTTTTTAAAAACGTATACGCCCATTGAAGCGAGGTCGGATTTTGGCTCGGATGGTTTTTCCTCCCACGCCGTGATTTTACCCGTGCTGCTGATTGAAGCAATACCAAAGTGGTGGCTATGTTTTTTTGGCACTTTGATAAGACACACCGTGGCATGAGCTTGCTGCTGAAGGTGAAAGTCGACCAATCGCCTATAGTCCATATTGTAAATATGATCACCTGATACAACCAGGACCAATTCCGGAGAAAAGTCTTCAACAAATTCAAGGTTTTGATAGACTGCATCTGAAGTACCCTTGTACCAATCAGACATTTCTTCACCGGTTTTAGGTGGCAGTATCTCAACCAACCTGGTGCGTCCGAACAAATCCCATGGTTTGCCATTCTCAATATGAGCCATTAACGAAAGTGGTTTATATTGAGTCAAGACACCGACCACATCAATATTGGAATTGGCGATATTGCTCATTGTAAAATCGAAGATGCGGTAGATTCCCCCAAACGGAATTGCCGGTTTGGCGCGTTCGCGCGCTAAGATATTGAGTCTTGAACCCACGCCACCGGCAAGAAGCATGGCTACGATATCTTTTTTCATGACACCGTGCTCCCGGGTTGGATGTATTTAGTCTTGATGCGTGCGGCGGGATAGATTACAGTATTAGCGCCGATTGTAGTATGCTTGGGGATAGACGAGTTCTTGCCCAAAATGGTTATGCCGGAACCCAACAGTTTATCGAATTGTTTTGAAAAGGTTTTTTTGCCGAATCCACCGACCACACTCTGCGCACCGATCCTTGAATCTTTGTCACAGATGACTTTTCTTAATCGAGCCCTGGGGTCGATTATGACATCGTGAAATATTATAGAATCAGTTACCTCGGCACCGCGCGCAACATGAACCCCCGGTGAAAGGATTGAGTTCTTTACTTTCCCTTCAATTCTACATTCGTCACTGATGATTGAATTAGTCACCTCCGCATTGATATAAGCGGGTGTTCGATCCCGGTATGTGCAGCGTTCAAGAAGATTGGTGCGGATCTGCCATTTGTCGAGGTTGATTTTGTGTTTAAGTAAATCCATATTTGTTGTATAATACGACTCAATGGTGCGCGCATATGCCCAGTAGCCTTGAAAAACATAGGCAAATACTTTGTTGTGTTTGGTGATTTTTGGGATAATGTCGCGACCGAATTCATGCGACGGCTGGGCTGCATTATCTTTTAAGACATCAAGAATGAATTCTGTTCTGAAGACATACAAAGTCATAGAGACCAAGTCTGAAGATGGTGAGCTTGGTTTTTCTAAATATCTGACAAGTTGTTTTTTGTTGTTGATAATGCCGTAGCCGAACCTGCTGCTCCTTTTTTCTATTTTTGTAAAGCATATTGTGGCATCGGCTTTGCTTTCCAGGTGGAAGTTAATCAGGGGTATGTAGTCCATGCGGTATATGTGATCTCCTGCTGCCACCAAGATATGTTCAGGCATAAATTCTTCGATATAGGCGGTGTTCTGATATACTGCATCAGCAGTGCCTCGATACCAGTCAGAACCTTTGAGCCCGCTATAGGGCGCTAATATCCTGACCCCTCTTTTACGACCGATAAAATCCCAGTGTTCACCGGTGCCAATGTGGCGCACTAAACCATGGGGTCGGTACTGCGATAAAATGCCGACATTATCTATACCTAAATGCATTAGATTACTCAGGACAAAATCAATAATTCGGTATATACCAAAGATAGGGACGGCTGCTTTTGCCCGTGTTTCAGTCAGACAGAGAAGTTCATCGACCCGGCCACCAGCGAGGACAAGAGCGAGGATATTATTCATGGGACATTATAAAACAGATAGTGCTAAAGTCAAGGTGGAATTGATTGCTGGCTGAGGATATGGTAGAAAATTTTAAGCGATAAACTGATATAAAGTAACTAATCAACAAGGTGTCATCATCCGGTTTACTTTCGTGTCATCATCCGGTTTAACCGGATGATCCAGGGAAGATGAAAGAGTTTATTTCTGGATTCCCTGGTCAAGCCAGGGAATGACAGAGGGGAGCCAGGGAATGACCCCGTACAACTTCGTTTTACCCCGCTGTTTGTCACTACGGGACAAGCGGGGCAGGCATAAGGGGGATCGGGCAATGACCCCTTTGTTTTGTCATTATCCAACTTGCTGTAGTCCTGAGTTATATGTCGAAGGGATTGGATAATCCAGAGAAGATGAAAAAGAATTTTTATGTCTACATTATTGGAATTTTAATATTGTTTCGGATTTAGTATTTAGAGTTTATTGTTATTATCCGATCGTTTCCTTTGCGATATTTTCTTTTTCATCCACGGGTGTACTGCACAATACATTAATCACCTGGGCATCACGGAAATAGCGCTCGACCGGGTAATCCTTCATATACCCGTAACCACCGTAAATCTGGATTGACTGGGTGGTGATTTCAACTGCAGACTGTCCGGCATAGTATTTTGCCATTGATGCTGCCTGCGAGAAATTTTCATTGGCGTCGCGTTTCATCGCTGCATCATAGGTTAACAGTCGAGTCGCTTCAATCCTGGTTATGGCATCAGCGATTTTTTCACGCACCATGCCGAAGTTGATAATCGCCTGTTCAAACTGAACTCTTTCTTTGGCATATTTTATGGCATTATCAATAGCACCTTGGGCAATGCCAAGGGCGATCCCTGACACAAAAATCCTGCCGAGGTTTTGTACCTCAGCCAGGATAGCTTCCCCTTGATTTTCAGCACTGATAAGAGCGTTCTGTGATACCGCACAGTTTTCAAAGACAAGTTCACCGTCAGCCAGGATAACTTCCCCTTGATTTTCAGCACTGATAAGAGCGTTCTGTGATACCGCACAGTTTTCAAAGACAAGTTCACCGATACCAGCGCTCTTCAAACCGATGATATTTGCATTTCCCTTCCTCTTGATGCCCGGTATGTCATTATCAAGGACAAAAGCGGAGAATCCTTCATTTTCTTGGGAAGTGGGCAGGAAAGCAACTATTGGACCGTTAGCTTGAGCATTCAGGACAAAAGGATTTGTCCCGTTAAGAATAAAATCATTACCTTGTTTTTTAACCTTCACTTCATTAGTAGAACAATCTGCAAAACCACCCACTATTTCGCCGAGGGCGGCTTTAGGAAGATATTTCTTCTTCATTTCCTCATTGCCAAATTTAAGAATCGGGTAGGCAAAGAAGGCATTATGGACCGCGATAATGAGTGCGGTTGATGCACAAACCTTGCTGATTTCCTCAAGGGAAACTACTGAGCTCATCGTATCTAATGCGGCGCCGCCCATATCTTCAGGTATGATTGCACCGAGTATGCCCATTTCTGCAAGTTGTTTTATATTATCAAAAGGCAGGCTACATGTTTCATCAAGTTCATCGACCTTTTCCAGAATAACCTGTTGGGCGAATTTCCTGAGTTCATTCTGCAGGAGTGTACATTCTTGATTCAATTTCATGACTGCTCCTCCTGGTGTTTTATTCCCGTTTCCCGGATGATCTCGAGGGCAATAACTACGCGCTGGATTTCGTTCGTTCCTTCATATATTTGGGTAATTTTGGCGTCACGCAACCTTTTCTCAAGATAATGTTCTTTGAGCGTGCCATAGGGTCCCATAAGTCCAATGGCTTCAGTACACACTTTGACCGCGATGTCAGATGGGTAGAGCTTAGAAAATGATGATACCTTGGAAATGCCTTTGGCATTGGAATCGATCATCCGGGCACTTGCATAAATGAGCGCACGTGCCGCTTCAATCTCGGTTGCAATGTCGGCGATTTTGCTCTGAACATACTGATTGCCCAAAAGATCATGTTTATAGAGAAAATCCACTGCATCTTCGTAAGCCCCTTGAGCAATGCCTAATGCTATTGCACCTACGCCGGGTCGGGCTCGGTCAAAATTGCGCATTGTGTAGATGAACCCAAAACCCTCCTTACCCATTAAGTTTTCCTTGGGTACCCGACAATCTTCAAAAACAAGTTCTGAGGTAACTGACGCCCTTATCCCCAGTTTGTGTTCTTCTTTGCCAAAAGATATTCCAGGGAAATTGTTTTCCACAATGAATGCTGAAATACCCCTGGCCCCACGCGTTTTGTCAGTTGAAGCCAACACTGTATACACGTCAGAAACACTGGCATTTGAGATGAACTGCTTAACTCCATTTAAGATATAGTAATCCCCATCCTTGCGTGCAGTTGTCTGGATATTGGCTGCGTCGCTGCCTGCCTGGGCTTCAGTCAAAGCAAAGGCACAGAGTTGTTCACCAGTGGCAATTTTAGGTAAGTACTTTTTCTTTTGTTCATCGCTTGCGTAGTAAACAATTGGTCCACTACCCAAGGCACCGACTGAGTAGGCAGTTGCAATGCCCGCGCAGACTCGGGAAATTTCCTCCACGGCAATACACATGTCCATGATCTTTGCGCCAGTGCCGCCATATTCTTCCGGGATAATAATTTTAAACATACCCTGGTTGCCCATTTCTTTTATAAGTTCAAGTGGGAATTCGGCTTTTTCGTCAAGCTCATCGCGTATCGGGCGAACCATATTTTCTGCTATATCATGGGCTTTTTGCCATAACTGTTTTTCTTTCTCGTTAAAAAAATATTCCATCCAACCTCCTTGTAAAACAATTTTTGATAGTTTATCCTATTTCACCATTATGTCAAGCACTGGTAAAAACTGAACATTTGTCTTGACATCTACTGTGATATGTATAGTATTATTGGAAATGTGGTTGATTTTAATGCTCATGGTGGGGATAAATGTTGAAGCTTTTGATACACCTAATGAATCTTCTAAAATTTTAAGTAGTTCAGAGCTACCTGCTCCTCCAACCGAGGTTTTGGTAAAGGATAAGCCTAATGATGCAGGTGGTAGTATCATTGTTACCTGGGGAAAATCTGCTGATGATGTAGAAGAAAATGAATTAGTAAAGGAGTATCGGGTATTTCGCTCCGGCGCTCTGGATGGGGAGTTTGAGTTAATCGGAACTGCAAATAAGGGTTTTGAGAAATTTGTTGACGGTACGACAATCGACGGCACTCAATATTATTACATGGTGAAAGCATCTGATGGCGTGGTACACTCACAATCAGCAGTAAGTGAAGCAGTCAGCTCAAGTGCTCAGTGGTTTCATACCGACAGGATAAGCATGCTTGTGGCTACAGCAATAATTTGCTTCCTTATATTATGGTTCATAGGAAAGGCGAAAAAGGGCGAGGAACTCTACATCCGTCCAATTGCCGGATTAGAAGCTGTGGATGATGCAGTGGGAAGGGCAACAGAAATGGGAAAACCAATTATGTACATCCCCGGAATTGCGGATATGGATGATATTCAGACAATTGCAAGTGTAATTATTCTTGGTAGAGTAGCACGTAAGGCAGCCCAATATGAAACTCCATTATTAGTTCCATGCTGTAGGTCAATTGTCATGAGTGCGGCTCAGGAAACAGTCAAGGAAGCTTATATCAGTGCAGGAAGATCTGATGCATATGATGCGGATAAGATCATGTATTTGACCGACGACCAATTTGGTTATGCTGCCGGTGTGGACGGAATGATGCTCAGGGAAAAGCCGGGAGCAATTTTCTACATGGGTTGTTTTTATGCTGAGTCTTTGATTTTGGCAGAAACAGGACATTCTACTGGAGCAATTCAGATTGCCGGAACTGCTATGCCGTCTCAATTACCTTTCTTTATTACGGCATGTGATTACACGCTTATTGGAGAAGAGCTTTTTGCGGCAAGTGCATATCTTTCAAGAGAACCTCTGCTCCTTGGAAGTCTCAAAGGACAGGATATGGGAAAGGCGATTATAATTGCCATTCTTATCGGTGGAGTAATCATGGTAAGTTTGGGATTCACGAAGATAATCGCCTTATTGGCGACCGGATAACTATTATGAAAAAAGAGATTCCATTACTTATTACATTTATTGCGGGTATGGTGATGATATTGCAGTTTTTTATTCCTCATAGACCGTTTTCTGATTTGCAGCAACTTTTCAATACCTGGTTTTTAATCATTACTGTTTTTGCAATGATATTGGGTCTTGGGAATCTGTTCAAGGTTCATACAAAACGATTGCAGCGCAGACCCAAAGGTTGGTGGTATAGTATTGTTTTGCTTGCAGGATTTGCTGTTATGTTTACTGTGGGAATGGTATGGGGACCCGCACGCGGTACTCCTTTTGACTATCTCTTTTGGAACGTGCACATACCGATGTCATCGATGATGTTCGCACTCCTTGCTTTTTTTGTAGCATCTGCATCCTATAGAGCATTCAGGGCGCGTACACCTGAAGCAACCTTATTGCTTGTTTCAGCTATTTTAGTGATGATTGGTCGAGTTCCACTTGGCAACTACATATGGGATAAATTACCTTTAATAGGTGATTGGATCATGAGTTATCCAAATATGGCGGGTCAGCGGGCAATCATGATTGGTATAGCCCTTGGTATTGTTTCTACCTCACTGAGAATAATACTTGGTATTGAAAGAACTTATCTTTCAGGGAAATGAGTATCTTAGAGCGTTTCGAAAAAGTAGATCGAAGAATAATATTTTTGCTCACCTTACTTGCGGTAGTAATACCACTACTTCTGCCCATAGGTTTTAAAATCAAGGTAAGTGAACCGGTGCAAAAATTTTACGAGGCTGTTGAAGCACTCCCTCCTGGTTCTAAGGTACTCGTATCAAGCGAATATGATCCATCAACAATGCCTGAAGTCTATCCCATGAATCAGGCATTGGCTCGGCATTGTTTTAAGAAGGATATAAAGATCATTGGAATGGGGCTCTGGCCACAAGGTATTCCTCTTAATCAGGCATCAATGGAACAGGCTGCTGAAGAATACGGGAAAGAATATGGTGTCGACTATGTGAATCTTGGATACAAGGCCGGAGGTATTGTTGTCATCTCTGCGGCGGCTGAAAATATGCCGAATACATTTCCCTTAGATTATGCAGGACGTCCAATAGAAGAATTCGAAATAATGAAGGGGATAAGGAATTTTGATAACATCGATCTCATAATCAGCCTTTCAGCAGGCGATCCAGGCGTGAGACACTGGGTGATGATTGCTCAAGGAAGATATGGAAAGAAAGTAGCTGGCGGGGTTACTGCGGTGAGTGCTCCTGCGTTCTATCCATATTTGGATGCAGGGCAACTTCAAGGATTACTAGGAGGCATGAAAGGAGCAGCTGAGTACGAAACCATACTCGGAGCAAGTGGCACTGCTTCTCGGGGTATGGATGCACAATCAATAGCTCATGGACTGATAATATTTTTCATTCTGTTTGCCAATTTTTTCTACCTGCTCGGTAAAAGGAAAAAAAGATGATTGAAACACTCGGAATCTGGATAGCTGCGCTTCTTACCCTATGCATACTCAGTTTTCTCTACAAAGACAACCCCTTTTACAAATTTGCCGAGCACCTATTTGTGGGCGTGTCTGCAGCGTACTGGGCTGTTTATTACTATTTTAATATCTTATACCCAAATCTTATACAGCCTCTTTTTGGACGCGGACAGCTTCTTTTAATCATTCCTCTTGCGCTTGGAATTATGATGATCATGAGACTGTTTCCAAAAGTAGGTTGGGTGTCTCGCTGGCCCCTCGCCTTTATCGTAGGTTCTTATTCTGGTTATAACCTGATCACGTATCTTCAAAGTAATGCAGTAGACCAGGTTAGGGCTACGCTTGTGCCATTTATACAAATAGAGAGTTGGAAGAATCTGTTTACCAATCCAGGAGTAATGACCTTTCTCAATGCGATTGCAATTCCGGTAGTAGTAGTTGGGGTCACGACCGGCGTCATTTATTTCTTCTTTTCTAAGGAACACAAAGGAGTGTTTGGTGGGTTCGCGAGAACAGGTGTGTGGTTTTTGATGATTGCATTTGGTGCATCTTTTGGCTACACAGTTATGGCACGTATTTCTCTTTTGATTGGCAGAGTATATTTTTTGTTACATGATTGGCTGGGGTTGATACAGTGACAGGGTTTGATATAAATCTGAGAGAATTCTCACTCGGCGATGTATTGCAATTCTTAGCGCGGGTTAAGAAATCAGGTGTCCTTAAGGTTACCGGTGGTGTATCCGGTGAGATATATTTGAAAGAGGGTTTTGTCACCCATGCCACAGATGGTTTAGAAAAGGGCATGGAGGCGCTATTAAACCTATCGTTCGTTGATCTTGGGACCGGAAGCTTTGAACCCGGTGCTGATGCACCGGAGCAAACAATTTCTGAAGATGTTGGAAAACTGACTGAGAATATCGAGAAAAGGCGCATCGAATTTGAGGCGATTAAGAAAAAATTGCCGCCCATGGATACGATATACACCAAATCAACACGCGATCTGGAATCAGCAGTTGCTTTGCGGAGAACAGATTGGCAGATTCTGGCATTGATCAACGGAAAACGCCAGTTAGGTGATGTCATTACTCAGTCTAAGATCGGCGGGTATGAAGCAGCCAAGACAGTGACCTGGCTAAGGGAGCAAGGTTTGATATTAGACCCAGCTGAAGCTGAGCGTGTCATGTCAAAATTATTGAATTTTCTAAGAATAGTGTTTGAGAATTTTGGCAAGAACGGTTTGAACTGGATGAAGCAGTGGGCTGAGAATGAGGGGGCAAACAAGAAAGTCATTGAGGCAGTGGATATTAACGAAGCGACTTTTGAAATAAGTCCAGCCGGTGAGCTTACGACTCTTGAAATCGAAGAAGGGATTGGGAAATTCTTGAAGTACATTGAGGTTAAAGGACCTAAGCTCTATGGTAAAGTGCTTTTCAAGAAAAAGTGGCAAGGCTTTAAGAAGAAAACTAAAGTTCAATAGAATTAGCAATGGAAACCCTTGATAAGATAGAAGAGATTATAAGCTACGCACTGATCAATGCCGAAGACGGTTCTGTTGACCAGGAAAAAAGTGCAGGTAATGCTCCAATTGGAGATTTAACTGCCTTTTTCTCCTCGGCCGGCGAGGTAATAAGAGATAGCCTCTCAATGGGCACTATCAAATGCTTGTCACTGTGTTATGGGGACAACCGCCTGGTAATTTTCCCGCATGAATCCAAATACATCGGGGTTGAGATTGCACGGGGAAAAGACCCAGTTGAAATAATCAAAAAGATTCTGTCGTCGCTAACTATTGAAGAAAAACCCGAGATTAAACTACCCCGCAGCCTCAGTTCAAAAGTCAAGCAAATCAACCTACTCGTCGATGAATTCGGTGGTTCTGACAAAAAAGCCCACTGGCTTGAGTTGCTCAAACAAGGTTTAGGCGTCCTCGGTGGTGACATCTTGCCGTTGGTCGGTATTATCAATGAGAAATTATCTTTTAAGGACAACCCTAGATCTTGCCGTTGGTCGGTATTATCAATGAGAAATTATCTTTTAAGGACAACCCTAGCATGGACAAGGAAGATGATTTTGTACAAGGTTTGCGTTCGATTATTGATTTTCTTGTTAAAAAGGCAGTTGAAGAAATGGGTTCATCCCAGGCCCGGGCAAAGGTCCAGGCAGTTATTGAAAGGATGAAATAAGATGGCGCAGGAGCTACTCAATAGTTTTGAAGAGAAGGGTTTATCTTGTCCGTTCATTGCCTCAAAAACAGGTGACTTAGTCGTCGCATCGAGCGCTGAGTCGATAAAGAGCGAAATTGCCCAAATGACAACAGTAATTTTTGAAACCATCGGTGCAGTTGGAGATATCGATATCGACAAGATAGAGATCTTGGCTGACTCAAAATGTCTTGCCCTCGTCTTAGATCAAGAAAATCTCATGGGTAGCCTATTCGAACAGTCCGAAGACGTAATAATAGATGACATATGGTCGTCCCTTCAAGAGCTCAAGGAGCAATCAGCAGGCATTGCAGTTGCTGAAAAGGCGAAGCCCAAAGAAAAGCCTGAGGAAAAGCCCAAAGAAAAGCCTGAGGAAAAACCCAGGGCCATAATAGATGCAAGTATTTTGGATAATATGAAAGATGCAATGAAAGATTATCTGGGAGATTTTACAGAGCGTATTTTCAAGAACCAGCTGAAGGCGCAACGCATAAAAGTTGAAGAGCTATATGACACTGATGCGCGCCGCTTAGTTTTTGCTCTTGGCAAGGCAGCCGGTATGATTATTGGACCTTCAAAAGGTCGTGATATGACTAATAAGTTATTGGAACTACTGAAATGAGGAAAAAGGCATCGGTTTTTGTTATAGGAGGAGATATATGATTCAAAATTTTTTAATTGCAGCACCATTCGGAATCGATCCCGGAACTTACCAGACACTCGCCGTAATCCCCAATTACGTTCTAGTGCTGGGAGCAGTGCTGCTGTGGCTTGCCTTCATTGTCTTAGGCATAATTGCACGTCGTTACGAGATTGTCCTTGGTGAACGGACGAATTGGCAATTCCTGGTCTTTGCACCTACTGGTATTCTTCTCTTCGCCCTTATCCAGTTGTACTATTGTGGTCTTGGTGGCAAAATGATGTTACCAAAGGGCGGTGTGAATTACGTTGCTTACGGTTTGTTTTTCATTTCGGGTATATTGTCTTTGATAGCTAATCTAAGGTTTTATGGAGTTACAAAAGGAGGATGATATGAGAGCGGATATTCCAGCCGAGATTTTGTTCATTGTAGCAATTTTGTTAACCATAGTTTCGTTATTTGTTTTTGGTCTAATAGTCAAGCGTTTATTGGTTCTTATTAAAGGCAAAGGCATCTGGATTTTTCCGATTATCGGCAGTTTATTCCTTCTGGTTCTTGCTGTCTTCCATGTCTACCGGATGTTATTCTATTTTCCCTTATTAGGCACAGCAGGACCAGCGGATCTCTTCGATTTGATTGTCGGATCGCTTAGTCTATCGCGTATTGAAAGTTTTCTCTTGCTTGGTTCTGGTCTATTTTCCCTTGTTGGAGGCGTGCTTTATTACACGGCAAGTTCCAGGTAAGCCATAGCCAAACAAAACTTGACTTTCTTTTTTTGGTGGTTATAATAACGTTATGAAAGGAGGAAATATATGCTAAGGGATTTTCAAATGGGTGTAGAAGGTGGCGGTGGTTTCGTGATGTGGTTTTTGCTTATTTGTGCGGTAATTGGCATCGGTATTATTTTAGAGAGGCTCTACAGCCTTTTTATTAAAGCGAGACTCAATCCAAAATCCTTCCATGAAAAAATTGTTTCAACTATTGATTCACAGGGCATCGATGCCGGGATCGCACTATGTGATCAGACCGGTGCCCCAGTGGCAAAAATCTTGAGGGCAATTTTGGAAAAGGCGGAAAAAGGCAAGGATGCAATGGAAGAAATGGTTTCCCGAAGTGCGGCAGGTGAACTCGCATTTCTTGATCGAGGCATGGCTTTGCTCGGTGGTCTTACAACAGTTTCACCTTTTCTCGGGTTCTTGGGTACAGTCATCGGTATGATTACTGCATTTGCTGCGATCGCTATTGCTGGTGAGGTCGAACCGACCGTTGTTGCCAGTGGTATCTCAACCGCGCTCATTACAACAAAATGGGGGTTGATCATTGCTACACCTCTGGCGATTATTCACATTCTATTCTCCACCAGAGTAGATGGATACACCAGGGAAATGGAAGAAGCGGCGAGTTCCCTCATTGATTACTTTATTGAAACATACCCTAAAAGGAAAAAATAATGCGATTGCGGGAAAAGAAAAAGCATGTACACGGTATCCCGACCGGTTCAATGGGTGATGTTGCGTTTTTGATTCTCCTTTTCTTCTTAGTATCAACTGTTTTTACCAAGGATAAAGGTTTGAAAATGCTTTTGCCTGAAAAAACTGCAGATGAAAAAGAAGTGATTGTGGTGCCTAAAAATATTGTAACATTGACAATTAATCCGGCCGGTGAAGTAAAAGTCAAAACGATTGGGTATGATGAATACCTTACGATCCAGGAATACGATAGGATTAGAGTTATTATTGAGGAAAGATTACTCGAGCGTGATACCCTACTCGTTGTTTCTTTGCGCGCCAGCAAAGAAGCACCATATGGTAGTATGGTCCATGTCCTCGACCAGATAAAACTTGCCAAGGTAATGACCGCCGACGATCGGGAACTAAGAGCAAACAAGATTAGTCTCATACCAACGAGTGAGGAATGATGAGAAAAAGCATTATTAGAAGAGCCACAAAAGCACACGAAATACCCACTGCATCAACCGCGGACATTGCATTTCTTCTGATTCTATTCTTCATGGTTACAACAGTCTTTAGACCTACTATCTTGCGCATCTTATATCAGTTGCCAGATGCTGAATCCACCCAGCGAATATTGATGCGTCGCAATGTTAGTTACATCTGGGTGGACAAAGACAGCAAAATATACATTGATGATCACGTGGTGAATGTTGACATGATTGCTGGAAAAGTAGGGCCTAAGATTTGGGAAAACCCGGATCTGATTACCATGCTCAATATTGATCAAGGTATTGCTTATGGCGTGGTTGATGGTATCCTCGATCAATTAAAAGATGCAAAGGCATTTAGGATCACCTTTGCAACAGAATTCAGGAGATAATAATGCGTGATCTTAAAATGATGTACGGGGTATATCTAAGGGTCGGAATGTTCTCCAGTTTGATAATAGTCATCCTGGTTTTTCTTTTTGTCCCATATGCTGAACCAGAGCCATATAAGCTGAAGGCAGAAGTCATAACCATGGTGGAGGAGATTACGGCCGAGATAGAGAAGTATGAAGAACCGCCGCCAAAAGAACGACCCAAAGTGGCGGTTGAGGCAGAAAGCGAAGCTATAGAAGAGGCAGTTGAGACTATTGCGACGACCGAGTTTCAAGAAGATCTAATAAGAACCATACCCACTGGGCCTGAGATTGAGATCGTACCCTATTACAAAGTAGAGGTAAAACCTAAACCGATTTATAACCCGATACCAAAATATCCTGAGCTTGCGAAGCAAGCCGGTATTGAGGGTACGACCGTTATCAAAATGCTTGTTGATATTGATGGTACGGTGAGCGAGGTTAAGATCCTGAAGTCAAGTGGCAATCAGATGTTGGATCAAGCTGCGCTTGTAGCGGCAAAGCAATCCAAATTTACCCCGGCAAAACAGCGGGATAAGTTCGTCCGTGTCTGGGTGTCCAGACCTTTCAGATTTCTGTTAAATTAAGGAATGACGATAGATTTTAGCCACTTGACAATCAGTATAATTCAGTTATAATTCTTTAAAGGAAAAAAGGAGGTGAGGCGATCAAAAGACAAACAAAATGTTGGGTGAAGGATAGAAAAAGAATGTGCATGATGACAATAGAGAACATTGTGCATATTAATAATAATAAGGAGGAACATTGAAAGGAGGAATTATGAAGAAGGGCCTTCTTAGCCTCTTGATGATTGTAGGTATATTATTGATTACCTGCGGGAATGAGCCGCCAGAAGAGTTCTACAAAGGAACACCTGAAGATAGTACAGCAATCCAATCATTGCTCGATAATAACCCAGAACTACTCATAACTAATGATATGTTTGACACCAACCTGATTGCAATTACCTTACCTAATGTTGAATTCGTGGTTTCAGACAGCTATTTTCGCGTAGATTCAACAATCATCAAACAGCATGTTGACATGTGTGGCTTCAGACACATCAATAGGAATCTTAATTATGATTTCTGGTTTGCCAAGGATACCACGTGTACCGTATATCTGAAGGATACATTCCAGTCTCTATTGACAGCACGGGTGGTACTGATTCATTAGCTTTCACTGGTAATGGCTATCGGATTATTTTCTTTGACTATGACGGTAGTGCTTGGGAACTCAAGCGCGTGTCCTATGGAACTTACGACTTCCCGACAGCCGGTACTGAGGTCCCAGCTATAGATAAGGTAGTTTTGGTGTTTGATGACGGTACACGAGATTCCATAATCGACCATCACCCACAATACGACACGACCTACCCTGGTCATACAATGGCAAGGTTCAGGCATATTGATTCGTTATTAGTAATCGATTATGCGGATCTTACTGCTGATAGCATGCTTTTTATACAGACAACACTCGGTTTTGGTACTATTACCGACACGATGGTCCAATGGTTTGCATCGATAGGTGGTGAAAACCGAGTTTGGTTAGATGGCGGTGTTGGAAATCTAAAAATAACCGGCTTAGGGATTACCAATCTCTCTATCGAATGTGTGGTTAGTAAAGGTTACTATTATGTAAAACCTGAAGGTGAATATAAAACAGAAGTGTGGCTCGTACCGGTCAGGATTGGAGGTTCATAATGAAGAAATTATTATGCCTTATTTTTATTGGGGTCTTTCTGTTTGCATCTGATTACGGTAGGATATCTGGTCGTGTGACAGATGAAGAGACAGGTGAGGCTCTGATTGGTGCTGATGTTTATTTACAGGGTACTGAGCTAGGTGCTGCGACTGATGTCAATGGAGAGTATACGATATTGTATGTGCCGGTTGGTACGTATCAGGCGGTTGCTGCTTATGTGGGTTATAATGAGTTTACTTATACTCAGGTGATCGTGAATGCTGATCAGACCACGGTGCTCAATTTCAAACTGCCGCCTACCGTGATTACCATGGAGGCAATTACGTCGGTTGCCGAGCGTGCGATGATCGTGCTTTCTGATGTTTCGACGGGTCGTGCAGTGACTTCAGAGGAGATGAGTCGTTTGCCGATTACGACGATCAACGAGGTCATCACATTGCAGGCGGGTGTTGTGGAAAGTGATTTAGGTACTCATGTACGTGGTGGTCGAGCCGATGAGATTACGTATTTTGTTGATGGTATTGTAACCAAGGTACCGAATACAGGTTGGCAGTCAGTGCGGGTTAATCCGAATGCAGTGGAAGAGGTTTCAGTGATCAGTGGTGGTTTTGATGCTGAGTATGGTGATGCGCTTTCTGGTATTATCAATATCCATACGAAGGAAGGTGGCCCCAAGCATACCGGGACGTTCCGATTTATGACTGACGAGGTATTTGGTTCAGGCAACGAGAAATTGAATTTTGGTTACAACCTGTATGATTTCTCATTGGGTGGTCCGCTGCCAGTGTCGCAGCGTCTGCGTTACTTTGTTTCTGGTGAGGTAATGATGACTGATGCGTTCAGGGAAGCGTATTACAAGGTGCCGTCGCCGCGTATGGACTATCGTGGTCAGGCGAGGTTTTCTTATCTCTTCCCTGGTGCCAAGGGTAAGGTTACCTTTTCCGGGTTCATGTCCCGTGAACAGTATGTGGATTGGAGCTCGCAGAGTCTGAAGTATTTTGATATGATTTATATGAGTCGTGTCAAGAACTGGATTGCTTCCGCAACCTTCAATTATATGCTTACGGCTAAGACCTTGACATCGTTAAAGGTTGGTGCTACGCATTTTGACCGGGCTTATGGTAACCGTGATTATGAATGGGAAGCAGACCCTGATAATAATTGGCAGTGGTATCATGATTACCGGTTCTATGCCGAGCATTTGATCGATTATCTGGTAGCTGGTGAGTTACCAGTAAGCCATATTGTGATCGATAGTGTCATGCAGTACCATGAAGAATATCTCAACCGCGGTCCTTTTGCTTTGCGCAATAGTCCTTATGCGATTGAAGGGTATTTCCGGACCTATGGTGATTATCGGGTCTGGCGTTATTGGAACAATGATGATTATCAGGGTCGTTTTGACATTACCCATTCAATCGGCAAGGTGCATGAGTTCAAGACTGGTTTGGATTTTATCCAGTACCAGATGCAGTACTATGACAATAATCTGCCCTGGGTGACCAATCCGTTCTGGGATTTTTATGACCGCGACCCTTACAAGTTTGCGTTCTATATGCAGGACAAAATGGATTTCGAGGGTTTGATCGCCCGTCTGGGTGTGCGCTTTGATTATTTTGATCCGAAGTCATTTACCTTTGCAAACCCCCAGGATTGGGATGATACGACGACGGTTGATGCTGAGACAAATTACAAAATATCGCCGCGTCTTGGTTTTTCTTTGCCGGTTACTGACCGGATGAAGTTCCGTTTCAACTATGGTCAGTATTTCCAGCTGCCCCAGCTCGGTGATATGTATGGGACGACTGATACGGCAGTAATCCGTCTTGCCTTGAGTCGTGGTAATACGATTATCGGTAATATCTTGATGAAGCCGCAAAAGACCGTGATGTATGAGGTCGGTATTGAGAATCAGGTTTCTGACGAGATTGCCTTTGGGTTTACTGCATACTTTAAGGACGTCTATGATCTTTCCCAGATTCGTGAGGTGCAGGCATTGCCCATGTCTTACTACCAGTACTTCAATGTTGACTACGGTAATATCAAGGGTTTTGAGTTCAACGTGAAGAAGCGGATGTCTGATATGTGGGCTTTGGCAGTTGTTTACACGCTTCAGTTTGCGCGTGGTACTGGTGCCTGGGCTGGCGAGTGGTATTATGACCACTATGATTATGGCATTGAAGTGCCGGTAATTGATTACTGGCTTGATTTTGATGAACGCCATACAGTGAATGCTAATTTTGATCTTGAGTTGCCGAGCAACTTCTTCTTGATCCCGCTTCAGGATTTTTCCAGTTCCTTTATTCTATCGTTTCATTCAGGTCATCCGTTTACGCCCGAAGACCTCAGGGGTAACAGACTTGGTGATGAGAACTCAGCGCGTATGCCGGGTTACTGGAATGTCGATTGGAGTTTCAGCCGTCGGGTTAAGCTTGGTCCAGCCAATGTTGTTCTTTCAGGGATGATTTTCAACCTCTTCAATACTGACCAGGTGATCGATGTTTATGTTACCACGGGACTACCTGATGACCACGGTGATCCTGAACCGACAATTACCCAATTTGTCACCCTACCGATGTTCAGTAATCGTTACACGCCGCAGGGTGATTTTAATCATGACGGTTTGATCAGTCCGAGTGAAGGCAAACTTGATTACATGAATGCCCTAAAAGATTACTATACTGACCCACGTAACCACAACAATGCGTTTAAAGTCAGGTTTGGCATAGGTATTGGGTTCTAATCAATAGGAGGATATAATGAAAAAGCTTATACTACCATTACTGCTGATTTTGGTCTTTGCCCTTGCTCGAACTGCGGGTCCAGGCCAGTTTAATAGGGCACATGAGATCAAAAGACACAATATCAACCAGGTTGAGATGTGCGTATCCAACTTTGGTAAGTTTGGCCAGGATGAAACAGGGGCTGCTGCTGGCTGCTGGTGGCCAGTTGGTTCTGAGCATGGCTACATATACGGCGCTGGTCCCTGGTTTGGTACAATCATTGACGGCGATACACTCGTTACCATCGGTTATGGACCGCATGGTGGTGAGTCTGAGTACGTGCCCGGGTTAGGTGGTATGTCACAGAGCGCGGCTGAAGCGGTTATCTACATGTACCCAACACTCTGGCCGCCTCCAGAAGCATATTTTTCCATGGCACCGCAGAGTAACAAATCACATCAGGATTCCTGGTGCGCTTACAATGACCTTGATGAGAATCAACATATAGCAGGTGATACAAGACCAATAGGACTTGAAGTTTACCAGACTGTTTATGCCTGGAACTTGAGCACGACAGCAGATATCATCTTTATTCGCTACGAGTTGAAAAATATCACTGCACAGACCGAAGCTGGTGAGCGAACCCTTACTGATGTCTTTTTTGGTGTGGCTACTGATAATGATATCGGTAATGAATCAGGCGTAGGTAATGATATAATCTCAGGTATTGTTGGCCAGGAGTATATAATCAATGGCGACACAATATGGGTTGATGACCTTGGCTATCAATGGCAGAATGTAATTGAACCAACTCCAGCACCGCCCTGGTGGCCAGGTGCTATTGGTTTTGATTATCTGCAGAGTCCCTGGGATTTACCAGAGGATAGTATTCCGCCGGTGGATAAAGATAATGATGGTATCCCTGATTATTTTGAGCGGGACAGTGTGTGGTTTTGGACCTATCATCCGCCGCCTGATACTATGTACGATAACGACGGAGACGGTACGCCGGACTGGCGTGACCCTTCACAAATACCCCAGCTTGGCATGACTGCATTTAAGAGCTTTACCTTGAACCTTGAGCCAAACCTTGATAATGAGCGTTATGTTACCTTAGCCGGGTACAACTTTAAGACTATGGTTTACGAGCCATATGATACAGTGCCGCCTTTACCTGATGACCAGCGTTTCCTGCAGTGCAGTGGTCCATTTGAACTGATGCCTGAATCGACCGTTGTTGTGCTCGTGGGCGTGATCTTTGCAGATTGGGATTGTTCTCTGCAAGAACGACCAGACTCAGCACTTGCGCCAGTAGATCGTACTTGTCAGTTCATTTATGACATGAACTGGTTATTACCGGGTCCGCCTGCGCCGCCGAGCTTGACCTGTATACCGGGTGATGCTCAGATAACATTGGTCTGGAACAGTGCGCCAGAATATACGGCTGACCCGTATTATGACGTAGTGAGTGATCCGACAAACCCGAACTTATATGATCCTTATTATCGTCAGTATGATTTTGAGGGTTATCGGATATGGCGCAGCCAAACTGGTCAA
>Ga0209986_10001969_pt1 | contig 19261 bp, 15 predicted proteins | sample BlataG_FD_183168 | JGI IMG/M metagenome (GOLD analysis project Ga0209986, IMG submission 183168) | Deep subsurface microbial communities from Black Sea to uncover new lineages of life (NeLLi) - Black_00105 metaG (SPAdes) (version 2) | ecosystem: Environmental > Aquatic > Marine > Oceanic >... | reverse complement strand
CCTGAACCATCTCCTGAACCATCTCCTGAACCATCTCCTGAACCATCTCCTGAACCATCTCCTGAACCATCTCCTGAACCATCTCCTGAACCATCTCCTGAACCATCTCCTGAACCATCACCAGAACGAGAACCATCTCCCGAACCATCTCCAGAACCAGAACCGGAACCATCTCCTGAACCAGAGGCGGGACCATCTCCTGAACCAGAACCAGAACCATCTCCTGAACCATCTCCTGAACCATCACCCGAACCATCTCCTGAACCTGAACCATCACCCGAACCATTACCCGAACCATCTCCTGAACCTGAACCGGAACCTGAACCTGAACCTGAACCATCTCCTGAACCTGAACCTGAATCAGAATTTGGAAGTAAAATATCAATATTAGCTGGCTATGATAAAGAAGGACCTAATAAAGCTATTTATGGAAATTTTGTCAAAAATGATTCCTTGTGGGATATACCAGTGAATAATTCCATCGATTGGTTACAGGGAGAAAATGCAATTTCTTGTATTACACCAGACGGATCAATCATTCCACAATTTGGAAGCAAATCCTTCATGGTAGGTAGTGGAATTAATAGTACTGATAATGATAATTTATTGATATATCAGAACCTAAATAATTCTGTAAATGCAATTGATATTAATGATGGATTTATTGGTAACTGTATTGATTATTTCTGGTCAGATACAGATTCGTATTTAATTATTATTGGTTCAGATCCAACAGGAATAAAATCATATATTTACGATACTGATTCACAAATTAAAGAAATTAACAAATTAAGTAGTATTTTAAATAGTCATTTCAATATTGTATACGATTTGACATGGATTAATTATAATAATTACTCAAGATGGTTCTTTTCAGGTGAACCCAAAGATAATAAAGTTGGTTGTATTTATATTGATTTTGAAGGTAATTTTGTGGAAAATGATTTAATAGCAAATGACTGTACTTCAAATGTCCCCGCATTAAACAATTTACAAATTACAATTTATGGTATTAGATCCACTTGGGGGCATGATTCAGAATTACCAAGAAAACCTCCTCTATTAATATGTGGAGATGAATTTGCTGAATTATCAGTTTCTGATGATGGACAATTCAATCTAGGGTTCGGTGGAACGTTTGGTAAAGGTTTATTTAATGCTCGCAAATCTTTAATTATAGAATATAGTAATAATAAAGTAATAATTTTTATTTCATCAAATAATTGCTATCAAGCTTTATTTGATTTATCAAATCCTATTGAACCTATATTAAATGAAATTAGATTTAATAATAATACAAGTATTGCATCTGAAACATTATCATATGCTCCTTATGATAATAATGGTAATGGATGGCTGGCATTTGGTACCGGATTAGCAGATAAAATCGAAGAAACTTCATATGGTATATATGGTGTAGAAATTAAATTAACTTTACAATCTAATAATGAAATGATTCCGATTATCCAAAATAATTGGATTCAAATTGATAGCCAATTCAAAAATAGAATAACTTCTGTAACACTTATACCACATAATGATGAACCTGAACCTGAACCACAACCACCAAAAAATAAAAATGTTTCAATTTTATCATCATTTAGTGGAGATGGAGAAGTTGCATTTTATGGAAATTTTGCAAAAGAAAATATACTATGGAATCCAACCGCAAATAATAGTTACAATTGGAAAGATGGAACAAATGCTATATCGCCAATTGATAATGATGGAAATATAATTGCTGATTTTGGAAGAAAAGCATTCTTAGTTGGAGAAGACTATGATAGTAATGATATGTTGATTTATTCATGCGATGATCAAATAATTAAATCAGAAAATTATTTTGACGGCAAAAGCGCTGAATGTATTGACTACTATTGGTCAAATACGGAATCATATATTATTATTACAACATTGAACCCTCAAGATGGTGGAGTAGTGAAAATTAATTATGAAAATGGTAAAAATATTAATCATACAAATTTAGCAGTTTTAACACAAAATATTAGCGATAAATTATCAAAAATTTATGATATAACATGGATTAATTATATTAATGAAAATAATTCTAAAATCACAAGATGGTATTTTGCAGGTACTGGAAAATCAGGACAAAAAAATATAGTTTATTGTGATGATTTGGATGTAGGCGATGTACAATTTCATTCTGGAAATATTCCAATAAATACAACAATCTATGGAATTACATCTACAAAAAGTCATAATGATAATTATTCATTAAATCGAACATTACCCTTAGCAATTTTTGCAAATTCACATTGTGACTTATGTTCTGAATTAAATGGTGATTTTAATATAAATTATGATAATAATCTAATTGGATTACAAGTAGCTCGGAAAGGTTTATTAATTGAATACCAAAAAGGTTATATAAAATTATTAATATCATCTAAAAATAGTTGTGAAACTACTTTACTAAAAAATGGCAATACATGGGATAATAGTGATCAATTAAAAGTTATTCAACCTTCATTAAAAATTGGAATAAATAATATTAATTCAGAAAATTTAAATTATATACCATATGATATAAATGGTAATGGATGGTTGGCATTTGGAACGGGTGATGATCCAGGAAATGATACTGAAGGTATTTTAGGAGTAAGATTAAGAATGGATTCCAGTGATAATAGAATACATTTAGATCATTCCACATGGATACAAATTAAAGGTGATTCCACAAAAACTATACCATGTTTAGCATTAATGAATTGTGATGTATCGCCAACTGATGAGCCTTCCCCAGAACCAGAGCCAATCTCTGAACCTGAGCCAGAACCATTATTTCCGCCAATTCGTGAACAATTTACTTTAACATCATTCGGATTAAATGCTGTTGATACTACTAAATGGGATAATCCATTTCCATATGATTCAGAAAATTGGATTGGTCAATTCTTTGGTAATTATAGTGGGGAACCATCATTTGGATATTACGATCCTCAAAATAGTTCGCCTGTTTGGTTATTAAATAGTAATTATATGGATAATTCACTAGGAAGTAGTATTTATACATCGAATAAATATTTAAATAATAAAATAATTTGGTCAGATATAGCTGTAATTGTGCAAATTCAAACATTAGATGGTCAATGGTTTTCTTCAGATCCATCCGGAACAAGTGGTTTATCTATTATGGAAGAACCCACTGTAACTAATTGTAAGTTAAAAGTGACAACTCAAGGATATCTCTTTAATAACTTATCATTTATATCAATCCAGACTCCTGATACACCTTTATCTCCTTTTACAGAATTTTTGGATGAAGATATTTTTGAAAATGGTATAACTCCTCAAGATTTCAGCAGGTATTCAAAAATTATAACTATGTCAGTATCACAATAATTTTTCTGTAATTACTTTAACCAAAACTATTAATAATTTAATATTACTTCAGTTTAAAATACTTAAAGGATTATAATCATATATAAGTATTTAAAGACTAATTATCATGGATAGAAGGACAATTAATAGAAAGCAAGATTTATTAATGGAATCATTGACACAATTTTTTACAAAGGGAAATAATATAGATTATATGTTACCTGTTGTAAATGGGAATTCTAATATTTCATTACGAATAATTGATTGGTTCGTGACAAATTATGCAAAAAAAAATAATATTGCATATGATATTCATAATCCTACAAATTCAAAATTCGAAAAAAAACAATTTATTGTATATTTAAATTATAAATCACAATTAAAAGCTTATTCAAAAAAACAATTTGATCCATTTTGTCGTAGAGAAAGAATTTCATTTTATTACGATAAAGAAAATGAACTCGTAACAACCGTTGGACAATTAAACTTTTTCCGTTGGGCAATACAAAATAAAGTACTACATTATATTAATTCAAATCTTAAAGATATTGAAAATGATATGAATCAAAGTGTTCGAAATCTATACAATAGTAGAAATAAATCAAAAAAAAATAAAAAGAAAAAAGGAAATAATTCTGAATCATCTAAAAAACAAAGACGCAAAAGACAAGAATTATCAGTTAATGCCACAAAAAGTGTTTCAAAACATAATGTTAAAATTGTTGTTAAATTTGAATAAATTATAAATCATTCAATATATAGAAAATAAATATATCCCCATTAATACAAAATAAATAATCATCCCCTTTTTATAAAAATGTCTTACTGTATCTAAATCTATATCATCAATTTCTAAATCAGTAAAATTACTTTCTGATCCTCTTGTATTTTGCAAATTACCTTCATCATATAAAAAATATTTATTTATTATTTTTTCCGATTTACTATTATCCTCATTATCAGAATCACTTTCACATTCAAATGATTTTAAACCATCTCTAATCTTATTAATATCATTTGTGAATCCAATATCCATTTTATCGTTATTCTATCTATGTACTAAGATATTATCTTTTTAAATTTTTTTTATAAATAATAAATTAAACTTATTAATTTAATATTTAAAATTATTTTAGATTTTTATATATAGTATTTATCCATGTGTTAAATTTTTTTTTTGACGATTTAATCATTATATATTTTAATTCCCATAATAAATCAATATTATTTTTATTATTTTCACTTATAATCAAATTAATTATATTTTCTAGAAATATTTTTCTTTTCATTACATTATTTTCAGGAATAATGTTCTCCATTCACTATAAATCTTTTTATATAAAATAGAATAAAATATAATTATTAACATATCTGTAAAATAATTTTGGTCTCCTTAGTCCATTCTTTTATATTTTTGCCTTTCAACTCTCTTGTATGTTCAACTACATAATTTTACTCATTTTTTTCAATTCATCCTCATAAATATTCTTTTTGATCCTCACAAAACTTCTCATCAAACTGAATCTACTCTAAAATATATTTTCATATTCAAAATCTTGTTCCACATTTCTTAAAAATTTTGAATATTCTCGAGTCAATAATAATATTAATCTTATTTTAAAATTATATTTTTGAATATTACTTGGATCTTTAGGTTTTATTTTTATATCTGATACTTCTATTTTAAAAATTTTATTTATATTTTCGGAGCGTTCCGATTTGCCTTTGGCAAAGTAGGAACACGCCAACGAAGTTGGCATTGGCGCAAAAGCGCCCAACTCAGATAGGGCATAAGCCCTATCATCAATCTTCATTTCTATATCTTAAAGATTTTTAATTTAAATCTTTATTTTTCAATCATACATTTATTGGGATAATAATCTTCAAAAAATTGTTTCATCAATTTCTTATTTTTATTATTTATTGAATTGATACAAAAAAATATAGGTCTTTTCATCTTTAACTCTTTTAATTTTTTTTTAATCAAACTTTTATTTAAATTTTCACATTCTCTCAAATAATATGTTGATAATGTTAATTTCATTACAAAAAATTTATTATATAATCCATACATTGATACTAATCCTAATGGTGATATATCATCCTTTGATCTAAAACGTGATTTAGATGTCCTCTCAAAATAATTTTTAAATTTTTTCTTTACCAGTTTAATAAAATTTTTATTATATAATCTAGCCTGATGTATAGGTATCATACCATTTATATTTTTAATATTATAATTTTCTTTTAATAAATTATTTATATTATTCCAAGCATGCTCATATCCTGTAATAGGATCTCTTTTGAAAAAATGAGGTAAAGCTGAATATTCATCAACCAAAAAATAAGGTTTATTTGTTTTTTTGTCAATTAAATCATAATATTTCAAATTATTTCCTAAAAACATATCATCGTTAAAATACAAAAAATAATCACTCAAATCTTTTATTTTATCTATATGACATTCAATCGATTGTGAATTAAATGTAGGTAAATGATTTAAATTATCATATATCTCGGAATGCTCAATAATTTTTATTTTCTTTGAATTTTTTAACCATTTCGGTCTTTGACCATCATGTACAACTATAAAAATCTTATTCAACCAACTTCCATATTTAAATATTGATCGTAGCGAATATTTCAATTCATCTATATTATAAAATCTATTTTTATTATTTGATTCCCGAGGTTTATTTTCTACATGTTTTGAATAAATTCCTCTCAGATTTTTCCATTTTTTATCTTTATAATCTACCCAAGTATAAACAACATCAATACGATTATGTTTTGGTTTTTGTTTATTTTCATTTATATATATCTTAAATTTTTCTTTTTTATTTGATTCTTTTGATTTATAAATTACAAGAAATATAAAAAATATTATTATTATTAATAAAAGAATAGCTATTATTTGCTTATTTTTTTTTGATTTTAACCATCCCATTCTTATTATTAATAGTATCTTTTTTTTTATTGGTTTTATTAATCTTTAATTCAATTAAAAAATTACTTTTATATTTATCTAATTCTTCAAATATCTTTTTAAAATAACTATAAATTGGTTCTATAATAAGTCTATTAGTCATTTTATAATTATATATTTTATTTTCGTCTCTCAAATAATATAATAAACAAAATATTTTTAATATATAATAAAATGGAATAATATATCTAACAACAAATATTAATGTTTCACAAAAAAATAATATTGAAAACAAAATCCAATAATTTAATATATGATTATATTCATCAAAATTTCTTGTTTCATCTTCATTATGGACATATTCTACATTAGATTCCAATCTATTTTTTATAATCTCTGATATTTCTTCTGTTTTATTATTAAGATCAAAATCTTTTTCATCTAAACTCCCATTTTCACTTTGTCCGTTGTTAGATTCTAAATTTTTAATTTCATTTGAAACATGAATAATTTTATTTTTTGTCTCTAACAAATGAAATGTTAAATATCCAGGATACAAGACTATGATCATATTTGTTAAATAATTCGCCAAATCATAACTTAAACAATTAAAAAAGAAAATAATAAATAATATATGATAATATCCATATAAAACCTTTTGTAATTCTTCTGATAATAATAAGATCTCTCTTTTCTTAAAAATAAAATTCATATTTTAAAATTAATATATTCTAGTAATAGTTTTTTATATCATTTTCTTCTTTCTTTTTTTAAAAATTCTTTTCCTTGTATTTTTAGATTTCTTTTTTTTTTTTTTAACACGAAATGTCCTTTTTCTCCTTTTAAAGTGAAATCCACCACTTATTTTATCATATTTCTTATCTTCTATCATCAACATTTTTGGATTCATTCCATTATCCTGATTTTTGATAGAATCTGCTTGAGCGATTAATCCATCTATACCCGAAATAACTAATTTGCTGTTTTTTGATATTTTGTTTGCCCAATTAGATAATGTAAAGGATAATGTTTGTATCCATGAATACCAACTGGAACCATCTGGTAACAACATTGTCACATTAATCCAAAATAGCTTATATTGTTTTCTATTAAATGTGAAGACTGTCACTATCAATAATAAAAGTTTATCAATAATCATTGCAATTAGATCTACACTTGCTGATAATATTGCCATTGTCGGTGCCATCATCAATCCAACAAATGGTATCATTGATACAAATGGAGTTACAATAAATATTGCTGGTTGAATCATTTTTGCAATTTCTTTAGTGAAATTTGCTGCCAAATCCAATAATAATCCAATCAGATCCAAAGGAATACCAACCATTAAACCAAATTTCATTTCCAATTTATATAAAAAATGAAACCACCAATCAAAAAATTTTTCGGGTTTGATTTTTTTAATTTTTTCAGTTAAAGATCCTCCAGATTGTTTTATTTTATTTTTTTCGTAGTATTCTTTAGCTTTTAATATATTAGTATAAATAGATTCAGTTTGATCCGCATTAAATATTTTTTTGTTATCTTTTGTTAGATTCATAATTTTTTTAAATTTATCTTTTTTTTTTAAATTATCTTTGAATATGATAAAATATAATTCATTCATTAAATCATTTAAATTATACAAAAAATTAACGATTTTTACATTTTTATCTTTTTCAGAAGAATATTTATTTAATAGATTTATTAGCCTATCTTTATTGTAATAATCTATATTTTTTCCCCAATACCAATTAGATAAATTTCTCTTTTTCCAAAAATTGGTCATTTAAATAAATATATTACTATTTGTCAATAAAAAAAATATATTACATATCATATTTAAATATTTTTTAAAATTAATATATTAACTTGTATTATTACTATATCTTTTTTTTTTGGTCGTACTTATATTACCATCATCATTATTTTTTTTTAAAATTACCTGTTCCAATGCTTCATGAATTGTTTCAATACAAATGACTTCAAAATCATTCGAAACCAAATTTTTATATTGCTTTTTTATTTTTATTAAATCTTTTTCATTATCTTTTGGAATCAGAACTTTTTTTACACCACAATCTTTAGCACCAAATAATTTACTTTCCAAACCTCCGATTTCTGTAACATTTCCAGCAAGATTTATCTCTCCTGTTATTGCTATCGAATTATTAATTTTATAATCACTCAATAAGGAATAAATTGCACATGTAATTGCACAGCCAGCACTTGGACCATCTTTTGGTGTCGCACCTTCCGGACAATGAATATGAATCCCCATATTTCCTTTCGATTTCCACTTTTTTAAGAGATCGTTCTGTATTTTATCCTCCAATAAATTCCATGCAACAGATTTTGCTACAGACATACTTTCTTTCATAATATCTCCTTGCTGACCTGTTAATTCTAAACTTAAAACTGAATCACTAGGATTAAATTTAGTCTCAACAATAGTTAAACCACCATTACTATTTTCAGTAGCATATAATCCATTTATTATTCCAACCATTGGTTTTTCAATAATTTTATCAATCTTAAATTCATACTTTTTTTTAAAGAAATCTTCCTTTATCATTTTATTAGTAATTTTTAATGGAAAACTAATTTTTTTCATATTAATTTTATCTCCTTTTAAATTTCTTAAATTAATTTCTCTGATTATCTCATATAAATGTTCTTTTAATTTACGAACTCCACCTTCACAGGTATATGTTTTGATTAATTCTTCAATCACATTATCGTCGAAATGAATATCTTTCTTTTTCATTCCAATATCCTTAGCAACCTTCGGTAAAAGATATTTATTTGTAATTTGAATCTTATCTTCTAACCTAAACCCCTTTGTTTCAATATTTACAATTCTATCTCTCAATATTGGATTAATCTTACCCAAATCATTATAAGAGAATATAAAAATCGCCTTTGATACATCAAAATCAATGCCCTGAAAATATTTATCATGGAAATGACTATTTTGTGATGGATCAGTCAAATGCATTAAAATATTAATTATTTCGTTCCCCTTAGCAGTTTCACTTACTTTATCCAACTCATCAAAATAAATTACTGGATTCATACATTTACTTTTCATTAATACATCAATAATTCCTCCCCATGTGGAACCCTCATATGTATAACTATGACCCTCCAAATAACATGCATCTGTAGCACCACCTAAGGATAAAAATGCAAATGGTCTACCAATCGCCTTTGAAATTCCTTCCTCTACTAATGTTGTCTTACCATTTCCCATAGGTCCTTGAATACCAAAAACATTGCCCTTCGATTTATCATTTGAAATATTCTGAGCTAAAATCCGCAAAATATGTCTTTTAGCATCATCATGACCATAAACCGCATTATCTAAAATTTCTTTACTCCTCTTAAGATAATTTCTTATTTCCTTTTTTGAGTTATTACTACTTACCAACTCTTTTTTCATTTCATTAAAAGGAATCTTCAATAAACTCTCAACCCAATATTTTAATTTAAAATATTCACCACTATAAACTTCTGAATCTGATTTATCAATTGCTTCAAGTTTCTTAATCACCATCGCCTTGTTTTCAATTTTCATCTTAGAATCAATTACCTTTAAAAATAATGGTTTATGCTCATCATTCATTAAATTGATCTTTTCAATCAATTCTAAAATTTCATCTTTCCCATCTTCATCTAAACCACGAAAATAATTCATATCCCTCTTTTTATCATCATTATTTCCATGTCTCAATTTTAAATATTGCAAATCCTTTTTATTCCATTTATCTCCCAATAACTCAATCAAATATTCATCATCAAGTTCATCATCGAGAAATTCATCATCATCAGACTCATCATCAGAATAATCTGAATCACTCATTTCATCTGATAAATCAGAATCATAATTCGACTTATCTTTTGATTTCAATGTATTTTTTACAAATTTATCCAAATCCTTACCTTTTAATCTATGCACATATTTACCATATTCTCTTATACTTTTTTCAATACTTTCATCATCATCTTCTTCCTCCTCCTCTCCTTCCGATTCGGATGAATAACTTATTAGTCCTTTGATATTCCCTTTTGAATCAACATCAGAATCATCATCTTCAGACTCACTATCATGATTTTTAGAATTACTACTATCATTTTTTCTTTTTCTTCTCTTTTTTTTCTTTTCATTCTTAGATGGAATTCTTGATAATATTTTCTCAATCTTTTTTAATCTTTTAAGAATTTCTTTTTCTGAATCATTATATTCTTTTATCAACTTTATCAAATATTTTTTCAAATTGAAATTTTTCCTTTTCCTATTTTCACTTTTTAAATGTTTAATTAAATTTTTGAAAAATTCACTTGTCAACTCAACAGAACCAACTTCTAATTCCTCATCTTCAGTTAATTTCTTATTATTATCATACTCAATTTTTAAACTAAATTCATTACTCTTTATCGATTTTTCTAAAGCATCTAATAATGCCTTTACATTAATATTTTTTTTTCCTTTGACTTCTGTTAATAAACGTGTCAGTATAGTTTTCGTTATACAAACTTCCAAATATGATAAACTTAAATCAGAATTCTCATCTTCCAATTTCTTAATTTGAGATCTTGTTAAAATTTTATTTTCACTATCCATCTTTTATCTTTATTTATTATAATTAATTTTATCTTTAATTCAAAATCAAATTTTTAAATAAATATAAAAATCCTGAAATTATAAAAAAAAATAATAACTATTAAATTATTTTTTATTATTTTAATATAAGATCTCATTCAATATAGTTAAATCATAAAAAGAATATAGTGAAAATTTATTAATTATTAATTTCTTTGCTATTTTATATATAATTATTTTATGAATCTTAAAAAATCAAATAAAAAACAATATACAAAAAAAAAAAAAAAAAAAAAAAAAAAAAAAAAAAAAAAAAAAAAAAAAAAAAAAAAAAAAAAAAAAAAAAAAAAAAAAAAAAAAAAAAAAAAAAATAATAAAAAAAAAAAAAAAAAAAAAAAAAAATCTAAAAATTCTCATAAAAAAAAATATTCATCATCTTATCAAAAATTTTATAATAAAAAAAAAAAATATTATCATCTTAAAGGTGGTGATTTTATTGAAGTCCACGACATTGATAAAACTAAAGATGATCTCGACGATGAATTTTCTGAAGATTTAAAATTATCGAATATTGGAAATAATAGATTACAAAACGAAATAGTAGATGCAATAGTAGAACCCGTAATTCTACCAATCGATTCCTCCGACGCAATAAGCACAGAAATTACAAAAACATTGGAACCTATTCATACACCTATTAGTGATTCTTATAATAGTATTACTCTAAAAACAGCAAAAATTGGTGGCGAAACGATCGATGGATTGATACATACTGGAGAGAAAATTGCTAAAACTTCTACTGATCAACTAATAAAATCTAGTAATGAATTTAATCACGAATTACAAAAAGTTGCTAATGATGTATCCACCCAAACATCAGATGTTGTTCATTCAAATGCTGAACAAATTAATGTTATAAAAGATAAAACCAAAAATGGATGCAAAAATGCTGGTAAAAAAACAAAAAAAACTATTGAAAAAGTAGATCATTTCTTAGGTAAAAATACTACAAAAGTTTCCGAAAAAGGCGGCAAAATATTAGATAAATCAATCTATCTCACTACTAAAATTCTAGTTAAAGGTAAAAATAAAACTAAAAAAGGACTTAAAAAACTAAAAGGAGGAATCAAAACAAGTGCCAAATATATTAAGGATACATCTAAAAATTTCTTAAGTAATCCTGAGAAAACAACGATTGAAGTCATTGAAAAATCAACTGATGCCGCATCCAAAGGAATCGATATAGCAGCTGGCGCAACCGTAAAAGTTGCAGAATTTACAGATGGATCTGTTGAAAAAGTAAATCATAAATTGGAAGAAGTAAATCAAAAAATTAATGATACCGAAACCCAAATTGAAGGGTCTTCAAAAGATGTTAAAAACAAATCTGTACAATCATTAAATCATACAAGTAATGAATTAAAGGATTCTGCAGAAAAAATTAAAAAATCAATATCTAATACAAAAAAAAACGCTAAAGAATCTATTGTAAACGCTGAAAAAATTATTAGTACACCAATTACACAATTAGAAAGAATTGAAAAAAGTGCATCTTCAATTTACGAATCAGCAAATGAACAGTCCAAAAAACTTGAGCAAGAAGCAAATAAATCTTTCTCTGAAGCAAATGATGCATCCAATGAATTAATGGGCAGTGCTAAAAAAACTATTTCTGAATTTTCAATTGAAGCGAAAGAATCAGCAAATGATGCACTAGCATCCGCAAGTCAAGCAACTAATAATATAAAAGGAGATATTATTGGAAATTCAAACAATTCGGGAAAAGGAAAAATAGTTACGGGAGGAGGAAAAGATGGAACTAATATATCATCATACTTTAGCTATTTAAATATATTTGATAAACGCAAAAATAATATATTTAAAAGTATACCAAAATATCTTATCTTACCTTTCAAAAAAATCGAAAAATTCTTTAGTAACATTATTCACTCTATGAAAACCAATTTAAAATCCATTTCTAAAATGGAAATCCAAATGGGTGGTGCAAGTAATAAAGAAAAACCTTTCTATATAAAAGCTATTATATCGACCATAGATATTATTTGTAAGAGTAAACAAAATATTATGTCCGAAGGCACTAAAGAAATTAATGAATTTAACCAAAAAAGAAAAAAAAAACAAGATGAACCAAATTTTTTTAAAAGTTTTGATAATTATCTTAATGGATTAATTACATCACTGCATGGACTCCTAGATATATTTGTAATACTTCATAAAAAACTTTGCATAACCTTACAAAAAAAAAAAACAATTATTATTAAACAATTTGAAGATCCAAATAATACAACATCTTCAAATAAAGGTAAAATATAGATTTATTTTATTTAATTACTTTCATTTACTAACAAAAATTCTTATTTCTTCTTTTTTCTTTAAAAAATGACTTCTACAGACTGGTTCATATGACTCTTTACCACCTATTAATACTAAATCATCCGAATCTATTTTACGTTGAGTGAAATATGCATCTTCTCCACAATATGTACATAATGCAGATAAATGAACTATTTTTTCTGCAATTGAAATAAGATCATTTATTTCTCCAAATTTATTTCTTTGGTAATCTCCATTTAAACCACAAACATAAACTATTTTATTATCATTATCAACAGCTATATTACAAAAACTAACTAAATTTTCAAAAAATTGTCCTTCATTAATACAAATAACATCACTTTCTTTATATATTTCATAAATTTCTTTATCCAAAAAAACATTTTTTAGATTTTCTATTTGAATAGCATCAATTCCAACTAAATCATGAGAATATAGTTTATCACCATTATTATATCTTTTGTCTTTTGAAAAATTTAAAGTTAACACCTTTTTTTTAATGCTTTTATATCTTTTTATGATTTTAATTAATTCACTGGTTTTACCTGAGAACATACATCCTAATATGATGGTTAATTTTCCACTCATCCTTCTTTTTAGGTGAAATTTTTTTATTTTAATTACAAATCAATTTTTATTTATTTTTTATTCTTAAGAAACCTTTTTAAAATCTTTGTTAAATATAATAGATAAAAAATGAGTGTAGGAAAAAAAAATTTAAATAAACACAAAACACGAAAATTTTTCTCGAAAAAAAAATCAAGATCTACAAAATCAAAACAAATCATCATAAAAAAAAATAAAAAAAAAAATAATAAAAAATCCAAAAAGAATAATAAAAAAAAAAAATTTATTGGTGGAATACGATATCTTTATTGTCCATCAAAAAATGAAATCCAATTTGTACCATATAATTATCCTATTTATAAAAATAATGAAATTAAAAATATTATCTATCAAGGTAACCAAGCAGGCGGACAAATCATACCAACAGAATGCTCTGATTTTAAACATAATATGCTCGAAAGACAATTCGGATGTAGACAACCATTCTGGTTTCCAAAATGCACCTAAATTATAACAGGTTATTCTTTTAATTAAATATCAAAAAAATATTTAATTAAAAGATTATATAAGTTATTTCATACTATGAATAATGTTCCAACAAATAATTAAAAAATAAAAAAATAAAATTCCTTTTAAAATATAATAATTAATTATGGTTAAAATCATAAAGAAAAATATCGTAATATTATAATAATACATTTATTACTATGAATCTATCAGCAGTAAATATCTGTTTAGGACCAGGTCAATATTTAGTTAATTTTATTCTAATATGTATGATATTATTTGTTTTTATTGCTATTACACTATTTATTCTCTCATTTGGAGTCAAAGATAATGTAGAAAATAATTGGTTGGAATACAGAAACAATCCACTATTTCTACCTTTTGCAGGTCTCATAGATACTGGTATGGAAAATGGTCTTATGACCAATTTTAATATGAGCATATTCCAAAAAATACAAAGTCTTGGAAATGATATGCTGCAACCTCTTGGACAAATGACAGATATTATATCCAGTATTCTCAAAAGTTTTACAGATCAAATACAAAAAATTAGAGAATTCTTTTTTACCTTTAAAAATCTCTTTCTCAATTTTATCCAACAAATTATGCAACGTATATCTGATGGTGCTAGTACTATACAATACTTAATAAGCAAAATTAAAGCTATTTTTGAAAGATTGTGGGGTATTATGGTAACTTTAATATATACTACATTTACAGCTATGCAAACAGTTTCTAGTACATGGAATGGACCTATTGGTGGTTTTGCAAGATTCTTTTGCTTTGATGGAAATACAAAAATTAAATTAATCAATAAAACAAAATCTATGAAATTTATCAAAATTGGAGACCAATTGGAAAAAGGTGGAAAAGTTCTTGGTTTCATGAAATTTCTAGTGGATGATGCTATTATGTGTGATTATAATGGAGTAATTGTTTCTGGAACTCATCTCGTTTATGAAAATGGAAAATGGAAAAGAATATTTGATACACAAAAACATAAAATTATATCTTATAAAAAAAAATTTATTTATTGTTTGGTAACCGAAAATAATGTAATTCAAGCTAATAATTGCTTATTTAGAGATTACATCGAAACATCAGACCCAACTGTTAATCATGAAATCAAAAGATATATGTTGAATTATCTAAATAACAATCAAGCAAAAATGAAAATTAATAAAAACGATAAAAACTACTATGTATCTGGATTTCATAAAAATACTCTCATCAAAATGAAAAATGGAAACAAACGAATTAAAGATATTATCTTAGGAGAATATACTTTTAATAACAAAAAAATTATTGGTAAAATTATTCTTAAAGCAAACAAAGATAATATATACAAATATAAAAATATTAAAGCACATGGAGATAATATCATTTATTTAAATGGTCAATGGATTAAATTAAAAAATCATAAACTATCACGAAAAATAAAATATAATCATAAATATTTATATCATATTTGTACTGAAGACAATATTATTATCATCAAGGATCAAATATTTAGAGATTATGAAGAAGTTAGCGATCTTAAAACAAATAAAAAATGTGATAAATTAGTTATAGATTTTTTAAATTGTAATAATAAAAAAAAAAAATAAAAACATAACAAAAAGAATAAAAAATAAAGTTACGAATTGAATAAAATTATCTATCTTAAATATAGTATGAAATCTGACGAAGAACCGGTTCGAACACTATTATGGCTATTTTTATGTTTCATAATCCTTCTTCCATTTATTCTTGTTACAACATATTTTTTTTTAATTTCACAAAAAGATTATATTCAAAAAAATTGGAACTATTATAAAGAAAAACCATACATTATACCATTTGCTGATTTCTTATCTCCCGATATTGAAAACGACCCAAATAGTAAAAATAAGGTTTATAAAGCTGTATCAAGCTTTAATTATGTTGTGAATAAAATGATCACCCAATTTTTTAAAATGATTCTTAAACCTATGTTATTCATTTTTGAAATCATCTTATCTGTAATCAAATCAATCATGAATGCTATTGATATGATAAGGAAAGTAATTAATAACTTAAGAAACAATATTTTACAATATTTTCAAGAAATGATACAAAGATTCACTGATGCAATGTCTACTCTACAATTTATGGGAATCAAACTTAATGATATCATGGGAAGATTAGGCGGTCTCCAACGAATGGTTGGATATTTTTTGATAGTAATCTCCAATACTCTTGAAGTTATTATGAACGTCATCGGAGATATTATGAAAGCTATCGTCTATACACTCATTGCTATCTCTATATTACTCTTTTGGTGGTATCCCATTCTTGCTGCAATGCTCGGATTTTTAGCCGCAGGCTGTGGTATTGCATTCTGTTTTGATGGCGATACTCCTATAGATCTTTATAATGGTAAACAAAAAAAAATTTCTGAAATCAAAATAGGTGATATTTTAACAAATGGAAACATTGTTGAAGGTATACTTATTGCTAGTAGTATTAACGTCGATATGTATAATTACAAAAATATTATCGTTTCTGGTAATCATGCTGTCTTTGAAAATAAATGGATTCGAATTAAAGATTCAAAATTTTCAAATAAAATTAATTATGACTCCTCCAAAAAAATCTATTGTCTATTTACAGAAAATAATCTAATTTTCTCCAATGGAATAAAATTTTTAGATTATAATGAAACTAATAATCCATTCCTAAATGGAAAAATAAATAAACTTATTCTTAATTCTCTTAATAATGATATAGACGATAATGAAATAGATATTAATACTATCTCTGCCTCCGGATATCAAGATACAACCGAAATAAAAATGCAAAATGGAACATATAAAAAAATAAAAAATATCCAGATTGGAGATAAAACTTCTAAAGGAAAAGTTACATCCATAGTCAATAATGTTTACAACGATTATATTTATGATTATAATCATATCTTGTGCTCCGGTGAAAATATTGTTTATCATAACAATAAATGGGTTAAAATCAATAATCTAAACTTAACCAATAAACAATTTAAAAAATCAATCTATAATATTACTACGACATCTGGTATAGTTGAAACAAAATATAATAACGTTTTCAGAGATTTTCTTGAAATTAATAATCCATATGTACTTGAAAAAATTGATCAATTTGTTCTAAAGATATTAAACAAAGAAAAAAGAAATATCAAAAGTTTTCATTTTAATTAATTATATTAATAAAAAATTTGATTATTTAATCCTATAATTTTTTTAAATTTAATGAATTTAACCCTAGATAATTGGTTAATACGCTCTAAATCAAAATCCAATAAACTCAAATCTATACCAAATATATTTTACTTGGAATGGACTCATACTCATAAACCCACAAAATGTATATGGACCTACACCATGCCAAAAAAATTTAATATACATAAGAAAATTAATTGGAAGATCAATAACCAAACAATCATCATACATATTGTTGGTAATCTATCTTTCAAAAAAAAAACCAATTTTTATCATTCAGATAATAAATCTCATATTTCAGAAATCTGCAATAAAAAAATATTAAAATCAAATTTACAAAAATGTATTCGAAGAAAATTAATAGTTAACTCTATACATTGCGCTTTTCAATTTTTAGAACTTTATTATATTGATTTTCTAAGACGTTTAAGTATTATAATGATTGAAGATGTATTGCTACATCACTCATTCACAATTATTATGTGGCTCATTGCAGCTTATCCTAACTATCAACCTTCCACCGAAATTAATAACTATCTACTCGGCGTTGTTCATTTTCTAGCAACATGTAAATTTCGTGAAACTTTTAAAAAAAAATCACAAAATCAAATTCATACCTACTTTATACAAATAGAAACTATTAAGGATATCAACATAAAATCATTACTCTATTCTTTATTATTCCGTATTAGTTTTGGAGGATTATACGGTGATAAAATACTTATACATACAATCCTCCAAAACTATATAAAATTTATCAATCAAAATAACCTAAAAAATAAATATCTAAATCATAATCTAAAGCTCATACAAATAAACACAAAAATGAATATAAATCATATTCATAAATCTTGCATAGATTATCATATTTTTCCAATTATTATTAATCAAATTAATATTAAATTTCCATCCTTAAATCATGAAGTAATCAAAAAAAATATATGGGTTTTTAGATCATCCATTAACTATAGAGATGATCTTCAAAATTATAATTGTATTAATGAAAGAATTAATAATAATAATTTCTTATTGTTTTCTAAATATCTAGATCAATTATCATATTATTATATCAGAAATTTCTCTCTGAAACTATAATTATTTAAAAAAAATAATTTGAACGAATTATTTAAAAAAATATTATAAATTTATCTAAACTTATAATAAATGAAAAAATATAAAACCACCTCTAAATCCATTAGATCATCTAGATCATATATCACTAAAAAAATAAAAAAAAATAAAAAGATATTATCTAAATCCAAAACTCTTTTATCAAAAAAAAGAAAATCTATCAAAAAAAAAAAAAATACTAAGAAATTTATGAATGGTGGATTATGGGCTACTCAAGGTTGTGATTGGTGTCCAGCCAGCAATCCAACTATGTCTGAACTCGCGTGGAATAGTCGTTTCACTTATGGAACCGGTTGTGCATCCGGATGGGGTTGTTATAATTGTCCCGCTTGTAACATTCAAAAAGGTGGAAAGTCAAAAAAAACAAGATCTATTAAAAAAAAGAAAAAAATCAGTAATTTATAATTACAAAATTATTTAAGAATATTTTACTTTTTTTTTTTAATGATCAAAAAAGTTACATTTCAACATTTTGAAACTAATACTAAAAAAAAAAAAAAAAAATTAAAACCTCTAAATATTCATGAAAAAATTAATTTATACCAAATGAGACCTGATCTCGATCAAAAGAATTTAATGAAACGTTTAGATATTGTTTTACAATTATTGTGT
>Ga0209986_10001968_pt1 | contig 19264 bp, 23 predicted proteins | sample BlataG_FD_183168 | JGI IMG/M metagenome (GOLD analysis project Ga0209986, IMG submission 183168) | Deep subsurface microbial communities from Black Sea to uncover new lineages of life (NeLLi) - Black_00105 metaG (SPAdes) (version 2) | ecosystem: Environmental > Aquatic > Marine > Oceanic >... | reverse complement strand
CGTAGGGGACCCCGATCAGATGCCCGCTTTGTGTGTAACACAGCGGCAGCCCGGGTCCGTCCAATCCCCGAGCTCGAGCGATCTCCTCGTCAGACAGCCTCCCCTGGCTGCGGGCGTGCTGCCCGGGCATGTGTCTCATACCTCCCATAGATAAGTCCCGCACGAAGCCGCCCAATATGGACGGCATGGCAAATACCAGCGTCACCACGCCTAATGCTAACCATGCAATAAACAGTAGACCCCCGGTGAGGCCGAAGCCTAACGTAAGAATCGAGGCCGCCAGCGCCCGCTTCACTGTGACCCAGGGCCCGATCGTGAACGCGGCGAATATGCGCCAGCCGGACAGCAGCAGGCGAGGGTCCTGGAGGTCATCCGCCAACCGGGGCAAAGAGAGCAGACTCAATACGACCCAGCTTACTGGGATGGCCACCGCCAGGAAGGTGATCAGCTCTCGCCGCTTTGTCTTTTGCAGCGCCCTGTCGGTCATAATTCCCGCCCCTCCTCGCCGCCGCGATCGCGGCCGATCGCCTTGTCTACCCCCATGGACATGGACTTCCCCACCGCTTTCTCGATCGCCGACATGCGCCCCCGCATGGTTGCGAAGTCGTGCGGCCTGAGCCTGCGGTCGGTGAACGCTATAGCGTGGGCATGCTGGTGTTCGGTGTGCAGGTGGACCACAAAGTAACCGTTTTCCATACCGGCCGCCTCCAGTATCTCACGATAGTGCTCCGGCCCAAACCGGCCTTCTTCCTGGCTGAGCACGATCCGGTAGGTGTATTTGTTGTCCCGCGCCTGCTGTCCCACCTCGCTCCGGATTTCTCGCCACTGGTCCACCTTCTCGCCGGCGAACGTGTACCAGACCCGGGCGCCCCTGTCCGTCCCCTCCCTATGGGTGTAGTAGTCCCCCGCCGCCCTGGCCCCGCCGGGCGCCCGCTTGCCCTTGATGTAGTTGACCTTGACCACCGCCATGCGCCCTCTATCCTTCCCTCTCTCGCTCTCGGTGCTCTTCGACGATCTCCTCCAGCGGCCGCCTGAGCCGTTTATAGCCCAGGCCTCGGGCTCGCTCGAGCTGCGCCTTTTTCTCCTCCGTGCTCCTTGGCCTTACCGCCGCCAGCACGTCGTTCGCCAGGACTGCGGCTGCCCCGCTCTCGATTGCCCCCCGGGCGGCAATCGTCGCCAGCCGGTTCATCTGGCGCTGTATTTCGAACCGAACCGCCGATACCATAAGCGGCGCAAAAGCCACCGCCGCCGGTTCGCCCATACCGAGCAGGCAAAGAGACTCGATCGCCGCGCTGAAGCTCACCCCCTGCTCGTCGGCCCAGGCCTGTATTTTGGCTCGGCCGTCGTCCGTGAGGCGTATCGACTTCCGGCTGGTGCTCTTCCTGCGCCGAACGGCCATGGTCCGCCCTCCTTCCACCAATATATGGACGACGGCGGACCTTCGGCAGTTGCCTTGGCCCTGCCGCCGTCCTATCCCTAAGGATAGGACCAAGATGGCGCCCTGTCAAGGGCGCCTTATCTTGCACTCGTGCGGCGCTCTTCCGCACGGTACACTCTCGCTGCGCTTCGAGCGTGTCTCCCTTCTCAAGCTCAATCGTCAATAAGAGAAGCGCAGCGAGGGACCGGCGGTCACGTCGGCCGTAGGTCCTTTGCATGGCCGAAGGTAAGCCGCTGTAACGAAATCGCTATCAGGCCGATGAGAGACCTGGTATCTCCCAGGCCTGACGGCCTGGCAGATTGTGTGGTCCTTGTCCATGACAGCAGACTACAATAAAGAAGATAATGTAACTCAATCGCAATGGTATAGGGCTTTGATAAACTATCGCATAAACGCTATAATATGTGCTGAAAGGTGGTAAAAATGCCCCGGGGTAAGTTGCTCTCAACATCCGAAGCTGCCGAACGGCTGGGGGTCTCCTCCAGCCGGGTCCGGCGTTTAGTCGCCGACGGCCGCCTGCCTGCCGTGCGTGTCGGCAAAACTTGGGTCATCCGTGAAGGGGATCTGCGGTTTGTCGCCGATCGCCGCCCGGGCTGGCCCAAGGGGCGTCCCCGCAAACGGCGAAAGCGCCTAAGGTGAAACAGAGACTGCTAAGGGCCTTGGGCTACGTGCTTTTCTATGCCCTGGCTCTCGGTGGTTGTATATTAGTCGGCGCCCTCCTCTACCTGGCCGCAGCCGACCTGGCGCCGGTTCCGGAGGGGTTCCCGACCCGTGGTCCTAGCCCGACACCAACCCCCACCATCACACCCACTCCCACCGTCACGCCTACCCCGACGCCTGCGCCGTTCTCCATTGGTATTCGCAATCGCACGGGCGATGAAGCAATTGGTGAGCGGGTCGCTGCCTACCTGGCCGACGCTGGATACAATGTTGATGGCATTTCCAGCGGCTCTACCACCACGGCCTTTGGAGATCCTTACCATACAAAGGTTTGTGTTGACGAGTTTCTAGGACCAAGACGGCGTCTTGCCTGGGACCTCTGTCGCATTCTAGAAATCGACTGCACTTTGTGGGTGTGGGTGTGTGGTACAGGAGATGCGGAGGTTTTGCTCGAAGTGGGTTCTATTCGTGAATGGGACGCCTGGCTCTCGGAGCACGGATACTGATGGAGTCAAAATCTTCCCTTTATCCTTCTTCTTTGTATTTACCCGTGAGATGTAGTAAAGTGAAATTAGTATTTATGGGGAAACCGCACCTAACATCACCTACAGCATCCTCGCTTTTGCGGATCGTGGCCACAATAACTTCGCTGGCAATAGTGTAGACCGCCTGTTCCGTATAATCATTTATCCTGCTATATGGGTGGTCCCCATTCAATAATAGTTGGCAACAGAAAGGAGATACAGAATGAGCTTGCTCAGCAAGAAGGAAAAGGAAGAGATCATCAGGCGACGGGGTACGAAGTCTGACAAGACCGGCAAGAAGAGTCGTATTGACAGACTCGAGATCCATCATAAAGACCGGAACCCACACAACAATGACCCAAGCAACCTCCGGGTCCTGACGAAAAAAGAGCACGACGACCTGCACAGTCGCGCAGGCGACTGAAAGTTGCCAACAACCGGAGTCGCGTTCATCCGATGATTAGCCAGCGCTTTGTAGTACACATGAATAAGTAATCATCAGGAGGCGAGATGACGGTCACGCATATCACAATAATCGAGCACGTGTCGGTCGACCGCGTCATTGTGAAGTGCGCTCACTGCAGCGGTACAGGAATCAAGCCGACTCATAGCGAGACGCCGTGCCCGATCTGCACAGGGAAGGGCGCAGTGCTTCTTCAAATCGACGGTGAGCTCCCACTGGTAGTCTGCGCATTCTGCTCTGGCTCTGGCATCAAGCCCACGTACAGTGAAACCCCTTGCCCGCAGTGCAAAGGGTGTGGAGCACAGCCTATAGTTGGGAAGGCCACTATCGTTACATAGTGGGGAGTCCGACGCTGGCAAGAACAATCGCTTGCAGCTAAATGTGACATTCAGGTGATGGACAAGGACAAATGGCGACAATTGGAGAATTAGCAAGACAGGTTGCCGAATCTCACCGCATCTACGACTCCGCTTTTCGGTCGCTGACGGCTTCCACCGCGATGAAAACCGCGCAAATAGCGCTCGCCGAACGGGCCGCTTTTGAAAAATCGTCAATCGCTTCTCTCTCGTCGGCTCTCAGCCAGATTGTGAAACTCGATACCACATCTTCATCAATCCGCGCATTGGCGATGGCAAACGCGTCAATCAACTCCTTAGTCGAATCGACACGCGTTATGGATTCTGTTATGCGTTCGGCCATTGAACACAACCAATGGTGGCGAGAGATGATGAAGTCCGTCGCACTACGGGACCAAGTGGCTGACCTCGCACTGAAGCGGCATACGTCCTCAATATTGTCCGTCTCGCTGGCCGCCCAAACAAAGTTCATGCAATTGGAATCCCACCGACTCGGCGCAGCAGTTCACGCGGCTCAGTCTTTTCAAGAATCGCTTCACTCCAGCCTCGACAGGTTCACAATGAGCTACGACAGTTTGTTTGACTTCATTGGTGCCCAACCGTCTACTATTGCAGAACTGGCTCCTGTAGTCACGCAACGTCCTCCGTTAGAGGTTTATCTTGAATTCGACCTTCTCGAAAAGATTACGCTTCCAGAGGATGAACAATCCCCAACCGATGACGAAAGGATCGGCTTAGTGTCAGAAGACCGACCACTTGAGGATTGGCTTCAGCGGCTTGATCCAAATCTTGTCAATCTCTTACTCGGCGCTCGGAGCGCGATTCGTGTATCCAACCCGGATCGTGCACGTCATGTAACAACCTCTGTGCGAGAGCTTTTCACCCATGTTCTCCATCACTTGGCGCCGGACGATAGTGTTCGGGGTTGGACGAGTGCGGATGACTTATTTCACAAGGGACGTCCAACGAGAAGGGCTAGATTGCTATACATCAATAGAGGAATCAACATTGATCCTTTGTCTGATTTCGTTGACGCTGATGTCAATTCGGCCCATACTCTGATAAATGCCCTACATGCAGGAACACATGGAATAACATCGCGATTAACAGATCGCCAACTTCAAGCCATAGTCGATCGAGTAGAATCGTTGTTGCTTTTTTTGTTTCGCCTGAACGGTACGAATCAATGAAAGTACGCTGCATAACCAGCGCATGAAGCCGACACGCTGATCGAGAGTTTTTTATTACTGGTATTGGTTATGAGTCGTGTCTTGGTTTGTTGAGTGAATCGGTAAACTCGCGTGCGGCTTATGCGCCATTCGGTTATACCGCTTTATAGAAGCCGTTTCGTTCATTTTTGAAATGCAGATTAATGGATTATCCGAATAATGAGAGGAGGGTAAGATGTTAAAGCAGGTTCATGAGCATATTGTCAGAGAGTTGCAGCAGAATGCTCGGACAGATACGATTTTCATGGTGACAGCGATAGTATTCAATCTTATCGTTCTGGGGATTAACTCTGCGGTTGCAGGAGAGGCGGCATCAGCTCGCGCAAGTTCGTCCAGTGATCTCATACTTGTGGTTTTTATCATTATGAGCCTGTCGGTAAATGGCATAGCTGTCACAGCGTTGAACTACGGCAGGCAATCCCGGGAGAAACTGCTCCGCGGTCTTCTTGCCATGTACCAGGACAATGATGTAGCCCAATACTACGACGCTTCACTGACGACAGGCTATGGTACGCGGTATCTGCTATTTATTGGGGTCATTGTCTGTCTTGCGCTCACCAGTATTGTGGTGCCGCTTATAATCCGCTTCGTATAGTAAGTTGTAATGTTCTGACAATCGTTAGTCAAAAGGTGCAATGAGTACTTCGAAGTCGCGATATTCTGAGGGTATTTATGGTTGAAGTTTGCTATTAAGACACGTGCAGACTCTTTGATTCCAGGCGGTATAACAGCTCAATGGAGCCCTGGAACCTTCGGCACCAGGATCTTCGACGGACCTGAGATTCTAGCGAGTTTGTGCAAGGCTTGAGGTATTATCGAAGTTGAAAACGGGCCGCTCATCTCGCGCCGTTAGGCCGCAGTAAGTGTGATATGCAGAAATTGAATTTGATGACAATGTCATAGAGGACCTAGCCATGCAAACTATCACAGCTACCGATACTAAAACTGGGGAGCAGTTTCAATTTAGCTACGACCCAGAGACTAGAACTTACCAGATAGATGGCATAGATGTTGTCCGGAAGCTGTATCGCGAGAGCGAAGAGGATGCCTACGTTTTCGGCTCACCTACTGCAGCCCCGACAGAGTTCTATCATGTTGCTCGGCAGCAACTTGAACAGCTCAGGGCCACGCCCGACTTGCCACAGAGCTGATATGGTGGCCCTTTCGGTTGATTGAGCTGGCGGCATAACCCCTAGCGCTGGAGCAGACGCCGAGAGCAGGGCTAAAAACTAAGAGTGTATCTTTTCTGCGGCGCTGATAAATGTCAGCGCCGCATAGTGTCAGGGTGTCAAATTATCCTATTGCTCAAACATTAGCGAGGCGCAGTCCCTTGCATTGAAGGGTCTGCGACGAGCGCAAGTCCGATTCTCCATCGAGCGAGCTTTCTGTCCTGGCTTAGTCAACCCCGACGCGCTGGCTTGCCGAGCGGGGGACCTGACGAGTGCTCATTTGAGCATGTGTTTTGCGAAAAATGTGCGCGGAAACGGTCTCCCCGAGGCAGGACAACCTGTACTAACTATTTCCCGTAATTCGACATTTTAAGAAAACTGTTTCAGTTCCATAACTCTATAGTTCTTTGCCTCTATAGAGGCCTCATGGTATAGTCTGCCCCTGGAGAAAGCCGCAATGACAACCATAGCAATTGCCAACCAAAAAGGGGGGGTGGGGAAGACGACGACCACCGTAAACCTGGGCGCTGCCTTAGCTGAGCAAGGCAAGACCGTGCTCTTGGTTGACCTGGACCCTCAGGCATCTCTCACTATAGCTTTGGGTGAGGATCCCGACCAACTCACCCTAACCGTCTACGATGGCATTGCAGCTGAGCTGAGCGACCAACTCAAGCCAACACTCAAAGATGCCATTTTGATAACAAAGTCCGGCCTTGAGCTTATCCCAGCTAACCTGGCTCTTTCCTCAGCAGAGCTGGATTTGATGAGCGCCATCGGTGGCGAATTCACTCTCCGGGAGGCCATCTCTCCCCTGAAAGACAGCTATGACTTTATTCTGATTGACTGCCAACCAAGCCTCGGCCTGCTTGTGATTAATGCGTTGGCTGCGGCCGACGAAATTCTCATCCCAGTATCCGCCGAGTATCTGCCGATGAAGGGCCTAAAGTTTCTACTTCGCACGGTGGCTAAGGCTACCCGAAAACTTAACCCAAATCTTGAAATCACTGGAATTCTGTTGACCCTAGTCGAGAGCCGTACTCTGCATGGCCGATCGGTAGTAGAAAACCTGCGGCAGGTCTTCGAAAACAAGGTGAGGGTCTTTAATACCCAGATCAAGAAGACAGTTAGAGTCAGGGAAAGTGCAGTTGCCGCGGAGAGCATGCTGACATATGCAAACACGCATGAGGTCGCCCAAGCCTACCGTCAATTGGCTCAGGAGGTATTAAGTGGTCAAGAAAAAGGCCGAAATTACGGAAGAGACAACCGGTGAGATGTTTGGAGATATCCTAGATCGTCTATCGGGGAGGCACGTGGAGGAACCCGAAATACAGGCGCGAACGAAACCCAAACCTCGTCCCCAACAGGGCACGACAAAGAGCAAACCAATCAAGGTTAGTCTCTATCTTCCTACAGAGGACATCAACGCCCTTGACCAAGTGATTATCAAAAGAAGAAAGGAGACCGGAAAGTCTCCTCGTCGTACCCATCTAATCCAAGAGGCGATCCACTCCTGGTTAGAGCAACAATCCTAGATCTCTATACCTCTATAGTTCTTTAGGACTATAGTTCTATTTACTCTCCACTTTCAACTTATTTGCATAAACTATAGACACGTTCTAATGGAGCACTTCAAAACTAACACTGATCGGCTCACCAAGTAAACCGGTCAATACACTAACCACCGTGGACTGGGCTCGGTCTGATAGCCATTCTTGAGCAGGTCTATTTTCGACCCCAATGGTTGCTACACCGTTCTCTATTGAGAGTAGGATAGAGTCCTTGACCCATGTATCGAAGTATACGCGGGAGAACTGTCCTCTAAGCTGATCCAAGGCTCTTTCCCAGATATTTAAAGCCGTCTCAGGGATCTGATAAGTAGCAATGATCTGCTCACGCCGAGTATGCTCTTTTTCCTGCTCCGCCCGCAGTTCTTCATCAATCCCCTCAAGCAACCTACGTTCCTCGGTTTCTTCTATTTCTCGTTCGGCCTTGGTTTTGAAGCCTTTGGGAGGAATGTAATCTTCGGTTATCGCCGTGCGTAAATAGCCAGCAGAGTTACGACTTATAAGCGGGCTCCTCGTTTCTACCAAATAGTCGAGGAGCTCTATTTTCTTATGTAGGTAATCTTCTGGGTAGTCTTTATAAAGTTCATGAGCTACATTGGGTGAAATTCCGCGATCTATCAAATCCTTAACAACAACATATTTGTTTCTCTCTATAGTGTTTCTCTCTGATCGCTGTGAAGTTTCTTCACAATTGCTATGAAGTTTCTTCACCCCGGTGTGAACTTTCTTCACACCTGACTGAGGATCTTCCTGAAAGGATTTCATTTTCAGTTTGTATCTTTTCTTTACCCGTGCTTTATCACTGTCGTCGACCTCTTCAACAAGGAGACCATGAGCAACGGCTCTTCTCAGACCGTCAATTACTGAGCGGTTGCTCAGTCCTGTTCCCTTATCAATCCTTGTTTCGTCTAATCTTTTGCGACCATTCATAAACTCATCAGTGGTTATCTTCTTTGAAATACCATATTCCTCGTAGCCCCAGGTGTGTCGGAGCACATACTCTACTACTTTCAATTCGGCTAGACTCGTGATCTTGGCCGTGATGTTTGGCCAATCGTTGGGCATTTTGAAGTAATTACTTTCTGGTTTGGAGAAACCGGAGAAGGAGATATCGTCTGATTTTTTGCGCTTTGCTGCCATGTGTCACCTTATAAGGATCTATTTTCATTTCATCGGTTCGTGAGGGAAGGGATCCGCTTGGTGACGCTTGACCTAGGAGAGGAGACGTGATATTCTCCGTCTACCAAATTGTGACTTTGAAAAGTCACCATGTGCGGCCGCCCTCCCACGAGGGCGGTTGCCGTTTTAGACAACCTAAAACCCCTCGGCATCTCTACCGAGGGGTACTATTGCGCTCCTATTAGTTAGGTGGTAGGCTTTTGTCTGCCTACCGAGCCAAACCCTCGGTAGGTGCCCCGACCTGGCCCGCTCCAGCGGGCTTTGGTCTTTTTATATGGGCACGGTGGCGACTCTACTACAAATACAAAATGTTGGCAAGCAAGCAAGAAAAGGATATCAAGGATTTAAATGATGTAGCTTTCCGTCAATGAGCTGCGGTATAACGTCGCGAGCTGAGCGGCCGGGGTTAAGATTTTTCGAAGTGTTTGGCGCTACATCCACGGTCCGCCCAAGTGCGATTCTATGTAAAAAGCATAAAAAAATTCGACCTTACGGGACATCGTCCCGCTTTATGTGCTAATTTGGATATATTTATGGGATCAGCCCCTGATATTCAAGTAACTTTTTGCGTTTTCCTCCCACCGATTATCTTTCTGCCGACTTTTCACACAGCCTGGCGAGGGGTTAGGCGGGTTTGCCGCCTTTATGGTATCCGCTGTTCGCTTCAAAATTTAGCGCCAGCGCATCCCCGGTCCGATCCAGCAAGTACGTAAGCCGGCTTGTCATGACGTTCAATCGTGGAGCAGAATCTTACCGACATCTTCACGAAGTTTAACCGATGAGCCGTAGGATACGCTTATGTTTGCCCCATCTTTTATCAATTGGGGATCGAATGTAATGGCCCTGATCTCCCCGAGGTCCGGACTTTGCGAAGCCAAAAGCGGCGTATCATTGATCCATACCATCCAGGGAAGGGCTCCGATTCCAAATTCCCCTGTTTCCCTTCTTATCGTGATGCGCCAGGCTCTGTCTAGCTCCACGATATGCCCCTTTTCCAATTGCACATACACTGGATGAGGAAGGCTGAGTTCCTCGACAGCAATATCCGAGGCTCTCAATATGTCTCTTCCAGGTAGCGTCTCTAGATCGACGAATTCTGATCTGTCCGGCAAGGCTACGATTCGCCCTTCGACAGTGAATATCGGCATGGTATTGATTTCATCAGGTGGAACTGTAGGGCGTGCGGATAGTGGAACGAACGGTGCGAAGGTGGGACTCGGAGCACAAGCACTGATCGTGATAAGACAAAGGGGAATTACAACTAGGCAGCTTTGCAGTGAGTGCATCTACTACCCCGATCAGTCAGCACATGCCATTAGTTGACAATCTCATCAAGCCGGCTAACGCCGAAGATCACTCGCTGCAAGATTTAGCCACAACCAGCCATCTTTTTATAAACCCACTCTTGGAAGCTGAACGACGCTCAAAAATACATGCTCTTGCAGTCGGGTGAATTGACTTGTTATATTTTGTTTTCTTGACTTCCCTTAGCTCCTTTTGGTCTGGCATCCATTGCCATAACATTATATACAGATGGGAGTGTGGTTAGCATTCTTGAATGATCCATTTCGTTAAGCCTGTGCTGTGTAATATTCTCCCACTCTTGAATATCAATTGCCATGCGATTGATAACATCTCCAATGTCAACTGTTTTGAAAACCTTTAACCATTGATTGTTGTCTACTGGCAAGACAATCTCGGGTAGGACTGCAAAAAGCATCTTACTCGCTCCGACAAGACCGTAAGATGTTTCTCCCATTGTGAATGGCAAAAGTCGTTTTGTTATCAACCAGATTTCTGCTAGCAATCTTTCGCGTTCGGGCTTGCTTAATTCCAAGAGGTACCTATCTCTGGAATAGCCACTGTTGGACACCGATTTACGTATTTCTATTAGACCATCACCAATCTGATTCCAACACTCGAGCAATATTTGTTTGCCATTCACATTCCCGTTTTCTGCCATTTTTACGCCCTTGAAAGGACCAGATCTGGTCATTCCGAAGCTTGATAGTATGCGGGCTGTACATCTGACAAATACTTCTCCATCCTTGTCCAATACCTTAGAGTTCTGGATTATTTCCTGTGTTGCTTTCTTATAGCCAAAGCCAAACTTAGCTATTTTTTCACGTATTTCGTCAGAAGTTATCGCTCTACCTTTGAGGTTGAATAGTAAGTTCTTGGAACCCATCTCACGTTCCTTCTGTCAGGTGTGGTATCAAAATATAACAGCCTCGAGCTGAGCGGCCCGGCCGATCAACACTCATATTCGCGGTCCGCCGAGGCCGGGTCCGCTCCATTGAGTGGTTATGCGACAGCTATCTTGAGCGATGGAGCTCCAACAGGCCCTCAACAAATCTGCGAATTTGCTCCTTATCATTGAAGAAACCGAAAATCGTAAGAGGAGCATTCTTATATGGTATCTCTTCTTCGATTTTTGGTGGAAGAAGAGAAATTATTTCCTCATTTTCAGCTCCAAGGTATTCCATTAGCCTCTCGATATAGAGGTAGAATCTAAGGCCCTGGCTTTCTTCGCTTTCAAAAGGTTTCAAGCTGAATATCGTGTTTCGACTTCCCTCAATTACCCCAATGAAGCCAACAGTACTCCTGGTAGTAATCCTCTGGTCGAATATTGAATCGATCTCATCGGAGATAGTATCAAAGAGCTGGCCCACACCCTTTCGCTCAGCAATCTCCCGTAGCTCATCGTATGTCAGAGGCGGCTTCCTCTTGGATATTCCTTTTGTCATAGTCTTATATTCGACTTGGCTAGGCTCTATTAGGAAGACACGCGCAACAAGATCTTTTCCGTCCTGGCATTTGAAGAACTGGAATGTTGCAGCATTTATAGAGATTCCATGGCTATCAGAAAGATAATTGATGATACGTTCCGAACCGCTATCTACTTCCTCGGCGACGATTATCATCTGATGCTGTTCGTTCAGCACTTCTGGAACACCCTCGCCAAAACGCTTGCTATATGCATTCTCAAATGCATCATCATCTCCAAAATAGGCTGAGGTAATATCCCTAATCTGCTCATTTGATAGGCCATTCACCCATGAAGCATAATCTAATGTCTGGGCGGTGATATCTCTTGGTGTTTTTGCCCGCTTAAGCTCTACAACTGCGAGATCACCATGATGGTCTATGCAAAGCAGATCGATGGAACCCCCAGAGTCCGTCTTTACCTGACGGCCTATCACGAGCAGGTCGCTAGAGATTATTGAAATGTCCTGTTCGAGCCAATCTTCAAGTCTTTCCTCGAGTTCAACATGAGATTTCTCTATTTCAAGAAGCTCTCCTTTAACGAGAAACTCCCAAAGCCTAATATCCTGAGGCATAATCTCCCTCCGAATTGATGCCTGATATCAAGTATAGAATCAGCTGACGCCCAACTAGGGAATCCATGGAATTAATTCTGTGTAGTACCCCATTCGGCGAGTTTTTTGGAAATCTCATACCTCCTCCAGCTCCAGCCGTCGCACTGCGAATTTCAGATCCTGTTTACTGGGCTGGGTGTAGCGAGCCGTGCTGTCCAGCCGTCTGTGACCCATGAGCTTCATAACGGTGATAAGGTCAACATTCTTGTTGACCAAGCTGCGGCCAAAAGTGTGGCGGAGAACGTGAGGGGTAACACCCTCAAGATCGGCGAATCTTGCATACTTTTTCACCACGGAATACACAGCCGCGTCGGTGAGCCCATTTTTACGCTGGCCAATGAAAACATGGGGGTCATCCACTTGCGGTCGCACTTCCAGGTACTCTTTCAATGCCCGCTGAACATCACGGTTCAGCGGTATTTCCCGGTACCGGCGGCCCTTTCCAGAATGAACGGTCAAGGTTCCCTCATTCCGCTCAAACAGCTTGATATCGGAAAGATCAAGCGCGCATAGCTCACCAATCCGCAATCCGGTGTGGCGGAGCACTTGAATGATGGCGATATCCCGCTTGCTGCCGTACTTCTGGACCGCCCGCAGCAGCTTGTGGTAGGCCCGCTCGTCTAAGGATCGGGGGGCCATATCGGGCTCTTGGACGTTCTTCACATGCACTGGTTGATCCTGGATGTAGCCTTCGCTGGTGGCCCAGGAGAAATAGGCACGGATCGACGCCAGGTGCCGGTTGATCGTGGCGGGCTTGAATTTCCGCCTGGTCTGCATGTAGTCTTTGTAGTCTCGCACATCCACCGGGGTGACGTCACGGATCCTCATTGGCGCGCCGTTGTTCTTCTCAAACCAGGTGGCGAACTGCTTCAGATCCGCTAAATACCCATTGACCGTGTAAGGTGAGATTCCTTCGGGGCGGTTGCGTAAGAATTGCTCAAAATCTTCGAAAGGTGAGTGCATTTTGCTCCTTTGCCAGTAATCCGGAATGTTGACACTCGAATTGTAACTTGTGTATTTTGGCCGTTAGCGGCCGGTTTGGGGAACATTGTAGCCTGGGAGTGTCGGCAAAGTCAAGTTACAAGTACTATTGTATTGAAAGTTTTGGTCAGTACAAAAAACATTATCGGGAGTCTTTTCGGGAGCCAATTTAATGTACAAGTGCGGGGAGTTTTGGTAGGGAGAAAATGCGGTTTTTGTGTAGATCGGTCAAGTTAGCATATCATCACAAACACTCTGTCGTCAAACCGCCTGGTTTTGGTGTCAAAGTATGATTTGACGCAGTTTTTTATGGTGCTAAATTATTCAGTCTCGCTTTTAATGTATGATGGATAGAGAATCGGTCTTGCGCAGGCACAAGTCATTTTACATCTATTATCAAAGGATAAAACGTGGCAGCACCTTCAATCGTCAAGGAGCTGGTTGATCGCTTCCGTCGCAACCTGGACGTATATAAGCACGACGACTACAAAGAAACTCGAGTGCGCGTTGAGTTTATAGATCCTCTATTTGAGGCACTCGGCTGGGACGTGCGCAACGTGCAGGGCCATGCCGAACAGTACAAGGACGTAATACACGAAGCCGCGCTGAAAGTGGGAGGCGAGGTTCATGCCCCCGACTATTGCTTCCGGATCGGCGGAGCTCGCAAGTTCTTTCTTGAAGCTAAAAAGCCCTCAGTCTCGGTTAAGGGCGACGTCGCCCCTGCGTATCAGCTTCGCCGCTATGCCTGGAGCGCAAAACTGCCGCTTAGCGTTCTGACCGATTTTGAAGAATTCGCTGTCTACGATTGTCATCAGCGGCCTAAGCCTCAGGATAAAACCAGCGTAGGGCGGGTAATGTACTTGACCTTTGAAGAATACCCTGATCAATGGGAAGACATCCATGAAGTGTTTGCTAAGGAATCTGTTCTTAAAGGTTCTTTCGATAAGTACGCTCAGGAAACAAAGAGAAAGCGCGGCACCGGCGAGGTGGACGCCGAGTTTCTGAAAGAGATCGAAGGCTGGCGCGATCTGCTAGCTCGCAACATTGCGCTGCGCAACCCCGGAATTTCGGTCTACGAGCTGAACTTCGCCGTGCAGCGCACCATCGATCGCATCATCTTTCTGCGGATATCGGAGGATCGGGGCATAGAGGAATACGGGCGTCTTCTAGCCCTCACCAATGGACCCCACGCTTACCAGCGAATGCACGACCTTTACAGGCAGGCTGACGAGAAGTATAACGCCGGTCTGTTTGACTTCCAGGCAGACAAACTGACCAAAACGCTGTCGATCGACGACAATGCCCTCAAGCCAATCCTAAGCGGTCTCTACTATCCCCAGTCTCCCTATGAGTTCTCGGTGCTTCCTGCCGATATCCTGGGTCATGTTTACGAGCAATTCTTGGGGAAGGTCATCCGGCTGACGCCTGGTCACCGGGCCAAGGTGGAGGAAAAGCCGGAGGTCAAGAAGGCAGGTGGCGTCTACTATACACCCACCTTTATAGTGGAATTTATTGTCAAACAGACTGTAGGTAAGTTAATTGATGGAAAGACACCACGCCAAATTAGCAAACTGCGCATCCTTGATCCTGCCTGTGGATCCGGTTCATTTCTAATAGGTGCTTACCAATACCTCCTAGATCATCACCGTCAATGGTATGAGGAAAACGATCCGGCTAAACACGCAAAAAGAAAGAATCCAACCGTATATCAGGGAAAAAACGGAAATTGGAGACTTACAACTTCTGAAAAAAAACGCATCTTGCTTAACAATATTTATGGAGTTGACATTGATCGACAAGCAGTGGAGGTAACCAAGTTAAGCTTACTTCTAAAGGTCCTGGAAGGCGAAACCGACGAGACGCTGGGCCAACAACTCTCGCTCTGGCGTGAGCGCGCCTTGCCCGATCTGGTGGACAACATCAAATGCGGCAACAGCCTAATTGGACCGGATTACTTTGATGGCCGATTGCTGCCCGACGAGGAAGAGGCGCGACGGGTCAATACCTTCGATTGGCAGGCTGAATTCCCAGAAGTGGTGGCGGCGGGTGGGTTCGATGTCGTGATTGGCAATCCGCCATATCGGATTGTGTTTGATGACTTGATCAAACCATATCTGGAACGGAATTACCCAACCTTTGTGCGAAACAATGATATGTATGTCGCTTTCTCCCAGCAAGGGCTCAAATTAGTGAAAGTGAATGGACTGTTTGGATTTATAATTCCTAACACTTTCCTCTTGGGGCCTTACTTCGATGAGTTTAAGCGCCATGTCCTTGACAGAGCAGATGTGCTGAGGATCGTCGATTTCGGTACAACTCAAGTTTTCCAACAACCTAATGTTTTTACGGCCCTTCTGTTCCTGAGGAACAGGGCAGAAGGCTCACAGCCATCCAAGGATCATCATACCCAGTTTGCACGAGTTTCCGATATGCAGTTGTTTCCAGAGTCCGTGGATTTTGAGGTTTTGGGGCAAGTTGTGCTTCAGTCTTTGCGCTGGGCACCAGTGAATCCACTCGTGGCTCGCTTGTCTGGGGGCGAGGTTCGGCTTGGAGATGTAGCATGGGTCAAAGATGTGGGCTTGAATTACTGGACTAAAGGGCGTGGCAAAACGAGGGGAGGATCAATTGCTGATCGTGTGCTCTATGAGGGCGAACAGCAACACCCAGAGGATAGAGCGTATTTGAAGGGTAGGGATATTGCTAGGTACTCGCTTGCTTTTGGCAATCACTGGCTTCGTCACGACTACGAAACTCGACTTGATCCGAAAGTTGACACGCTGCGGTTCAGCCCGGATTACCTGGAGCGAGAGAAGATCATATATAGACAGACGGCCGACCGCATTATAGCAACCCTCGATCCCAGCAAAATGCTCACCAATAAGACCTTGCACACGGTTGTTCTGAGGGATGAATGGCAACATGTGATTGACTTGCGCTACCTACTTGGGCTTCTTAACTCTTCTCTAATGACCTACCTGTATCAAGTTGAGGCGCAAGAAGAAGGCAGGACATTTGCACAGGTGAAAACGTTCAGAATGAAGGGTCTGCCAATTTACGCAATTGATCCAGCCAACTCTGTCGATGGTCAACGTCATGACAAAATGGTAGCTCTTGTGAAGCGCATGTTAGAGCTGCACAAGGAAATCGCTGCTGTGTCCATCCCTGACGACAAAAAGCTCTACCAGCGCCAGATCGCCGCCACTAACCGACAAATTGACACACTTGTGTACGAGTTATATGAATTGACGGAGAAGGAGATCAGGATAGTCGAGGAGGCCAGCAGCTGAAGGTGACAGGAGATGCCCTTCCCGGCGAGCTTCTAGGCCTTGTGGGACACCTGCGAAATCCCACTGTGTTTACTTACCCGCTATTTACCCGCCTCTGGCGGGCCCTATAGGCGCTACGCTGCTCTTGAGATTGCAATGATGATTTGTGAGTAGTACTAGAGTACTGGATAGTAAATTTTGCTATGGCCATATATAATAACCGTGGCGGCTTTGGCCGTCAGGACTTCTCACCCGCCCGACTCGCCGCAAGGCGTCTTGGGCGGGTTATTTTTTTAGGGGATCGAATGCCATCGGAACCAAAAGACAAACGCGCTATTAGCTTCATAGACGGGCAGAACATCTTCCATACCGCAAAGAAGGTCTTTGGCTGTACCCACCCCGATTATGATCCCTCGGCGTTGACGAATGCCATATGCCAATTGCAGGGCTGGCGCCTAGTCGCCACTCGGTTCTACACCGGCGTACCGGATCCTGCCCGCGACCCGTTCTGGAGTGCGTTTTGGTCTAACAAGCTTGCGGAGATGGGCAGGCAAGGGGTGTGGACGTATTCGGGAAAGATCCGATTTGGAAAAGAGAAGGGCGTCGATATTCGTATCGCACTCGACGTCGTCAAACTTGCCCGCCGACAACAGTACGACGTGGCGCTTGTTTTCAGCCAGGACCAAGATCTCGCAGAGGCTGCCAAAGAAATCCGGGAAATCGCCAGGGCTCAGAACAGATGGATCAAGATCGCCTCTGCGTTCCCCTGGGATCCATCTCCTGTTGATCCTGCATTCAACAATGAGAAGGGAATTTTCAGCACCGACTGGATTCGGATCGATCGTGCAACGTATGATAGTTGCAGAGACCCCCGGGATTATCGACCGAAGCGAAAACCTTAAGGATGGCCCGCCCCTCATGTCTGGAGAGTCTCCTTTTGTAGAATTGACTTTCTCTGAACATATCGGTCTCAAGGGTTCGTTAGCCCTTTAGATATCAGAACACCTTTAAGAAACAAAAACGCTCCAGGAAGCCACTGGAGCGCTCTGGCGCGCTTCTAATACTAGTTTACGATGAAAACCCAATGTTTTCCGCAACAGCGCCGCTCCTGAGACATTTAAAGTTTGCTCTGAACGGAGCTCGCGTCTAAAATAACCCCGGCACCAATTGACACAAGTTGATTGTTGCCAGGCCCCCGGCTTGCCCCCCTCAGGTCGGGGGCGATTTCTACGTTGTTTTACTTTTGTTCCACTGGATGATGGCGAGCAAGATCATCAGGAGGCCAGCCACCAGACTCAGACTAACGAGACTTAGATTTCTCCTCTAGGTATCTCTGGTCGATCTTCCAGATCAATGATAAAAGATCTCTCCCAAAGCCACTAACTTGCAACTCATTCAACTCGGGCAGGACGTCCTCGGTCCATCGCCTCGCCATCTCCTCGAACTGCTCTTTTAACTCGGGATCTGGGGGCGTCAGGATAAAGAGGTACATAAGCTCGCTGCTTTCAACCTGCCTCAACCTTGACGCCAGCGACCCATTCAGCAGAAAAACGGCCCTCAACAGATCATGAGCTTTTTCCCAAATGTACCCCCAAGAGCCTTCCATCGCCGTATCCTCCATCGACGCCCACCAGGCGCTCACAACGCTCATGCTAACACACATCGGTGGTACCCAAAAACAAGAGTGGGGGTAGTGGTGATTCGGGGTGGGGTGAATAATTAAGAAGTCCTTCTCTCATAACCTATTATGAAAGGTCTTTTTCAAGTGCCTCTAAAGTTCCCCAAAGCACTTTTCGCATGCGGCCGAACTTGAGGAACTCTTCGCTAAAACCGTTTTTGCCTTCCTCCCGGAAATATAGTATGCCTAATTCATCTCGTTGGAGGAGGTCTTCTAATCCATTTAATGCGCCAGTTACTTGATCATTACCCTGAAACAATGGCTTTGCTGATTTCAAATAGTCCCGCAGGTCTTTTCGTCGATTAGTGGGATCAGGTCTAATAAGTAGGGTAACAGCTATTTTGAAAGCAATAGCATCCTCGCTAGTAGCCAGTATATGGCGAACAAGGTTCCTCTTCTTAATTGTGTCTTGAAGCCTAACTTCAAACTTGGATTGCTTCTTAAATAACCGCCAGGCCGACAGATGGACGAGGAGGCCACCAATTCCGCCACCGATGACGGTGAGAATGAAGTCAATCAGGAGGTCATCCATGGTCTCCTCCACCCCTCGCTGTCTTCCGATACCACAGGATCCATTCTAAGTGATTTTTAGAGTATACCCTGGTCTGCCCCCTCCGATCGGGGGAGATTGTTACACTACTAGTTCTCGTCGCTTTCGTCCCCCTCGCTGCCTTCAATCGCTTTTCTGATCTGCTCGGATAGACTGCGCACTTCCTCCCGATCACGATCTATTTTATGGAAAGCACTACCCATAGGCTCCGGTTCGTGCTTTGGCATCGTTGGAGGTTCCGGCGCCTGCGGCGCAATAATCCTTGGATCCAGCCGCAGCCCGATGAACCGCAGGCCCATGCTGATCGCCACCACCGCCCCCTCGGGCAGGGACATCACCTGGGCTTCCTCCAGCGCCGGGCGATATCTGGTGCTGGTCCCAGCGCCGGGCACCCACGATCCTCCTGAGGTGTATGTGCTCGGAGCCAGCTCGATGCGAGACCCGAAGACGGTCGAGATCATCTGGGCGGTTTCGATGTCCTGCGGCGGATACCAGACCTGGTGAAGGCAGTTGCCCAGGATGGCTTTTACATCCGGCTGCCTGTACACGCTCAGCATCTGTGGAACACTCTGCGCATACATGAGCAGCGTCACCCCGTAGCCTCCCACCGTCGCCATGTAGTCGGCCACGTTGCCCAACGCCACCGCCGGGGCCTCGTCGACCGCGAAAAGCACCGGCAGACGCGGCCGCTGCAGCCGCTGCCGCAGCAGCCCGGCAATCAGAGCAGACACCATCGGGCCGACCGCCTTTAAATGCTGTATCGGCCAGGTGATGTAGATCGTCCCTCCGCACTCCGCCCAGTCGTCGGGGATGGTTGATAGTGACA
>Ga0209986_10001967_pt1 | contig 19271 bp, 18 predicted proteins | sample BlataG_FD_183168 | JGI IMG/M metagenome (GOLD analysis project Ga0209986, IMG submission 183168) | Deep subsurface microbial communities from Black Sea to uncover new lineages of life (NeLLi) - Black_00105 metaG (SPAdes) (version 2) | ecosystem: Environmental > Aquatic > Marine > Oceanic >... | reverse complement strand
GTCCCTGGCAGAATCGCTCGAAGCCACGCAGCTCCGGGATTTGCAGAAAGGCGTCGGCCAGCTCACCTTCCTCGTCCAGAAAGAGCTCAATCCTTCCATGCCCCTCCAGCCGGGTTATTGGATCGATGGAAATACGTTTAACTTCTTTGCTCACGCTGAGCTCCTTTAAAGATCGATGCTGCAAGGTTGAAACGGTAAAACGTACCAATGACGTCATCGATCTCAGCGAGGATAGCCTCCTCCGCTTCCAGCTCCTCCTCTCCTTCCAGACCGGTTCCGATGAGCGAAGCGATGGCGTTCAGCATCGTCGCTCCTTGATCGGTTATGTTTGCCGTAGGACCGGCACAACCGGTACAAGGCATATTCGCCAGTGGGCAGACAGCGCCACAGCCGCCTCGCGTTGCCGGACCCATGCATATTATCCCCTGGTCAAGAAGGCAACTATCTTGTTTGGGTTCGATCTCATGCGGACGGACAATCCGCGTGATCCTCTCCTCCCTCCGCTCTCGGGGGCACTCGTCGCACAGGTTCTTCTCTGAAGCAAAGACTGCTCCTATCTCGGGTAGTTTCCCCTCAAGGAGAGCTTCGAAGAACTTGCTCACCATTTCCCTCGGTGGAGGGCAGCCGGGGATTACATAGTCGACATCGACCACATCCACCAGAGGTAGCACCCGTTCGAGGAAGGCGGGGAGGTGAAGCGGATAGCCGTCTTGATTGGACTCCTCTTTTGGCCAAAGGGGTTCTGCTCCAAAGAGAGTGGTGAAGATCTCATTTCGGCTTGACAGGTTGGCCAACCCGATCACCCCACCCATTTGAGCGCATGACCCATAGGCGACGAGGTGTTTGGCTTTATCTCGCAGGAGTTTTGCAAGATCGTGATTCTCCCTAGTGCGGATCGCTCCGTTGAATAAGACGACATCGATCGACCTGTCCGGGTAAGCACGCAGATCGGAATATTTGGTATCGGTTGCGCAAGGCCATAGCACAAAATCGGCTTTCGCCGCTACGTCAAGGATCTGCTCATCGATCTCGAGGAGCGAGACATCGCACCCGCCGCAGGACGCGGCCCAATAGATACCGACCTTAATTTTCTCCATCTTCACTCATTGGGCTTGGCCCGAATCCCTTGATTAGCCTGGTGAATTCAGTCACCGTGCGTTGGAACTTCACCCCCTCACTAGCGCTGATCCATTCCAGGTGCAGACGTTGAGGTTTGATCCCTACTTCGGCAAGCGCTTGTTTCAGCAGGATGACCCGGCGGCGGGTCTTGTAGTTTCCGCTCACATAGTGACAATCACCGGGGTGGCAGCCACCGATAAGCACACCATCCGCTCCCCTTTCAAACGCCGCCATCACCATCCCCGCGTCGACCCTACCCGAGCAGTTGACTCGCATTGGGATGATGTTGTCCGGATAGGTCATCCGACTCACACCGGCCAAATCGGCACCGGCATAGGAGCACCAGCGGCAAAGAAAGGCGACGATCTTGGGCTCAAAACCGTTATCGTTCGGCTTAGCCATCTTGAAGCGCTACCCCTATCATCTCGATGAACTGCCAATCAGTCATATTCTTCAATTGCGCGGCTCCGGTCGGACAGGCAGAGACACACGTGCCGCATCCTTCACACAGGATCTCGTTCACCTCCGCCACACCCACACCGTTTAGCGCAAGGGCGTCGTATGGACACATATCGACGCAAATACCGCAACCGCCGCAGATCTCCTCATCGATATCCACAACCTCAGGGGAGTGGACCAGTTTATCCTTGGTGAGCAGGGCGACTGCCTTGACCGCTGCTCCGCTGCCCTGGGAGACCGCCTCCGGTATGTCCTTAGGGCCTTGTGCCGCGCCGGCGAGGAAGATCCCAGCGGTGAGGCTCTCCACTGGTCTTAATTTCGGGTGCGCTTCCTTGAGGAATCCCTCTGCGCCACAGCTGATCTTGAGGACCTTGGTGAGGGCAAGGCTCGATGGATGTGGATTCATAGAGATTGCCAGGACAACCAAATCAGCCTCCAACTCAACTCGCCGATTAGAAAGAGTATCCACACCCCATACAACAACTCGATCGTCCTGGCGATAAACCTTGGAGACTTTACCCCGCAGGTACAGGATCCTCTCTTCCTCTATCGCATGCTGGGTGAACTCTTCGTACCCCTTCCCTCCAGCTCGGACATCAATATAGAAAACAACCGCCTCCCCATCAGGTACGGCATGGCGGTAGAGCAGGGCATGTTTGGCGGTGTACATGCAGCAGATCTTCGAGCAGTAGGCGTTATGCCGCTCCGGATCGCGAGAACCGGCGCACTGAATAAAGACCACTTTCTTGGGAATCTTCCCGTCCGAAGGACGACGGACCTCTCCGTTGGTCGGACCTGAGGCGGAGAGAAGCCGTTCGAACTGTAGGCCGTCGATCACGTCAGGAATTTGCCCTCCCCCATATTCACCCAGTGAGGATATTGGGTAAAGACTATATCCGGTGGCAACTATAATCGCTCCTACACTCTCTTCGATATACTCAGGACGCATGTCGTAGTCGATCGCCTTCGGCTCACAAACTTTAGCGCACTCAATGCACCGCAATGGATTCAACCCCAAACAGGCCTCCTCGTCCAGGGTGTAAGATGAGGGAATCGCCTGTTCGAAGGGTATGTAGATAGCCTTGCGATCGATGAGGCCACGTTCAAACTCGCTCCCCACACTCTTTGGGCAGACTTTCTCGCACTCCCCACACAGGTTGCACTTGTCTGGATCTACATAAGTCGGGTTCTTGCGGATCTTGACTTCGTAATTACCGATATACCCGGTAACTTCCACCACTTCGCTGTAGGTAAGCAAGCGGATGTTTGGGTGACGCGAGACCTCGACCATCTTCGGGGTGAGGATGCACTGGGAACAGTCGAGGGTGGGGAAGGTTTCAGAGAGTTGTGCCATATGACCACCGATCGATGGTTCCTTCTCGACCAGGATCACTTCGAAACCGCTCTCGGCGACGTCCAGAGCGGCTTGGATCCCGGCAATCCCACCGCCGATCACCAGGCACTTGTCGGCGTGGTCAATGAGCAACGGTTCCAGGGGCTGATTCCCCCGAACCTTCTCCACCAAGGTTTTGACTATCCGGATCGCTTTTTGGGTTGCCCTATCCCGATCCTGATGTACCCAACTGCAATGCTCACGGATGTTGGCGATCTCGCACAGATATGGGTTCAAACCCGCTTCTTCTGCCACGCGGCGGAAGGTCGGTTCATGCATCGTCGGTGAGCAGGCGGCGACGATTACACCATCCAGCTTGTGCTTTGCAATCGCATCCTTGATCAACCGTTGTCCGGGATCGGCGCATAAGTAATTATAGTCGGTGGTAAACACGACCCCGGAGTGCTCACTGAGATTCGCGGCCACAGCTTGGGTGTCAACCGTTCGCTCGATGTTCATCCCACAATGACAGACGAAGACGCCAATGCGACTCATTTACCTACACCCATTCCGTATTCATAACCGGCTTTGAAGGCTCGTTCGTTCATTTCGACGAACCGGGTTGGTACTGAGGCCCGAACTGACTCAAGCATGGCGTCTTTCCCTATGATGTCAGTCAATGCCGAGATCACTCCCAACACGACCACATTGGCAATGATTTTATTCCCCAAACCTTCTGCGATCTTTGTGGCTGGGACCTCAACTAAGCGGATATTGGGAGGGACTTCGGTGGGTTCTACTAGGTCTTGGTCAATGATCATCGTCCCCCCCTCAGCGATGTCCTTTCCAAACGTGGTGAATGCCTCCTGGGACATAATGACCAGAAGATCAGGAGAGACAACTTCTGGATAGGCGATCTGATCCTCGGCGATGATAACATTAGCATTACAAGCGCCGCCTCTTGCTTCTGGTCCGTAGGATTGTGTGAGGACAGCGTGTTTTCCATCGTATAGAGCTGCTGCTCGACCGGATATTATCCCCGCTGAGACGATCCCTTGCCCACCAAATCCGGCAAACCGTATTTCAGATCTCATCTATTCAACCCCTTAGACGTAAAATCCTCCAGGTAGACAACACTTTAGCAAACACTTGGACTCCTGGCAACTTTGAGACAGCCAAATACGCCTCTTGGCTAACCCCTGTTTATTCACATTTGATCTGAAATGACTGCTAAACATGAAATGAATAACCGCCAATTACATGTGCAGATTAGGAGCAATCTCGGATACAAACAAGTACTAACTGTCAGTGAAATTTAGGCCTATCGTCAGAGGTTCGAGTATTATAGATATAAATAGTGTTATTTCTACCAATTATTTTGCTAGTTTCCCAGAGTCAATTGCTTTGCCTGTGTGAGGCGGGTATAATCGCCCATGCCATTCAGCTAGGATCGCAGGCCGGCAATTGATTATTTGATCCAACGAAATGCATCCCCTAACAGTCGTAGCGATGACGCTGCGCATCGAAAGTGAATAGATGCTTACCCTCTTGGTGCCTGGACCCGAGAGTCCTTATGTTAACCGATGCCGCCGAGGAACTTGATCGATATAATTGAATTTCCGTACATGTGATGACCCAAAGAGAGGGTTTCCATGGCTCGTCTGCATGAATACCAGGGAAAGTTTTTATTGAAAGAAGCGAAAATTCCTGTCCCGAAAGGTGGTCCGGCTCGATCGGCAAAAGAGGCAAGAACTCTAGCGGAAGAAATCGGTGGAGCTGTGGTTGTCAAAGCCCAAGCATGGGTCACTGGGCGAGCTGAGCTGGGTGCGATTCGTTTTGCAGATACTCCAGATACAGCTGCAGAAGCCGCGTCTGAAATTCTCGGTATGCAGATTAAAGGTTACTTGGTCGATACGGTGATAGTGGAGGGTAAACTGGAGATCGAGCGTGAGTTCTACGCTGGTGTGATCATCGATGACCAGTCCCAAGCCCCGGTGATGATTTTCAGCAGTATCGGGGGAAGCGGAATTGAGGAGATTGCAGAGAAATACCCGGATGCGGTTGCCCGGGCGGTTATCGACATCCAACGCGGCTTACCGGACCATCAGGCTAGGGATCTAATCCGCCAGGTTGGGTTGCATGGCAAACTACAACTCAATCTTGGGAACCTGCTTGCCCGGCTCTACGGAGTTGCTCGGCGATATGATGCTCGAGCAGCGGAGATCAACCCTATCGTACTTACCCCGGAGGGAAAATTATTCGCCGCCGACTGCCGGATCACCATAGACGATTATGCTGTATATCGACATCCTGAGTTGGGCATTGAGCTTGCGCGCGAGTACGATCGACCGCCTACTGAGCTGGAAATAATCGCCTGGCAGGTTGAGAAGAACGACTATCGGGGAACGTTTTACTTTATTCAATTGGAACAGGATTTCAAGCCTGGCGAAGGTGTGATCGGCTTCCATGGAGCCGGAGGTGGAGGCTCGATGATGAGCATGGACGCCGTTCTGAATCGCGGCTACAAATTAGCAAATTTCGTCGATACCAGTGGTAACCCACCGGCATCGAAAGTATACCGTGCCGCGCGAATCATCCTAGCCCAGGACGGTATTGATGGATACTTCGCCTCAGGATCAGGCGTAGCCTCACAAGAACAATTCCACAGCGCTCGAGGTTTGGTGAAAGCCTTTATGGAACAACCGTTGACCGTACCAGCGGTTATCCGCCTGGGAGGAAACGCCGAAGAACGAGCGATCGCCATCCTGGAGCGAGCTCAGGGGGAAATCCAAACCCCAATAGAAGGTTACGGTAAAGACGACTCTCCCGAGTTCTGCGCCGAGCGTCTTGATACACTTATTCAGAATTTCCCCCGCTCAATCAAAAAATCAGCAAGGAAGATCCATCCGGAACCTCAGGATCCATATACCTTCGAGACAGTGACCAGCGGCACGGTAATCCTTGACCATGCTGCCTGTCTAGATTGTGAGACTAAGATATGCATCGATACCTGTGTGCCAGGTATACTCAGCCTGGAGGGTGAGGTACCTAAGTTGAACATAACCCAGGAGGAAGCCAAGAAAGGGGGTTGTATTGAATGCCTGGCATGTGAGATTGAATGTTACTTCGAAGGAAACCAAGGTGGTCACATCATCCTGCCAATCCCAGGCTTGGATAAAATTTAAACAGACCTCCAAGGTCTAGGAAAAATAATGGAGCGTGTATGGCCATCCTGATTGACGAAACCAAACGTGTGCTAGTGCAGGGGATAACCGGTCGTGAAGGGCGGATACGCGCGCGTTTAATGCAGGAATATGGGACGCAGGTTGTAGCCGGTGTGACACCCGGAAAGGGTGAGCAAGAGATAGATGGCGTGCCCGTATTCGACACCGTTCAGGAAGCCTGGGAGAAGGTGGGAGCCTTTGAAGTTAGCGTATTGTTTATCCCAGCACCGATTGTAAAAAGTGCCGCTCTGGAGGCGATTGACGCAGGGGTCAAACTGCTGGTGATCGTCCCCGACCGGGTTCCAATTTATGACGTATTGGAGATCGCCTACGCCGCCAAACAGACTGGCGCCAGGTTTGTCGGTCCAAACACTCTTGGCGTGCTTTCACCAGGCAAAGCTGTGTTAGGCATGATCGGCGGTAAAGCGGCTTCTGCCCGATCGTGGTTCTTCCCCGGACCGGTGGGAATCACTTCTCGCTCTGGTGGTATCACCTCTTCAATGGCCTATTATTTGGCTCAAGAGGGAATAGGGGCTACAACCCTTGTCCACGTCGGTGGAGATGTTGTGGTTGGCCTCCCCCACCCTGAAGTGGTCAAACTTTTCCAGTCTGATCCAGAAACCAAAGCGATCGTGATGTTCGGTGAAATCGGCGGCAGCCAGGAAGAGCAGGTGGCTGACCTGGTGAACACCGGCGAAGTGACCAAACCGATAGTAGCCTTCATCGGTGGTAAGGCGGCAAAGAGCGGAACTCGCTTCAGCCATGCCGGAGCCATCATTGAAGGTAATCGAGGCACTTATAAGGGTAAAGTTGAACGATTGCGAGAAGTAGGCGTGACTGTGGTTGAGACCTTTGGTGAATTACCCCAAGCAACCCTAGCCGTCCTAAGAAAGCATGGGATCTCATTATGAGTGAAAATACATGGAAAACCGCAATTACCCAGATCAAACCCAACCAGGTCAGGCTGCGCGGCTATAGGATAGACGAACTGATGGGTCGAGTGACTTTCGCCCAGGCCATATTCCTTGCATTAAAAGGTGAACTACCCTCTCCCCAGGTAACCCGCTTGCTCGATGCAATATTGGTCTCTTCTATCGATCATGGTGTGACACCCCCGTCCGCCCTGGCCGCGCGTACAGCCGTCTCAACCGGTGCACAGCTCAACGCCGCAATAGCCGTTGGCGTGCTATCCATCAACCGATACCACGGTGGTGCTGTCTTCGAATGTATGGGCGTTTTACAGGAGGGACTGCAGCGCGTGGCTGAGGACAATAAATCCATCGATGCCGTGGCGGGTGATCTGATCGCTGAATACCAAATCGAAAAAAAGCGGATCGCTGGGCTGGGTCACCGCATCCACACCGCAGACCCACGCACGGACAGATTATTCTCTCTTGCTGAAGAACTGGGGGTAGCGGGCGACGGGGTGGCAATGATCCGCGCTCTGCAGAGTGCATTCAACTCAATGGGTAAACACCTTCCGATCAACGTCGACGGCGCTATCGCCGCCTTACTCGTCGATTTGGATATGCCGCGGGAATTGGCCAATGCCTTCTTCATCATAGCTCGCGTGCCAGGGCTAGTGGCGCACATTCATGAGGAAAGAATGCAGCAACGCCCCATGCGTCGCATCCACCCAACTGATCACGAGTATGACGGTCCAGAGCCAAGGTCATTATTGAATGAGTAGACATGTCAGGAGATGACCAAATGATCAGCGATCTAACCGATCTGATCCCCGAATTTAATCTTATATATGATGATGATCTTCGAAAGCGTGTCCTTGCAGTTTGGTCGGAAGCCATGGAAACCGGTGGTTGGTCGATCGAGGATCTGCGTCAAATGCCGTACACCCTGCTTGTCGAAGACGTAGACATCTCTTTTACCAAGCATGTGAGCGTCTCTTGCCGGCTCTGCCTGGCTATCGAGGGCGTGCTCACCGAAGAGTACGGCGATCGTTATGAGATCGACCACGACACGCTGGTTGCGGGTGCCCTGCTCGCTGATGTAGGGAAGTTAATCGAGATCCGGGAGGTAAATGGCGAATACCAATGGGCTAGCATGTATCAATATCTGCGCCATCCTTTCACTGGTGTCGGCCTATGCTTCAAGCACGATATCCCCGAAGCCGTGATGCATATCGTCGCCACCCACTCATGGGAGGGCGATAAGTTTAAACGCCGTCCCGAATCGATCATATTCCACCATGCTGATTTCGTCGATTTCGATTTGACGAGGTATGGCTAGACGAGAGGGATGACAATCGAACGATCAGGGATTAGTAACCAGTAATGTAACTACTCACCCTCCCGCAGGTTTAGATGTTGTTTTGACATAGAATCACGTCTCGCACGGATATTCAAACCAATAAATTCTCTTAGTCATAACCTGCGGGAGGGTAGGCTGAGTAGTCACCCTGTAATCAGTATTCGCCAATCAGTGACCAATATATACTAATGACCGATTACTGATTACTAAATACTGATTTCTTAATACTGAAAAAGGAACGAGTAAGACAAAATGGGTCAGACATTTGCCGAGAAGATACTGGCCAAGAAAGCCGGACTGAAGCGAGTGATCCCAGGAGAGATTGTAGAGATCACTCCTGACGTGGCACTCTCCCACGACAATACAGCACCCATTCTTGGGATCTTTAATAAAATGGGGGGGGAAAAGGTGTTCAACCCGGATATGCACGCCATCATCCTCGACCACGCCACTCCGGCTCCCTCGACCAAACACGCCGAGAACCACCGCGTTACTCGAGATTTTGTGCGCGAGCAAGGGATCCCTTACTTCTTTGACGTTGGGCGGGGCATATGCCACCAAGTCCTTGTCGAAGAGGGCCTGGCCTTACCAGGTGAGGTAGTTCTAGGCTCCGACTCACATACACCCCACGCAGGTGTAATGGGTGCGTTCGGTGCAGGAATCGGGCGTAGCGAAATGGCGTCCATCTGGGCTCTTGGCAACCTTTGGCTGCGGGTACCGGAGAGTGTTAAGATCGCTGTCCACGGAGTGCTTCCCCCGTGGGTGACGGCCAAAGATCTGGCTCTACATGTCATCGGCGACCTAGGCGCTGATGGCGCTATCTATATGTCTGTCGAATGGCATGGCGAATTGATTGAGGCTTTGAATTTGTCCCAACGAGCTGTACTCTCCAACATGACCGCAGAGATGGGCGCTAAGAGCAGCTACCTCCCTCCAGATCAAAAAGTCTTTGATTACCTCGACGGGCGGGCTAATCGTGCTTATGAACCGATTCACCCAGATCCAGACGCTGATTACACAATAGTTAAGGAATACGACGCCTCGACTATCGAACCGATGATCGCCTGTCCCCATACTGTGGACAATGTAAGACCGCTTTCGGATATTGCCGGTACCCACATCGATCAAGCGTTTATCGGAACCTGCACTAATGGTCGCCTGGAAGACCTTGCTGCTGCAGCCCACGTTCTATCTGGTAAACAGATAGCCGATAGTACCCGAATGATCGTCATCCCAGCTTCGTCGCAGGTGTATAAGCAGGCGCTAAGGAAAGGATACATTGAGACTTTCCTCAGTGCGGGTGCGGTGGTTGAAAGTCCTGGTTGTGGTCCATGCATGGGTAACCATATGGGCGTACCTGCCGTCGGTGAGGTCACCATCAGCAGCGCCAATCGCAACTTCCGTGGCCGTATGGGCACAAAAGAAAGCGAGATTTACCTGGCCAACCCATTGGTCGTCGCTGCCTCGGCTGTGGCTGGTGCAATTACACACCCAAAGGACCTGGAATAATGGACGGTAAAAACATAATCCGCGGTCGTGTTTGGAAATACGGCAACAACGTAAACACCGACGTGATCTTTCCCGGTAAATATACCTACACTGTCAGTGATCCAATTGAAATGCCCAAGTACGCGTTAGAAGATCTGGACCCACACTTTGCAGATGGCGTTCAACCAAACGACATTATTGTTGCCGGGACGAATTGGGGTTGTGGATCCTCGCGGGAACAAGCTGTGACTTGCCTTAAGCAAAGCGGTTTGGGGGCCATCGTAGCCAAATCCTTCGCCCGGATATACTACCGTAATTGCCTCAACGCCGCCCTCCCAGCCTTGATCTGTCCGGATGCGGTGGATGCCATTGGCAACCGCGAGACGATTGAAATCGATGTTGCCGCCGGTGAGGTCCACTGCGATGCCGGCACATTCACCTTCCAACCAGTTCCTGCAGCAGTAATCAAGATCTTCGAAGCTGGAGGCCTGATTCCTTATACCCGCAAGCTGCTGGACAAGCGGCGAGGAGTTGAGTGATTTCATTCAATTGCCTCTCCAAGACGTTCAGTCCTGTCAGCACAACTATCGTGGAGAATTTCTTTACCGCCATGGGTTTCTATATGAATACTCCTGGTTATTGTATGTTCGGCTACATTCCGGTTTATGTTCGACTTAGTAATTATTTTGGTACATTCTCTCCCTAGTTCTTTCGTAGCCGGTTGATAGCCTTTTGTAAATCGGTTCTTGTGCTTGATGGCAAGCTTTTATCTATAAACAAGTATCGACCTTATGAGGAGAACACATTAATGGCTAAATATCGCATTGCATGGATGCCGGGTGATGGCATCGGGGTTGACGTCATGGAAGCAGCGAAGATTGTGCTAGATGCGTTAAACCTCGACGCAGAGTATGTCCCGGCCGACATCGGCTGGGAATTTTGGTGCCGGGAAGGCAATCCTTTGCCCCAACGTACGATCGATATTCTGAAAACATGCACCTGCGGGCTTTTTGGAGCGATTACTTCCAAACCTAAAGACGAAGCTGCACAAGAATTAGCACCGGAATTAAAAAATAAAGGACTCACCTACCGCAGCCCAATCGTTGGCTTGCGTCAATTATTCGACCTCTATACCAACTTACGCCCTTGCAAAGCCTACCCCGGCAACCCCCTCAATTACCGAGACGACATTGATCTGGTAGTCTTCCGTGAGAACACAGAGGGTCTTTATAGTGGGGTCGAGTTTCACCCCCTCCCAGATGATTTACGCGCCTCGCTCACCCAATACAACCCCCGAATGGCGCGCTTCGACCATGTACCCAGTGATGAAATTGCCATCAGCCTGCGGGTCATCACCAAGACGGGCGCCCGACACATCATCCGACAAGCCTTTGAATACGCCCGTAAGCATGACTACCCGACAGTAACCCTAGTCGAGAAACCAAATGTGCTGCGCGAAACCAGTGGTTTGATGACCCGGGAAGCACGAAAGTTGGCTGTTGAGTACCCCGAGATCGAGCTCTGGGAGACCAATATTGACGCCCAGATGATGTGGCTGCTTAAGAACCCGAATGATTACGGCGTGATGGTGACCAGCAATATGTTCGGCGATATTCTCTCAGACTTGTCAGCCCAGCTCGTTGGTGGTCTGGGTTTCGCCTCCAGTGGCAACATAGGAGACGACTTCGCTGTTTTCGAGCCTACGCACGGTTCAGCACCAAAATATGCTGGTCAGTTTAAAGTCAATCCGACGGCGATGTTGCTCGCCACCAAACTCATGCTAAATTGGTTGGAGGAAATTGAGATGGCTCACGTTCTCGAGACCGCCATCGCCGCAGTGATCGCCGAGGGCACAGTCCGCACTTACGACATGGGTGGAGATAGCTCGACGATAGATGTTGCACAGGCTATCGTATCACGATTGTAATCAGCTAACGGATAAGATCGGAGAAAGAAGACATGAAGTCCATCAGTCAGCAAATGGCTGAGTTCGCGTACGGGCTCCAATTCGAAGACATCCCCAGGGAAGCAGTCCATGAAGCCAAACGCTTCCTGCTGGATAGCATGGGCTGCGCACTTATCGCCACACGCAACGAGGATATGCAAGCGATGCATACCTTCATCAAGAAGATGGGCGGCACACCTGAAGCGACGGTAATCGGCAGTGGATTGCGCACCAATGCCCCTCACGCAGCTCTGATGAATTGCTTGCTTATACGCGCGTTGGACTACAACGATATCTACTGGGAACAAGATCCCAGTCACCCATCCGATATCATCGGCACAGCTCTCGCTGCGGGTGAAGCTAATGGAATGAATGGGCGTGAGGCACTAGTGGCGATCGTGATAGCCTATGAACTTGAGATGCGTTGGTGCCACGCTGCCGAGCCAGGCATACGCGAAGTCGGCTGGCATCACGCATCCCTAACTCAGTTCGTCAGTCCACTTGTCGCGGGACGAATGTACGGTCTCGATCTCGATCAACTTGTGGCTGCCGTGGGAATATGCGGTAGCAGCCATTTCACTCTGGGCGGTGTTGTCGCCGGTCACCTGACTAACATGAAGAACACTGCCGATCCGCTAGCCGCACAAGCAGGTGTATACGCAGCCCTGATGGCGCGGGAGGGACACAGCGGACCGACGGAGGTGATCGAAGGCAAGGAGGGTTTAATCGAAGTGATTTCTAACGTGACCTGGCATTTGGATGAACTACTTGCTGGTCTCGGAAGTGACTTCCTGATCACTCGCTGCAGCTATAAAGCGTTCCCAACTGAAGCTCTCACCCACCAACCAATCAGCGCAGCGCTACGTGTTTGTCGTGAACATGGAATTGTACATGGTGACGTTGCCGAAATCTTAGTCGAAACCACTACACGCGGAGCGGATATCCTTTCCGATCCCAGCAAATACAAGCCCGATACCAAAGAGACGGCCGATCACAGCCTGCCTTATGTGATCGCTGCCGCCGTCGTTGATGGGAATGTGTTGCCCGAATCATTCAGCGAGGAAAAATTAAACGACCCTCGTATTTGGGATCTGCTGCCAAAGATCCAAGTTGTCGCTGATCCCGAGATCGATCAACTCTTCCCAAAGGTCAAGCGTGCAAGGGTCACGATAACTACGGCGGATGGCAACCAGCACACAGCCGTGACTGATGTCGCCAAGGGCACACCAGAAGATCCATTAAGTGACGATGAGATTATGGTCAAATTCCGCGCTAACGCGCAGGGGGTTATTAGCGATCAGAGGATAGATGAGGTGATTAAGGCAACGTGGCAGTTCGATTCACACCTGAACCTTGGGGATTACATGTCCTTGCTCGTATCTGATTGTTTATAGGACCTGAGTTTCAAGGTTTCTTAACCTTCATCCTCTATAACCGTTTCGTCTTCAGTCAATGGGGATACCAGTGGCGGCGGCGAGACAGGTGGTGGTGGAGAAACATCTTCGGAGGTCGCGACTGACTCCATCCCCGATGGCCCAACGCCAGGTTGTCCGAGCGGTGTTGAGGAAGTCCGACGACTAGTCAACCACCCTCCAACCAAGAGGACCAGACCGATGCCCCCCACCAGTGCAGCATGAAACAGAAGACCGCCAAAAATAGCCTCTCTCAGACTATTGATGACTATTACCAGGAGTTCATAAGCAGCATTTGCTTCATGCTTTAGATCAGAAAGTTGCCGGGCAATATATATTTCGCCTACAGTAGACACCAACGGAACCATCATCAAGCTGAACACTCCGCCGATCAGAAGCGGGATACCCCACCAGCGACCCAATTCACTCCAGGATCGGATTACTAACGCCATGATTAAACCGAGTAGGGCGATTGGTAATAACCAAATCGAACGGGAGAGAGCCCGGGCAAGCCGAATCCACTCTTTCATCGTAGCGATATCGGTCATGTCCCGAGGATATGGCTGATCCCCGCTTAGAGACAGCTCTTTGGGTACTTCCCTCACCATTTGGATCAATTGTGAAGAAGTAAGATCAATTACCTTGCTCCGGAAAGGCTCCGGAGGTTCACACAAGAACTCTGGAAACTCTCCACCAAATTCAACCACCTCTCTTAAATGGTCCACTTGTGCAGCCGAACAACTAGGCCACGAATCTACAATCGTATCAACAATCTTAATAACACCACCTCCGAGAAGCCTCTCCTTTATTGGTCCCATGTCTAAATGGATCAAAGGCAATGGACGATCGTCATCAAACCAGGAGTATACTGCATTGAATGAAGCTGATATCTGATCCTCGATCCATTCGGGTGGGATCAGAATATCTCCTATGGCACTCCGCTCTTCGGGCGATAGGTTCTCTATGACCCGGGACAAATTAAACTCTCCTGGACCTTGTTCTTGTGAAAACCCAGGGGAGAGCAGAGAATCGGTGATAAACCCACGAATGACACCCGATTCAACCAGGCGAGTCGTAAGCAAATCGCTCATGATCTCGGGTGAAAAAACGACCCGTGCGACGTTATAGATCAGCAGACTGATAGGCAGAGCAAGTACAATTATAAAAACTAAAAAGGCAGCTGTCATCTTCATCAGGGTGTTCAAGCATCCAGTTGATCGAGACATGTAACCTCCCCTTTTCATCATTGTTTACTACTTAGCTAACAACTTATATCCCTGCCCAAATACCAGCCACAAACAGACAGTTGAAGATACCAAACCCTCACCCAGACGCTTCCAGCGGATTGGGATTATACACATATCTGATACAATCCACATATGTCCCTCGGCGATATTCTTCCTCTCTTACAAAGGGTTTTTCTCATCTCGTTGGTCGTAATCGTGCTGGCCTTGCCCCGCTTGATTCTGAGCCTACGCTATGCAAACCACATTCACACGCTAAAGTCCGCGCCAGTAATGCCTACCGCGGTCGTCTTCGGCGCAGGCCTTCGCCGTGACGGTCAACCCACTACAGTGCTTGCTGATCGAGTTGCGACCGCGGCTGCCCTCTACCACCAAGGTAAGGTCAGCCGGATCTTAATGAGCGGCACTGTACGGGGATCCGACTATAATGAACCATCTTCCATGCGCTCTCTGGCTTTGAAAATAGGCGTTCCCGCAGAGGACATCCTTGTCGACTCGGGCGGAAACCGCACTCTGCATACCTGCCTGCGAGCCCGGCAGATTTTTGGCGTTGACCAAGCATTGTTGATCTCCCAACGATTTCATCTCCCCCGGGCGTTGGTTATCTGTGATGCTAGCGGAGTGTCGGCTGTGGGGGTGGCTGCTGACTTACATCCTTATCGGTTCCAGTTCTTCTGGGAGCTGAGAGAGATCCCGGCCACCTTGAGGGCTATATGGGACGCCTATTTCCGCAAACCATCAAAGATCGACCTTAATACCCAAGAAAGCAATAACCCAAAATAAGGATGAGCCGATGGATCGTGAACAAGCGCTTGATATACTCCACGAATATGTTCAAAACCTAAACCTCAGGCGTCATATGTTCGCGGTTGAAGCCGCTATGCGTGACTATGCGAATTTTTTTAGAGCTAATCCTGATGAATGGGGCCTTGCTGGTCTGTTGCACGATTTTGATTGGGAGATCCACCCCTCGCTCGAACAACATCCTCAAGATGGTGCTCCCATTCTACGCTCGCGCGGTGTCCCTGAGCCTATCATCCAATGTATTCTCTCTCACGCCGATCACACCGGCATTCCACGACAAACCCTAATGCAGCGTGCGTTGTTCGCTTGCGATGAGGTAACTGGTCTTATTACTGCTGTCGCTTTGGTCCGTCCCTCCCGTTCCCTGCATGATCTAAAGGTGCGTTCTGTACGCAAAAAATGGAATAACCCTCGCTTCGCGGCAAACGTCGATAGAGATGAGATTGTTCGTGCTGCCAATGAACTAGGCGTGGATTTGTGGGATCACATTGAGCGCGTCATCCACGCCATGCACGGCGTGGGATCGCAACTAGGTCTGGATGGGGAATCTGGAAACTGAACAACTCACGATAGACTCTCGGTCGACCCCTTTATACCATGCAGGACGATCCTTGGGATCTGACCAAGCTACTGGTATAATTCGACGGCTTTTGGACTCGAATAGCCGTCAAAAAAATGACAGATCAACCTAAAGAACTCTCATCTGAACGAAATATTTGCCCGACATGCGGCACGAGCGTGGGCGAAAATACAACCCGGTGTGTAGTATGTGGGACTGTCCTCCAGACCAACGCCAACCATCATTCCCAAAGAGGTACTTCCCAGATCACCCTCTCCATCCCGCTGGCCATATTATTGCTGGCAATTTTCGCTCTAATCTCCGCAGGCTTGACCTATGGAGCCACATTCATCATAGGCAATCGTGAAAGCGCACTACCTTCGAGGACGCCGACGACTGCTCCAACTGAGACGAGTACCTCAGCTCCGACCTCAACTGAGACAATCGTTCCCACACCAACTCCTCTCCCCACATTTGCATATACGATTGTCGCCGGCGATACATGTCTCGGCATCGCCTTATATCACGACGTGTCAGTCCAATCGATCAGGAATCTCAATCCAGGCTTGGTCTGTGAGGTATTAAGCCTCGGTCAGAAAATCAACATTGCCCAACCAACACCCACACCCTCACCAGAGCCAACAGCCACCCTCCCGCCGGCAGAAGCTACCTTAGCAGCATGCGAGACAATTACGTATACTGTCGAATCCGATGACACTTTAAGCGGCATAGCTACGAATTACAACGTTAGTATGCGAGCGATCATGGATTACAATGGGATGACCAGCGATACTGTTTACCTCGGTCAAGTTCTGATCATTCCTCTCTGCGAACGTCTGCCTACACCTGGTCCCTCACCGACGGCCACCCTGCCGCCACCCCACTCAGCGCCCAACCTGCTATTGCCCCAGGATGGTGCCGCCTTCTCCCTCGCCAACGACACCGTCACCCTGCAATGGGCTTCAGTTGGAGAATTGCGCGAGAACGAGTTCTACCAGGTCACGGTTGAGGACATCACCGAAGGCTCTGGCATGGTACGGTTGATGGCGTATGTCACCGATACCAAGTACATCATCCCCACCTCATTCCGACCCACCGAGACTATTCCCCATATTATGCGCTGGTGGGTGCAAGTGGTCCGCCAAGCCGGTACCACAGTTACCGGCGATCCAAACTATCGGTCCACCGGTGCGATTAGCGTTAAACGTGATTTCACCTGGTCGGGCGCCGCTCCCGTAGAAACTCCTACACCTTAGATATTTTATTTTAAACACAAGTGTGAATATAAACAGCCCGGCGGTCATCCACCGGGAATACTATTCATAAATGCGGTTCCCATACCACAAAAACCTATTAACACTGATGGCTATGCGCAGCAAAGCTACAGATTTAGCGTTCCAATCATCTCCCTGACGTGCGAGGCTGACCTCTCCAGAGCCTGCTGCTCCTCTTGGTTTAAATCGTACTCGATGATCTCCTTAAATCCACCACGCCCCAACTTCACTGGCACGCCGAAATAAATGTCTGATTGACCATATTCACCTTGAAGGTAGACCGACGCCGGGATGATCAAGTTACGATCGAGCAGGATAGCTTCCACCATCTGAGCCAAAGCCGCGGCCGGCGCATAATAGGCGCTCCCTGTCTTGAGCAAACCAACGATCTCACTTCCACCTTTGCGTGTGCGCTCTACAATCGCCTCCAGCCGATCTGGTGGCAAGGCATCGATCAATGGAACGCCGGCTACATTCGAGTGGCGGGTCAGAGGAACCATGTCGTCCCCGTGACCACCCAACACGTAACAATGTATATTGTGTACACTCACCCCCAATTCCATAGCCACAAACGATCTCATTCGGGTTGAATCTAGGATGCCTGCTTGCCCTATAACCCGCTCCCTCGACAACCCGCTGACCTTCATTGCCAAGTAGCTCATAGCATCAAGCGGATTGGTGAGGATTATAAATACCGCCCCAGGAGAAGCCTTCAATGATTCATTAACCACGCTGCGTACAATCCCACCATTGGTATCCAATAGATCATCACGACTCATCCCTGGCTTACGCGACAACCCAGCGGTAATTACCACGATATCCGAACCAGCTGTTTTATCATAGCTATTGGACCCAATAACTCTAACATCGGATCCGATCACCGGCATCGCTTCAGTCATATCGAGCGATTTACCTTGAGCCATACCTTCAACGATGTCTACCAGGACGATATCCGCAATCTCGCGTTGTGCAAGCCATAACGCAGTCGTGGCACCAGTTTGGCCTGCACCGATAATGCTTACTTTCGCCATATCCCCTCCAATACAAATTTCTTCCACCCTGAACGCCCCGACACTAAGAGTGTTGTTATTTTCTTCCTTATTGTTGCAGGTACGTGGGCATCTCCGCCATCGATTTTGCGAGGCGGGTGCCGTGCCAGGTAATCAGTCTGCCATCGATCTGGTACACACATCCATCAAGCACAGCCGGGGTACTGTCCAGCAGTTCGGTAAGCTGAGCATATTGAATAACCCCAATCGACACTGCAGTCGGTAGCAAGATAACTTCCGGAGCGAGGGCTATCACTTCATCTGGGGTTACCCTAGGATAACGAGTGTCACGCTTACCCGGGTCTTCAGCAGCTGCCAAGCCCATATCCGCTTCAAGTGGGTAGCGACGAATGCGGTCAGCGAAGATGTTCAATCCACCGCAACAAGAGAGTAAATCATGAGCATAAGTCTCTCGATTGAAAGTCATCCACCAATCACCGTGCGTTGATTTCCCGCCTCCGATTGGACAAAAAACCCTCACTGGTGGACGACTATGTGTAGCATGTATAGTCCATTCAACGGTCACCTCGAGGGTCCTCATCCGTGACGAGCTTAACCCTTCAACATGGAAAAGACGCACCAACAACCAAAGGATCTCAATGGCTTCCTGTACTGTTCGAGGGAAAGTTACCCAGACTCTGAGCCCAGCTTCCTCTATCGCCACCACATCTTCCAGGCGGTTTTCTTCCTGATTGGCGATCACAAGCTCAGGCGCCAGGTCGATCACCTTGGCAATGTCTGGGGATTTTGGTTCCCCAATACGGATTATGCGCTGTGCCGTATCCTCAGGAACCAGGCAGAAATCTGTGACCCCGACCAGATAATCTCCTGCTCCGAGGTCGAAGAGACTTTCGGTCATCGAAGGCACCAGACTTACTACCCTTTTCGGAGGAGTATTTAAGTCCAACAGGTGGGGAGGTCGGTTGTCAACGTTCATAAGGCATCCCATCCTCGACCTAGAGCGATTATGGGCGGTGTCCCTCCCCACACCTCCACCTCTCCCTTCGGTCCTAGAGCCAAAATGGCACCCTGGGGAAAACCGAGCGCATATGAGAGATCATGTTGAGATATCAATTTTTTTACACCTGGGATC
>Ga0209986_10001966_pt1 | contig 19273 bp, 17 predicted proteins | sample BlataG_FD_183168 | JGI IMG/M metagenome (GOLD analysis project Ga0209986, IMG submission 183168) | Deep subsurface microbial communities from Black Sea to uncover new lineages of life (NeLLi) - Black_00105 metaG (SPAdes) (version 2) | ecosystem: Environmental > Aquatic > Marine > Oceanic >... | reverse complement strand
ATTGGATTTTATAGATTCGCGATTGCAAGCAAAGGCGGGGCTAAAGCTACGAATACGGGATTTTGAAGTGCAGAGTGCGATATTACGGCAGAGAAGGCTTACGGATTTTTGATACAGAAACGGGCGGATTATTACGGGTTGTCGGGTGGTGGTGACAGGGCAATATTATAATTTATCACTCCCAAAACCCCCGTCTCACAGTTTAGTTCAGATTCGCTTCGCTTTTTCCCTTCATCGCTTTTTTCGAGTAAATGTAAGGAGGAAGATAAACCGTTAAAAACAAAGACGATAGCATAGATAAAAAGAAGAGGGAAAAACAAATCTTATCCGGGAGGACTGGTTAACTTCTAATATCTCCACCCTTGTTCTCTAAAAAATTCTACCAGAGATATACATTTCACACTATACACTTGACACACATCAGGAATTTTTGGTTTTTTTCTTTGTAGGTCTGGTATCTCTGAGGTAATGACGGTCCAGCCCTTGGACTTTGCCAGAGCAATGATGAAAGGATCAGCATCAGCCGTGGTTTTTCTACTATCAATGAGTTTGGGAAAATTTTTTACTATCTCTCTAACCAGTTTCACTTGTTCTTCATCTAAATCTCTAAACATCTTTTTATGTTTTTTAGCCCAATCAAAGAGGAGGTCTTCTTGATGGTTTAATTCATTAAAAACCTCTTGAGGTGCAATAAGCAATCCATGATAAAATAGGCTTTCAATATCTTTTTTCCATAATGTCTGAAAGACATCTGGTGGATAAAATCTCCTCCATAAATCCACAAGTGAGCACGTGTCTATACAGTAACCCAGAAATAATGTTCTTTGACTCATACATTACCCCCTAACAAGTCGTTCTACTTTAGGTAGATGTTTTAGACGAATCCCCAAATAATCTGCTACGTCGCTATAAGTAATTTTTTCTTTGGCATATGACTCTAATACAAGCGACACGAAGGGAACGCCGTTTTCCTGAATACATTTTCTGGGTGGAGGAGGTCCACCACCTTTTTTAAGCTTGTAGATGTCTAGCAGTGTACCAGTACCTTCGATTTTGTACGTGTTGTTGTCATCCTCTAAAATCCAATGCATGTCGTCAATTTGGGTTATCAAAGCGTCGCTGCTCAAGGATAAGTTCTTATTCTCAAATGCCTCTATCAATTCGTCACTCACAAACTCGTCGATTAGATTCTGCCTAAATTTCCTCTCTAATCTAAACAAATATTTTTGCTTCTCTTCTTCTTTTGCAACTTTTGCTTCTACTTCCCATTCCGCACGTTTTTTTTGATAAAAAGCCTGAGATGCAAGGCCCAAGATTACCAGACGTCTTAAAATTACTTCTTGGCTTACTTTGAAATCTCTCGCAATTTTACCAAGTGTATTATCAGACCACTCAGGAGAAGACTTCATTGACTTAATAATTTCGTGATTCAATAATGCCTCCTTAGGGACCAAAAATGCTCCTGAAAAATGATTGCAGAATTTTTCTACCGATCTAATTCCTTCAGATGAAGTTTGTTGGTCCGGTGCGTCCCAAGTACTCCGATTAGGATCACATATTCCACCCCTATTTAGTAGAATGTGCCCGAATTCATGAAACAGAGAAAAAATTCGGGCTTTGATGGAATGATCTTGTGTGTTGAGTATAATAACTGGGATACCACCATCAGTTAGAGAAAAAGCTCGCGCATCTTCAATCGGGAAGGACATCCGTAATACCAACAAACCTAGATTTTCTAAAACTTTGATCCACTCACGGAGTGCCACATTTTCATTTGCCCAGTGAAATTGCGTTAGAATATCAACTCCAAAAAAATCCCTTGTTTGGTCTGCCACATCTTCGGGGTCATCTGTTAGAGTTACGCTACCGATTTTTAGTATAATCTCTTGCTGAAGGCTACTCTTCAATTCTATGGCTAAAGATTGAAGTCGTCGTGCTCGCCGAATGGTTAGTCGTGTCTTCGAAGAGAGAGGTATTCTTGTTTCTTCAGGCAAAGTACGGAAGTCTTTTGGTAGCGAAAGCTCTTTAGGAGGCTCTGGCAAGAAAAATACCGCAAGCGGCCGTTTATAATATTGAGCGAGCTTTTTTAATTGATTTAATGTAGGTTTTTTCTCTCCATTTTCCCATCTTTTTACCAAGCCATTACTTACATTCAGTTGCTTAGCAACTTCTTCAATATTCCTACCTATGCTTTCCCTTGCCCATACAAATAATTTCGGTTCGACAAAAACTTCAAATGATTTACGAGGCATAGTTATTTCTCCTAAGAACTTGCTCTTATCTTTTTTTCTGAAATTAAAAATGGTTCCTTCATAAATCTATTTATTCCTTTAATTGGTTTATTATCAAGTACATTTAAAAGTATAAGTGAAAACTTTTTGACAAGGTCTTTTTTCACTTCTCTCAACATCCTCTCTTTAAATTCATGTTTCCCCATTTTCTACACCTTATCAAATATTCTCTCTGTTTTATGCTAAATAAATTTTTATCTTGTTTCTTCCACATGATTCCCCTCCCCCTATCTCGGTTTTAAGTGCAACCTTCCGAATTTAGGTGCAAACATTAATAAAGGTGCAAAGCCAGTTTATACAAAAAGTTTTTATATACTGCAATTAGATACGTATATTGGTGAGAAAATGATTTGTAATGGGTGTAACGAACCTTTGCCTCCAGGCGTATCCGAATGCCCTAATTGTGGTAGACTGGTCGTTGAAGCTATGTTAGCAAGGAACTGGAAATGCCCCGAATGTGGAAGGATGAATGGCCCAGAAAGATCTACATGCTGGTACTGTGAGAAGAAATCATGATACTTGGGTTGTGGGTTATAATTGGACTTTTTATCTGGATGTGTGCTGAGGTCACAATCTTACTATTTAGTAACAAGGAACTTGTTTTGAGCTGGTTTGATAGAAAGGAAGGTGAAGATATTACTTCCGAATCAAGAGAATATAATATCAGAGCGCTAACTCTTAGTGGTCTTACTTTTGCAGGAATAGCTCTTTTGATTAACGCATTTTCGAATAATATTCAAGAAGCTGTTGACACAATAATTATTCTCGTATACAGCTTTGGGCTTTTTCTTTGTTCATACAAGATTGAGGTACTTACTAATTATAGACTTTACTGGATAATACAAGAAAAAAATTTAAACTTTGGTTTTTTAGGTCTAATTTCCTCGTTGGTAGTTTTTTTCTATATAGAAGGAATTACAAGTATATTAGCCGTCTTTGTAATCTTTGTTGTAGTAATTATTTTTATTCACTTGATAGAATTTAAGTTAGACTATGACTATTACTCTAAGAGACCTGCTCCTAAAAAATAATATGATTTAGCTGATTTACCGAAGCATTCCGAGATACACAGTTACCAAAATTCAAATTTGCACCGTTTTAATCGAACCAAAGCTGAGCATAAAAAGAGCATAGGATGATATGCAGATTAATGCAAAGATTGTGTATTGCTTTTGCAAAGGGTCATGGCTGTTATGCGGAGAAATAAGAGATTTTGAGGCGCAGAGTGCGATATTGAGGCAGAGAAGGCTTACGAATTTTTAGCGTTTTCTCTCATTTTCGTTTCTACAGAAAAATCTAATTATTGAAAGTAATAAGTACCCTTGGGTTATAAAGTATCGTGCCAGTCGGAAACAGTTTGAATGGAAGTCGGATAAGCGTGCACGCTAATGAAATATAAGGAGATGATGAAATGGGGAAAGAAATAGCCGCATTCGATTACGAAGAGGAAAGAAAGAAGTTCAAATGGGATATTCCTGAAGACTACAATTTTGTTGATGTTATTCGAAGATGTGCAGAGGATAGAACAAAGTTGATGGCGATTACTGAGCATCCAGACGGGAAGGTTGAGAGAGCCGCATACTGGGAGGTATGGGACAATGCTATGAGATTTGGAAACGTCTTGAGAGATTCAGGCATCCAGAAAGGTGATCGGGTTTTGGTGATACTTCCGAGGGGAACGGATGTTTATACTGTAAGCATCGGTATCTGGGCAATAGGCGGCGTTGTTGTTCCTGGTACAACAATGCTCAGGAGAGCAGATATAGAATATAGGATTTTAGATGCCGGGGTCAAGGCTTTAATTACAAGTGATTCAACAGTTGCTGATGAGGTAGATGCAATTAAAGGTAGAATTTCAATTGACAACCTCTTCTTTTCAGGTCAGAGGGATGGATGGCGGGACTTCCGGCAGGAGGTCAATTCGGCATCAAGAACTCTAACGCTTGAAAAAATCAAAGCAGATGATCCTTTAGCCGTCAACTACACCTCAGGGACTACGGGCGCACCAAAAGGAGTGTTACACACCCATTCATTGATGTACTGTTTCGATAGGCTAAATAGATATTACTGGTGGGATACACAACCAGACGAGCTCTGCTGGGCAACAACAGAACCGGGATGGGCTAAATGGTACTGGGCGCCATTTGGGGCTATTTTAAATGCCGGCGCTACAAACTTCCATTACTCAGGCAGATTTGAACCAGAAAAATGGTTTGAGCTGCTTGATAAATGGCGGATAAACAGGGCATGCATGACTCCAACGGAACTCAGGGCTATGGCAACCATTGATGATGCAAAAAGGAGATACGATTTGAAGGACTTGAAGGTCATTTTAACTGCTGGAGAGCCATGCACACCATGCATTATTAGATTCTTCGATGAGAAGTTTGGATTATCTGTTAGAGAAGGTTATGGGCAGACAGAAACGTGTGTTATAGCCTGCAATTTACCAGGAATGGAGATAAAGCCGGGGTCGATGGGCAGGTTTACACCGGGGGTTGTGGGAGCAATTGTGAATCCCGAGACAGGAGAACGAGTGCCAGTGGGCGAGAAGGGAATAATTGCTGTTGCTAAGGAGCATCCGATGCTGTTCAAATGCTATCATAGTAAACCAGAAAAAACTGCTGAATGCTTCGTTGGCGATTGGTATTTAACTGGAGACCTCGCAATGATGGATGAGGCTGGATACCTATGGTTTGACTCAAGGGCTGATGACGTCTGTATAAGTTCAGGATATAGAATTGGTCCATTTGAGGTTGAAAGTGCAGTTGATTCGCATGAGTCCGTGCTTGAATGTGCGATGATTCCAAGCCCTGACCCCGTAAGGGGGGAGATCGTTAAGGTTTTTGTTGTCCTACGGGAGGGACACGAATCATCAGAAAAACTTATCACCGATATTCAGCAGCATGTCAAACGGATAACTGCGCCATATAAGTATCCGAGAGAGATTGAGTTTGTTAAAGGACTCCCAAAAACTATTAGTGGTAAAATTAAGCGTAAAGAGCTCAGAACCATGGAGTTTGAGCGAAAGAGAGACGTGATTGAGAAGCTTAAAGAGAAAGGGTTGTGGAAGAGGTCGGAGTAGACCTCAACCATGCTACACTCGGAATAAATTCGCGGCATCCGTTTGAGGCTGCGGTCTAAATATCAGTCAAAGATGGCTATCTACAAAGTTCACGAAATCTTCAATCAATTTTTTGTACTCTGAGACTTCATGGGGATAAAATACATTTGGAAATCCTTCTTCCTGATCTATTCCAGTTTTCTTCTTAAAATTTTGATCAACACGGCCTAAATTATGTATAATGATATGGCGAAGTTGGTAATAGCGCCAAAGCCTTGTATATTTATCGAAATATTTTTCAATATTTCTCTTTGTTCTATCTTCAAATGCCTTTTTAAAGCTGTTAAAAACACCCCTGTCAACATTTTGACAAAAGTGATTTTTTAGAATTTCTTTTAGATAATGTTCGAGAACTGCAGTTAATCCTACAATAGATAGCGTGATCAAATGGCCCTTGATTAAATTAAAATTATGTTCCCCAACAATTTCATTTTTAGTTGTTGTGAAAATATAATCTGAGCCTTCTATCGTATGCGTAATTTTGGGGTTCTCAGAGGTAAAGATTGTGTCTGGATAAACACACTTTAAAATTTCTTTATTCTGGAGTATCTCCCGATATCTTGTTGAAGCTAATAATGCAACATGAAAAACCCACTCTATTGTTTCCGCTCTATTTATCGCCTCTTCACCTTCTGAAGTCATATCATCACCCGATGATTATACACCGTACTTAAGATACTGGTCTGTCTATTATTATTTGGCATAAAGGTGTGCAAAAGTTTTTCTGTTTTTATCTCGACAGTTATTCTCATCATTACACTAATGCATGACTTCTGTTTGCGAATCGTTGTGTTTTGCTATACGAAGCCGGGAGCAGAGGAAAACAGCGACCAACGTCGATAACTCATGGATTTCTTCAGTCGCTGTACGGCGAGGTCCACGGCAGCTTCCCGAGGCAGTATCCCTTTGGTTGCCGCATCCTCCAGCACTTGCCGGGTATTGCGACGCTGCTTCTCCTCGATAGCCTGAAATGCCAACGACTGGCAGGCTCTTTGACACTCCATAGCCGCGCAGATCACCCCACCCGCATTGGCGATGAAATCGGGAACGCACATCACTCCTTTTTCGTAAAGGTATTTTTCCGCACCATGTGTGATGGGAATGTTGGCACCTTCAATCACCAGCTTGGCTTTCAGGCGGTTTACGTTTTCCTCATCTATAACATCGGGCCGCGCCGCAGGAATCCAGATGTCGCTTTCAATCTCAATCACGGCGTCACGGTCGAGCTTCTTTCCGTCCGGATAATCAGCTACACTCTTGCCCGCCTTCTTCAGCTCGATCAATGCGTGGACATCAAGCCCCTGGGGATTGTAGATTGCCCCCCGGGAATCGGCCACACCCACCAGCATGGCACCCTTTTCCGTGAGGAAACGGGCGGTGTGTTTACCCACGGCACCGAAGCCCTGAACTACGACCCGAGCCCCTTCCAAATCGAAGTCACAGTACTCGAGCGCGACATCTGTGACGTGGCTGAGGCCCCATCCAGTCGCCCCGATCTCGTCGAGGGGTATTCCGCCGAACTCGCAGGGCAATCCCACCACCCGGCCGATCTCATCCTTCACCCAAGCCATACATTCCTCATCGGTGCCCATGTCCGGAGCGAATATATACTCTTGAATTTCTCGCAATGAGCTGGCCAGGGCCCGAATCAGTGCCTCTTTTTCTTTTTTGGGCATCTTCGGATCGCCGTAGATCACCGACTTGCCGCCACCGTGAGGCAGATCGGCAGCGGCGTTCTTCAACGTCATGGTCCGTGCCAGCCGGAAGCACTCCTCCGTACTCACGTCAGGAGCCATGCGCAATCCACCGATCGCCGGTCCTCTGGCTACGTTGTCCACTACCAGAACTGCCTTCAGCCCCACCGAAGGCTCATAAACGTGAATGACCTTTGTCGGTCCTAACTCATCCGCAAATCTAAAGACTTCTTCCATCAAACTATTCCCTCGCATCTAAAATTCTTTTATGTTCTTATATTTGAAATGCTTTCTACCGATTGCAGCTCAGCCATAGTGATGTATATACGAAGTACTTCAGATATACTGCCAAAAGGGAAGGATATACGAAATTTGTATATACCGCCAAATTGGAATGATATGCGAAATATTGCGGATATAACTAAGTTAAATGAAATCGGGGGCAAAGGATGTAAGGGTAGTAAAAATGATAAACGTTTACAAGAACTTTGAATACAATATTGAAAAAGCAAGATTTTTATTAGACCTTGTCATATTGAAAAAATTTAGGGACGAAGTTTTCGATGGCGTTATAGAAACATGGGTCGATGATGTTAGAATAAGACTTCGGAAAAATTCCCCGATTTTAGAAAATCTCCCCTTATTAACCGGGGCTGTTGACACAATAATAGATATTTTTCGATCAACAGTAAGACCAATTATTGATAGGCATATTGATATTAATACCCAGACATTTCAACAACAGACAATGGTAATAGCTGTTACGGCATTAGAGTCGTATTTACGTGATAGGTACATTTTTGAGAAATACAAAAACAAAGGGAATAAGGAAATCGAAAGGCAAATTTATGAAGCAAAAACAGTTTTTCAAAGAGAAGATGTTATAACAAATAGATATAATGAACTTAGTGTAAAGGATGTTTTAAACTTGACAAAACAGAAAGAGGAGATATTTAATATCATGTTAATCCGTCATATAATCGTTCACAGAGCAGGAGAAATAAATGCTCAATTTTGTGATAGAATGAATATATCAAAAAGGATGTGGTTCGGCAAGAATATGCAGGAATTTTTAGAACAAAACAATGATTTAGTACCAAATAGTATAAGTCTAGTGGAGGATTTTGTTAGGCAACTAGACCAACTCTTTAATCAAAAACAGACAATAAGGAGGATCAACAAATGATGAATTCCTTTCTGAGTATGGAATCGTACCCTTTGCCCCCGACTCTTCGCAATCCTTCGGATTGCTCGGTGCTATCGCACTCACTTAACACGGTGTATGCGGTTCGCTTCGCTCACCCAAATTGCCCCTTCGAGGCAACTTCGCATACACCGGGAACGTTATATGAAATTTGAAAACCCTCTATAAAGGAGAACGGAATAATGAAGTGGCAGGGCATAAAATTTATTAAATAAGGGGTATTAATCATGGATATGAAAAAGATAGAAGGAAGATCCAAAACAGTTAGAGAAATCTTAGAGAACAAGAAGTATCACATTGATGTGTATCAAAGAGAGTACAAATGGAAAACTGAACATGTAACTACTTTATTGGATGATCTTGAAAATAAATTTTTGAACAGTTACGGCAAACAACACGAAAGAACGGCAGTCCAAAATTATCCTCATTATTTCTTGGGATCATTCATAATAAGCCAGAAGAAAGATAAAACATTTATAATTGATGGGCAGCAAAGGTTGACAACCTTAACACTTCTATTAATTTATCTCAATAATCTACAAAATGATGGAGATGAAAAAGTTGATATTAACAATCTTATCTTTTCAGAGCGTTATGGAAAAAAATCGTTTAATATTGATGTTGAGGAAAGAAATAGGATAATAGACAAGTTATTTAAGGGAGAGAATGTAGATTTGCCTGATGATACGGGAGTATCAATTAGAAATATTAAAGAAAGATATGATGCGATAGTTGAATACTTTCCTGAGGGTCTAAAAGAAGAAACCCTCCCTTATTTTATAGATTGGCTTATTGATAATGTTGATATGGTAGAAATTATAGCATATTCTGACGAAGATGCATATACTATTTTTGAGACGATGAACGATAGGGGAATGAGCTTAAGTTCTTCTGATATGCTAAAAGGATACCTTATTGCAAATATTTCAGAGGAAGGGATAAAACAAGAAGCAAACAAAATATGGAAGAAACAAATATTAAAGCTCATAGATATTGATAAGGAAGAAGAATTTAACTTTTTTAAGGCATGGTTAAGGGCAAAATACGCACAAACAATAAGAGAGAGAAAAAAAGGAGCTACAAACAAAGACTTTGAAATTATTGGTACATCTTTTCATAAATGGGTTAGAGAAAACAAAGAACGGTTAGGCCTAACAAACACTGATTCGTTTTATAAATTCATAACTGAAGAATTTAAATTCCATTCAGATGTATATGTAAAGATTTGGAATGCATCGCTTAACTTTAACAAAGAATTACCTTATGTTTATTATAACTACAAGAATAACTTTACTCTACAACCTCCACTTATATTAGCAAGCATAAAAACGACAGATGACGAAGAAACAATCAATAAAAAGATAAATTTGATGTCTAAATTTATAGAGATGTTTATTGTGTTACGTTCTGTAAATCGGAGAACATTAGGATATAGTTCTATAAGTTACACTATTTTTACATTAATGAAAGAAGTAAGAAATAAAGATTTAAAGGATTTGGCACAAACTTTGAGAACAAAAATAGAAGAGATGGAAGAAACTCTTGATGGTCTTGGTACCTTTGGATTACATCAGCAGAACAGAAGATTTGTCCATTTTTTCCTTGCAAGAATAACGCAATTCATAGAAGAAAAATCCGGTATGGATAGTAATATTGTAAAATACCTCTCTAAAGAAATAAAAAATCCGTTCGAGATAGAACATGTGTGGGCAGATAAATTTGAAGAACATGCTGACGAATTTGATGAACCTCTAGAGTTTGAAGAGATGAGAAACAAACTGGGTGATTTATTACTTTTACCAGGTGATTTCAACAAAAGTTACGGAGATTCTTCTTATGAGGATAAACTGCCTCATTACTTTGGACAAAACTTACTAGCTCGCTCCCTTCATCCAAAATGTTATGAAAATAATCCTTCATTTTTAAAATTCATCGAAGAATATAATTTGCCCTTTAAATCTTACAATGAGTTTAAGAAACAACAAATTATTGAGCGACAAGAATTGTATAAAAAGATCGCACAAAAAATTTGGGATTTAAAGGAATTTGATGAAATTATTATGGGGTAAATAAAATGAATAAATGCACTGCCACTATCAATGAAAGAGGGTTTTCAAACTCTGCGGTTGCTTCGCAACCTTGCCCTTCGGGTCATATAACAGCGGATAAAAGGGAAATCAAAGATTTCCCTAAATTCGCCTATCGGCGAACTTCTTTTATCCGCGAAACGTTATGCGCAAGCCTTTAAATGAAAGGTGATAGATTATGAGCTTAATAACCGCAATAGCTCTTTATGCTGCCATAATATCTACTGGCGGTTTAGCATGGGCTATCTACGTTTGGATTAGGGACAGGTATAAGCTAGTAACGTCTCTTCAGGTGCAGGAGATTTGGACACCAGAAAGCCGTTCTCCAAATACACGAGAAATTGTATTTCGTATAATTAATCAAGGCAGACAACCGGGGACAATAGTTGATCTAGGGTTTGAATTAGATAAAAGTATTGTCTCAGGTACAGAAGATAAACCGATTTACTATCGTGAATCGGCCACTAATGGAGGGAGTACTCCCTTTGTTCTTCAGCCAGGAAATTGGCATGAATCAAGATTGCCAATTGTTGTTTGTGAGGTAGGACGAATAAGGTGGTGGGCAAAGGATTCAAATGGACGAACATATTAGACTTGTTGCTAATTAAAAGTTATCTCTACTGAGAGGGTTTTAATCAGGTATAACATGTGTTATCAAGTATGATAACCGTTAATCGAGCTTTAAAAAGCGATAGATTAATGAGAGCTACGGCAAGGCTATCCGCACTAGAATTTAATCAACTGGTGCAGAGTTTCGGCCAAGAACTTCAAAAGGAGGGGTGGATTAGATATGAGATAGGTGTGAAACGGGGAGATAGAGAAAGGAAACCAGGAGGTGGCAGAACGGGGAATTTGAGAAGTTTCACAGAAAAATTGTTTTTCATTCTCTTTTATTTCAAGTGTTATCCCACTTTTGACGTCTTAGGGCTCCTATTTAACCTTGACAGGTCAAATGCATGCCGCAATGTCCAGAAATTAACACCTATCCTGGAGAAAGTGCTCGATAAAAAGATGGTGTTGCCAAAGAGGAAAATTAGCACCTTAGAAGAATTATTTGAGCTATTCCCCAATGCTAAGGGCTTATTCATAGATGGGACTGAGAGACCGATCCAAAGACAGCGAGAAGCAAAAGGAAAACTACTCCGGGAAGAAGAAGGCGCACACTCGCAAGAATATAGTCATCGCCGATAAGAATAGGCGAATTGGTTATTTGAGCCCACCAGAGGCGGGCAAAAAGCACGATTACGGGATGTTTAAAGAGCTATTTCCGCCGGGGGTATGCCCAAAACGCATAACTTTATGGCTGGATCTGGGCTTCTCTGGCGTTGAAAAGGACTATCCCGAAGCGACTGTTAAGATGCCGCGGAAGAAGCCTAAGGGAAAAGAATTGACAGATGAGGAGAAGGCGCGGAACAAGGTTATCAGTGGTTTCAGAGTCCTGGTAGAGCACGCTATCGGCGGAGCTAAGCGATTCAGGATAACGAGCGACAAATTTCGGAACAAAAAGGATGAATTTAATGATGTGGCTATGTTGATATCGTGTGGATTGTGGAATTATCATTTGAAGTGCTGTTGAATCGGAAGTGAGGACTGGAATAGGAGTGACTTATTCTTTCGCGGGATATTATTTTGCAACAAGTCTATTACTCTCAATGGCTTGAACCAATTACCACATAGACAAAACGGCCCGCGCACCGAACGTTAGTTTTGTCCTTTTGGCGGCTCATTTTAACACCACTCTCGCATCCACCGCCACTGCCCCCTCTTCATAAACCAAAAGGGGGTTTATTTCTATTTCTTTTATCTCTTCTATCTCTAATAAGATATCAGACAACTTCATAATGGCGGATGCCAGTTTCTCCATGTCAACCGGCTTCGAACCTCTGAATCCTGTCAACAGTGGGTAACTCTTTACCTCTCTCATCATATCAAAAACCTCTTCTCTGTTCAGCGGGGCAAGCCTGAAGCTCACGTCCTTCACGAGTTCCACTGCAATGCCCCCTGTGCCGAACATAACAGCAGGACCAAATTGCGGGTCCCTCAAGCCCCCTATTATCAGCTCTATACCCGTGGGAACGGTCTCCTCTAAAAGAAAACCCTCTATCCTTGCCTTTGGTGCCTTTTTCGCAAGATTCTTCTTCAGCTCCCTCAGGGCAATGCTCGCTTCTTTGCTGTCTTTTATACCTGTTATTACCCCACCGAACTCCCTTTTATGAATGATGTCTTGCGACACCACTTTGAGAACAAGAGGAGGAGTAATCTCCTTTGATTTAATTGCCACATCCTCCAGCCCTTCGACCAAGACAGATTTTGGCACCTGTATGCCCCATGCAGATACCAGAGCTTTCGCCTCCGGCTCAAACAGGGCTTGCCTGCCTGCGGTTAATGCATTAATGACGAGCTTTTCAGCTTCTTTCTTGTTCATACTACCGATAATTGTAGATAAAGTGTGTTCTTTGGTAAAGCTTTCGTATTCAAGTTGTGACGGTATAATTCCAACAGTCGAAACTCCATTCAAATAATCAAGGGTGGATGAGTATATAATCGAATATCCAACCATTTCAAAGAAACTTTTCTCTTTGCGAAGCAAAAGGGAGTTTTGTAAATGCTATCATTTTACATCCTCTAAAAACTTTGCATAAATTTTCGTGGAAATTCTAAAACCATCTTTAATCATTTCATCTAACGTTTTTAATCTGAGGTAATCATTCCAAATCTTCCTTCAAAGATTCCTCAGAATAATGCATCTCAACGCCTTTTTCTTGCAGAATCTTGTTCATCATTCTTAAAGAGACACCTGCTATTTCAGCAGCCTTCCACGTGCTCACTTCTCCCTCTAAATACTTTTTTATTGCCAGTTCTATTCTGTACTGCTTTAACCCCGAGAAAAGAAGGTTTTTTATGAGTGTCGTTCTATCTAAATAAGGTTGTTCTATTGCTTCCAAAGCCTTTGCAAAATCTTTATCCACTTCCACTGATATAATTTTCATGTTTACAAGTTTCGCATTCTCGGCATATAAATTAATTGCTACGGTTATTTATATGCAAGTGAGAAATAATAGAATAAAGATAAAAAACAATGTTATGTGCAGAAAATATTACTGATAAGGTAACCTACAAATTTATCGGTAAAATTAAAGTTAAAAGAGATGAATGAAAATGCATGGAACACGAACAATAGAAGAACCAAACGTTGACAAAAGAAACAACCTGAATGACCTATCCGCCAAGGAATGGATACAGGAAACCAAAAGTTTCTTTTTTCAGAAAGGCCTTGGAGCTAACAGCCCAGAGGCAAAGTATGAGAAAATGCACCCTGCGCCTTTCTCGTTTACTGATATATCCAAACTCATTCGTTTCTTTACTAAAAAAAACGGGAAGGTCCTTGATCCATTCTTGGGCGTTGGCTCCACAATCAAGGCATGCCTTGAAGTTGAGAGAGAAGGATTCGGCATTGAGCTTTCGCCTAAATGGTGTGAAGTAACGAGACAAAGGTTGTTGGAAGAATCCCGCTATGAAATTGATGATAAGCATCTGATTTGCGGAGATAGCAGAAACTTGAAAGAGTACTTTGACAAGAATTTTTTCGATTTTATCATTACCTCTCCTCCCTATTGGAACATTTTAGAAAAGAGAGACCATAAGGCAAACGAGAGAGTATCAAACGGATACGCTACCAAATACAGCGAAAACGACCTTGATTTAGGTAACATCACTGGCTACCTCAAATTCCTTGATGAGCTATCGACTATTTTTCTCAACTGCTACGATATTCTGAAACCCGGAAAGTATATGAACATCATTGTCAGCGATTTCCGCCACAAATCAGAGTTTGTCGCATTTCACGCAGACATAATTACCAAGCTCACAAACAAGAAGCTCAAAACACACTTCGAATTGAAAGGGATCAAAGTACTCGTTCAGAATGCGAAAAAACTCTATCCCTACGGCTATCCGTTCTGCTATGTAGAGAACATTCATCACCAATACATTCTGATATTGGAAAAAAGCAAATGAAAGAACTGAACAACATATACTTGGAAGACTGCATCAGTTTTATGCAGAAAATGGAAGCAGAGTCAGTTGACTTGATCATTGCCGACCCCCCATACAACCTAAAAAAGAATTTTGGCAACAAAAGCGACCATTGGGGAGATGTTGAAAGTTGGCTCGACTGGAGTAAAAAATGGATTGATGAATGTATTTACATCCTAAAGCCAACAGGTTCAATTTTCATTTACGGAATTCATCATTATATCTGCTATATTCAGTGCTATCTTTACGAAAAGGACTTGAAGTACAGACGACAAATCATCTGGTACTACGAAAACGGTTTTTCCGGCTACAAGACACTGAACGCCTTTTATGAACCAATCCTATGGTTTACCAAAACAGACGATTTCACCTATCACGAAATAAGGGAACCGTACAAAAGTCAGAAACGGCTCAAAAACAAAATCACTAAAAACGGCAAAGAATGGAAGCCAAACCCCAATGGGCGTTTAGCCGGAGATGTTTGGAGTTTCCCTACTCTTGCTGGAAAGCGGTTTGCTGGCGAAAAAACGGGCCATCCAACACAGAAACCGCTTGCATTGTGTGACCGATTAGTAAGGCACTTTAGTAATGAAGGAAATTTAGTATTTATTCCTTTTGCCGGAAGTGGCTCTGAATGCGTGAGTTGCTTGATAAATAACCGAAACTTCTTGGCTACGGAAATAAATCCCGAATACATTCAAATTGCCAATGACAGGATGGCAGAAATTCAACAACAATTACCGCTAAATCAAAAAATGCGTTTAGCGACTATTATTTGACAAACGAAAAATGAAAAACTTCCCTCATCAATTCAATGACATTGAAAAGCTATTCAATGCTTTAGCGGTAGCAAAGCAATTAATAGACAACAATACTCCGCTCACAGACGAGAATTTTGGCGAGCAATTAACCAAGGAAGAAATCTATACATACAGGGATAAGACCCTTTCAATAGACCAATTCCTACAAATAGAGAAGCAAAAACCCAAGGCAAGTAGAGGTTACCTAACGGTATCCCGAGATACCCGAAGATTTTTGGCGTTGCTTGGTTTCATTGTCGTATTAGATGGTGAGAAAAACACTCGTGTGACTACTACAGGAAAACAACTCTTAACAGCTACTTCTGCCGAGCAAGCAAGGCAGCTTTGGAAAAATGCTTTATTGCAGTTAGGGCTGGAAGGAACAGATGGAGAAATAAGCCATCCTTACCGCATATTGCTAAAAATCGTCAACACGTTTCCCGGAATAGAAACGCCAAAGCTAATGCTGGCTTTAGAAGCGGAAAACGATTCCGAAGAAGAATTTGAACGAATCAGCGCACTTGCGAACTTGAGTATTGATGAAATAATTCAAGAAACAGGAACTTCTGATGCAATGGCAGCAAATGCTGTAAAAATTCTTCCGGGAATTGCCGAGCAACTCAATGACATTGAAAGAATTTCGAGCAGAGCATATCCGGTTGGACATATTGTTGTTACAGAAGATGAAATATCCACAGAAGAAGAACCTGATGTCCCGACAAAAGAACGAGCGGCATTCAGAGAAGTCACTTCTGACGATATTGCAAAAGACCCGACAATAAACGTTATTTCTTCTGTAAGTATTGACTTTTCAGACGCCATCAAGACACGCCAAAAGCGATTGGCCGAGCATCAGGAAATCGTTCGACTGTTGGCTATTCTGAACGAAAAATGTGGCTTCCAACTGTTTGAAGGAAAATTTGACTGCATTGGAATCAAAGGGGACACTGCATTGTTATATGAAGTCAAGACCATCTTGGAGAGGGCAACTGACCAAGAGAAACAGACAGTCAAAGGCGTTGGACAATTGAAATATTACAAGTTTTCAATCGTAAAGCAACAAATGGGTTTATCGGACATCAGTGAAATTCTGGTATTCTCAAGGAAGCCTGACACTGGAATAATTGACTTTTGCACGGCAGAGAATATTGCAGTGATTTGGAGAGAGGACTACTCTTTCCAAATTTTCAATATCCAGACAGGTGGAGACGATAGTTTCGACCCTGACGTACTACTGCGACGATAAGCTCTATTGTGCCTATAAAGCTATAGCAGGTGAAATAGTAAAAAAGAACACATAACAAGTCGTTGCACCTGACATTTTTCCGCTCTGCTCCAAAATGTAGGTGAATTCCAACGTTGAGGACTTTATCCGTGGAGGCACTCGATGAGAGCATTCTTGAGCCACAGTCAGCGAGCTAAAGTCTTGCCCTTGTCTGGAAAATCCGCTCGTACCGGCCCGAATATATATCGGCGTGGATGTCGCTAAGAAATGCGATCCAAGAAGAGGCTGGCGGATTTCGTGATAATTTTCCTCGGTCGGAGGGCAATGAAGTCTGAATGGGTCAGAAGGGAAGTTTAATGGTAAAGAAGAATAACCACCTGTTATATGTAATAAAAGACGCAGGTGGACGTATGGCACGAGATGAAATAATTTCTGAGTATAAGATAGTCTTAGAGGTATGCCAAATTACTATGGTTATTTATATACGGGAGAAATAATAATAGTACAAAGATAAAAAGCAATGTTAGCTGGCATCATAGCCTGCACTGAATGCGAATCAGAGGAAACATGTCTAAGCAATACCCTAAAGGATCAGAGTGGCGAAAATGGGATTTGCATGTTCACACTCCCGCATCATTTGAGCATGGATTTGGCAGTTGGGACGAGTATGTCGATGAACTTGAAAGAATCGATGACGTTGCTGTCCTAGGCGTCACGGACTATTTCACTATTGATGGTTACAAAGAGGCTCTCAAGCAGCGTACCAATGGCAGACTGCAGAACTTCGCCCTCATTGTGCCAAACATTGAACTCAGGCTCAACATATTCGTGCCAAAGAGAAGTAGTGGTGAGAAGCCAAGACGACTCAATATACACGTAATCTTTAGCAACGAAGTTTCAGTTGGGGATATTGAATCTCAGTTCCTTAATGACTTGAAGATAGCGGTGGAAGGATCGCCCGGCGGAACAGGGGACAAGAGAGTATTGACGAGAGAAAGTATTGAAGAAGTTGGCAGGTCTGTCAAGGAATTCCAGAAATCTACAGCTGACGACTCAGACTTCGTTGCTGGATGCAATAGTATCACAGTGACGTTAGATGATATCACAGAAGCCCTACAGAAAAACTGCTTCGATGGAAAGTATCTACTGGTGCTTTCGACCTCTGATTGGGACCGAATATCCTGGGAGGGTCAAGATTACCTGACACGTAGGCAGCTGCTGCAAACTGCTCATGCGGTTTTCTGCGGACAAGAATTAACTATCAATTGGTGTCTTGGGCGGGGGGATCTGAGCCCAGACCAGTTTGTGGGCGAATTCGGATGCCTGAAACCTAGCCTGCACGGGTCCGATGCGCACACGATCGAGGGTCTCTGTAAACCAGAAAATGGAAAGTTCTGTTGGATAAAGGCAGACCCAACTTTTGAAGGTTTGAAGCAGATAGTATATGAACCTGAGCTAAGGGTTAGGATTCAGGAGGAAGACCCTTCGGAATCTGAGACATTCGCAAAGATCAATTCGCTCAGCATAAGTCTCCCTCAAGAACTTGAAATCAGAGATGAGTCAGGCGAGAAAACCGATTTTTGCCTAAACGGTACGTATGAGTTGGATTTTTCCAACAATCTTACGTGCATCATAGGTGGACGTGGCTCTGGCAAGAGCACTCTGGCGCATATCGTGTACAATTCGTGGATTAATCATGACCCCAATAAACTCGACACCATCAGTTCACCCCTTTTAAACCTTGAAATGCGCCCTAGTCCCCTCAAAAAGGTAGCTGAATGCACTGTCTGTAATGTTCCGAGTCAGACCGAGTTTTTCTTCCAAAATGAAATCGAGCATGCTGCAAAGAACATAGAATCAATGTCTGCTCTAATCGGCAACCGTCTTGAGAGGTTGTCGTCACTTGGCGGAGGTGATGGTCTTGATGCCCTCCGCGAAGACTGGGACACATCATCCGGCTACGTTGACGAACTGATCGATGCGTATGACCGACTTACAGTAATAGATGCAGAAGTACTTAAAGCTCAGGAGAATATCGATACACTCAAAAAACAAACCGAAATCATCAAGTCAGATGAATACAAGGAACTCCAGTCCAAGATCGGAGAGCTGACTTCAAAGATCGCCGACTTCAAGTCCTACAAAACAGACTTCGAGAAACTGATCAAACAGATCGAATCGTTGTCCCGTACTATCAATCAGCTGAACTGGACCGAAGAACAAGGCAAGACTACACTCGACAGCCTACTCCAGACCCTCGAAGATCACAAGAGTCAGTTGCAAGCGGCTTTCGACAAGTCTAATGCCGAGTACCATGCTCAGGATTACCCTGACCAGCTAAACAAATTACAACAAGATCTAGGGAAATATCTCAAAGCAAGAGGACTTTCCCCTGAAAATGTCCAAGAGCTTGCTCAAGCGAATACGAAAATCAAAGAACTCGAGGAGCAGATTCGACTAACTAAACTTGAGAAAACGCCTTACGACACCCTATATGCTGGTGGGCGTCAGACAATTGAGGCATATAAGCTCTCATATGACACATATAAAGCAAGATTTCTGACAGTAAGCTCGTCTCTGCAGGAAAAACTCGCTGGCTTGTCGATCTCGGAAAAAGAAGTCACCTTTGAACTAGTCGTCGACTATTCTCGCCTCAAGAACGGCTTGGTCGACTTTGTTAAGGAGAGGGGTGCATTACGCGTTTCTTACAGGTTAGGCATGCCTAAATTTCTCCATATATTGGAGAAACAATTTCTGAAAAGTTCCGTTGTATTTAGCACATCTCAGAGCAAGCATCTGATTTGCCTTTTCGA
>Ga0209986_10001964_pt1 | contig 19305 bp, 15 predicted proteins | sample BlataG_FD_183168 | JGI IMG/M metagenome (GOLD analysis project Ga0209986, IMG submission 183168) | Deep subsurface microbial communities from Black Sea to uncover new lineages of life (NeLLi) - Black_00105 metaG (SPAdes) (version 2) | ecosystem: Environmental > Aquatic > Marine > Oceanic >... | reverse complement strand
CAGGCTGAAGCCTGCGGCTACCGGCGACTACCAAAAATGACGGGGTTCACTGAATACTTACTTCAAAAGTGTTCAGCAACTTACTGAACACCGAATGTTTACTAATAGCGGAAAAAAGGAAAATTTGGAGAAAAACTAGACTGTTATTAAGAAACCAGGTAAAGGAAAAAAAATGAAGATTCCCTTGCTCGATTTGAAATCTCAGTACAAGACAATCGAAGAAGAAGTTAATAGGGTGGTAGAAGAGGTTCTGGAAAGTGGACATTACATCCTGGGCCCAAATGTGAAAACCCTGGAAGAGGAAATCGCTGACTATTGCGAAGTTAAGTATGCCATAGGAGTTGCCTCGGGCACAGATGCCTTAAGGCTGAGCTTATTGAGCTTGGGAGTGGGTGAAGGAGATGAGGTGATAGTTACTCCTTTTACTTTTATTGCCACTGCTGAGGTGATTACTCAGGTAGGTGCCAGACCCACCTTCGTTGATATCGAGGAAAAAAGTTTTAATCTGGATCCTGCCAGGATAGAAAAGGCCCTAACCCATAGAACCAAAGCCATAATCCCAGTTCATCTTTATGGACAGGCCGTAGATATGGGCAAGATAATGGACACAGCAAAAAAATACGGTTTAAAAGTGATTGAGGACGTTGCTCAAGCCTTTGGAACAGAGTATCATGGATGGGCTGCTGGCCGCCCAAAAAAGTTGGGCTCCATGGGGGATGTAGGGTGTCTTAGTTTCTTTCCCACCAAGAATCTGGGAGGATACGGTGATGGAGGAATGGTTCTGACCGATGACCATGAGGTAGCCAGAAGGATAAAAATGCTCAGGGTCCATGGTCTAGACTCAAACTGTGGCCATTCTCTACTGGGATATAATAGTCGGCTGGATGAACTGCAAGCGGCAATTCTTAGAGTGAAGCTAAGATGCGTGGATAAATGGACAAAGATGCGTCGTCAAAATGCATCTCTTTATGATAAGCTGTTCTCTTCTTCCGCAGTTCCGGTGAGAATCCCTTGGGAGGCTCCCTATGCCAGGCATAGTTACTGTGCTTACACTATTCGGATACCCAAAAGAGACAGGTTAAGGGATTACTTGAAGAAAAAAGGGATTGAAACCAAGATTTATTATCCTCTTCCTCTGCATCTCCAGGAGGTTTATAGGGATCTCGGCTGCAGTGATCTTGATCTTCCGATGGCGGAAAGAGCCTCCAAGGAAGTTCTCTCTTTACCGATTTATCCAGAGCTACGCGAAGCGCAGATTGAATTGGTGGTAAACGAGATTAAAAATTTTTTTTCATAGTATTCAATTTGGCCATTGACCTCAGGAGAAAAGTAAATGCTCAGTAAACGCCGTGTCACATTGAATTTTCAGGGTAGCCGCACCCTTTAGGGTGCGTATAAACGCAGGCTAGGATTTTGCGCAGGCTGAAGCCTGCGGCTACCGGCGACTACCAAAAATGACGGGGTTCACTGAATACTTACGGAGAAAAGACGTGAGAAGCATACTAGTAACCGGGGGAGCAGGTTTTATTGGTTCACATCTGGTGGGAAGGCTATTAAAAGAGGATGAGAAGGTAATAGTCATTGATAATTTTGATGATTACTATGATCCCAAAATAAAGAGAGACAATATCAAGCAGTATTTGCATAATAGGAATTTTGAGTTAAGGGAAGTGGACCTGCGGGATCCGCAAGAGCTAAGAAGAGTTTTTCAATCCGATGAAATTGCTAAGGTTATCCATTTAGCGGCCAGGGCTGGAGTTAGACCCTCTTTAAAGAATCCTCTTTTGTATGAGGAGGTAAATATCAAGGGCACCTTGAATTTGTTAGAAGTATGCAAGGATTACCCGGTGGAAAATTTTATTTTTGCTTCCTCTTCTTCGGTCTATGGCACTGTCAGCACCCCCTTTGTGGAGGATGAGAACCTTAACAAGCCTACCTCCTTTTATGCAGCTACCAAGCAGGCTGGAGAGCTCATTTGCCATACCTATCATCATCTCTACAGTATTCCCACCACCTGCTTGAGACTATTCACTGTCTATGGCCCGAGGCAAAGACCGGAGATGGCCATACATAAATTTACCGGGATGATCGATGAAGGCAGGGAAATAACTATTTTTGGTAATGGGCATTCAAAGAGGGATTATACCTATATTTCGGATATTATTGATGGAATTATGAGAGCACTGGAAAAAAAATTCAACTATGAGGTATTCAATCTGGGCGGTTCTCAACCAATCGATCTGAGAGAACTGGTGGCATTAATTGAATCTGGTCTGGGAAAGAAAGCCAGGATAAGACATCTTCCTGATCAGCCGGGTGATCTTCCCATCACTTTTGCTGATCTCACTAAATCGAGGAAAGTACTGGGTTATAACCCCAGAATAGAAATAAAAGAAGGTATTAGAAGATTCATTGAATGGCACCGGGGTAAGCAGAAACAATCCAAAGTCGATATACAGCGACGAAGGGGAAGAGTGCCGAGATATTCTTGAGAGGGTCTCTATGAACATTTGTATCGTTGGTACTGGGCATGTAGGATTGGTTACAGGGGCATGTTTTGCAGAGATAGGCAATCAGGTAATCTGCGTGGATAACGATGAGGAAAAAATTGCTACCCTGAAAAAAGGAAAAATGCCTATCTACGAGCCTCACCTCGAGGAACTAGTTAAGAAAAACGTTGATGAGGGGCGGCTTTTCTTTTCCACCTTGATTGAAGAAGGTGTATCGAAATCCAGCGTGATCTTCATTGCGGTGGGAACGCCTCCCAAACGCAATGGAGAGGCAGATCTATCCTCGGTAGAGAAAGTCTGTAGTCAGATCGCCCGAAATATGAAGGATTATAAGTTGGTGGTGGAAAAGAGTACTGTTCCAGTACAAACCGGACAGTGGATAAAGCGTCTCTTTAACCTGCATGATTCTCATCAGGATTTTGACATTGCCTCAAACCCTGAGTTTTTGCGTGAGGGAAGCGCTATACATGATTTTCTTAATCCGGATAGAATTGTCATTGGGGTGGAGAATGAAAGAGCAGCCAACATCTTAAAGGAACTTTACTCCCCTATTATTAAACGTAGTTTTGACTCTTCTTTAAAATCTTCCCTGGTCAATCACATTCCCCTGCTTACAACTGACCTTCAAAGTGCAGAACTAATAAAGCATGCCTCCAACTCTTTTCTGGCTGCCAAGATATCCTTCATAAATGCAGTGGCTGATATTTGCGAGAGGGTAGGAGCTGACGTAGAGAAGGTAGCTCAGGGAATGGGGTATGATCCTCGCATTGGCCCGGCCTTTCTTGAAGCTGGAGTAGGTTTTGGAGGTTTCTGTTTTCCCAAGGATCTGCAGGCGTTTATCCAGATAGCGGGAAAGTTTAATTATGATTTTGCTCTTCTCAAAGAGGTAGAGAAAATAAACAAAGATAGACCAAGGAGACTTGTGGAGAAAATAGAGGAGGCTTTATGGGTGTTAAAAGATAAAACTATTGGTATTCTTGGTCTTGCTTTTAAGCCGGATACAGATGATATGAGATTTGCTCCCTCAGTTGAAGTGATAAATCTATTGCAAAAGGAAAAGGCAAAAGTAAAAGTCTATGATCCAGTAGCAATGGACAAGGCCAAAATGATCTTAGAAGATGTGGAGTACGGTAAAAATCCCTACCAGGTGGCTGACGCAAGCAATGTCTTAGTCATTGTCACCGAATGGAATGAATTTCGAGATCTGGACCTGGCAAAAATAAAGGGTTTACTGGCCAGTCCCATCATCGTAGATGGGAGAAATATCTTCGATCCAGCCAAGATGAAAAAGCTGGGTTTTGTGTATAAAAGTATAGGGAGAAGATAAAATATTAGAATTAAGAATTAAGAACTAAGAAAGAAAAACTAAAAACCAAAGAATAAGAACTGAGAAGGAAAAACCAAAAATTAAGGAATAAGAAATAAGGTGAAAAGAAGATATAAAAGTTTTGAGGATACGCCTGTTTGGCAAAGAGCTCACGGCTTAGTTCTTAAAATATATGAAATATCAACGAGATTTCCTAAAGAAGAGATGTATACTTTGACTTCCCAGATAAGACGAGCAGTCATTTCAGTGGAAGCTAATATTGCTGAAGCTTTTGGAAGGTATCATTATCTTAATAAGTTAAATTTTTATTATAATGCCAGAGGTTCTCTGGAGGAAAGTAAAAGTCATTGGATAACCACTAAAGATTTGAAATATATTACTCAAGATAAGTACGAAAAGTTAAGCATAGAAATAGAACAGGTGGGGGAGGAGTTGAACAAAATTATAGTTACCTTAAGGAATAAAAGTGAAAAGTCTTAGTGTTTATTTTTTGTCTTAATTCTTAGTGCTTAATTCTCAGTTCTGAGGTTTCGGAAGGTGATAGATGAAAGTTTTAATAACCGGGGGAGCAGGTTTTCTTGGTTCACATTTATGTGACTATTTGCTGGCTAAGCGTCATCAGGTGATAGCTCTGGATAATCTTATTACTGGAAAGGTCGTCAATATCGTTCATCTAGCTGGAAATGAGCATTTCCAATTCATCAAGCAGGATGTAACCGAATATCTTTATCTTAAGGGGAAAATAGACTATATCCTTCATTTTGCTTCCCCAGCCAGTCCTCTTGATTATCAAAAGTATCCTATTCAAACTTTGAAGGTGGGTTCTTTAGGAACGCACAAAGCCCTGGGCCTGGCCAGAGAGAAAAAAGCAAAATTTTTGCTTGCTTCGACTTCTGAGGTTTATGGGGATCCTCAGGTGAGTCCTCAAAAAGAGGACTACTGGGGAAATGTTAATTCCCTGGGCCCAAGAGGAATGTACGATGAAGCCAAGAGGTTTGCTGAGGCTTTGACTATGGCCTATCACCGCTATCACAAGATTGATACAAGAATCGCCCGCATATTTAATACGTATGGACCCAGGATGAGGAAGGATGATGGGAGGGTTGTTCCTACTTTTATTAATCAGGCCCTAAGGGGGCAGCCTCTCACCGTCTTTGGCGATGGCTCTCAGACAAGGAGTTTTTGTTACGTTTCAGATCTGGTAGAAGGGATATATAAGCTGATGGTCTCAGAGATAAATGAGCCAGTGAACCTGGGCAGTCCTCATGAGATGAGCATCCTGGATTTTGCTAGATCGGTGCTTGAAATCACTCGCAGCCAGAGCAAGATAACCTATAAACCTCTGCCAGAGAATGATCCCAGGGTAAGGCGACCGGATATATCCAGAGCAAGGAAATATTTGAAATGGCAGCCAAAAGTCGAGTTAAGGGAGGGATTGAAGGAAACTTTAGCCTGGTTTGAAAAAGAGACCTAGCCAACCTTACGTTAAGTGAAGGTTGAAAAACGGGGGATATTTCAATGCTTGATAAGGAGTTACTTGAAATTCTGGCCTGTCCTATCTGTAAGAGCGGGGTTAAACTTGAGGGTAATAAAATTATCTGCAGCAAGTGCAAAAAATACTATCCCATCAGGGATGGTATTCCGGTCATGCTGATAGACGAGGCAAAGGATTTAGAATAAGAGGTCAATGATCTATTTTAATGGAGAATGGACGGGTACTTTTTATGTAAATGCTCAGTAAACGCCGTGTCACATTGAGTTTTCAGGGTAGCCGCACCCTTTAGGGTGCGCATAAACGCAGGCTGAAGCCTGCGGCTACCGGCGACTACCAAAAATGACGGGGTTCACTGAATACTTACCTTTTTATGATTGCTGAAAGGGGTTAAGGTGGAAGATAGAGCAGTAGAAGAAATAAAACGGCACTTCGATGTGGTAGCGGAGAGTTTAAAAGCTGATATTAAGTTAATAGCAGAAGGACATGTCCTTCTGAACAAAAAAATAGACGATCTCGGAGAAGGTGTAGATGATCTCCGTAAAGAAAACGCAGAAGAGCATGCTCTCATCAACAAAAGGATAGATGAGTTTCGTAAAGAAAACGCAGAAGAACATGCTCTCATCAACAAAAGGATAGATGAGTTTCGTAAAGAAAACGCAGAAGAACATGCTATTCTCAACAAGAGAATAGATGAGTTTGGTAAAGACATTGAGAAACGTGTGAGTCAGCTAGAGAATCTTCGTTAGGACCTTAGGATTATGGATTGCGGAGTTGATTTTTTTTGTGTGTTTTTGACCTGGGACTTTGGACATAGCACTCAGGGCTTCAATTGGGGTGAGTAAAATGAAGGCTTTGATCTTAAGTGGAGGAGCAGGTACTCGTCTTCGGCCCATTACCCATACCGCAGCCAAACAACTCATTCCTGTGGCCAACAAACCCATACTTTTTTATGGAATTGAGGCAGTTAAAGAAGCAGGCATTAATGAGGTAGGAATTGTCACCGGAGATACTCATGATGAGATAAAGGAAGCAGTGGGAGAAGGGGAAAAGTGGGGGATTAAGGTTACCTACATTCGACAACCATCCCCCTTAGGCTTGGCTCATGCAGTAAAGGTATCGAGAGATTTTTTGCAGGATGAGCCCTTTGTGATGTACCTGGGAGATAACATAGTAAAACAGGGAATAAAGTCTTTGGTGAAGGAATTCCGAGAAAAAAAACCTAACTCTCAGATTCTTCTGGCCCACGTAGATAATCCCCGGCAATTTGGGGTTGCAGAACTTAAAGGTAATAAAGTGGTGAGGTTAGTGGAAAAACCTGAAGAGCCAAAGAGTGACCTGGCTCTGGTAGGCGTGTATATGTTTGATCACCATATCTTTGAGGCGGTAGACAATATCAAGCCATCCTGGAGGAATGAGCTAGAGATTACCGATGCTATACAGTACCTAATTGAGCATGGTTACCTAGTTCATTCTCATATCATTAACGGCTGGTGGAAAGATACCGGCAAACGTGAGGACTTACTGGAGGCTAACAGGATAATGCTGGATGATGTTAAAACAGAGATAAAAGGAGAGGTGAGTGAGGATTCCAGGATTTATGGAAGGGTAAAAATAGATTCTGGAGCCCGGGTAATCAAGAGTGTAATCCGGGGGCCAGCCATAATCGGGAGAGGATGTAGGTTAATAAAGTCTTACATTGGTCCTTTCACCTCTATCTATTATAATACTTTAATTGAAGAATCTGAGATAGAACACAGTATTGTTATGGAGGAATGTAAAATTACTGGCTTGAAATCACGCATAGAAGACAGCCTCATCGGTAAAAATGTAGTTATCAGTAAGTCAACTGCCAAGCCCCAGGCTTACCGATTTATGCTGGGCGATGGTAGTGAAGTGGGGACAATTTAGACAAGAGGAGCAGTAATTTGAAACTACTGATTACCGGTGGAGCTGGCTTTATCGGGAGCAATTTTGTAAGATATGTACTCAAAAAATATCCTGACTATAAAATTGTCGTTCTTGACAAACTCACCTATGCGGGGAATCTTGATAATTTAAAGGAATTTCTTCACGGGGATAACTTATTTTTAAGGGGGGATTATGAAACCTCCTATTCTCACCGCTCCGTTGATAGTTTTCAGATCATTCTCAACAAGATTGAATCCATTCACCGGATGAGTTCTGATAGCGACTTGCTTTTCATTCAGGGAGACATCTGCGATTCTCAATTAGTAGAGCGGATAATGCCTGGTGTAGATGTGGTAGTGAACTTTGCTGCCCAAAGCCATGTGGACCGTTCTATACTGGAAGCGGGTAGCTTCGTTACCACCGATGTCTATGGTACCTATGTTCTCCTGGAAGCAGCCAGGAAGCATAAAATAAGCAGGCTCATTCAAATTGGTACCGATGAGGCATACGGAAGCATTGAGAAGGGCTCATTTAAAGAGACAGATCCTTTAAATCCGTCCAGCCCTTACGCGGCAAGTAAGGCGGCGGCTGATCTTTTAGTAAAGTCCTATTATGTGACCTATGATCTTCCAGTAATAATCACCCGCAGTAGCAATAATTTTGGGCCCTATCAGTATCCGGAAAAACTAATTCCTTTGTTTATTACCAATGCTATCGATGTTACCCATCTTCCTTTATATGGAGATGGGATGAATGTTAGAGACTGGCTATATGTTATTGATAATTGTTCTGCTATTGACCTGGTGCTTCATAAAGGCAGGCTGGGGGAGATATATAATATTGGCGCAGATAATGAACGAGCCAATCTTGAGATAACCAGGATGATTTTGGAACTACTGGATAAATCAAAAAAATTGATTAAATTGGTTCAAGATAGGCCAGGCCATGATCGGCGATACGCCCTTAACTCTAGCAAAATAAAAAAATTGGGTTGGAAGACGAGCTATGACTTCGAAGAAGCCATGAAAAGGACTGTTGACTGGTATATAGACAATGAGAATTGGTGGCGAAAAATAAAAGAAAGAGACAAGGACTATCGAGAATACTATAGAAAGCAATATATTGAGCGGGAAACCATATGAGAATTCGTAAATGCTCAGTAAACGCCGTGTCACATTGAATTTTCAGGGTAGCCGCACCCTTTAGGGTGCGCAGGCTAAAGCCTGCGACTACCAAAAATGACAGGGTTCACTGAATTCTTAGCATCTGCGACAGCGGGATATTAGTGGTAGACTTTTGGTGTATCTTTTGAGGTGGAGCCCTGAGAGAATGTCTCCAGGAGAGGAAAGGCTTATGATTGAAGGAGTGAGACTAAAAGAGCTAAAGCCCATTCCTGATGAGAGGGGACGGGTGATGGAAATATTAAGAGCGGATGATGAACTTTTTGAAAAATTCGGTCAGGTATATATGACCACTGCTTACCCGGAAGTAGTAAAGGCCTGGCATTATCATAAACTCCAGACTGATAATATGACCGTAATAAAGGGGATGATGAAGGTTGTCCTCTACGATGCCCGGAAGGATTCACCGACTAATGGCGAGATAAACGAGTTTTTCCTGGGGGATCATAACTTTAAACTCATCCAGATACCCAAAATGGTCTATCACGGCTTTAAATGCATAGGCCAGGAGGAGGCCATCGTCATAAATGTCCCCACCCAGCCGTATAACTATGCACATCCTGACGAGTATCGGGTAGACCCTTATCAGAACGAGATACCCTATGACTGGAGGCTAAAAGAGGGATAGGCAATGGAAGGCGAGATATAGACAACGGCTTCAAGAAAGCTATTTTAAAACAGGTGACTTGTCAACTTATGGGCAACAAAAAGGATCAACAGAACTTAAGGAAAGGAGATCGGTCATGGTGCAGGAAAATACCGAATTAATCGATTATCTGGGGGTGATCTGGAAGTGGAAGCTGCTCATAATCCTGATAGCGGTAGTTTGTGCAGTTACTTCCGGGGTGGTAAGTTTTGTTTTGCCCAAAATATATCAATCTTCAGCCATCCTTGAAGTGGGAAGAGTTCCCAGGTATAGGGGAGCAAGTCGGGAGCAGATTGAGCCAATTGAAGATATTGAGTCAGTTAGCGAGGTTCTCGAAAGTGATGAAATGCTAAGCAAGATTAAGGAAAAATTTAATCTACCGGCTACCTTAGGGGGAATAAGGGCCAGGCTCGACGTGGAACCAATTCTTGGCAAGTATATAGGGTCAAGATTGGAGGCCCGCCTCATTAAAATAACCTTTGAAGGTCCGGACCCCCAGTTAACAGTGGACGTTCTGAATACCTTGTCAGACTCACTCATAGAGCAGCACCTCGAGGAGTATCAGGCCTCAATAGAAAGTCTTGACGAGGAGATAAATAATTCCCAAGACGAGATTAGCCTTCAAAACGACTATCAAAAGGTGGTTCGTGAGCAAATAAAGGTTGCCGAAAGAGCAATTGCGGAAACAAAAAAGGAGCTTTCTCAACTGAGCTTGAAAAATATAAGTCCTCTGGAAGTACTTTTTCTACGATCTACTTTACGAGATCAGGAGGAAATAATAGCTACTTTTCATGAAGAGATCAACGATGTACAGCTATCTATCCAGCACTTAAAAAATAAGATAGTATACCTTAAGAATATGAGGGCGGTATCGGAGAATACAAAGTTGAGAGATAAGCCAATAAAGCCTGATGGGCCTGTTAGACCCAGGAAAAAATTAAATGCAATCATCGGAGGGGTGGTAGGTTTGGTAGCGGCAATAATCCTGGCCTTCTTTTTTGAATACTTACAGACGGTGAGGAAAAGAGAAGAAGTGAGATGAAGCAGCGGGGAAAAAGGAAAGAGCACGGTGGAAACTAGCCATGAGGAAAAAGCTGCAGTGCGCAAAGGCTTTGATGATGGTTGGCGTCTGGTTCATTGTTTGGCCAGGAGGACTCCTCTTGGCCAAGGATTTAAGTGGGTTAACAAAGGGAAAGAAGTATCATCCTAAAATGGAGAGCATCCTGGGGATGCTAGCGGATAAATACTCCCAGGGTCGGGGAGTGGCTCGAGAATTTGCCTATCAAAGAAAAATCCCCTTCCAGGATGAGCAAGTTACCGTTATCTTGGTTCCACCGCCAGGAAAGGATACCTCAGCTATCGATGAAGAAAGTTTGAGTTTATACGGAGCCGCAGTAGAGGCAGTTTCTCGACATCTGGTCAGAGCCAAGATTCCCATATCAAAGCTGGTTGAGATTGCCGAGAATGTAGCTGGTATCTCTTACATTCGTCTACCCCTTACTCCCCTGCCCGCTTCGGTAATCAGCGAAGGAGTAGCTCTCACCAACGCGGTTGAGTACCACAGCGCAGGATACGAAGGTCAAAATACTAAGGTGGCGGTCATTGACTTAGGATTTAATGAATTGGAGATGATGCAGAATGCTGGAGAACTGCCTTCTAATGTTATCACCAAAGATTTTACGGGGACTGGCCTAACTAGAGGTTCGGATCATGGAACCAAGATTGCGGAGATCGTGTATGATATGGCTCCCCGGGCCCAGCTTTATTTCATCAAGATAGGCGATGAGGTTGACCTGGAAAATGCCAAGGACTACTGCATTACCGAAGGGATTGACATAATCAACCATTCCTGGGGTTGGCCTAATACCAACTTTACTGATGGAACCGGCCTGGTCTGTGACATTGCTAATGATGCTCAATCTCGTAACATTCTCTGGGCCAACGCAGTGGGAAATGCAGCAAGAGAGCATTATCAGGATTTTTTTACTGATGTTGATACCGATAGTTGGCATGAATTTACCCCTGGAGACGAAACTAATCCTATTCAGGTTTTTAGAGACGACATCACCATTTTCCTAACCTGGGATGCCTGGCCCACTACCAAGCAAGACTACGATCTTTATTTATATGACTCTGACTTTAACCTGGTTGCCTCCTCCACCAATGCCCAAACCGGAACTCAACCGCCCACTGAGAAAATCGTTTATGCTGCTTCCGATACAGGTACCTACCACATAATGATTCATAAGTTCAGTGCTACCGGGAACGAGGAGCTGAAACTCTTTACTTTTAACTGTGACTTGCAATATCATACTCCTGCTCACAGTCTTTGGCCTCCGGCAGATGCTACTGGTGTCATGAGTGCAGGTGCTATCGATCAGGCCAATTGGGAGACGGGACCTCAGGAAAGCTACAGTTCTCAGGGCCCTACCAATGACGGAAGGGTTAAGCCTGACATAAGCGGGCCCGATGGAGTGAGCCGCTATGCTAATGGGAGTGTTGGCAGAGGTTATGGTACATCCTATGCTGCTCCTCATGTGGCCGGAGCCGCCTCCCTGCTTCTTTCCAGATATCCTGCCTATACCGCTGATCAACTTAACTTGACTCTGGAGAATTGGGCTGTTGATATGGGGACACCGGGTAAAGATAATATCTATGGGTATGGTCGGCTAATGCTGGAGCTTATTCCCGGTGCACCGCCCAGTCTTTCCTGGACTGGCGAGTCAAACTATACCTCTGATGGACTTGATCCAGAAACAGGGACATCCAGTACTAATTTTACCTATCGGGTGAAATATAGTGATGAGGATAATGATCCTCCTGCTTCAGGTTTTCCCAAGGTTCACATCCTTAAGGGAGGCTCGGAAATCTCGGGCAGTCCCTTTACTATGGATGAGGTCGATTCCGGGGATATCACTTACAGCGACGGTAAACTGTACACTTACACCAAAGCTGAACTGATTCTGGGAACTGATTATGGCTACCGTTTTGAAGCTGAGGATGTTCATGGGAGCCAGGCCACCGGAGATCCTATTGATGTGGTTGATGGTCCGGATATTAGTGAAGAAATACCTGTTTTGGAAGTTGATCCTGCTTCCTTGGCTTTCGGTGAAGTGAAAGTGCCTCAAACCAAGACCATGACCTTTCGTGCCTATAACACTGGTAGGGGAAAGTTGAGCGGAACAATTAGCGATGATAGAGACTGGATAACGGTAGATCCAACGAGCCTTACAGAGAATGATAATACTATCTCAGTTACTGTGGACACAGGTATCATGGATGCAGAGCGATGGAAGGAGTACAGCGGGACTGTGACGGTAACCTCCAATGGGGGGACAAAAACCGTAAGTGTAAGTGTTACTCCTACTTGCGTTAAGGTCTATCCTAATCCCTTTAATCCCGGGTATTCTCGGCTTACCTTCTGGGGTTCCGGGGTTCCTCATGCTACGATTAAAATCTACACTGTGAGCGGAGAACTAGTCAAAAGTTTACATGAGATTAGCGGAGAATATAAAATTTACTGGGATGGTAAAAGTGAAGAAGGAAAGCCTGTAGTTACTGGAATTTACCTTTTTGTAGCCAATAACCCGGAAGGAAGGGATACTGGAAAATTCATGGTAATCACAAAACCCTGAGAGATTAATTAATCTGGGGGAGGATAAGGGAAGATGGAAAAAAAGATATTGGTAACGGGAGGAGCGGGATTTATTGGCTCCTACCTCGTCGATAAATTAATTGAGCTAGGACACGAAGTCATGGTTTTCGATAACTTGGAGCCTCAGGTACATGGAGACGGCCAGAAAATACCGAAATATTTAAATAAAGAGTGTGAATTTATTAAGAGAGATATCCGAAATAGGGACGAATTAAAAAAAGCTTTGAAGGATAGAGAGATCGTTTTTCATCAGGCTGCTGCAGTGGGAGTGGGGCAATCTATGTATGAAATCAATAAGTATACCGAGGTTAACATTTTGGGCACGTCGAACTTGCTTGATATTCTGGCCAATGAAAACCACAGGGTGGAAAAACTAATTATTGCCTCCTCAATGTCAGTGTATGGCGAGGGAAAATATAGGTGTGTAAACTGCGGAGTAGTTTATCCCAAATTGAGGTCGTTATCACAGCTCAAAAAAGGAGAGTGGGAAATGAGGTGTCCTTTCTGTAACCAGGAAGTACAGAGTTTACCTACGGATGAAGAGAAACCACTGTATCCCACTTCTGTTTATTCCATTTCCAAGAGGGACCAAGAGGAGATGTGCTTAACCATCGGAAGAGCCTACCGTATTCCCACCGTGGCCTTGAGATACTTCAATGTTTATGGCCCCAGACAAGCATTGTCCAATCCTTATACCGGGGTAGCAGCCATATTTTCTTCCCGTATCTTGAATAACCACCCACCCTGTATCTTTGAAGACGGTGGACAGTCCCGGGATTTTACCCATGTCAGTGACATTATCCGGGCCAATCTTTTGGCTATGGAAAATAAGAAGGCAGATTACGAGGTTTTCAATGTGGGCACAGGTCGGCCTTTAACAGTTTTGAATATCGCCGAGGCTCTTATCAAAAGCCTTAGCTCATCGGTGGATATGAATATAGTGAGAAAATATAGAGAAGGGGATATCAGGCACTGCTATGCTGATATTTCTAAAATTCGGGACCAACTTGGTTTCCAGTCCAAAGTGAAATTCGAAAAGGGTATTTCTGAGTTCGTTGGTTGGGTACGAGGCGAAGAGGCGAGAGATCAATTTGAAAAATCGAGAAGAGAATTGGAGGAGAAAGGATTGACACTCTAAATATCTTACCTCAGCCATATCAGTCGATATATTTTTGATAAGCCGATAATCCAAAGAATCCCGGGCAAGTCTTTCACATTATCACGTCCAATTCTTCCCCTGTGACAGGTGTTGCCTCTCAACCTCCTTGCCTACCTAAGATCGTAAATACTCAGTGAACCACGTTGGCTGCGAGCGAAGCAAACTCGGTAGTCGGCGGTAGCCGCAGGCTTCAGCCTGCGCAAAATCTTAGCCTGCGTTTATGCGCACCCTAAAGGGTGCGGCTACCCGCTCTATTCTTTGCTTAAGATCGATTGATCAGACAATTTTTTTTGCAAGTTCACAGTTATATAATGCAAATGTAGAGGTGCGAGATACTGTGATGCTAAGGAAACTTGAAAAGAATTGGCTTCTTATAATTATTCTTGAATTTGCCTTTTTTCTCAGAGCTTATGGGATGAGTTTTGGTCTTCCGTACATCTATGAAGCCGATGCTCACGTGTACATAAATCGTGCTGTTTGTTTCCTGCAAACCGGGGATTGGAATCCTCATTGGTTTGGAAATCCAGCTTCTATTCTTATGTATTTGTTAGCAGCTTTGTATGCACTATATTTTATTATTGCTAAGAGCTTTGGATTTTTTAACGATATACAAAGTTTTACCAACTATCTCAGGGTTAATCCTACTTACTTTTATCTGATTGGCCGGGGTTTAATGGTTTTTTTTGGAACTCTGTCCACCTTGATTACCTATAAGATTGGTAAGAAAATATTCGGTAAAAAGGTAGGATTGATTGCGGCGTTTCTTTTTGCTGTGATTCCTATGCATGTGGGGGCCTCAAAAATTATCCGTACCGATATTATGGCTACCTTTTTCATTTTGCTCTCTTTTCTTTACTGCATTCATATCTTGGAGGAGGATAACCTTCATAGTTATATAATGGCGGGGATCTTCGCAGGGTTAGCTACTGCAACCAAATATCCTTCCGCACTGGTAATATTGATGATAATAATTGCCAGAATAATGAGGAAGGGGCAAACTTTATTTAGAGACACCATGGACCATGGAGCACGTGCACCTTTATTGGAGGGCTGGATGTTTACCTATATAGTAGCCGCAATCTTTGCAGGGTTAGCCACTGCAACTAAATATTCTGCTGCACTGGTAATATTGATGATAATAATTGCCAGAATAATGAGGAAGGGGCAGACTTTATTTAGAGACACCATGGATCATGGAGCAAGTGCACCTTTATTGGAGGGCTGGGCACTTTTTATCCTGGGAATGTGGTTAACTATCTTTGGCATGAGATTCTCCTATGTCTTCATTCCCAAAATTATTCCCAGTTATTTTCCCCTAGATTTAACTCAACGATTTTTGTCCTTGTTCAAAATAACCCCGAGGGTGGTAATCATTTCAGGAATTTCTCTGGTTATCATAAGCTTGCTGCAAGGCAGATTTGTGCGAGCTTTCAGGACTTTCCTTAGAAATTCGCTGCTAAACAGTAAAGTTATTTTAGCGTTAGTAGTTAGCATGTGCTGTTTTTTTATGGCAACACCTTTTTTCCTTTTAGATCTATCCACCGCTTATGGTAATATCCATTGGGAGGTAACCGAGGTACTTCTGGGAACTGAGCGTCTTCCCTTTTTCCAAAACTATGGATGGTATCTTGAAAATTATTTATTACACCCAGAAAGTGTGGGGATTTTGGTCAATCTGGCCGCAATTTGCGGGGCAATCTATATAATTTGGAAAAAAAACAGAAAAGCATATATATTGTTAGTATTCCTCTTAATATATTTCTTATCCATAGCGGGAATTTTTGGAAGGAGGCTTCATTGGACAATGCCAATCTTTTCTCTCTCAGCTATTCTTGCAGGCGTGTTTATCGTCAAAGCTGCTAGCTACGTTTTGGACAGGATGGGTCTGGATAGACACACAAATTTAATTTTGGCTATCAGCGTTGTGCTTATAGCATCTCCTTCCACAGTCCGAGCTATTCACCAGGATTATCTACTTACCCAAAAAGATACCCGGACTTATGCTAAGGAGTGGGTTGAGAAGAATTTACCCCAAGGGAGTAAAATCGGACAGGAGGGCTGTATTGGTCTACATTTAGACCGAAATTTATTTCAAGTAACGGAAAAGTTCACCCTTAGCGATAAAGATTTACGGTATTACGTTGAAAGAGGATTTGATTTTTTGTTGGTAAGCGATGACAGATATGGACGTTATTTTAGCGATTCCAAGAGATACCCTTATAATGTAGGGTTCTACCGTACTCTGTTTAAGCAAGGAAAGCTTTTAAAAGAATTTAGGCCCAGCCTTACCCGGCCCGGTCCGACAATTAGGATAATCGATATCAAGGGTTTTAGGCAATCACCAGCAGCGGGCAGGGGGAAATGGCAAGTCGATCCTTCTAATTTAGTGATAATGATAGGAAGTAGTGCCACACTGCCGGAACCAACCGCTGCTACCGACCTAAAGAATTATATAGCCAGCAAGACTGGTGTAACGCCAAGTATAGTTACCGATACATATACCGGAAGTAAGCAGATTATCAGTATTGGTATGCCCACAACGAGCAGCGAAATATCGAGTTTCGTGGAAAGTAAATCATTACCGAAATATGACGGGTATACCATTGATATCCCGAGTAGTGGTAGGATACACGTGTGTAGTAAAACTTATGGTCGAGGAGTAGTATATGGTGTATACCATTTGATGCATCTGATGAAGTTTTCCGAGAATAAGATAGTGTTGGAAGCAGCCAATCTTTATGAGGAACCAGATTTTAAGATTAGAAAAGTTCATATAAACGAGTGGTTAAATACTAGTATATTTATGAAGGAAACTTTTAAAATAATGGTGAGGTATCCATACCGTTTTAATGCAATTCAGGAGTGGAAAATATATAGGGACATTATGCCATCATTGTCTGACAAGGAATATTTACGTAGATATGGATTAGAGTTTAATGATGGTGATTTGTATTACGAACCGCCCAACGACACTGTTGAGGGTTGGACAGCAAGTATTAGAGATCAGTTGGATCCAGATAGAACTAATAATTATATAACTGGTCTTTGTGCTTCAAGTTGGGAGATTTACGATGCATATCAATATCCACCATTTCTGCAGAAGACGTACGATGTTGTTAAGGGTGAATATGGTAAAGAGGTAGTCTTACGATGTTTAGTTGACTATAGATTTCATCCCCATACTATAGAGAACCAATGGAATAAATGGAAAACGGTACTGAATCATCTTCCTTTCTCAGATTTTCAAGTTAGAGCTTACTCTGATTATGGTTCTGAACAGGCGCCCTGGAATCCAGGAAATCCCCGGTTGAATCCAATACTAAACGATTCAGTTAAAGGAGAGAAAATTGCTGAATTCAAACTTTACGATGAGCAGATACATGGAGGAAGAGGAGAAGGAGTAGAGCTATGGCCCCAAATGGTGGACCCAATTCCACAAAATCGGGCAAATTATTTTAAGGACAGGTTCGTCCGACATAAAAATAATGGTGTTAAGGGAGTAACTATATGGCTTGGGAAGGGTCACGACAGCGTCGATGCATTTTGTGTTAATGATGAAATCAATTTGTCTTCATTATATGCATTTGGCAGTCTTGCCTGGGATACTAATCAGGGTGTTGAGAATGAAGTTCTTTATGCCTGGGCTAAAGATAAGTACGGTCCGAAAGCAGCACCGCATATCGCCCATTATCTGGTTAACACCCATGAAGCTTTTCTCTACCAGGTTTATAAGATGGATTATACTGGTACAGATAATACGCAAGCTATATTTGGTACTTGGCCTCATCATATGACTACAAATCCAGAGCTTGATTCTAGAGCTAAGAGAGCCATGGATGAGATGCATTACTCCTTGTATGCTGCAAGACCATATTTGTCTGCCTCGGTGTATAATGAATATTTAATACGGACAGATAAATTATGTAAATTTCTCACCGACAATTCTGGTGGCTACACTCCCCCACCGCAAAGTAATATCAAGTAGCAAAATTCCAGCCAAGCTGAACAGTAACTGATGATACACCGGATACCCTACTCTACTGGCTGCGAACGAAGCAAACTCGGTAGTCGCCGGTAGCCGCAGGCTTCAGCCTGCGTAAAACCTTAGCCTGCGTTTATGCGCACCCTAAAGGGTGCGGCTACCCGCTCTATTCTTTGCAGTCAACAACATGGAACGTCCTTCACTTTACCTCATAAATACAATCTAAGCTGTTGAAGGAATAGTGCGGTATGCTTACAAATGTAGAGTTTGACTTTTCAAAGAATGCAGTTATTATAGCCCATAAATGAGACATTAGTGCTTGGGAGAGAAGCACTTTTTGGCCTGATTACATCCATGAAGAAGTTGCGAATATGTATGATTACAACCTTTTATCCTCCATATCATACGGGAGGCTGCGGAATTCACGTATATCAGCTATCAAATTTGCTTGCTCAGCAGGGTCACCAGGTGGAGGTTATTCACTGTATTGACTCCTATTTTACTAAGAGACCAACTAAGCAAAGAGGCAGGTATGAAAAGCATGTAAATCTAAAAGTTCACCGGATAAAGAGCGGCGTAGGTCGAATAGCCCCCACCATTACTTATCTAACTGGCTATCCTGTTTTGGTGGGTAAGAAAATTCGAAGAATCTTTGCTAAAGGATTTGATGTTATTCATTACCATAATATTTCGCTGCTTGGTGGACCAGCGGTGTTAAGCTTTGGAGATGCAATAAAACTCTTTACCCTTCACACATACTGGTTAATCTGCCCTGCTCACTACCTATGGAAATTTAATCGTGAAATTTGCCAGGGTAAAGAGTGCTTGAAATGCATGATCTTCTATGGGAAAGTGCCACCTCAACTCTGGAGGTACTTAAACCTGCGAGATAAGATGCTCAAAAATGTGGATGCACTGATCGCGCCCAGTGCGTTTCTGAAACGTAAACATCTAGAAGAGGGTATCAAAACCCCATTGGAGTGGATATCCAATTTTGTTCTTCCCCCCCGGCAAAATAGTATGCTGAAAGAGGACAGTGCCGTAAGGGAGGTAAAGAATCTTGTTCCTTATTTTTTGTATGTCGGACGCTTAGAGTTTCATAAAGGGGTACAGGTCTTAATAAGAGCTTATACCAGAAAGAGGAGAAAGAGCAGGCTATTGATTGCTGGAGACGGCGCATATTTCCAGGCTCTAAAGTTACAGGCTGAAGATAATCCCAATATAGTATTTCTCGGTCAAATTCCACCTGAGAAACTCAGAGTTCTCTACGGGAATGCTCTGGCTTTGATTGTACCTTCTCTTTGGCATGAGAATTCTAGCATAGCTGTTCTAGAGGCGACGTCTCATGGTATTCCTATTATCACTACCGGCAACGGTGGTCTCATGGAAGTTGTTGATGGTAACAAGGCAGGAATTGTCTATGGTGACGTAGATGAGCTGAT
>Ga0209986_10001963_pt1 | contig 19312 bp, 15 predicted proteins | sample BlataG_FD_183168 | JGI IMG/M metagenome (GOLD analysis project Ga0209986, IMG submission 183168) | Deep subsurface microbial communities from Black Sea to uncover new lineages of life (NeLLi) - Black_00105 metaG (SPAdes) (version 2) | ecosystem: Environmental > Aquatic > Marine > Oceanic >... | reverse complement strand
AATGATCTCATTTAGTCTGTTGATTAAACTATTTAGTCGCACATTTCTGCTAAAAAGTGTGAGTCTAAAACATTGAAAGTTAGAATTGTCTATCCGAATTACAAAAAAACATAGGAAATATAAAAAATAATAAAACATCAATATTGATTTGGAAGATTTGTAAAAAATAATAAATTCATGGTAATAATAAAAAATAGTGTAAAAAAAATATAAGAATAAATTCGTGATTTAAAATTTTTCTCTCTCCTGAAAATAAAAAAATGAGGAGAGAGAAATTTTTCTCGCGGGCGTAAAAAAAAATCCTAAAATTAACAATTTTTAAAATTTTGTAATTTGAAAAAAAAGATAAAAATATACGATATATGATAATAATAATTATGTTTTTTTTTTTTGAGAAATTTTTGGAATGAAAAAAAGTATATTTTTGACTCATGAGGCAATTTTAAAAAAGAGACAAAAAAGAGACAAAAAGAGACAAAAAAGAGACAAAAAAGTGAAAAAAGAGACAATTGAAAAAAAAAAAAGAGACAAAAAAGAGACAAAAAAGAGCCAATGAAAAAAAAAACAATAAAAAATGAAAATATTTAAAGATAATTATGTTAACTATATATATATACAATGGTTCAATATGTTTGTACGATGTGTGGTTTTAATACAAATAAATTAACAAATTATGATAGACACCTTAAAACAAAAAAACATATGAGAAATATATATTTAAAAAAAGAGACAAAAAGTTATCCGGATAACCCGGATAACCCCAAGAATAGTTATCCGGATAATTATCCGGATAATTATCCGGATAACTCGGATAACCCCAAAAAAGAGCCACAGACGATAAATAAATTAAATAAGAAATATTTTTGTCCCTATTGTGATAAAGGATTTACAGCAAAAGCTAATTTATCGCGACATAAAAATTATCGATGTAAAAAAAATCCTGAAAAGACAAAAAAAAAGTGTGAAAAAGAATCAGAAATTGAAGATTTAAAAAAAGAAATTGAAAATTTAAAAAAAAACGCGAATACTAATAATTTTACTACTAATAATAATACTATTGCGACACAAAATATTTTACAAAATCAAAATATCCATCAAAATATAAATATTCAGATGATATCGAAAAATCCTCTTGAAACATTAAATCATTTATATCCTAATAATCCATCTATAGGTGAACTTTTAAAATTTGTAGAAGAAGAAGGTATAACCCAGGCAGAAGCAAATGAAATTGGTAAAGTTTGTAATTCTTATATGGATAACGATAAGACAAAATTTAAATTTTTAGCATCAGCATTGAATAAAGTTTTAAATCGTGCCCATAAGCGAATGATACAAAATAAGGAAAAATGCTGTAATGAATATATATTTAACAATGATGGTAGTAATAGGAAAATAATTGTAAAAGGTGAAGATAAATGGAAATACAGTGGAAACAAAAAAATAGTAGAAGATTTAATTGATAAAGTTAGCAGTAGTGCAGTGCGTAAACATAAAATGGGTGAAGTGTTCAGGATGCCAAGTCAACAAGAACGAAAATCAATTTTAAAAGTTATATGTGATGAAAATGGTTGGGATCAGAAAAAGGATGAATTGATTAAAGAATATGCTCTTAAAGAAAACGAATTAGATTTAATCATCTAAAATTTAATATTTTGATGAGTCTTAATATAATTATCAAAATATTTATTGCATGAAAAGATTATAGAAATTAATTAATTTAAATCAATATAGATTTAATTATTTTTTTTTTTGTAAAGTTTAAATTTTAATTTATAATAAGATATAATTAAAATAATAAATAAAATTAATAAAATAATTAATATATTTTTCTTATTATTTTTAGAATATTTTTTGATATTAGATTTATTTATATTTTTTATTTTTTTACTTATATCGTAATCTTTTAATCCTAATGATCGTAATTTTTTAAAATCCGGCAAAATCATTTTCGTTGTAAATTTATCTACATAAAAAAAATTTTTGCCAGATTTTAAAAAAATAAAAAAAATTATAAATTTAATTATTAACAATTGCTTCCATCTTCATTACATGGGAAATTAATCTCAGTCCAATTGCCAGGTATTGCCCATGCACCATCGGCTTCAATACCTAATTGATTATCTCCCATTACTATTCTGAAATTGCCCATTTCTCCCCAGTATTCGCCCCAACTGTTTCTTACAATCCAATATTGTTTATCCAATTCTGAATCATATCCCCAACCATTTATACTAACTACATGATTAATTTGTCGTGATGCATGTGGTTCATTAAATATACCTCCTTGATATTCAACCAATGGCTCTGCATTTACCCCAACTGCAATAGGTCCATTTTTGTAAATTTCAATTTTCATATTTTGTGCTCCTGAAATTTTTCCATGAGCAGCAACAGTTGCATTCGGAAATTGTCGAACAGCAACACATTTACCACCATATTGTGTAAATGTATTACATGTTCTACAAATATTAATATCACTACATTTATAATCTACATAAGAACAATAACCCTCATTTGAATCATAGGAACATGCTTCATAAGATAAACATGTATCAAATGGAATAAAACCTTGCTTTTGGACAAATCTATATGCGCCATGATGACTGCCTCCATAACAAGATCCTCCTAACATTGTACCACAGTTAAGAATATATTGTATTGCTAAATTAATATCTGGAGATTTTGCATTTCTTGCAATTTTAATTCGGTCACCCAATGCGCTCAATGCACCATGTGCCCAACAACTACCACAATATTGAGGAATATGTTGATTTAAATTTTTAGTTAAATAACTTTTTCCACTAATATTTCCCCAATCATATTCTAAAGGTAACTCTTCGTTTTGTAATATATTTCCATCGATATGATTGATTGTATCCAATAAAATATCAGTTTCTATAAATTCACTTTTATATGCAGGACATTTTTCCGCAAAACTATTAGCAAAATAACAAAATAATAAGATATTTCCAAAAATTTTCATTTCTGTGTACATCAATTGAATTTTTATTTTTAAATATTTTTATTAACGAATACATTTTATTTTTATAATTTAAAGATTAAGAGTATTTTAATTTATTATGAATAACAATGAAAAAATTGATGATATTAAAAAAATAAAAAAAAATATTAATTATTTTCAATATATAACAGATATTGATAGTTATATTTTGGATTATTTATTTATTTTAAAAAAGAAAAATGAAAAAAATATTAAAGAAGAATTAATTATTGATAGTTGGTATTTAATGATTTTTCGAAATTTGATTGAAAAATCTGATAAAAAAAATATAGAAATTATAGCTGAAAATATAGATCATAAATATGAGCGTTTTATCTATAAAGGATTTAGATCAAAATATAATATTCAAACAAGAAATTTATTATATATTATTCAAAATTGGGATAAATTACCTAAGAATTTAGTTTTTATAAATGAAAAACATTATTTAAATAAAGATAACTTACCAATAGAATTATATCTAGTTCCTAAAAATAATATTGATATAACTATGAATAATAGTCATTTAATTATGCTTCAAAATAATAAAATTAAATATACTAATCATGAAAAACGTGAAATATTAAGAAGAGCAAAATTACCATTTAAAGAGTGGTGGAAAAAATATTTGATGAAGACTATGCCGATTGTTTTAAAATGTTGTCCGAATGAAATATTTAGTGTTTCTAGAAAAAAAATATACGAAAAAAATAAGGATTTTTTCATAAATTTATATAATTGTATTGCGTATGATCCATTTTGTGAAGAAAAATTATATGTAAAATATTGTTGGTTTTATATTTTTAATTAGTCCTTAAAAGCTCTAAAAGTAATACTAATTCTTCTTCCACAGTCTTTATCTTTTTTTCTTAATGGAGGTATACTATGTTTATGTGTTTTTTGTGTATCACCCCCCATAATTATTAGTGAATTATTTTCTAGATTTATTTCAAATTTATCATTATTTTTTATATTTTTTAAAATAAATCTTCGGGGAGATTTATCAAGATAGGTTAAACAATAAATACCAATATTTGGAATTAAATTTGATTCATCATCACTATGATATCCAATATAATGCTCTGGATTATACCAATTGATTAAGATACTATTTAATGCAGGTTCAATTTCTTTCATTTTCTCATATATTACATTTAAAAAATCAGGATTTTGATATTGAATTTAATTTATATTTTTTAAGAAATAATTATCTAATATATATTTTAAATTTAGTACTTAAAGAAATGAAGTATAAAAAGAGAAAAAAGAGTATAAAAAAAAAATGGGGTGGTTCATCGACAGATCATGTGAAATGCGATGCAACATCTGACCTTTGTGGAGACCAAAAAGATTCTAAGGAACGTGAACGAAAATCGGGTAAAGATATTATTATTATGACATATGGTCGATTTAATCCTCCAACAAAAGGTCATGAAAGATTGTTTAATAAATTATTTGAAAAAAAAAAAAAAAAACAAGATGAAAATGAAGATGGAAATTATAAAGTAGTAATTGGGACATCAATGACGACCGGAAATGAAAAAAATCCTCTAGATCCAAAGTTAAAGGAAGAAATAATTAAGAAAATGATATCTAATAATGAAAATTATAGTGAAGATAATGATAATATAGTATTAAAAAGAAATGCATTTGATTTAATAAATGAAATAAAAGAAGATGGAGTAGAAGAAAAGAATATTTTTGTATATCTTGGATCAGATCAGACGAATAATGATGATAAAGGTATAAAAAAGCCATCCGATCAACAAAAATTAAAAGGATTGGGAGATAGGCTAGAAGAGTATTTTCCAGGAATTCATGTATTAAGTTTAAAAAGGAATTTAAAAGGGAATGATGCGAGTAATCTTAGAGATATATCAGCAACAATGGTAAGAGAAGCTGTGAAAAAAGGAAAAAAAAAAAAAGATAAATTTTATTCATTATTATCTGATTCTTTGTCTAAAGATATGAAAGATGATATCTATAGCAAAATTGAATCTAGTAAAAAAAAGACTACATCATCTAAAGCAAGAGTAAAAACCACAAGAGGGAATTCAATTAAGAAAAAGAAAAAAAAAACACAAAAGAAAATAAGAAAAAAAATCAAAATGAAAATATAATTTAATCTATTATGTAATGGAAATGAAAAAAAATTAGATGATTATAAATTTAATAACATAATTGTCTAAAAAAAAAAAAAAAATTTTTCTATTTTAAATTTATAATAAAAATTTTTTTTGAATATTGGGGATTATAAAAAAAAATGGTCAAAAAAATAAATAATAATTGGAATTATACTTCAAATCTCTCAAACATAAATAAACTTGTAAAATCAATAAATATTCAAAAAAAAGATAATAAAAAATTATTAGTAATCATACTTTTAGTTGTGAGTATGATCATTTTTATGAATTGTAATAAAAAATCAAATCATAAATGTGAATTAATTCATAAACCTTATTGTCAAAAAAAAAAAGATGATGCATATAAATGTAATTTAAATTTGCTTGATTTAAATCTAGGTGATTGTTCACAATACACAAATTACATAGGATATGCATTATGTGTGGCATATCAAATTACAATTTCAATATTAGAGGAAATTTTTCCAGATTTACCAGAAATACCTAATATTACTGAAGAAATAATTAATAAATTATATGAAGTTAAAGGAAAGCAATTAGGTATGAGTGCAGAGGATTACAGAATAAATTTGTGTGCATTAGTTAACTTATGGATATTCTTTTATTCATTTTCAATTACAAAATTGACTCAATTTTCAAAAAATAGATGGTCAGAAAATAATATTGAAATACAATCAGGGAAACCAAATAATGGAGTTTATTTCAAAGCACCATCGAATGAAGCTTTATGGGTTTTAACAGCTCCACTACCAGTAAAAGGTTTTCCTGTAGTTAGACCGAATTATAATACTTTATATGTTTCAATTTTTGTAAATACATCAGAAGGTCCTGTTTACTTATCCATGCCTGAAATAACTCCAATCCCACAGGATTTTTATGATTCTAATAGTAATGAAGAATGTCGTGAAAGATTATGGCTTTTACAGTGTTTAGATGCATGGACAAATGCAACTGATTACAGAGGGACTCAATATAATGATGATAATAATTGGGCTCAAGGTAGAAAAGATAATATATATAAAATTATAGGACCATCATGTGATGATGAATGTTGTAAAGACGTTGATCCAAAATTGATTATTAATCTTGGAACTGACACAGGTTGGGTATTGATAAGAATATTATCTCTATACGGCAGTAACGAGGATAAAGTAGTGATAAATAATTTACAAAGAAAGATTAAAGCTTATACATTATATAATGATGAAAAAAAACAAAATATAAAGAAATATTTTTTAAATAATCCATGGAATATAATTAGAGGTGAAAATATTTGTGATTCTAGTTTGATAAATATAATTGATAGATCATCATGTGGAAATGTGAATAAAACGCCTGGAAATAATGATCCTGATAAATGTACACCTGATGACATAGCATCCAATCTTTGCTCAAATAAATATTTTGAAGCATGTATTAATACAATGTGGGGTACAGGAGATTTTGTTGGTGCAGGTCAAAATTACCCTCTTAAAGAGATGATTGATACTAATTTAAATGATAACAAACAATTATTAGAATTTTTAAATATTGACCCATATAATTTATCTAAGAAAAGCAGATGGACAGTGGAAGATTTGCCATCTAATGCGTATAAAGTATTGATGGATTCGGTTACACCAAATAAATTAGGAAAAACAAGAGATATTATAAATTCAATTGGTAATTTATTATTAATTATACGTGAATTTGAATTTGCTTGTGAATTATATTATCAAGGTACTATATATTCTAGTACAATATTTGGAGGATACAATAACAATGGTGTATATGAAACACAATTATTATCGGCAATTCTGGCAAAATTGGGATTTGGGGCAAATGGAATTTATTATGCAGCCTATCCATCTATAATAAAAGCTCGTCCACGTTTAGAGATTAGGACATTCGAAACTGAATGTAAATCTCTAAAAGATTTAATACCTGGAAGATTATCTAGTTCTCGAAAAAGAATATATAAATTAACCTTTCAAGTTGGAGAGTATCCTCCAGTATATTTAGATCCATGTGGACGAAAAGTTGGATTTTGGGCAATTACATGTTATGATGGTCAAGGGACACAAGATGCAATTGGTCCTGATGATGATACTGATAAAAGTGCTTGGGATGAGAAACAAATCTATCAATATGGTTCCGCACAATGCAATCCACCTGACGAGACTGAAGCAAATAGTATTTGGTTTATACCTAACAACACAACAAAAGAAGATTTCGATCAAACTAATCAAGATCTTAAAAAAAAGGGCGAGGAAGAAATATTAATTGAAAATTGCCTACCTTATCCAGCGGGGGGTATTGGTGGATCAGTACAAATAACTGTTAGAATTTATTATCCTGATAATGGAAATAATAAAGAAAAATGTTTAGTAGGTGAAAGTCCTTTAGGAAAGGAGACAAGTGGAATCGGTACTTATACTCTTCCAACCTTAGTTGATATTGGAGAAATATCAACTGCTGGTGTTCAACCAAATAAATACGAATTTGATCTAGAGAAATCTCAGGTTTATTCGAGCCGGTTGCCAGATGTGGAGGCTGCAGCGTCCACAGAGGATGGCGAAGATGTGAAGATTGGACCATACTATAAAATGTGTATTGATGGTACAGTGATAACGACATTAACAATAGATGATGATGATATATTTTCATTTAATCAGATTGGAGATGGACAATATGGTGGTGCTTTACCTTTTATTTGTTTTTCTGAGCCAAGACCCGACATAAGTGATGGAGGAAATCCATTTCAATTTGCCAAAATAATAGATGAAGAGGGTAATATTTCCTGGGTAACAGATTCTGATCAAGATTATAAAAAGAGTATTCGAGCGATGGTCAAGGATGATGATAATGGATATTCCATTTATGTGACACAGATGAATGCTCCATGGGCAAAAGATAATAATGAGACGTTCCCTGCATTACCAAAAGATGATGGGGGTAATATTACTTTTGCAGATAATGCCCAATTCGCTATATTTTATTTTAAAGGTCCATCAAAATCAAATAATTAAGAAAAGTAAAATAATAACTTTATGATATTAAGAATTATTTAGAAATAATATTAATATTTGGTTCTTTAGATTTTGTGAATTGTTGGGATAGGTTTTTAAGATGGATTGATTGTTTATAAAAGTCTGGTAAATCTTCAATTTGTACATGATCAGATTTTATGTTTGTATAGATAGATTCGATTTCGTGTAAAATATTATAAATATTTAGATTATGATTATCTTGGGTTTTATTTAAAATAGTAGGATCTGTATGATTATTTTGTAAAAAATGAAATTTATTTTTTTGTTTTTCGATTTCTTTTTTAGTAGAATTGCAATCATCAATAGTGTTTTTATATAAATCAATTTTGGTTTGGAGATCAGATTCGGTTTGTATTTGTTTTATAAGTTGTTCTATATTATTTAGTTTTTGTTTGATAGACATAATTAATTAATTTATTTTTTTTTTAAATAAATTTTTTTTATTAATAGATATTAAAAATGAAAATATATACCTATTATTTTTGGATTATATTTTTTTTTATAATATTATTTGTGTTAGTAGGTTGTAAAAGAAATGTATCTGAAAACTTAGAAAATTTTGAGTCTTATAATTGTGATGATTGTTATAATATTTGGATGTATTGGGAGAATTTGAATAATAAAAAAAAAGCACCTTTTTTGGATTTATGTTTTGAGACAGTAAAATATCATTGTAATAAAAAATTTAAAATAAATTTATTGAATGAAGTAAGCATTCATGATTTTTTGAAGGATCTAAGACCTGAATTAGATGATTTATTATCTATACAACAGAAAGTTGATTATTATAGATACAGATTATTATATGAATATGGAGGAATTTGGATAGATGCTGATACAATAATATTAAAAGATTTGAGTGCATTAATTGGGAAGTTAAAAAACTATGATTTTGTTGGTTTTGGATGTCATTACAAGGATAAAAAAAAATGTTTGCAAAGTGGATATCCTTATCCTGCGAATTGGGTGATGGCGTCACGAAAAGGAGGAAAGTTGATGTTAAGATGTTCTGAAGGATGTGATGATGAAATATCAAAAGGCGAGAATTTAATGAAAAAGTATCATATATTAGGTAGAGAATTAGTTTGGAAAAATATTAAATTTTTATTAAAAAATGATAAGAGTTGGTCATATTATCATTATGGGTCTAAATGTGTTGAGAGAGATAGTAATAATAAAAAATTTTATAATCATCGAACAATATCTAATGAGGAAATAGATGAAGAATGTAAAGATAAATTTTTATTTTTCCCGATATATAATTCGGCACCAGGATTTCCTTTATGGTTTACAAAAATGTCTAAAGAAGAGTTAATAAAAAAAGATTTATTGATTTCAAAATTGTTTAGAAAAAGTTTGGGTTATAATATGAATAAAAATAAAAGAAAAGATAAACTATTTAATAAATATTATATTATAAATTTGACTGAAACAAAAGAAGGAAGAAGAAGGTTAAAAGTATTAAAAAACCATGATTATTTGAAAGATAAAATATCAATAATAAAAGGTGTATATGGAAGAAATGTTGATAAAAGAAAGATACAAGATAAGGTTAAATTAAGTTGGGATTATGGCAGTTGGTTGAAAAAGAAATCAAAAATGGTAAAAATGTCTGATGGTGAAATTGGAGTAGCATTAAGTCATTATAAAATTTGGAAAAATGTTATAGACCAAAAGGATGATATGGTAATGGTTTTAGAAGATGATGCAATCGATTTTGCGAGTGATTTTGATGAGAAGATGGATATTATAATGAAGGAGGTTCCTAATGATTGGGATATTATATTAATTGGTTTTTACTTGAATCAAGGGAATGATAGTTATAGAATAAATGATTATATATACAGAGTAAATAATTTTGTTTTATTACATTGTTATGTAATTAATGAGAAAGGATGTAAAAAACTTTTAGATTCTATGCCTATTGATAGTCCGGTAGATACATGGATATCATCAATATCGAATAAGGTGAATATATATAGACATAATTTTTTGAGAAATCGATGGTCAAATAAGCCATCTAGTAGATTAGTGCGTCAAAGAAATGATCAGAAACAGATAATTAATACAAATAATGTCCCAAAGGGTAAAGGATTAATGATTGATTCAATTAGGACAATAATGATATAAATTTATGTTTCTTTGTTTTGTAAATGTATTTGAGATATTTTAAATAATATTAATATGATAAATGATTAAAAACAGGAATCAATAAATTTATTGTTATGAATAGATAAATGTTTTAGAAGATCATGAATAAATATTTTGGTTTCAATATCAAAAAATTTGATAAGATCACTATAAGATGTTTTATTTTTTTCTAGCCAGGAATCAAAGTCGCAATAAACTCTGGTTTGTTTTGTGAGATTATTGACATGTACGAAAGCGATCATAACAAATTGGAATGGGATGGATATCATTTGTTCTTGTCGTTGATGTTGAAAATATTTATATTCGGCGAATAGATCTTGGTCATTGAATGGTCGTTGTTTCCAAAAACTTTTTTTGAATGCAAGAGTGGCTTCTGCTAAATATCGCGAGCCATCAGTAGCGAATGTGGATTGGTTATTGATAAGATTATAGCTGCCAACACCTTTGCATCCGACACAAGATTTATTTTTATATTTGAGTAAGATTTTAATTCTGGAGATAAGGTTTTCGGGTGTATAATAATCATCATCATCCATAAATGCGATGTAATCATATTTCGCTTTTTGAACGCAATAATTTCTTTTTTCGCCGATTGGTAATCTATTCGGTAGATTAAGTTTTATATAATTAATATTACTATCATTGGGAAGAATATCGGATAAATCTTCATCTCCATCATCGACAATGAGCCATTCAATTTTATTTTTGGGATAGATAATGGATTGGTAGTTTCTAATAGGGAGTGAAAACATTTTCCGGCGATTTCCGGTTGGAGTAATGAGAGTTACGAAGGGGAGTTGATCATCATTAATATTAATCATTTTTAGAATAAGATTATTTTCTTCATTATGTATGGTTTCCGCATCTTGAATATCTTGAGGTTTATAGAATTGTAATTTTTTATTTTTTCTATTTTTTTTATTTTTTTTTTTAGTTTTTATATTTTGTGTGTGTGTTGAGATAGTGCGTTTGGTTAATAAATTTGTGTCTATATAGTTAAGATAATCAATTTTTTTGAATGTTTGATAGCCGATTTGTGAAATTAGATTTCGTTTATTTATTTTATCTGGATGGCTCCATTCTAAGCATAAATCGGGAATAGTATTTTTATTTGAGAAGATGAGAGAATTTTTGAATAATTGATCTGTGGTTTCATCTCTGCTTGTTTCGGAGATAACAAAGCATTTATTTGCGAATAAATAGGAAAGTCTATGAGTTTCCAAAATAGCATTTTCAAAATAATGAATATTTAGAATAATTTTTGAGGATAATATTTTCATCAATCTATCATTATCATATAGATCATTATAAACTTCTATATGGAGACCTTTATTTTTAATTTTTTGGATAATATTTTTTCTCCTTTGATTAAGAGAGCCTAGAAATAGAACATCAATATTTTTTTGAATAGGATTTTGAATATTATTTAATTGAGTTAGATAGGGTGAATAGGATATTGGGAAATATTTTATTTTAATATCTTTAATTTTTTCTAAAAATTTAATATTTTCGTGAGAGTAATCCCAGACTTGTTTAGCTTTTTGTAAAATGGAAATATATTTGCGATTGAAGGTTTTATAATCATTATTAATAAAATTATTTTGATGATCAAAATAACCTACACCGGATTGTTCTAGTTGTATAATAATATAATTTTTTGGAAATTTTTCGATTACATGATGAGCGCCATAGATAATATATGTATTATCAGTGTGGTAATCAAATGATTGTGTAATTTTGGATAAATAACCTGCATTAGATAAAGATTCGTTTAATGCCATAGCGTTATCTTTAAATACGATATGTTTAACATATATATATAACATTTGAATATAAGATAAAATATAGATGAATCTTTAAATTTATTTAGTAGGATAATTAAATAATTTGTGAATTATAGATTTTTTGATATAATTTTTTGTATTTATTTTTGTTTTTGGTTGTATAAGCTTTTTTATATTCATTAGTTTTTTCGATTTTGTTTAGTTTTATGATTTTTTCAAGATCGGAGATATCCATGTTGAATGCTAATAATCTATATATAGCTTTTTGTTGAAGATTTTCTGAATTTTTATTAAATATTTCTTTTAAAATAATTTCATTTGCGTAAAGAACATATTTTTTATCGATTTGGAGTTTATTTTTGATAGCAATAAAATTTTTTTGGTTTCCATATTGAAGTGCAGATTTGCTTAACAAAGATGTAAAGACAGGTTCATGTTTAATACATATATTTTTGTTCATATTATTAATAATTTTGGAAGGAAGAGCGCATTTAATGACACCATTATATTCTTGTAGACCCCAATATTGGTTATTATAGATATATTTGTCAATAATATCACCGATAGATAGATTATGTATGATTTGGTAAATATTTTCTAATTTATCTTTATCTTTATTTTTGCGATCGAGTTGTATTGTTTTAATAAAATTTTCGTGAAGCATCATAGCCATGAGGCTTTTATCTGATTCATATAGAAGCATAGTATCTTGAAATGTTTTATAATTATTTAATAATTTGTTAGTAGATTCAAATAATCCAATATCTAAGTTTTTTTTTGAGAAACTTAAATATAATTTTTGTATATTTTCTGTAGTAATAATTTTATTTTGTATAGTATTGTAAGCATCTTGTAAAAGAAAGGTAAGACGTCGAACATCATTTTGACTAAATTTTGTTATAAGTTGTAATGCATCTAGTTCAATATTCATTTTTTCATTTTTGACAATATGTTTAGCGATTTTCATAAGATCATTTTCACTAGGTTTTTTGAAATGTACTTCTAGACATATTTTTTTTAGGTCAGATAATTTTTTTTCGGTATTATTATTACAAATACAGATAATGGGATTAATATATTTTTTTTCGATTTTTTTTTTTCTTCTTTGACCTTTTGTAGGGTTGATAATGTTAACAAGTTCTGAGACACCACCACGATCACCACTACTCATACCATCCACTTCATCCATAATGATTCCTATTGGACGAATAGTTGAATCCTTCATCAGGGAGACATTTAGAGTATTAAGAGATTTAATTAGATTATCTCTGACTGATTTTTGGCTTCTAACATCACTTGCATTAAATTCAATAATTTCGTAATTAAATTTTTTTAAAATGAGATGTGCGATGGTAGTTTTACCGATACCTGGGGCTCCATAAATAAATAGGGCGCGCTTAACATTATCTTTTTTTTCTTTAAAATCAATAATCCAATTATTAATAATTTCTATATTTTTAGAATTGCCTACCATTTCTTCAATATTTTTGGGTTTATATTTATCGGACCATAGATAAATTTCATTATTTTGTATTAATGTGGATGGTTTATTATCATTTGGATGATTTGTATTGTTTTTGGTATTAATATATTTATCCATAAATTAATTAAATTAAATATATTAATATTTGTTTATATAATTTTTATTAAAAAAAAAATTATTAAAAAAATTATGCGCAAAGATGACTAATACCTTCCCAAGGAACTTGGCAGGCTTGTGACCATCTACATTTAGCCATATTTCCTTGGTAACCTGAAAATGCGCCACCTGAGAAATCCATAGTGCTTATTTGTTGTCCTGGATTATTAGGGTCATCAATTTTGCCTGGATTTCCAATAAAGCTGCAATTGGGGACACCGACTTTAAATGGATTTGCACAAACACCTTTTCCTTGGTTGACCCAATAGTCTGGGCATGCAGCAGCTCCATAAGGGGGCCAGGTTTCATTATCGCGTTCATCTTTATTAGTTCTCCAAGTATTAAATAGATATAAGATAAGTATAATTACAAGAATGATTGCGAGAATTAATGCAATTGGATGAAGTCTTCCACCAGATTGAATGATTTTTTTATTCATTATATATAATATAAATATTTTAAAATTTTTTCTATTAATGAAAAATAAATTAATTTAATATATTTAATATAATTCTTTAGATTAAAAAAAAATTTAAAAGGTTGTGATTATCTTAATATCTGAATATTTTAAATTATTCAACACCAGTCCAGCTTGGGTCCATAGATGGAGGAGGGGGTGGAGGGAAGAAATTATTTAGAACAAGAGTTTTAGTACCGGCGCTGCTTAAACTTTTGGGTCTTGGAATTTGTTTTGGGAGAGTACTTACATTTTGTTTATAGGCGAGATATTGTTGAATTTCAGATAAAATATGTGGGATGGAGTAATCTAAAACCATATTATTAAGTTTTTTTACTTGTTCATTTAAACTATAGGGAAGATTTCTTGAATATTGAAGATAAATAGATCTCATAATAATTTCTAATTGTAGATCTGATTGTCTTCCAATAATATGTTTTTTGCCAGATTGTAGATAAACATTTCGTCTTAGTAAATTTTGGATAATATTTATATTTTCTTTTGAAAAAAAGAGACAACTAAGTGGGCTTTTACCTAGGACTCCTTTTAAAGCTTCATCATTATAGATATTAGTTCCAGTATTATTTTGTTGAAATAATGGAAATTGTGGTTCACTTTTGGTATCCATGATATCAACTCTACCATTATAGTTATTTTGGATAATATTATTATTTGTAGATAACTCACTTAATTGAGTTATATCAGCTGTTATTGATGTATTTGGAACTTCCTGAAATTCATGATTTGTTGTAAAATTTTCATTTGACTGATTATATTTAAATTTTTTATTGAACATATAAATATGAATATATATAATTAGTAGATAATAATTTTTTAGATTTTACTTTTTAATAATATTTCCATGTTTAAATAATTTTATTTAAATTACCTATTTCACTTTTTATATCAAATACAAAAACATTTTGCGAATTCAGTGATACTATTTTTGTTTTATTTTTTATATCTAAACCTGGATCTCGAACACCTGTAGGAAAACTAAGTGGTCCTCCATTAAATAAAACATTTTTTATAATATTTATAGCTAATAAATTAATAAATCCATTAAAAAATATATTTCCATCATTACTATTTTTATCAAAACCTAAAAGTTTAGGTAGTTCAATGATACCTTCATTTAGACCTGTAAATTGTTTAAAATCTTCATCATTCCATATTTTATCTTTATTTAGAAGATCATTAAAAAATTTCTGTGATACAATTCCAGAACCCAATGGATAATATCTACCTAATTGTGAAACCAATACACTTGGTACAGGAATAATGATAGTATTGCAAAGACCAAATGAATTAGCCCCTCTAATATATTTGCAGCAGGGTTTGCACATATTATTTTCATTTCCTTTAATAGTACCATTACAATAACTATTTTGATAATCTGGATATTTATTTAAAACCTCGACTTGATCAGATTTTTCATCCACGGATGGAATATTTTGTGGGAGTGTTGGGATTGGTTTAGTCCTACATGTAATACAATTAATTTTGAATTTATTACTAACTGGATTTTGTTGAATAATATTACTAAAACCGAAATCAAGGCACATATTACCACACCTAACTTTAAAATCGTTTATTTCGGTACAGGTTAATAAACATGTATTGATGTTCAATTCGAGACTCAGATTATTGGAGAAGAAGGTAAAAACTTGATTTATAATTTTATTTAGGTTTGCTAAATCGATATCGGCATTAATATTGTTGATTTTGTAATTATAAAAAAGTAAAACGACTTCAAAAAATTTTTCAAATGACTTTACAATTGTATACCATGCATAGAATATATCTTTATATTCTTCCAAATCTAAATTAGATAATTGTACAATATTGTTACGAATTAATTGTTGTATGATATTTTCTTCAGAAAATAGAAATTGAAATGAATTTTGAATGATGGAGTTTTGATCAAAAAATAAAATTGGTTTGAATATTGTATCATTAAATAATATAATATATGTACGAATATCATTTATAATATCGGGTATATTATCTAAATTTTCATTATTAGAAATAATTTCACCTATAGATGTAAAAAAAGTATTAAAATTTAATGTCAATAATTCAAATTGATCGGAAAAAAATTCAGAACCGCCATCAATGTTATTTAAAAAAACTTGATTATCACGAGCGAGATCCTTTAATTCTATTAAATTTTTTTTTATTAGATCTAGATAGATATTTAAACCTTCTACTGTATAGTTAATGCCTAAATTTAAAAATTCGTCTGTATTAACTTGATTAATATTGTTTTGAGATCGTTCATTTAAAATATTAGTAAAACTATATTTTTGTAAAAATACTAATTCATCACTATTCGAACATGATTTATCTATACATTTTTTACAGTTGCAGGAAGATGAATCAAAATTAATATTAGATAAACCTTCTTTATTACAGAAATATGCACTTGTACCTAAAATAGCTGTATTATTATAAGTCGGTATAATAGCATTTTTAAAATTATCTCTAATAAATGTATTGTAATTTGGACAAATAGCTTGATTATATATAGATGATTGATCAGAAGAGATCTGACTTCCCCTAACTGGACAACCTTGTGGTCTTTGAGAATCGTAAAATGATTCAAGAGTAAATCTAAAAGGTCCATCATTATCACCAAATGCAGAAGCAGTTAATTGTTGACACATTCCTGCAAAAAAATTTGTATTTTTTGTTGCAATTCCGTTTTCATCAGCTGTTCCTATAATATCTGGACAACTACATGGGGATGTTTTATTATTAGTTCCTATTACATTACAATAAGGTATTTTTTCATTGGGTAAGCCAAAATATTTTATTTTGATATAATTATTATAAAGTTCGTAACAATTTCGTAATCTATTAGTTTTATTTGATATTTTTTCTCTTTCGATAAATGTAAAATTTTTTAAATTGTTATTTGTAAGATTAGGCAAAATTTCTGAGTAAATAGGAGGATCTTGAATATATCCAACATCAATAATAGGACAATTTGATTTTAAATAATCATTTATTTGATTAAGGAGTCTAGCTATTTGATTTTTTAACACCATTTTTGCTTGTCGTTTAATATTTTGAGCCTCTGGATCAGAATTTGGAAAAATTGGATTTGGTCCTTCATATTCTTGGAGAAAAAAATTAGGTATATAATGTTCAAATTCTTTCCATAATGTTCGATTGCCTCCTATTTCATCGGTGATTGGATTATAAAAAATATTGTTTATTTCTGTCGCATAATTAATTAATTTTATACTAGAACCTGGAGGATAAACATCAGGTCTAAAAAAATCTTCAGTTGTTATTGCAAAACATAATATATTACCTAAATTTTTTGGTCCCTTTGGACAATCATAAATATTACTATGATTCAAAAAGGCTGATGGTTGAGGAACTCCTGTTGATTTAGCTTTTCTGGTCCAAATTGATGCACTTGGTTCTTGTTTTAAATTGAACATAGTAATTTGTGCAACTACTTGGGTATCAGATAATATACTTTTTCTAAAATCATTACTATCATACGACGAAGATGAATAATTAACATTTTGGCTCCCTGATCTACTTCCATTATATTCCAATGCTGGTAATAAATAATTGAAAGTGGGAGGGAGAATAATTTGGAGTGTTAAAATATTTAAATTATTAGTAGGTGGATTATAAATATATGGATTATCTATGATCGGAACAAATGTAATATATGAAAATTTATTTAATAATAAATTATCATTTTGACCTTTTTCTCGCACCATAACAATAAATGATTCGCGTATATCGGATGAGGTTGAATATATATTTTCATTCAATTCAGGAATTTTTACGTATAAGTATGGTACATTTTTTAATATTTCACCATAAAGTGTTATATCATATGGAAATGTACCAATGAAATTTGGTAATATAAGTTTTTTTAATTGAATTGACTTAATATTATTAAATTTATTTGGTATAAATGCGAATCCTGATTCACCAGATTCATAAAGAATATTATAACCAATTAAATTTCCTCTTGGCTTAGATGGATTATAAATTTCATACCCTCCAGCTGATTTGAGTTGGGCAGATATTTCATTAAATGCACCAAAATATAAATTATTTAAAAGATCATCTCTTTGCTTTAATAAATTAATATTTCTATAAAATCCTTGAACACCTAATTTTTTTTGTCTTTGTGTTTGAAGAAAAAATTCTGAATTTTCATAAATTGGATATTTTTTAGTAAATGTACTATCTGAAGGAGCAAATTTAACTTGAAAATTAAAAGCAGATTGATTATTAAAATTAAGATCTCTATCTAAACTATTTACAATAATTGTACTATTTTTATAAATAATATTATTTGCCTTGTAATTTGGTTCCTTGGGTTCAAGAATTGTATTTGCTTTTAATTGATAATTTGTCTGTCTATATGAATTTTGTTCTACATTAAATTCATCGGATGATTCCGAATTTGTTTCAAAATCACCTCTAGAAGATAGTGAATTATTTATATTTGTTGTATTTGGGATATTTTGAAAACGATCATCAAAATCTCTGCGATTATCTATATAATTATTATAATCATTTTGACTTAATTGCGAATTAAAAATATTATTTGGAATATTTTCAGTATTTCTAATATAAAATTGATTATTAAGATTTGGATCTCCTGACATACAAATATATAGAAATATATGCTTAAATACTTTAATTATATTTTAAATACTATAAAAAAAAATTCTAAATAAATAATAATATGAAATCCAAAAATTTAAAAAAAAAAAATAAAAAAACGAAAAAAAAAAAAAAAAATAATAAAAAATTTGGTGGAATGTACAATACAAATCTTACTCCAACACAATATAAAATGTGTGCGATCGAAGATGGCGGAATATGTACTCCCGACTCTGATTGGTCCGAAACTGTTGGTGATCCAATAGGTGCTTCTACTCAATTAATGGCAGATTCCACTGGACCTGGAACTGGAGGAAAAAAAAAAAAAAAAACCAAAAAAAAAAAAATTCAAAATGGCGGAGATAATTTTAATAGTGGAAGACAAATCTTTTATCCTGGGTATTGTGATAATGAAAGATCACAATGTGGATATACAAATGGTGATGGTGGTATATGTGGT
>Ga0209986_10001961_pt1 | contig 19337 bp, 12 predicted proteins | sample BlataG_FD_183168 | JGI IMG/M metagenome (GOLD analysis project Ga0209986, IMG submission 183168) | Deep subsurface microbial communities from Black Sea to uncover new lineages of life (NeLLi) - Black_00105 metaG (SPAdes) (version 2) | ecosystem: Environmental > Aquatic > Marine > Oceanic >... | reverse complement strand
CTACACTCTGCAGGCCAGCTGGAGCGATTTGTTTCGACTGATGTCAAGGAGCGCCGAGGGTACATCGACTACGCCGATGATACTGTCTACATCGCAAACACACAGTATGCTGGCAATACTGTTGGCTTCAAGAAGCTCGCTCTGCGACTGGCTATTCGCAAAGCTGACCGTGAAGGATGGCTGGCGGAGCATATGTTCATCATGACAGTGCTTGGTCCTGGCGGTCGAAGGAGCTTCTTCACAGGTGCCTATCCATCCGCGTGTGGCAAAACGAGCACCTCGATGGTCAGAGGTGAGAAGATTATCGGTGATGACCTTGCTTACCTGCATAACCATAAAGGCGAGGTGTACACAGCGAATGTAGAATCTGGCATCTTCGGCATCATTCGGGGCGTGAATAGCGATAATGATCCTGTGATTTGGAATGTTCTTAACCGTCCTGGCGAGGTGATTTTTTCCAACATCCTGATTTCGAACGGAAATCCATATTGGCTGGGCGACGGTCGTGAGATCCCGGAAAACGGAGCGAACTACTCTGGAACATGGGTCAAGGGTAAGAAGGATGAGAAGGGGAATGAGATATTGCACTCACACAAGAATGCCCGCTACACTATCAAGCTTTCAGAGCTCGATAATCTCGATCCGAAGGCTGATGACCCCGAGGGCGTTCCACTTCATGGCATAATTTATGGTGGGCGGGATCCTGATACATGGGTGCCAGTTCAGCAGTCCTTTGACTGGGCTCATGGAGTCCTCACAATGGGTGCCAGTCTGGAATCCGAGTCGACTGCAGCTACATTGGGGGTTGAGGGCATTAGAACTTTCCAACCTTTTGCAAACTTGGACTTTATCTCGATTTCTTTGGCGCGCTATATCCAGAATCATCTAGACTTTGTGAAGGGCCTCAACAAAATACCGAAAATCTTCAGTGTCAACTACTTCCTTCGTGACAAAGAAGGGAACTACCTCAACGATAAGCAGGCCAAGAGGGTGTGGCTCAAGTGGATGGAACTGCGAGTCCACGGCGAGGTGGGGGCTCGCAAAACCCCGACGGGGTATATCCCGAAGTATGATGACCTAGAACGTCTTTTCAAGAGCGTGCTCGATCAGGACTACACAGAGAAGAACTACGAACAGCAGTTCAAGATTGAAGTCACTGAGTTGCTGGCGAAGATTGGGAGAATCAAGAAGAAATACCGCGAGAGCGTGCCAGATGCACCAGACATTCTGTATAGACTGCTTGATGCGCAAAGGAACCGGCTCCTAGCAGCCAGAGCTCAATTCGGGGACAGCATTAGTCCCAGTTTGTTTGAAGAAGTGGAGTAGGGGCGTTTGCTAGTGATTAAATTGATTCATGTAGGTTTGGCATGTTGAATAGGTATCATCTTAAGATGCGCCTACTATCGGTGAAGCTATGACGCAAGGCGCACCTGTGAACAACTCTAGAAATGATGGTGCCCCTGCGGCCAGTCAACCTCAAGAGAACTACAGATCATTGGAGATCATTGCGTACACGCTATTCGCGATAGGTCCGATGGTTGGAAATGGTGTCCTTGTTATGCTTGACGCAATGGCTTCTGACTTCAACGTGGATCCTACTGACGTCATGCTTGCTATCACTGCTTTCATGGTTCCATTCGCAGTTGTTCAGCTCTTCTCAGGGGCGATCTCGGATACCAAGGGAAGGGTGCCTGTGCTCACGTTTGGGGTTTTTGTATACTTGATCGCCATGCTACTACAGATTTTCTCAACCTCCCTCTCGATGTTCATCTTGGCTAGCGTCATCAGCGGCTTTGGATTTGGCTTTGTAAACCCCGTTCTTGTTGCTCTTATTACGGATGGATGCTCACCTTCTAGCATTCCCAAGAGGATGGGGATTGTCGGGGCACTGGCAGCGATAAGTGTCGGTTTGGGTCCGGCGATTGCTGGTCAGCTGGTGGTCTTTGGTTGGCAGATGTTCTACGCAGTTTTCTTGGTTTTATCGCTGTTATGCTTTGCACTTCTTCGTCTTGTGAACCGCCCAGTAAACAGACAGTCAGATAGACCCGGTAGACCCGGAATTGGAGAGCTCATTTCCAACCTCTCACTAGAACTCAAACGCCCGGTTGTACTCCTACTGATGTTGTGCATATTCGCAGTTGGCTTATCCTATTCCGCAACAATCCAATGGACGTCACGGGGCATGGCCGGAGTTGACGAGGGAACGATTGGACTTCTTCTCTTACTCACTGGAATCGTTGGGGGTGTGGCTGGTGTTTCTATGAGTCGAATTATGAGGCTTCGGGGCGTCGGTACTGTAATTACTCTCGGACTAATTTCGCTCTTCACAGCTGTCGTTATTCTCCTGTTGGCCGGAGACCTTGCGTCACCTGTTAATCTACCACTGGTAGCAGCTGCACTCCTCATTGCAGGCTGGGCTGGCGGCACGCTATCTCCAATCCTAATGACATACAGCCAGATACTATCTCCTGAACGTCGTGGTGTACTCGCTGGAACTCTCACTTCGTCGATGTTCATTGGCAATGCTCTCAACGTGCCGATATATTCAATCATCTTCGCTTTCGGAATCCAATGGGTCTACACTGCAATCCTCGTTGTTGCTGTAGCTCTATCCATGCTAATGATGATGTTGTACCGGACTGCACCAAGACCTTCGACTGGCTAAGGATTCATGTATTCGACTGGCTAAGGATTCATGTATCGCCCGAATGATTTCTTCCAATCGAGAGAATGAAGGGGCGAGTGCCAGCTAGGAATCACTTTGGGTGTGGTAACTATTGATGGATTGTTACCATGAATCCTGGCAAGCGCCCGCCACCGGCGATTAGAACGCTCAAAGTACTAAAACATTCTCATGGGCGAAAAAAGGCAAGTTTTCCTGCGTTGTTTGATTCGACTACTTCTTTCTGCGGTACCGGGCGTACTGATGGAACCAATCCTTATCACGAGATACTTTCCACTCGTGTAGGTCAGGGATATAGTTTCTCAAGACCTCGAACGTGAATTTGGACCCCCAGATAGGATTATGATAGAGAATCTTTCTCCTATTTCCGTAGATGTTCATACCTGCTATCTCTTCCTTCTTGAGTCGCATTCCAATATGAGTTACATGTTTCCACTCGATGGCTTCGTTGCCGAACTTGAACGATTTCCACGCAACTCCCCTATTGTTGACAAATAGGCCATTGAAATGCCTCTCAAATCGGAGGCATGCATAGCCGCAAAGAATGAATAAGCCCATGAAGGAGGATCCGATGAGTACGTCTTGAATCATAAACCCCTCATTCAACAAGCCTAGAACCGCCGCAATGAGAATTATCGCGTGGACTAGCACAAATGCGCCTACGGCTAGTAGGACCCCTTCCTGACTTCCAGGAAAATAATCGAATCTCTGATGACTGGGATCCCCCAAAATCAGAGCGAAAAGATCTTCTGATCCATACGAACCTTCCACCAGCTCAGTCCTAGGCGAGTCACTGTCTGGGTCGTCATTGTCGTACCATTCCTCCTCTTTCACTAGAACGCCTCACCATTCGTTACATAACTCAACACATATGAATCGAGTGGGAACTAGTGTTGTCCGAACTTGCAGGAGTTAGAGTTGAATGAATGAGAAGCTATTGATCATCATCGCCACGCAGGACAAAGAGAAAGCATTGACAGCCTTGGCTTATGCTCACAACACGATTAAGCACAAGTGGTTGCCCGAGGTAAAGGTCGTCTTCTTTGGCCCCTCCGAGAACCTGATTGCCACAGATGTAGATATCGCAAAGGAGGCTATGGCAATCGCACAGCTCACTGGAACGACGGCATGCAAGTTTCTGTCTGACAGGGACGGTATCTCCGAAGAGATAGCCAAGCTCGGAATTTCTGTGGACTACGTAGGCACACTAATTGCTGACCACCTCAAGAATGGCTACGTACCTATGGTCTGGTAGCTTATTGCTACCATTTCCAGCTTCATGCTGATGTATTAGTGCTTGTGTTTATGACCACCAATAGGAGCTAGCCTACCGAATGCACGCTGAACAACCTCTGGAAGGGCAGGATGAATGTGCATCGCCTTGAACATAGGAATGAAGCTTCGAACGTTTGAATACATCAGGTTGATTACTTCTTGTATCAGTATCGGGGCATGTAATCCTATGATTGTTGCACCAAGAATCTCTTGAGTTTCGGCATCAGCAATCACCCTCACGAAACCGGGCGGACTGCCCATCGCCATCCCTTTGGCAGTATTCGCGTAAGGCAGCTGGCCCACGAGTAACGGCCTGCCAGACTTCTGTGCTTCCCTGAGTGTCATTCCGACCGTTGCAATAGGCGGATGCGAGAATATCGCCCAGGGAACTGCGTGATAGCTCAATGACATCAATTCTGCGTCCTTTCCATCCTCAAGCGTTCGTACAAAGTTGTACCAGGCAGTTTCTGACTCATCGTTTGCCACATGCCGGAACTGATACTTCCCTATTGCGTCTCCGAAAGCCCAGATTCCCTTCTTGGAGGTTCTGAAATACTGGTCAACCGTCACCCAGCCTCTATCGTCTGTCTTGACGCCTGTCTTCTCTGGCTTGAACAGATCCGCGTTGGACCTTCTTCCTGTTGCCACCAAGATGGTTTCAGCCTTGAATTCATGCTTCTCCCCAGTTTTACGGTCAACAGCTATGATTGTCTTGACACCATCCTTCTCACTGACCTCAACTGCTTCAATGTTCGTGTGTATGTTCATCCTTTTCGAAAGCTCTTCCTTGAGAAGTTCAGAGACATCATTATCCTCCTTCTTCACTAGGTACGGATTGCGCCCCACTATGGTGATGTCCACACCCACAGCTGCGAAGAAATGCCCAAACTCAACAGCTAAGTAGCCTCCTCCCAGGATAATCATTGATTTTGGCTTCTCAGTCATGTCCATTGTGCTGATATTGGTGAGATAGTCCACCTTGTCGAGACCTTTAATGTCAGGTATCAGGGGTCTCGCGCCCGCGACGATGAAAATGTTTGGCGCTGTGATTTCCTCATCTCCAACCTTGATGATGTAGTCACCTACAAACTCGCCTGTTTCTCTGTACCAGTCTAAACCCTCTGCGGCGTCAACTCCTTCACCTTGCGCCTGACTGCTACCTCTAACGTTATCCCGCATGCGGTCCATTATGCCCTTGAAGTCCACTGACTCAACTCTAGCAGTGATATTCAATTCGTTAGCATGTTCAGTCTGCACAATCAGATCTGCGACATACGTCAATATCTTGGTCGGGATGCATCCACGGTTCAGACAGGTGCCCCCCATTGGTCCATGCTCTATCACAGCCACCTTCATCCCGCGTTCATAAGCCGCGGATGCGAGATGCATGCCCGCACCTGAACCGATGACGATAATATCGTACTTCTTCATAATCGTTAACTATGTTGAACTTAGTGATAAGCGTGATGGTGCGGTAGATTCGGCCAATACATGTGACAGACCATCAGGAGAGTAGGTTGTACAAAAATGAACATTCTTCATGGATAAGAAGAATATAATAGAGCATTCATGAATCATCAAGATTACGTTTTCGCAACTACATGGAGAGAGAGATATGGAAAGCGGTGAACAATCACCAAAAGTATCGAAGAACTACTTGATATTCCTAGTTTTAGTCATGGGCTTGGTCAGCAGTATGGACACCTGGCTCTCAATGATTGAAACAAAGGCAATACCCAGCATCCTTGATGAGTGGTGGCCAGCAATCGCTGATGAAGTAGCACGAAGCGAGTTTGCAACCCTACAGGGCATCTTTGGTATCATTGTGTTTGGAGTTTTCTTCATTGGCTGGTATGCTGATGCGTATGGAAGACGAAAAGGAATGATGCTCCTTGTCCTAATAATGGGAGTTCCAGCACTCATGATCGTGTTCTTGACTGCGGATCTGTATGTATTCCTACTCATTTATTCCATCCTAATAATGGGAACTACATCCAATCTGTGGGAAATCCCAATATCAGAAGAAGCGCCCGCAAAGACACGAGGTATGTATGGCAGTGCGGCATTTCTCATTGGAGTGATTCCACTTTGGGCAATACTTGGACCTACCATCATTGACTCCTATGGGTGGCGGATGGGCTACGGTGTCATGTTCTTCATGATGATTGTCCTCTTTATGCTGCTCTATTTCATTAAGGACCCTCAGAGGTGGAAGGACACAGAAAAGGCACGTGATAAGAAGCGACTTGGTATTATGGAAGCTCTAAGGAAACTTAGACCTGAGGACCGAAAATACATAGTCATCGCAACGCTTGTTTATCTCACTTGGACTATTTCCTTCAAAATGGCAACTACATTTGGTGGAGAATTCTTCACAGGTCCACTGGGCTTGACAGACACAGAGTTCAATTCAATTCTTACCATCGCTGGGTTGCTGTTGCCAGTAAGTGCGCTCATATCAGGAATAATGCTAGACAAGATTGGGAGGAAAATTGTTCTCATACTTGGTTCGCTTGGTTCTACGATCTGCTACTTGGGCTTAGGACTGACAGGGATGCCTACGTTCTACTGGGGAATGTACTTCTTCATGTCTATGGTCCTAGCATGGATCTATGTCTACCTTGCAGAGATATTCCCAACGGAAGTGAGGGCCACGAGTGTTGGAGTCTGTGTGACTGGAGCTCGACTCGGATATGTTGTTGGACCTCTATTGTCAGGAGTTTTGCTTGCAATGTTTGCAGATATGGCGGGCTTCTGGATAGTCGGTGGTCTACTGATGCTCATTCCACTAGTTGCATTAGCGGCTAAACCTCTTGAAACAAGAGGTAAGACATTGGAAGAGATAGAAGTCGAGAGATAGAGTTTCAATGAGGAAGCGCGTAAAGCGCTCCTCTTCCTTTCTTTTTTGAATGCACATTCATGACAATGAGTGAATAAATTCAGCTAGTAAGCCCTAGACCCTCCGGGGACTATCATGTCTGAACGAGTGCCAGACAGACGCGGCATCAAGCTTAAGTGTTAGATGGAGCTAGGACAACTCCACTAGAGGTTTCATGAATGAGAATGCTGCAGATTCACAGTGATGGGTTCTCGTTTGAGGCGAAACGAAAGGCACTCAAGAGCGCCGAGGCTGTAAAGGACAAGACCTACGTTTCAGAAGAATCTTGGCTGGTCAACTTCATAGCAGCTGAAACCTCTGACCAAACAGATCTCAAGACTGCAGCGAAGAAGACCGCTGATATGATAGCTGAGGCGGCAGAGGAGGTCAAGGAGAAGCGGATTGTAATCTATCCGTGGGTCCACTTGACCGAGAAACCGGCACCTCCTAGTACAGCACAGAAGCTCCTGAAGAACATCGCCAATGACTTGACGGAGCGCGGCTATGAGGTTCTGCGTGTCCCGTTTGGCTGGTACAAGGCTTTCAAGATTCACTGCAAAGGGCATCCTCTCGCTGAACGTTCGAAGGTGCTAGATATCACGGCCATTGCCAAGGATAAGGCCGAGGTTACAGAAGGGGAAGATCTAACGGCAATAGCTGCTGAAGCAGAAGCCGTATCACACTTCTACATTCTCGAGCCTGGTGGCAAGCTTACGCCTATCGATAAGTTCGACTTCAAAGGCCGCAAGGAGCTACAGCTCTACGTGAAGTACGAAACTGACAAGGATCGAACGGCGCACGAACCCCCGCCGCACATTGAGTTAATGAAGAAGCTGGAGCTGGCGGACTACGAACCAGGCTCCGATGCTGGCAACTTCAGATGGCCTCCCAGAGGACTCACCCTCAAGAGAGCTATAGAAGGACGCGTGACCCAGGAGATGATTGACTACGGCGCACATGTTGTGCAGACGCCGCTCATCTATGACTATGACCATCCATCTCTGAAGTCCTACCTGCAGAGGTTCCCATCGCGTCAGTATGTTGTGAAGTCTGGAGACCACGATTACTTCGCGCGCTATTCTGCGTGCTTTGGGCAGTTTCTTCTGATGTCACAGGCTGTGGTTTCCCACAAGCAGTTGCCAATGAAGCTTTTTGAGATTGCACCTTCATATCGGAGGGAGCAGAGCGGAGAGCTGGCTGGAATGCGTCGCCCTCGGGCCTTTACAATGCCTGACATTCACGAGTTTGTAGCTGATGAGGAGATGGCCAAGCAGGCAGTCAAGAACCAGCTCGTATTTGTGCAGAAGTTGCACAAGGAGCTGGAAGCCGATTACGAGGTTGCTTTCAGAATCCAGAGAAGCTTCTATGAGGCAGACAAGGAGTTCCTCCATTCCGTCGTTGAGTTCGTGGGTAAGCCAGTCATGGTAGAGATATTCGAGGAGCGGTATGCCTACTTCATATTCAAGGGCGAATGGAATGTTGTGGACGACCAGAAGAAAGCTGCGTGTCTTGCTACGATTCAGATTGATGTCGAGAATGCTGAGCGATTCAAGATTACCTACATTGCTGAAGATGGAACCGAGAAGTATCCACTGATTCTCCACACATCTCCTTCTGGTTCGATTGAGCGCATACTCTATGGAGTATTGGAACAGGCGCATAAGGATATGAAAAAGGGAAAGACGCCTCACTTGCCTTTGTGGATGACTCCGGTTCAGGTGCGGCTCTCACCTGTGGATGAGAGCTTCGTGGATTACTGTATAGAGCTGGGCAAGGAGCTTGATGCCGCTGGTGTCAGGTACGAAATTGATGACAGGTCTCAGACAGTAGGGAAGAAGGTCAGATCCGCCGAGAAGTTATGGATACCCTACATATGTGTGATTGGCGAGAAGGAGAAGTCCAGCGGTGCTCTATCGGTCAGGCGTCGGGAATACAAGGATCAAGTGAAAATGACGGTCAGCGAACTTGTGGCTGAAATCTCAGAGAAGACTGCCTTTGCACCCAAGCAGCGTTTGATGTTCCCGAATCTAATATCTCGGCAGCCGATATTCTCAAGAGCGGTTTGAGGCCGTGATAATCTTCAGGAACTCTCTCTCACATCGTACTCTATCTTCACATGAGAAAGTCTCTTAGGTCGATAGTGTTTTTACTTGCCATGTTCATCTCTTGCAGCGTCCATTCAAAGGAGCACTCGACTTGAAAGTACTGGTACTCGGTTCTGGACTCATGGGACGAGGGGCAGCTTTTGACCTTGCTCGCAACGATGCCGTGAAGGAGGTCATAGTTGCAGACATAGACACAAAACGTGCGGAAGCATTAGCCGAAGAGATGGGGCCAAAGGTTGCCGCTGAAACAGTCGATGCAACTGACCGTAAGCAGCTCAAGGCACTCTTCGCGAAGGTTGACACAGTGGCCAGCGAAGTGAGCTATAAGCTCAACCTGCTCCACACTGAAGTTGCGATTGCAACAGGTACTCATCTATGCGATTTGGGTGGCAACTTGAAGGTCGTTGAGAAACAGCTCAAGCTGCACGACAAGGCAAAGGACGCTGGTGTTACGGTCATTCCAGACTGTGGCTTAGCTCCGGGCTTGGCCAATGTCCTGGCGAGAGATGGGATTGAATACCTGACCAGAACTGACAGTGTGAAGATACGAGTGGGAGGTCTCCAACAGGAACCCCGACCTCCGCTGAATTACTCCCTCATTTTTGCGGTCGAGGGTTTGATCAATGAATACATCGAGCCATGCATGGTTCTGCGTGATGGAAAGATTGCTTTTGAAGATCCGTTGATTGGTTTTGAGCAAGTGGAGTTTCCGGAGCCGTATGGCATACTTGAGGCGTTCAACACCAGCATACTTGAGGCGTTCAACACCAGCGGGGGCTCTTCCACTATGCCGCTGACATATGAGGGCAAGGTTGCCAATCTGGACTACAAGACCCTTCGCTATCCCGGCCATGGCCACAAGATGTGGTGTTTGATGAAGATCGGTCTCATGGACAGCACGGAACAGGACTTCGGTGGCGTGAAGGTGGCTCCGCGGACAGTACTGGAGAAGCTGCTTGTGCAGAACCTCCCGCCAACTGGCAAGGACGTCACGCTTCTCAGAGTGACAGTTGAGGGCTGGAAGGGCACAGAGTCTCGCAAAATCGAGTACGAAATCATTGACCTCTTCGACGACAAGACTGGTCTCACCTCGATGATGAGGACAACGTCCTTTACAGCATCTACGGCAGCGACGATGATGGCTGATGGCACTATCAGTGAGAGAGGAGTTCTGCCACCGGAGAAAGCCATACCTCCTGAGTCTTTCATCGAAGAGATGAAGAAGAGGGGCATAGAGATTAAGCAACGCGTCTTCTAACACAGAATGTGCTCGCTAGGTTTCAATTGAGCGTGTGCATCGACTGCGAAATCACTAGATTATCGGGATGCTGGAAATAGCTACCCATGCCCATAGGAATGCACTAAGAATCACTGCTGGCCATGGGTTTTCCATCTCTAGAGATGCCCACGAAATGAGCAGAGTTGTCAGCATTGACACGATCATGAACAGGAGGAGAAGGAGTCCAAGCAAGACCATTGGCCCAGCAATCAGGCCGAGAAGCGTTGTCGCTGAAGTGACTGCTATCGCTAGCACTCCCGCCACTGCAATGCGTGTTATGAAGGCTAAGCCTATGTTCTTCGAGAGCTCACGTTCGCCGCCCCAGTCCCTTTTTGATAGCATGATGCCTCGAATCCAAGCGGCCTCAACTGCAAAGTAGGGGATACCCAATAGGAACAGAACTAGCATGTTGAACGCCCTAACTCCAACAGGTGTCTTCACCAGTGCTATTGCTATCCACGGAGTCATTGACTCTGGCAAACCCCCCACCATCATCCAACCAAGCAGCCATGCGATACAAGCGCTCCCAATGAGAGCCACCTTCAAGAATGCAGTGAGTTTCTCCTTCGGGCGTCCCCTCTCAAGACCAACAGTGGCAAGAGCAAGCGTCGTATTCTCTCTTCCAATAAGAAGCATCATGGTCAAGGGGAGCACAAAAATGCCCAGACCTAGAAAGAGCATCTGCCCCGAGCCGAACATGGAACTAATCCAGGCAGAATCGGTGTTTTCAATATGGTAACTCGCGGCACAAGAAGATGCGAACAACAATATCATTGCAGCTCCGACTGCTGAGCCGTAGATGACAGTTCTCTTAACCGGGAAGACAGTTGCATTGTTGGGTATCTTCCGAGGTTTCAAGGACTCCGGCAGAGCGTAGTAGATAACAAACATCAGTGGTATTGTTGAAACAAGCAAACCCAAGGGAGCAGTTGCTGTTGCTATAACCTTGTACTGGTAGACTTGCTCGTACATGGGAAGAGTATGATTGACCTGGCTCTCTCCCTGCAAAGCTTGAACTAACCATAGGGCTGACTCGGCCACAATCGTTGCATCAAGCGCTTCGAACACGTGCTCGGTGGGAGCGAGCGCAAGTTTGTAGGCCGTTTGGTCCGCAAATGATCCGTAGGTCACACCCGCAACAGCAGAGTCATTTCCGGTGGCTCTTCTGAGTGCCTTAAGTGCATCTTCAGTAGAGATCATCTCATCAAACTCGCCCAGTGCAAGGAGAAAATTGCCCGGGAATACGACTGTATCACGAATGTCTATGTCTCCAAGGTAACCAACTGCAGCAAAGGCATGAGGTTTGATGGCAAGCTCGTTGACTGCTAGTGCCACTTGGAGCCCAAGGGAGTGTGTCAACATTCCGTAGAGCTCATTGTCAACATAATCGCGAGTTGTCTGTATATAGCGAAGCGCCGCGTAAGTATATAGCGAAGCGCCGCGTAACAGTCATCTGCTAAGGTGGCATAATCTGTCCAGTCGAAGCCGAGCTCAGAATCGCCATGTCCTGCAAGATCGACTGAAACTACAGTGAAATTGCGTCTAGCAAGTTCGATGTTGAAGGAGTACATCCCCTCTTTAGAGCCAGCTATGCCATGAGTTGTTAGGACGATTGGCATTGGCTGCCCATACGTGCGAGACCTTGGTGAGTAGACTAGGAAGTTCACTGGCCTTCCAGCATCACTCTCTATCTCCGTTCTCTCCACGACGAGATCACCGAGGCCAGTGTCTGCTGACCATGATAAATAGAGTGAGGATGCCGTTATGATGGAGAGGATGAGCAATGACAGATACAACGCACGTTTATTCAAGGATAATCCACCACATGGCTTACGCTTGACTAGTACTTAACACCGAGCTTCTTTGATAGCTTCTCAAGCATATCCTTCGTCATCGATGCAAGGTCGTATTCGGGTTTCCAACCCCATTCCTCACGCGCAACATTGTCATCGATGGACCTTGGCCATGTTTCAGCTATCTGTTGACGGAAATCCGGCTCATAGTCTATCTCGAATTCGGAAATATGCTTCTTGATTTCGTTAGCTATGTCCTCAGGTGTGAAGCTCATTGCCGTGATGTTGTAGCTGCGATGCACGAGCTTGCTAGTGTCTGCTTCCATCAGATCAACTGTGCACTTCAGGCAATCAGGCATGTACATCATGGGTAACATCGCATCTTTTGCAAGGAAGGATGTGTACTTCTTGTGCTTGAGAGCCTCGTAGAAGATTTCTACGGCGTAATCGGTTGTGCCGCCGCCTGGAAGAGCTTCTGAGCTGATGACTCCAGGATACCGCAGAGACCTGAAGTCGAGGTCATATCGCTTGGCGTAGTACTCTCCAAGCAGTTCGACGAAGACTTTTGTCACGCCATACATTGTTGTGGGGCGCATTATCACATCGTTCGGTGTATTATCTTGAGGTGTGCTCGGACCAAAGGCTGCGATTGAGCTGGGTACGAGTGCTTGGTCGAGGTTCAGTATTCGAACAGCTTCCAAGATATTGTAGCTGCCTTCCACATTGGTCCTGTAGGCTAGCTGGGGATTCCGTTCCCCCGTTGCTGATAGGACTGAGGCATTGTGGATAATGATGTCGATGTCGTAATCAACAAGCATTGTATGTAATTGATTCTCATCAAGGATGTCCAGTCTGTAGTATGGTCCATCCTTTGTGAGAATCTTTGGAGGCTTCTTTCTCCCGGTGGCTATAACATTCTCGCCGCCGTATTTCTTCCTTAGAACGCCAACTAGCTCTGTCCCTATTTGGCCGTAAGCGCCTGTAACCAGTATTCGCTTCATCGTCAGACCTCGTCTGGATGGCGGGACGCCGAGATTGGCCAGATAAAAGGTTAGTGTCGTGTAGTTGCTTTACCTATGACGAGCCTTGTTAATGCTAAAACTGATAACTCCTCCGGGAATAATCATACTCAGCGGAATGATTTCAGAGTATCGCAAGTCCGCGGGGGAAACATCCTGAAAGAATGGCAGAAAGACGCTGTCGTCATCATCTTTACGGGACCGTTCATAGTAATAGGATTAATCGCGATTTGGTCCATCACAGGCACATGGAACACGACACTGTACCCGGGGTTACTATTCATCGCTCTTATCGCAGTTATCGCGCTAGTACTGTTCTATCCGGACCTAAGAAAACTCACAAGTAAAAGATAACAGCTCAGCTAGCACAAAAAGGAGTAGAAGGCTCAAGCTCCGCATCATACGGGACTTGCGCCTTAACTCTAGTCTATTTCTTCTTGCTCTGCATGATTGCGGCTTGAGCAGCTGCCAATCTGGCTAGAGGCAGACGATATGGGGAACATGATACATAATCTAGTCCAATCTCGTAGAAATATTCCACTGACCGTGGGTCGCCTCCATGCTCACCGCAGATTCCAACCTTGATGTCGGGGCGTTGAGCTTTGCCACGCTCGATTGCAATCTCTATGAGCTGCCCGATGCCTCTCTTGTCAATGCTCTGAAACGGATCGTTCCTCAAGATGTGCATGTCAAGGTAGTACGGTAGAAATGTATCAATGTCATCGCGGCTGAATCCGAAACCCATCTGCGTCAGATCATTTGTGCCAAAGGAGAAGAATTCCGCGACCTTTGCCATATCACCCGCACGCATGCATGCCCGTGGAATCTCAATCATTGTGCCATAGAGGAACGGGATGTCTACTCCCTGTTCTTTCCTAACCTTCTCGTAAACTTTGTCCACAGTTAGCTTCATCGCCCTGAGTTCAGCTGCTCCGGCGGTCACTGGAATCATAATCTCGAGGTTTACTTTCTTGCCTTCCTTGATGAGTTCAGCTCCTGCTTCCAGTATGGCTCGGACTTGCATCTCGTAGATTTCCGAGTACGTGATTCCTAGACGCACTCCGCGGTGTCCCATCATCGGGTTGTTCTCGTGCAGTACTTCTCCTCTCCTCCGAATTTCGTCCAATTCTACGCCCAGCGAATGTGCAAGTTTTTCTTGACCGAACCTGCTCTGGGGCACGAACTCGTGCAGTGGAGGGTCCAATAGTCGGATTGTGACTGGAAGTCCGTCCATCACCTCAAGTGTGCCCTTGATGTCGTCCTTGACATAGGGTTCAAGCTCCGCCAGTGCCTTTCTTCGCTCGGTTTCAGTGTCGCTCACGATCATCTTACGTAGTAGGAACAGAGGTTCGTCTGAACCCTCTCCGTAAAACATATGTTCGGTGCGCAACAAACCGATACCCTCAGCGCCGAAATCCAACGCCACTCTAGCATCCTCTGGAGTATCTGCATTGGCACGCACTCCCATCTTCCGGTACTTGTCGACCATCTTCATAAACGCCTGCAGGCGCGGATTATGCGTGGAGTCAATCTTCGGGAGTTCCCCCTCATACACTAAACCTTTAGTGCCGTTGAGTGTTAAGACATCACCCTCTTCGTAGGTTCTTCCGTCAGCAGTCATTTTCTTGTTCAAGGTATCTATCTTCAGCGTGGACGCACCAACTATGCAGCACTTGCCCCAGCCTCGAGTCACGAGTGCCGCGTGACTGGTCATGCCCCCGCGACCGGTGAGGATAGCCGCTGCCGCGCGCATGCCTGCGATATCCTCTGGGCTTGTTTCATCTCGTACCAGAATGACTTTCTTGCCCCTCTTCGTCCAAGCAATCGCCTCTTCTGAGGAGAAAACAATTTGGCCAGAGGCTCCTCCAGGACCCGCCGGCAATCCCTTTCCCAACACCCTCGCCTTCTTCTCGGCATCAGGATCAAGAATCGGATAGAGCAACTGCCCCAGCTTTTCAGGATCCATTCGCATGACCGCGGTTGGCTCATCGATTGCCCCTGCGGTCAGGAGGTCTGTCGCAATGTTAAGTGCCGCTGTACCAGTCCTCTTGCCAACACGATGCTGCACGAGATACAGCTTGCCCGTTTGAATAGTGAACTCAATGTCAAGCATATCTTTTGCGTCGTCCTCAAGGACGTCACGAATATCACGGAGCTGTTTATAGAGCTCCGGCATCCTCTCCTCGATTGTGGGTAGATTTTCATTCTGACTATTCTTGGACTCTTCATTCATTGGGTTGGGAGTCCTGATTCCAGCGACAACATCCTCGCCTTGAGCATTGAATAGGCACTCACCATAGAAGACATTCTCACCTGTAGCCGGGTTGCGTGTGAATGCGACACCCGTGGCTGAGTCTTCACCCATGTTTCCGAACACCATTGCCTGTATCGTGACCGCAGTTCCCCAGTGATCAGGAATGCCCTCGATTCTGCGATATGCAATAGCGCGATTGCCATTCCAACTCTTGAACACGGCACTCACGCCGCCCCAGAGCTGTTCCCACGGGTCGTCAGGGAACTCCTTTCCGAGAACCTCCTTCACTCTGTGCTTGAACAATGTGCAGAGCTCCTTCAGGTCTTCGGTCTTTAAGCAGGTATCAGTAGTGCAGCCGACGTCCCTCTTCATCTCCTCAAGGATGTACGCCAACTGCTGCCTGATTCCATGCCCTTCTTCAGGCTCAATATCCTCAGCTTTCTCCATGACGACATCGCTGTACATCATGATCAGGCGCCGATAAGTGTCATAGACGAACCGCTCGTTCTGGGTCTTCTCAATGAGGCCCGGAATCGTTTTAGTTGTGAGGCCAATGTTTAGCACGGTTTCCATCATGCCCGGCATTGACTGCCTTGCACCGGAACGAGAGGAAACGAGGAGCGGATTCTTGAGGTCACCAAACTTCATGCCCATTGCGTCCTCAATCGTGTGAAGGGATTCTGTTGCCTGCTTCTTAACTTCCTCTGGAATCTTTCCGTTCTCCAAGAATAGATTGCAGACGTCCGTAGCAATCGTAAACCCTGGGGGCACTGGCAGTCCAAGAAGTGTGGCGGCGGCCAGCGAAGCCCCCTTTCCACCCAGCTTGTTCTTCATGTCTGCCCTGCCATCTGCCTTACCTTTGGCGAATTTGAACACGGATTTCTCTTTGGTCATTTGATCACAGCCTTTCTTTCCGACCTCCTCAGTACATTGTAACTAAACCGAGCGCAATCACATAATTTGAGGGGTCTGAGCATCGAGCGCGATTAATTCTAGGGTTTGCAGTCCTCTGTTTTTAATGTGACTGTTTGGCATTGCAGCTTTGCATTTCTTGCACATTATGCCGTGCCTACGAAAGCCTTTTTCTTGGAATACGCTACTGATGGCACTGCATTTCCATTACGAGGCGATCCGCAATGATTGACTTGACAAAACACGAAGACCAGCTTAAGAGGACGGTTGAGCGATGCAGAGAGCGTGACATTGTGGTTCCAACCTTTGCTCAAATGAAGGACCCTACAACCGTTTCTCAGAAGATTAAGGATGAACTGAAAGACATCAAGCTCTGGGACGTGGTTTCACGAAACCTGTTTCGGATTACATGGAAAAACGAACCCATTGAAAGCGGTGGCCAGTACCAACCCCTTGCTAACTACATGGAATTACCGCCTGAGCTTACGGGCGTTGAAGCGCGCATCATTGCACTCGTGGGGAAGTGGTTTCCAACAGGCTCACACAAGGTGGGTGCGACATTCGGATGCCTTGTTCCACCTCTCGTAACTGGACAATTCGATCCTACTAAGCATAAGGCTGTATGGCCAAGCACGGGCAACTACTGCAGAGGTGGCGCCTACGATGCTGCGCTGCTGGCCTGTGAGAGCATTGCAATCCTTCCTGAGGAGATGTCCAAAGAGCGATTCGAATGGCTGAAGACCGTGGCTGGAGAGATCATCGCCACACCTGGAAGCGAGAGCAACGTCAAGGAGATCTATGACAAAGTCTGGGAGCTGCGACGGACCAGAGAGGACATCTTTGTCTTCAATCAGTTCAGCGAGTTTGGAAACTACCTTTTCCATTACGATGTCACAGGTCACGCAATGAAGGAAGTGCTTGACAAGGAGCTTGGTAGTAGCAAGTATAGTGGAGTCTGTCTAACTACTGGCTCAGCCGGAACCATCGCATGCGGCGACTTCATGAAACAGCAATACCCAACTTCCAAGATTGTCGCGGGTGAGGCTCTTCAGTGTCCAACACTGCTACTCAATGGATATGGGGCACATCGTATCGAAGGGATTGGTGACAAGCATGTGCCTTGGATTCACAACGTACGTAACACCGACATGGTGATTGCAATCGACGATAACGACAGCATGAATCTGATGCGTCTATTCAACGAGCCCGCCGGACGCAAGTATTTGGTGAATGATATCGGTGCTCCCGAAGAGTTTGTATCTCAGTTGGACCTGTTGGGAATATCAAGCATCGCCAACACTCTCATGGCAATCAAGTTCGCGAAGTACTACGAACTGACGAGCAAGGATGTTATCCTTACTGTATTCACAGACTCGATGGAGATGTACGGTTCACGATTGAAAGAAGCCATAACTGCACACGGTCAGTACACCGAGAAAAACGCTGTTAGGGACTATCACAAGAACCTGATGTCGCAGAAGATGGATGCCATGCTTGAGCTTGGTCACTATGAGCGCAAGAGAATACATCATCTGAAATATTTCACTTGGATCGAGCAACAGATGTTTGGCTTGGATGAGCTGAATCAGCAGTGGTACGAATACGACGAGTACTGGCCTGCAATCCAGGAAACGACTCCGCAGGTTGACAAGCTGATAATCGAGTTCAACGAGAAAGTAGGTCTTTAGGAAGTCCTACATCACTGGAGCAAGTATGAGTGTGCGTGAGCAGCAGTGTTGAGGAATGAACTCACAGCTCCAAAGGGAGACTAACCTCGAAAGTCGCGCCTTCTAGCCCGTCGATGTCTCTGAGTTGAATGGAGCCTCCGCATGCGCTGAGTATCTGCTTCGTGAGGTAAAGCCCCAGTCCTCCTCGTCCCGCGGAAGCACCGCGATGGAAGAGCTTCGGTCTCATATCCTCTGGAATACCTGGGCCATTGTCAGAGATTAGTATCGCCAAGCTTCCGTCGTGACGACTGATTCTCACATTGACGACTGTGTCGTGCCCTGCATGCATAGCAGCATTTCGGAAGATGTTCTCAAATGCCATCGGCAGAAGAGAGCTTCCAGTAGGCTTTAGGTTCCTCGTTCCTTTGTCTGCATTGATCTCAATTGAGAGTCCTCTGTTTGCCTTTTCGCACTGTGATGCGATTCTCTCAAGGAAGGGACCAATCCCTTCGTCAGACGGTTGTGCTGGCGCGCCAAGGGCCTCGAGGAGATTAGCCATTCTAACACTTGCAGCTTGCGCTGATTCCAGCATATCCTTCGCCGAATCAGGCATGTCATGTGCGAGCATTCTCACTGCGCCAATGTATCCGAGAATAACTTGGAGATCGTTGCCAAGATCATGCTGGAGTAACGAAGCATAGAGTTCTTTTTCTCTCTCCTGCAGCGCCTTCTCCTCTTCGCTCCTAATGCGCTCAGTGATGTCCGTGATAACCGAGATAACGCCTTCCACCTTGCCCTGCTCGTTCATCTTTGGAACTGCTGAAACCCTGACTATCCTTCGTTCGCCGCTCTTGCTGAACATACGAACCGAATAGACTGAAGGCATTCCTTGTTTTCTAGCCTTGGATTGCCCAAGGATTCGTTCTATCTCGGCTGGTTCCACGAAGTCGATGAATTTCCTCCCTACTACATCCCTTTCTTCAAGCCCAAGAATCTTGGCGAATTTCTCATTTGCAAAAGTGATTGTTTCATCAAGCGAACCGATGGCCACGCCTTCAGGAAGGGCTTCAAGAAGGTCGAGGTACTGCGAGCTCAAGGCTGTATACTTGCCTTCACTTTCTGTCAAGACTTTTGTTCGCCTGAAGACAGCGATTGCCACAAAAGTCAGGCCTATCCAAATCATATCTTGCATTCGATAGCCCCAAAGCGTTGGTCCAGATAGGAAGAGCTCTCTCATCAAGTCATCGACCGAAGCGAGGAATATAATCGAGAACCCAAAATGAACCATCAAGTAGGATTTCCTGTCTTTAGCGAACCTGTGTGCAACAATAATAATCAAGAATGAAAGGCCAACTTGAATGATGTCCTTGGACACATTCACGCAGTTGACCGAGTCAGAAGCTGGATGGGTCAATGCAACAATCATGGCGATAATAGCAGCTGCGAGAAGATTGAGTGTTGGCATGATTGTT
>Ga0209986_10001958_pt1 | contig 19370 bp, 13 predicted proteins | sample BlataG_FD_183168 | JGI IMG/M metagenome (GOLD analysis project Ga0209986, IMG submission 183168) | Deep subsurface microbial communities from Black Sea to uncover new lineages of life (NeLLi) - Black_00105 metaG (SPAdes) (version 2) | ecosystem: Environmental > Aquatic > Marine > Oceanic >... | reverse complement strand
GGGGCTCCCGGCGATGATAATCAGGCAAGCGATAGCGGCTCAGAGAACCTGTTCGACCCTAACACCGAGTCAAAAGCGTTTCTTGAGCACCTGGGCTTTTCGGGTGATCTGCCTGAGGAAGGCAGTGACGAGAAACCGGTCTGGACATTCCAGATTGGTGACGAGTTGATCTCGCAGTTCACCACGGCCAAACGGGGGTATGACAAAGCCGCAAAAAAACAGAATTGGGGGAAAATTCTGGAACTTGAGGCCGCCAGGAAGAATAACGATGCGAAGATCAAGGACATTCTGACAAATGCCAAAACAGAGGCCGCCAAAACGAGAGCCCAACAAAAGGTCGCGCCTTACAACGAAGCCAATACCAATATCGATACCGAACTCAGCCCCCTGAAAGAGAGTCGTGATGCCTTAAAGGGTTCCCTTGTCATGGCGGCAAAAGCCGTCGAGCAGCAGCAACAGCAATATCAGGCGGCCCTGGACGATACCGAGGGCGTAAAAACGGCCGCCACAGCATTGGGCGTCTCGATCCAGCCACTGACAAAAAAACAACAGGTCGCCTGGCAATCGGCGATTGAATTTCTCGCCGAACGCGAACTGGTGAGACTGGGCCTACAGAAACAGGGCCGCAAGTGGGTGCCGACAGGTGTGGCGATTGAGGCTGACGGGTTCCGGAAAATCAAAATGTATGCGCAGCAGCACTTCCAGGATTATGTGAGAAAAAAAAACAATTTGACTGCCTTGATCAGTCAGAATCAACCGTCAATGCAAAGTCAGATTGACAAATTAGAAAAAGATCTTGACTATCAAACCCGCGCGCCAAAATACAAGAATGCAAAAAAAGAATTTGATCGCATGACAAAAATCTACCTTGAACACTTGGACACGTTGCAAAAGCAGCGGGCCGAGATCGAGAGCAAGAAAGACGGGATCGAAAAAACACTCGGCGGAGCAAAAAAATTGCAGGCCGTTCTCAAGCTATTTCCCACAGACAAAGCGATTGAAAAGAAACGCACTTTCATCACGAATCTACAGACGCTCGTCAATTAGATCAAACTGTTTTACCGCTGTTCCAAATGGCAAACGCATTCGACCCTTATCACAAATGGCTAGGCATTCCGCCGCGCGAGCAACCGGCAAACCATTACCGGTTGCTCGGTGTGGAACGTTTTGAAGACGATAGTGATGTCATTTCTCTGGCTGCCGATCAGCGGATGCATTTCCTCCGCTCGTTTCAAAATGGCGAACGGGCCAAACTGTCCCAACAACTGCTCAATGAAATTGCCGCTGCTCGCGTCTGCCTGCTCGATGAGAAAAAGAAAGCGGCCTACGACGCGAACCTCAAACAGAAACCCGGCGGCGCTACCGAGTGGGAATCCGCCTCTGCCGAGACGCCCGTAGAAGATTTGGCAGCAACCCTCGAGTTTGCAGCACCTGAGATGGCTTCCGACTGGCCTCCCGGGCCGGTTGCCGATAGCAACGCGGCCAATCTCTGGAGCCCGAAAAGTGATTCCTCGAAGTTCGAGTCGCCTGCGGCCGAAACAAAATGGAGTCCTAAAACGAAAAATCGAACTTTGATTGTGGCACTCCTTTCAGGCCTGGCACTGCTTCTCTTTCTCGGAGTGGTGATTGCGGGCGTGGATCGCGAGTCGGACGAGACTGCACAAAACGATATTGATACAAACGGTCTGGTAAATATATCCGGCCAAACCGAACAAGAAGCAGAAATCGATCACGCACAAGAACTCGAAGTCCAAACGGCAGAGCAAACACTGAGAGATTTCGAGGAAAAGGCGGCGCAGAAAGCGAAGGAAGAAGCAAAGCAGAGAGCCGAAGAGGAAGCAAAGCAGAAAGCGAAAGAAGAGGTAGTACAGCAAGCCAAAGAAGAAGCACAGCAGAGAGCCGAAGAAAAAGCGGAGCGGCAGGCCGATCGAAGAGAACGCATCAAACGTACCGTTGAAGACCTGTCGCAAAAAGTTGCACTGAACGTCAATAAAGCCGAACGGCTAAAATACAGCCCGGATAAGGCGATGGCGATCTTAAGAGATTGTGGGCGGGCCGTTGAGGCTGCAGATATCCCGACTTACATAAAAAGAGGCTACATAATGCAGCTACGTAGGACCGAAGGTACGATTGCGCAAATCGCTGCGGCTCAAAAAGAAAAACAAAAAAAAGAAGCGAAAGAAAAATGGCGGTGGGAGCATCCGAAAGAGTATCTCGAATCGCTTCGACTCGTGAAGCGAAAAAATGGCTGGGCGATCGAAGCAGCACTGAAGCTCAATGAAATGAAAGAGCCGCTTGCTAAACTCATCAGTGAATACAAGAAAAAATCAACAGAACTTAAAATCAAACAAAGGCAAATTAATAACTTAGAGAGCAAACTGCTCAATGACATGCAAAAATTGCCGGGTGCATTTAAAAATGAAGAATTTCGAGAATGGGTTCTCAATGGAAGACGCCGATTCGGAAATGAGTCAAATCGCACGCGCCAAATGTTGGACGAATGGACCAGGCAGTATGACCACTTTCGAACACAGGCTCCGGCTTTGGCCAACAAGTTAGAACAAAAAGTCAGCCAACTGCAATCTATAAAAAATCAACTTCAAGGCGATCGAGAAGCGATCGAAGATATTGTGAACAAAATTGCGAATCTTGACGAGCAAGCCCGTTTCCTCCTCCAATCGATCAAAGAGACCGAGAAACAACTCGCTAAGGAAAAAAGAAATTTCGACGCAGCGATTCAAAGCACCGGTCTCGGCCTCGAGGAGCCCAATACCACGAATGTCGAAAATCTATTAAAAAAGGTGAAGGGGATCTTAGACGATGACTTGATCAAGTCGTTGCCAGATCGACGGCCAGATCGCCGGTAGATGAAGATTAAAAGCCGATTCTGACGGGCACACGATTGCGTTCGGGCGAAGCAACCAGGCCGCGTAATGCTTTGTGACGACTCTCCGGGCCAAGATGGTCATCCCCCACAAACACCGTGTAGCGGCCAGGGGCAAAGACCCACGGCTGAAAAGTATTCCCCTTGATCCTCAGCGTATAGAGAATCTCGCCACTTTTTTCTTCCACCACCTGCACCACCGGGTCGATGGCGCCCTTTACGATAATCTCCGGTAGGAATGCTGTTGGTTTCTTGCCAAAATTATCCTGCTGGTCAATTGTGATCGGCCAGCCGGCATACTGCGCCGCTTCAGGATCACGTACATCGACATTTCGTGGCCAGCAATGGAAAGTGATCGTGCGGTTCGTTTTGTCAAACTCCACCACACCAAACCCGGCCGCAAATGTATTGAGCGCTTTGCCGGGAAGCGGATGTTTTTGCTGAGGATTGGCGGCTGCATGGCAGACCACCCGGTTGCCCAGCCCGTCAAGGTGTTCACCGGTATATTCTGGCGCACCTTCCTGCCGGTTTTTGCCCGGCTTTTCAGGCGACCACCAGCGGAGATAAAAATTAGCAATCGAAGGCACACAGAACGAATAGCCCGCGTCACCCTGGGCATCGATTCCGTGATGGAACACCGTGCCAAGGTGCTGATCGCCGGCAATGTGCACAGCAAACGCTTTGCGCATCTCGCCTAGCGCGCGATTTCTTCCCGACTGCGGCCAGCCGTTGCTATCGAGATCGGCAGCCAACCGACCTACACCACCATGCACGTGCGCCCCGCCACAAAAGATGGTCTGCGAAAGAACCACCTTCATTTGAGCCCCTTTCCAATCCGCTGCCCAGTGCCGCAAAAAGGCGAGTTGCCGCTCGCCAAGTAGCACGGCCTCGGGGTGATCGTATGCCGCCGGATCAAACTCCCCCTGCACGTGATCGATCCGTCCGCCCCGATCCGGAACCAGCCCCAGCGGCGATGACTTGAATTTACGGTCCTCCAGAATCGCAAAACTGATGCCCCCCACATTCAGATCGGTGTAGTAGACACCAATCCCTCGATCGACCGGCGCCGGGTCGAACGGATCTGGGAGATGACTCGTCTGCGCCCGCTCGACCTCGCGCACGTAGGCGGGCGACTTAAAATAGCCACCGTCTTCGCCATTTGCACGGTGCGATTTTTTTCCGCGGGCTCCCCAAAGATTGGACTGACCCACATCGTGATCGTCGGGAATCGTGACCGTGGGCCGGTCGCGGGTAATCGCGCCAAAATCCCGACCGAACTTGAGCCAGTAGGCCAAATGCTTGTGATGATCGTATACCTGATCGCCCGAGAAAAAGAGCAGGTCCGGATCGATCTTTTTGACGTTCTCGACTAGGTCCGTGCGAGGAATATCGCCGCCACCATCGGGATAAATTGAATTTCCCGTAAAGGCGACGACGACAATTTTTTGCTTCTCTACCGGATCGTGGCGGATCGTTCCCCCATACACCGCCTCCTCTCCGTGACGCACGCGATACGCGACATCCTGCGCTGTGTCCCAGTCGGCAACTCGAAAGGTGGCGGTCCAGCCTGGCATGACGACCTGCTGCCGGTCCACCTCCTGCCAGACGCCCTCTTTCTGTATTTCAAGACGAATCGCGCGCGGTGCGGTATCCGAAAGCGGATAAAGTTGCGCCGTCAGTTTGAGCACGCTTTTATCCGCCGTGTAAAGTACAAAACAAATCTGTTCCGCCGGCGTTACCTGCGGAATCGCCAGCAGCGGTTCTTCAGCCCGGAGAGGGTTTGCGCCGAACAGCAAGCCGACGGCGAAAGCTGTAAAAATTCTGTGCAGATTCCCGTTTTGTCGCATCGACTCTCTCCTTGGCTTTTCAGCAGCGTAACCGATCGAGCAGGGGGGTGCAAAAGAGACTGGCCGTTACGGCTTGCTTTTTTTCGCAGCGGACTGGTTCTGCGAATGATCAATGGGTAGGCTGTGGGGGTTCGGTCCACACGCAACCCCAAGTGATGAGGTGGAAATGGAAAACATTGAAAATTTAGAACGCGCCGGTGCGATCCTGACCCTGATCGGAGTCATCTGGATTGCGGTCCTCGCCTTTCAGGCAGGAGACGTCCTTTGGGGCATCTTTTGCCTGATCTGTCCCGTACTGGTTGCCCTGATCTATGGCTTTCTGAATTTCCAGAGGACAACGGCCCCGGTGATTTTGATCATTGTGGGACTGGTGCTCGGTGGAGCCAAGTTAACCCACAACGTACTCTTCTAGCGGCAAAGAATGCGAAACTAAGACAGTGTTTCGCCAGAACCGAGTTCGCTGCCCAGTTCGCCGAACAGGGCGTCGACCGTTTCGGTTTCACTCGCACCGTCACCCTCTGGCAGGAACGAGTCGATCGCATCGTCACCGAAGAGGCTGCTGGTGCCGAGCGGGGCATTCTCAGAAGTACCGGAACTCGATCCCCCGGCTACGGGTGCGAATGCCCAGTCGCTGCGACTGCCGACAATGCCCAGCAGGTAGGTGTCGTCTCGACCGCCACGGAACCAAACCTGGGCAGGATCGGTGGCATCGAGTACCACCGCTTCGGTGACCGCATTTTCGGTGATACGCACTTCCAGTTCCGTGCGGTCTTCAGAGAGTTGAATCTCCGCCGAATCAATCCCTTCCCAACCGGTATCGAGCGTGTAGGCAATCGCACGTGCAGCGCCCGGTTGCACAATCGCCACAAACTCCGTTTGAGGTGTGCGGGAGAGAAAATCGCGGCGGCTGATAAATCCGGTTTGTAGATTTCCCTCAGCGTGCAGGTTGTTCTGGCCGCTGCTTTCGGGGGCCAGATCACTGATTACAATTTGATCGTTGGCATCGTCGACGGTTCCACCCTGGCTACCGACCGAATCGGCTCCGTCGGCAAAGACCTGCCGCAACGTTCCACTCGGATCTTCGGTGATCGTGTAGTCGCCCTCGACAAGATTCTCAAAAAGATAGCTGCCATCAGCGGCCGTGTAGGTGGTTTGCGCGGTTCCTGCCGGACCGGTGAGCAACATTTCCACGCCGCCCACGGCAACTTCACCCTCCCCACTATCGAGTTGTCCATTGCCGTTTTGATCGAGGAAAACTAGGCCTGCCAGTGTGCTCGGATCGGAAGACAACTGTTGATTGAAAAGCACCAGCCCGGAAAACTGATCGAGCGTCACCTGAATCTGTCCCAGCGTCTCATCGACAATGTATTGATTGAGCAAAGCCGGGCCGCTGCTTCCGGCGGGCATGGCCGTGATAAGTTGCGTCGCACTGTCGTGCACGTGTGCGAGCCCAAAGTTGGCGCTATCCACCAGCGATGGGTTGTAACGGAGGATGAGTTGAACTTCTCCCGAGAACGAACTGCTGAAATCTAAATCCCAAACCTGTCCACTCGTGCCATCGACGACCTCGGCTTCGAACCCTGAAAGAATCGCGGCGACATTCTCTATCGCTGCTGTTGCGTAGATTGCCGAGAAGTCACCGCCACCGCTCTCGATTTCTGCAAAGGCAAACTGAGTTCCGCCAATCTGGTCCACACCTCCACCGGTCTCACCCGATGGATCACCCGCATCGATCGAAGCCGTGTAGGAAAAGACCTCAATCGTGGCCGTGGCCGTGGCCGTGCCGCCATCGGGTGCGGTCACCGTGTAGGCAATGGTTTCGGTGCCACTGAAATCGGCCGCCGGCGTATAGAGTAGCGCTGCACCGGTATTGCTCACCGTGCCGCCTGCCGAGGGAGTGCCGACCGCCGAGATCACCAGCGTGCCGCTTTCACCTGCAGGCAGGGCGTCGTTACTGAGCACCGCGAGGGTCGACTCGCCACTGTCTTCGGCCAGCGTAAACGTGTCGTCTGCCAGGAGCGGTGCATCCGCCTCAGGCGTTACGGTAATCGTGGCCGTGGCCGTGGCCGTGCCGCCATCCGGTGCGGTCACCGTGTAGCTCACCGTTTCGGTGCCACTAAAGTCGGCCGCCGGCGTATAGAGTAGCGCTGCACCGGTATTGCTCACCGTGCCGCCTGCCGAGGGAGTGCCGACACTTGAGATCACCAGCGAGCCGCTCTCACCTGCAGGAAGGGCGTCGTTACTGAGCACCGCGAGGGTCGACTCGCTACTGTCTTCGGCCAGCGTAAATGTATCGTCTGCCAGGAGCGGTGCATCCGCCTCAGGCGTTACGGTAATCGTGGCGGTGGCCGTGGCCGTGCCGCCATCGGGCGCGGTCACCGTGTAGCTCACCGTCTCGGTGCCACTAAAATCGGCCGCCGGCGTATAGAGTAGCGCTGCACCGGTATTGCTCACCGTGCCGCCTGCCGAGGGAGTGCCGACACTTGAGATCACCAGCGAGCCGCTTTCACCTGCAGGAAGGGCGTCGTTGCTGAGCACCGCGAGGGTCGACTCGCTACTGTCTTCGGCCAGCGTAAATGTATCGTCTGCCAGGAGCGGTGCATCGGCCTCAGGCGTTACGGTAATCGTGACCGTGGCCGTGGCCGTGCCGCCGAGCGCTGTTTGCGCGGTGTAGGTGATCGTCTCGGTGCCACTGAAATCGGCCGCCGGCGTATAGAGTAGCGCTGCACCGGTATTGCTCACCGTGCCACCGGCCGAGGGAGTGCCGACCGCCGAGATCACCAGCGTGCCACTCTCGCCTGCAGGCAGAGCATCGTTACTGAGCACCGCGAGGGTCGACTCGCTACTGTCTTCGGCGAGTGTAAATGTATCGTCTGCCACCTCGGGTGGATCGGCTGCCCATGCGACCGTGACCGTCACCTCGGCGGTCGCCGTATCGCCAACAGGCCCCTCAATCGTATAGGAAAATGTCTCATCGCCACTGAAATTCGCAGCCGGTGTGTAGAGCAACGAAAGACCATCTCCTGCAATGGCAACCGTTCCTCCAGCCGAAGGCGTTGTCGTGGAAAAGATCGACAAGAGATCGGCAGTGCCACTTGCCAGAAAATCATTGGCCAGCACAGCAAGAGAATTGTCGGCACTGTCTTCATCAGCCGCAAACAAATCCGCCGCTGCACTCGGCAGATCGGCAACGATGTTCACCGACACAGACGCCGTTAATTGGCTTGCGTCGGGCAAGGTGACCGTGTAGGAAAACGTTTCTTCCCCTCGATAACCGCCGGGAGGATTGTAGGTAATCGATTGCCCACTATTTGCTATGAGTGCCGTTCCCGCCTGATCGGGTGTTGTCACGCTCGTGATGGCAACACCGCTCGGCAGCGTGTCGTTGGATAGCACGTCGAGGGTCGTGTCGACTGCCGTCTCATACAGGGTGGTCGAATCGGCAACGACCGAGGCCACATCGTTGTCTGTAATCTCAAGCGTGGCCGTATTCGATGCCCCAAGGATGTACGATTCAACCGCAGTCGAAAGCGTCAGCACGACGTTCTCAGTGCCTTCGTTGTATTGACTGTCATCAATCGGTGCGATTGAAAGAATACCGCTGCCATCGACCAGCAGTGAACCCGTCACCGCCGCGTAATCGACACCACTCGTCGCTGACCCAGAAAGGGAATAAAAAACCTCAACCGGATTGGCCGCGCCAGTAACAGTGATTGTGAAACTACCGCTTTGTAATCCTTCTTCTGTCGCAACCGCACCGGAAGTGATCACTTCCACCGTCGGCAGATCGACCTGGCCGAAGTGACTCTCGGCCACAAAGCGACCGATTTCGACATCCACCTCCAGGCGACCGTTACCGATTGTGGCTTCGGTACCGGTGGGTACAACCTGCCGCACGATGTGCGTTTGACCACCCGAGACCGTGAACGTATAGCTTCCATCTGTGGCACTCGTTGCCGTCAACTCTCCAGTATCGAGAACACCATCATCATTCGCATCCACAAACAGCGTTCCACCGGCAATCGCCGACTCACCGCCATCTTGCACCCCGTCACGGTCCGTGTCCTCAAAGAGGGTGCCTCGAATTTCGCCGTCTCCAGAAACCGACTCAATCACAACCAGACTTAAATTCGGCTCACTCCCAGAAATTGGAATTTCATTGAAGGTTGAGCTAAAATTGTAAACGTCAAGCGCGGCGATCGCATCAGAAGCGGTCATGTCGGCAACGGTGCCAAAAACCGTAAACCCGCCATTTTGATCGTCGAGATTGCTGCTGTTGTCGGCAAGATTGACGAAAAACTGACTGGTGGCACTATCCGGATCGCCACCGACTTTCGCCATTGCCACCGTGCCGCGAACGTTTGAGATGCCGGGCTCATTTTGAATGGGATCATCGGTGGGAATCGGCGATGGCACCGAACCATTGACTAATGCTTGATTCGTGCTGTGGCCTCCGGTCTGGACGATAAAACCGGGAACAGAGCGATGAAAAAACGCGTTGTCGTAATCGCCATCGTTCACGTAATTGAGAAAATTATCGACGGTGATCGGCGTATCGGCCGCATAGAGATCAATATCGATATCTCCCTGATTCGTGTGTAAAACCACACCGGGAGAGGTCATCAAATCGGCTGTCAGTAACATTCTCGCTTCAAGCTGCTCACAGCGAAGCGGTGGCGCAAACACGCTCAAAGGACCCCTGCGAGCCGCCTTTGCGTGCGAAAACCTCGACCAAAATGAATGTTTACTTGTACGGGCCATGCTTTTCAGTATAGTCATAACCTGTGAAATAAGTCGCGTTTTGGGCCCGCCCCACGCTCGCGGTGTCGTGAGCCCATGGAAGACCCTCCTGGCAAAGATGGCCCACTAAGGAGCACCGTGAGCGCAAAAAACGCCTTTTTTCGGTTTTTCTTCCCCCGAGTCGGTTTGTTGGACCGCAGCCACTAACCCCCTTTACGGTAACGCGCGTATGAAAGTTCTTGTGACCGGTGGCGCCGGATATATCGGTAGTGTCACCGTCGAGCGGTTGATTGCCGCAGGTTATGCGGTGGTTGTGCTCGATAACCTCAGCCAGGGGCATGCCACGGCAGTCCACCCCGAAGCGACCTTCGTAGAGGCCGATCTCCACGATCGAGAAGCTATCGATGGCGTCTTTGCGGGGCACGAAATCGACGCTGTGATGCACTTTGCCTCGCATACGCTTGTCGGTGAGTCGATGCAAAAGCCATTTTTGTATCTCGGCGACAACGTACTGTGCGGCCGCAATCTACTCGAATCGATGCTCCGACACGACGTCAAACGATTCGTTCTTTCGTCGACCGCCAACCTCTTTGACTCACCCGAAAAACTCCCGATCACTGAAAATGAACGCATCCGTCCCGGTAGCCCATACGGGGAATCGAAACAAATGCTCGAACGGATGCTCTACTGGTTAGAACAAACAAACGACTTGCGCTATGCTGCTTTGCGGTATTTTAACGCCGCCGGCGCCAGTCCTGACCGCGGCGAAGACCACTCGCCTGAGTGCCACTTGATTCCACTCGTGTTGGAGGTGGCCCTCGGGCAACGGAGAAATATCTCTGTTTTCGGAAACGACTATCCAACGCCCGATGGAACGTGCATTCGCGATTACATCCATATTTCCGATTTGGCCGATGCGCACATTCTTGCTCTGGAAGCACTCGATCAAGGAAGCCGAACTTATAACCTGGGCAATGGGCGAGGGTTTAGCGTGCTGGAAGTGATTGAGGCGGCCCGTACCATCACCGGTCGCTCCATTGACTATAAACTGGGGCCACGACGTGCGGGCGATCCTGCAGAACTTATTGCCGACAGCGGTCGGATCATGAGCGAGCTAGGATGGAAACCGCAGTTTGCTTCCTTGCATCAAATCATCGAATCTGCCTGGCGCTGGCACCGTGATCATCCGCACGGCTACGGTGAGCATTCGTCGCCTATCTAACGAGAGTTTTCTAGAAGGAAATGCAACTCACATGCTCAATAAACTGAATTTACTTTTCCTCTGCACTGGGAATTCCTGTCGAAGCCAAATGGCCGAGGGTTTTACTCGGGCAATGCTCGGTGAAATCATCGAACCCTATTCGGCAGGAACTAAAAAAAGCCAGCTCGATCCGCGCGCTGTTGCGGTGATGCAGGAAGTTGGCATCGATATCTCCTCGCACTATTCCAAAATGCCCGAGGACATTGCGGATGTGCCGTTTGATTTCATTGTTACCGTCTGCAGTACTGCCGATAACAATTGTCCAACATTGCCCGGCGAGGCAACTCGCCTGCACGCCCCTTTCGATGATCCACCAGGGCTAGCAAAAACGGCAGAAGATGAAGAGACAGCCTTGGGACACTACCGCCGCGTTCGCGACGAAATTAGCAATTTCTGTCAGACAATCCCTGAAAAGCTGCAAGGATCAGAGTCGTAGAAAATGCAACCGAAAACGATTAGCCTTCGGCCAGCAGCAGGTTGCGACGATTCCGGCGTTCGGCTCGGAGTCGAGCGCGGCGTTTGACCTCACTTGGCTTTTCGTAATATTCGCGACGGCGCATCTCTTTTTTGATTCCGCTCCGCTCCACCAATTTACGGAAGCGACGAACCGCCTCCTGGATCGACTCGCGATCTTGCACCGTCAGCTTAACCACATCGCTGCCTTTCGTAAGTGACAATAAACTTCAAACAAGTCTCACAGTGTAATGAATCGGCCGGTGCGGTGTCCACCCACTCCCCACCCTTTCGCCCAGATGCTAGGGACCGGATAAACAGCAACGCCCGCAGTCGCGGCTTTGCCCGAACAATCAGCTTTTCCGGCCTCGCGCCACCGCTGCAAGCGGTAAACTTGCCCCACGTTCTGTCCCGACCCCGCCGAACCTAGGAAAACCCACTGCACGACAAGCCTTAAAACCGCCGAAAAAAGAGCTTAGACACCCGCCGATTCCCTGCCGGCCACCTCGAACCCCTTCCAAGGCGACCTGTGGAACAAGCTGCTGCCAATCCGCTGCTCGATGAAATCGAAGCCTTACAGGATCAGGTTCTCGCGGACCTCGACCAATTGAATCGCCAGATCGAGACCGTGCTCAAGGTGCAGCTCACGACTGAAGCGGGAGAAGGTGCCGGCCCCGCCAATGAATCGTCTGCCAATGAATCGTCTGCCGATGAATCGTCTGCCAATGAATCGTCTGCCAATGAATCGGCAGGCAATGATTCGGCAGGCAAACTTATTCGCTACGACCTCCCGATGGTCATTCAGCCTCCCTGTCTCCATCTAACGGCATTTCTGCCTGTTCGAATTGCCGGGTAAGCACCCGTAGAGCGTTAGGGACCACCGCGGTAATCGTCTCTTCGTTCGAGGTGCCCCGATTTGCCGATCGCTCGCAAAACGCGCAGTCCGAGAAGGAAGCTCACGCCGCAACCGAGCGCGCCGAGAATTGAGATTCTATCGAAAAGAACCGGCCAGACTTTAAGGCTCAAGAGCAGCGAGGAACCGAGAAAGAGCGCGCTAGCGAGCATTCCCAGCACAAGCCGATTGACCGAGGGTTCCAACCCGCGATGCTTGAGTTGCACATCAAATTGACCCTTCTGAAGCTGGGCAAGAATCTTATTCATGCGCCCGGGCAAAGCTTCTAAAAGGTGCTCGACCTCCATCATGACGCGGCGAACCTTTTGGATCTTTCGCTTCGGCGAAAGCCGACGTTGAATCACTTCTTTCTGAAACGGCTGCATGACCTCGATGAGGCTGAAGTGGGGATTAATCTCGCGGGCAGTCCCCTCCAGCATGACGAGTGTTTTGAGCAGCAAACCAATTTGCGGAGGCAACATCACATGGTAGCGTCGGATGATCTCCATCATTTCGTTGAGCAGCGACGAAAGATCGAGTTGATTCAGCGGCTGGTTTCCGTAATGCCCGACAAAATCAGCAATCTCCAGACGCAGCATGCTCTCATCTAAATTGAAGGGGACATCGCCTATCCGGATGATCACATCCGTCAGTGTTGTTTCATCTGAGTTGACGATTGCTAACAGCATATTTTCGATATCTTCCCGGAGAGATTCTTCAAGCCTTCCGACCATTCCAAAATCGAGCAGGCCAATGATATTGCCTTCAAGAAGCAGAATATTTCCCGGGTGCGGGTCGGCATGATAGAAGCCGTGCGAAAAAATCATCTCCAGGTAGAGTTCTGCTCCGCGACGGGCCAACTCCTGCATATCGAGACCAGCCGCTAAAATGGCTTCACGAGCCGAAAGCTTTGTGCCCTCAATCCGCTCCATCGTCAGCACACGTGACGTACAATACTTCGGAAAAGGTCGCGGAATCTTGATCGTTGCATTGTCTTTAAAATTCTGAATGAACTGGAGCATATTCCGTTCTTCGCGACCGAAATCGAGTTCGCGGACCAGTGTCCGTTGAAATTCAGCAACGGTCGCACGAGGCCGGTAGTTCACAAAGTCGGGAATGCCCTCAGCAAGTTGCGCAAGGCCGGCAAGAATATCGAAATCGACGCGAACCTTCTGATCGATATTGGGGTGTTGGACTTTGATGACGACATCTTCACCGGTTTTCAGTCGTGCTCTATGCACCTGACCGATCGAGGCGGATGCGAGCGGCGTTGGATTGAAGGCGTCAAAAAGTTCGTCGACTGATTCTCCCAGTTCAGACTCGACCACTTTGCGTACTGCATCCCCAGGCGTCGCATCCACATCACTCTGCAGATGGGCGAGTTCGGTGGCAAACGGCACGCCCACAATATCGGGCCGCGTGCTGAGAATCTGGCCCAGTTTTATGAAGGTGGGACCGAGTTCGGTCAGAGCGAGTCGGATCCGTGTCTGGCGGGATTGGGTGGCGAGAATCTCCCCGTGGCTATTCTTGAGCCAGCCATGGGCGAATTGCAGGTCAAACGAGCTGAGCCAGTCGGCCAGACCGTATTTACTGAGAATCGTCAGAATCTCGCCCCAACGGTTTACGTTGCGGTAAAGGTGGGGGAGCGTTGTGATTTTCATCCTATTGTGTATCCCCGCTAGGGAGCGGCCTTTGGGCCGATTGTAGTCCGCATGCCGGACGCAGACAACGCACTTGGGCCAAACCTTGCTTGACCGGCTTTGCCAATTGTCCGAAACTGACACATCCTATCCCGGCCACGCCGTGATCCAACCGCTTGGAGACCCTCATGCCCACCATCCTCCGCATACTATTTGCTCTCCTATGCCTTGCGTCGATGATGGCAACCCTCTGTGACACCTCCGCTGCAGAGTCTACCTCTATCTGGCCAGGCTGGAGAGGTCCCAAGGGCGATGGAAAGACAAGCGAAACCAATCTGCCCACCGAGTGGGATCAAGAGAAGAACGTCCTCTGGAGGCTACCGCTTCCCGGACCTGCTGGAGCGACACCGGTTGTTGCCGGTGATCGGATCTTTCTAACAAGTGTCGGTAAAAACGAAGATGACCTGTTGCTTCTCTGTGCGGACACCTCGGGCCAGCTTCTTTGGACGCGCAGAGTCGGCGGTGGCAATGAGGCTGTGCGCGGTGATGAGGGGAACTACGCCTCACCATCACCGAGTACCGATGGCGAACATGTATTCACCTTTATGGCCAACGGTCTTTTGGCTTGCTACGACATGCAGGGAAACGAGATCTGGAAAAAAAACATGCAAAAAGAATATGGGGCGTTCGACATTCAATTCGGACTCTCCAGTACACCGCTACTGGATCGCGACAGATTGTACGTACAAATGATTCACGGTCCCTGGAATGAAGACCCACATACCGGACTGGTCGTGGCCCTCGATAAGCGCACGGGTAAAGAAATCTGGAAGCAAGAGCGAAAGACCGATGCCATCGACGAGTGCAAACACTCGTACACGTCTCCCGTGATGTACGAAGACGACCAGCAGCGTTTTTTGGTGACGCACGGCGCCGACTACTGTATCGCCCATCGCTTGGAAGATGGGAGCGAGATCTGGCGATGTGGTAACTTGCACCCCAAAGGAGCCTACAACAAAACATTGCGGTTTGTGGCCTCGCCTGCCTGCGCACCGGGATTGATTGTGGTGCCCACGGCAAAAAAAGGGAAGGTCGTCGGTATCCGGCCTGGCGGTAGCGGAGATATCACCGACTCCGAAGATTTTGTCGCCTGGACGCTACCCCGCAACACACCCGATGTCCCCTCCCCGGTGATCCACGATGGACTGGTTTATCTTTGCCGGGAAAATGGTAACCTAATGGCCCTGGATGCGGAGACGGGAAAGTTGGTCTACGAAGAGCGAACCACCCGCGAACGGCATCGAAGTTCGCCTGTCTATGCTGATGGCAATATTTATCTGACCGCTCGCAATGGAGTGGTGACTGTCGTGCGTGCTGGCGAAGATTTTTCCGTTGTAGCTCGCAACGATGTGGGTGAACCGATCACCGCTTCCCCGGTCTTTGCCGACGGACGACTCTACCTACGAACCCTCAAATCTCTCTACGCGATTGGTCCACAATAACATCGCAACACTCCGCGTTCGACAACAAAAGATGCGATCATCCTTTCCCCTTTCCTCCAACCGTTGAATTGTTTGCCCCACATGACTCTCCGCAATAATAAACTTCGCAACGTCGCTATTATCGCGCACGTCGACCATGGAAAAACGACCCTGGTCGATTGTCTGCTCCGCCAGAGTGGCCAATTTCGTGCCAGCCAACTCACCGGAGAGCGGATCTTGGATTCGGGCGATCTGGAGCGCGAGCGAGGCATTACGATTTTAGCCAAGAACATTGCGATCCAGCACCAGGGAGTCAAAATCAATATCATCGACACGCCCGGCCACGCGGATTTTGGTGGTGAAGTCGAGCGGGTGCTTCGCATGGCGGACGGGGCGCTCTTGCTTTTGGATGCTGCCGAGGGGCCGATGCCACAGACCCGGTTTGTCCTCCGCAAAGCACTCGAATGTGGCTTGAAGCCGATTGTGGTGGTCAACAAAATCGACCGGCCCGATGCGCGCTCGCAGGATGTAGTGGCTGAAACGCTGGAATTGTTTCTGGACCTCGGTGCCGAAGAACAAGTGGCCGATTTCCCCTACGTGTTTGCCAGCGCCAAAGAAGGCTACGCAACGAGCGATCCTGATCAGCCGAGCGATTCGATGCAACCGCTTCTGGAAATGTTGCTTGAGCACGTACCGGGCCCGGAAGTCGATGTCGACCGACCGCTGCAGATGCTCATTTCCCAGATTGACTATTCCGAGTACGTCGGGCGGATTGCCATCGGTCGCATCCAGGCAGGCACCATCACCAGCGGGCAATCGCTGGTGATCATGCAGGAGCAGGGGCAAGCGGAAGGAAAAGTGGGCCAGCTTTTCGTCTTCGACAAACTGGGGCGGACTGAAGCGGATTCTGCCCAAGCGGGTGACATTGCGGCCGTCACCGGACTGGAGAAGATCGAAATCGGTGATACGCTCTGCGATCTCGCACAGCCTGTGGCACTGCCACGACTGCGGGTCGACGAGCCCACACTGCGTATGATCTTTCAAATCAACAGTTCACCACTTGCCGGTCGGGAGGGAAAATTTCTCACCACGCGGCACCTGCGGGCACGACTGACTCGGGAACTGGAAAAAAATGTGGCCTTGCGCGTGGAACAAGTTCCCGATAGCGATACGTTTGCCGTCTCGGGGCGCGGCATCCTGCATCTCTCCGTCTTGATCGAGACCATGCGACGGGAAGGCTATGAACTGTCGGTCGGCAAGCCCCAGGTTATTTTGCGGGAGCAGAAAGGAATCAAACAGGAACCGTTTGAAACGCTCTCGATTGAAGTCCCCCACGAACATTTAGGGCCGATCATGGAAATCGTGGGCAATCGACGCGGTCAGAACACCGATATGTCGACCCGTGGCGACCTTACACTGCTTTCATTCATCATTCCCTCGCGGGGTCTGATCGGCATACGGACGCGACTGCTCAATGCGACCAAGGGGACCGCTGTGATCCATCATCGCTTTGAGAGCTATCGGCCACTTGAAGCGGATTTACCGGGACGCAGCACCGGGGTGCTTGTTTCGATGGTCTCTGGCAAAGCCGTGGGGTTTGCCCTTGATGGTTTGCAGGAGAGGGCTGAAATGTTTGTCGCCCCGGGCGATGAAGTCTATGAAGGGATGATTGTCGGCGAAAACAGCCGTAGCGGCGATATGGATGTGAACCCGACCAAGGAAAAAAAGCTCACCAATATCCGTGCGGCTGGCAGCGACCGCAATATTCTGCTTAAGCCTCCCCGCATCCTCTCTCTCGAAGCTGCGTTGGAATACATCGCCGACGATGAACTGGTTGAAATTACACTGAATAGCCTCCGCCTTCGCAAAATCATCCTCTCGCAGATCGGCAGAAAAAGAGCCACTCGTCAGCTGATGGCCACCTGAGCGCCCTTGCGTAGCGATAGACGAGCCAACCACAATCGGTTTTGAACCCAAGGAGCCTGTATGCCCAAAGTCACTGTCACCGTCGAACACGACCAACCGATCGAAGCGGTTGTCGAAAAAGTCACCTCAGCGATCAAAAAGACGGTCACCGACTTTCAGGGGCATGACCTATCTCTTGACTGGCAGATAGATCACGCCGACTTTAAGTTTAAAAGCCTGGGATTCACCATCAAGGGCGACGTCGTGGTCGAGGCGTCGAGCATCACCGTGAATCTTGAACTCCCCTTTGCCGCCATGATCTATAAAGAAAAGGCGAAGAAGGGTATCACCAAGAACGTGACCGTAGCGCTTGCCCATTAGGGCAAGGCCCGCTGGCGTCTCTCAACAGTCTTTTCTTCCAAGTCGGCTTCTAAGGTGCTGCCTCCAACACACTGAAGTCGGCAAATAGCGCATAGATTGCAAAGATACTAATGATCAACAGCAAGCCAACCCACTTGGCATGACGCCAGGGGGTCATATCGACCGCTCCCACATCGTGCTGCACAAACTCCGTCTCGCGTGGCCAAATGGCACCCAGAATCAATTGCATCAGGATCAGGTAGGCAAACACGATGCCCAAGAAGTGGAACTCGTGCATGGAAGCGACCACAAGATTAAACGGGTAGACGAAATAGCCCAGCGGAATGATGATGATCCCCGTCCAAAGAGCCACCTTCGCCGCTCGGGCCGGAACGCGGGTCGTGAGCATCCCGACCAGGACGACCGCGAAGATGGGGATAAAGTACATTCCATTCATCTTTTGCAAGTAACCGAAAATGCTTTCGGTCTGCGCTAAAAAGGGTGCGATGGTCATGGAGGCAATGGCGACAATCAAGCCAAATATTTTCCCCGAACGCACGACCTGCTTTTCACTCGCCTCCTTGTTGAATATGCCTTTGTAGAGGCCGAGACTGAAGAGTGTGCACGAACTGTTGAGCGCCGAGTTGAAACTCGAGAGAATGGCGCCGATCATCGCCGCCGCAAAAAATCCGGTCAGTGGCGACGGAAGTACCGTATTCACCAGTCGCCCATAGGCCTGGTCCGGTTTGATGCCGTCTTGCGCAAAAAGAGCCACTGCAATGATGCCGGGGAGTACCAAGTAGACCGGCCCCAGCAGTTTGAACGCCCCGGTCAGCAAAACACCCTTCTGGCCCTCGGCCAGCGAATTGGCACCGAACGTGCGCTGGATAATCTGCTGGTTGGTCGTCCAATAAAAAAAGGTGAGGAGGATCACCCCGGAAAAGAGCGTCCCGAAGGGCACCGAACTTTCTGCACCTCCGACGGAGTTAAAAGTTCCTTTGGGCAACTCCCCAAGTTTTTCTACTCCACCGGTCAAACTGCCATCGCCCAAGTAGGTGAGACCGAAGAAGGCAATCATGAAGCCGCCGACCAGCAGACCAATTCCATTGAGCGTGTCCGAAATAGCCACCGTCCGCAGTCCGCCCCAGAGGGCGTAAATGGAACCGATGATTCCGACGACCCACACAATGGACCACATCAAGACGGTTTCCGATTCAATCCCGGTGATCGCACCGACGTCGAGGATACCGATCATGCCCCTTGCCCCAGTGTAGAGAATAATCGGCAGCAGAATGCCCACATAGGCAACCAAAAAAATGAGATTGGTAATTACACGGGTCTGATGATCGAAGCGGATTTCCAGATACTCAGGAATCGTGGCAATCCCGCTCTTGAGGTACCGCGGCAGAAAAAACAGGGCCATCGTCACCATGGCAATCACGCACCAGACTTCCCAGACCATCACACAGAAGCCATCCATGAAGGCTGCCCCGTTGAGGCCGACCATCTGTTCGGTCGAGAGATTGGTCAGTAGCAGCGACCCGGCAATCACCGGAAAGGTGAGGCTGCGGCCAGCGAGAAAGTAACCTTTACTCGACTGGTGGTCGTCGCGACGCGTAATGAAATAAGTGATGACACCTACGAGAAGGGTGAAGAAAAGAAAGGAAACCAGTGTCATGGTCGGTCCTCAATACGGGCCAGAGGGAATATGCCAGTAAGAATTCGAATTGAGCCAGATTGTAGCGAAAGAGACCCCGCGTATCGAGTCGCTTCGCGAACCGGCACCCAACGCACTTGGCCGAGGCAGAAAAGCTGTCAAAGAAACACATAAAAAAGGCGGCCGGGTTCATTTTTCCCGACCGCCTCTCGGTTTACATGTTACATGTTCTTTTTGGCCACTCAGAGCC
>Ga0209986_10001956_pt1 | contig 19383 bp, 22 predicted proteins | sample BlataG_FD_183168 | JGI IMG/M metagenome (GOLD analysis project Ga0209986, IMG submission 183168) | Deep subsurface microbial communities from Black Sea to uncover new lineages of life (NeLLi) - Black_00105 metaG (SPAdes) (version 2) | ecosystem: Environmental > Aquatic > Marine > Oceanic >... | reverse complement strand
GGCGAGATACAAAACTTATGGTGTTTTTAGGATAGAGGAGGAGATAGAAGGGAAGGAGAAATCGTGAAGATATAAGCTTAATTTAATATGCTCAACTTCATATTTGGTCTTTCATTTTAAATGTGGTAATTCTCAATTTTTTAGACGTTTATCCCTTTCAGTACAATATCTCCTTCGTTGACACCAATATCATCAGCGATAACCCAGCACTTTGCCTTCAGCAGGAAAAATATAGGATGCTTTTCATCAGAAAGCCCCTCATAATTCCCTTGACCCTTACCTATTACAAACTTTGAATTCTTATACACCTCTTTGAATTCAGCATTGCATGTTTCAAGAACAGTTCCAGGTGCACTTGTTCCGGATGATAATATAGGTGCAACTTTATCAATTCCCGCCTGTACGGCATCTTCATACGTTACGTCATTTATAACGGGTATCTCCCTAACTACATATATTACTGGCTTTTTCATCTTCTCTATTAAAATTCTATCGAAAACAGATTCACCTGCATTGTCACCAATATACAGAATCTCATCGGTTTTATCTAAATAATCCTCGAATTTATCGTAATCGAATATTGCAAAATCCTGTTTGAGTACTTTGTCTATTTCCTCTTCGATATTGAAGGTTCTACTCACGCCAAAGTCTATCACATTACCAGCAATTGCAATTCTTATCGCCGTAAGGAGCTTGTCATTCGACTTTTCAACTTTATTTTTTAGAGAGGGGTATAATGCCAGGGCTTTCTCTGTGCTCGCCCTTTTTATTTCCTTGTATGGATCAAATTCTCCTGTGATTTCCCTTACTTTCTCGTATATTAGCATTCCGGTTTCTGGCGGGGTGCTTTCAAGAGGAATGTCTCTTAGCATCGCCCCTATTTCATCCAAGAGCTTTTTTAGTTTAGTTTCATCTCCCGTTGCTATCCGCCCTGCACGGAGCGCTTGATTAAAGAAACAGGGAATACAGTCAAGATATGTTCTCACTTTAACCTCCTTGTCAGATTTTTATTCTTTGTTTGCTATTTTGCTTAACGTTTCGAAGCGTATCTGAAGTTTGCGGAGTAAAATTTGGCAAAGTGCAAAAGGCACGAAGCCAGATACGCTTTATACGCCGTTTCCATCTGTTTTTTGCCTCTTTGTACTATGTTTTTCCATCATTTCATCCCACTCAGCGCTTTGTTTCTTTAATTGCTCTTCAGTCAGGTCAGGCATAGCAAGAATATTTCTAACAATTTCGTTCACAGTGGGATCATTGTCGCTAATGTCTTGCAAAACTCCTTTAGTGTCCTCATTAAGTATGGCTAAAATCACTGGCCGAGAGGATTCATCCAGAAAACATCCTGCTGGTGGATTGAGTCCAAATTTATCACATAATGGTAGATTTTGCATTCCAATCGGGTACTTTAGGAGCATCATTGCTACAATAGCCTTAACAATCTTTTTCATAAACTCAACATATCGGCGCAAGGATAAATCGCTAAATTGATTAAAATTCGATCGAGTTTGCCCTCTTGTGCTGTAGTGATAACCGCGAACGTGGACATAATCATTCAGTGATGAATACATATTTTCAACTTCTTGCTGAAGAGAAAACATCTCATTAAATTGTCTGAAATACTCTAACTCAAAAAGACATCTCAAGCTCCTCCGAAAGTGCGGTGTTGGATCGTCTGAACGAAGCCAATTTTGAATGTCAATATGAGTTTGATCCTCTTTGTCAAAATAAAGCTCCATTACACCTAACTCACGGACGCAACGAAGTGTAAAAAGTGAGTGCCGGTAGGATCCCTGTTTACAGAGTTCAAAGGAATTCTCAAGTTCGTAATACGATTCGGAATATGGAAAAAAGTGACCAGTCCAGAAGTTTTCGACTGTTTGAGGTATCAAGTCTCCTATTTCATGATATGCCCGCAGGTAGGTAGCGACTTCGTCTCGTAAGTCCCTGTGGATCTTAAGGTATTCCTCAGATTTATTGTATACTTCTTCAACCTTCTTATGGTCATTGATTATGAATAATGGTCTTGTCATGAGATTTCACCTTTTCAAAAGAGACGGCGTATAACGTTCCAAGCGTATCTGAAGCTTCTCGAATGGAAATTTGGGCGGAGTGCCGAAGGCACGAAGCAGGATACGCTCTGTTAGGCGATGTATCGGCACTTTCTAACCAATCCATATTTTAATCGCTTCCTCCATGAGTTTTTCATGTCTTTCTTTTAATTCTTTTAAAGTCCAATCCTGATAAGTTTTGAGTTCATTTGTAATATCAAAGTCGCTCTTTTTTTCAAAATAATCCTTAACCTTTTGAGGAAACGGTTTGTTTCCAGCTTGCGAATTTTTCCTACTATTTAGCAAGACTAAATTACCAAGTTTATTTGTCCATTTTAATCTTTCGTCCTCATTAAATCCGCTTAGCCAGTACTGGTCTGTTGGCGTTCTTGGTAGTATGTGCTCAACTGTAATTGTTTTTTCAGGTTTTTTCTTCATATCATGACTATACCTTTCCATATTGATTCTTAAGAGAATGTATTTAGGGACGCTGATTCTTCCTTTACCATAAAAATTTATGTCCTCTAAGGCGTTATTAAAAGAATCTCGGCTGTTTTTTATCTCTTCATTAAACATAGGATTTTTAAATATATCCTCTGGATTAGCTGAATCTTCGATTAACTTGATAACTTTATATATACGAGTTAATCTCTCGGTAAAACTTAAACCAGCAATCCAATCTACTACAATTTTTCTTTCATAAATTTTTAAAAATTTAAAAAGTTGAGATTCGTCATTGAATCTTTCTTTGAATTTTATAATTGCAGTCATCCAATCATTAAAGGGCAGAAAATCTCTCATTAACGAAACCAAATTATAATAGTAGGTTTCTTCCTCAGTTCTTTCCGTATTTATGATAGCATCTTCTATTTTTTCTCTATACACCTGAGAAACTTTATGTAGATACTCAATAAAACTCTTTCCTTTGAAACTTGGTTCTTTTTTAAATATTTTAGAATCAAATTCTTCAAATATTGATTTTCTCGCTTTCTCTTTGAGCTTCATACTTCTTATAAAGCTAATTAACATTTCCAGTTTTTCACTCCCAAGATCTTCCTCAATGTCCTCCCATATCCTTGTGTATTTTCGCTCTTCTTCTTTTGGAAGGACACTCAAACTTTCGCTTTTTAATAAATCAGCATTTGTAAGTTGCATACCTCTGGCGTTTATGATGTTGAATAGTCTAAAAGCCGATGCAAGATTGCTCGTTTTTATCACTACCAACATTACTTTTTGAAGGAGATACTTAATGTAATTCTCTAGAAAGGTATGATCAACCGTTTCCTTCTCATTTCGGAAACCATTCTTAAAAATTTCAATAGCTTCCACCATGTGTTGTTTAGGCTCACTTAATGAAGACTTGTCAATTCCCTTAACATTAGTTCCATCTTCTTTTAGTATGTAATTTTTGAAAAAATCTTCCTCTTTTTCTCTAACCTTAATTCGAACTTTTTCTGAGGTCCCTTTTGCTTTACTTGCCTTTTGATAAATGCTTGTTTGTAAATCCATCCCATAATCGCTGTCATTTGTTAGGTCTCTCATAACTGCCATCAAAATAGCCAAAGATACGAGTCTTTGCTGCCCATCGATAATAGCATATTCACCAGAACCGTCAGGTTTTTCCTCTCCCTGGAGAATAATGCTTCCTAAAAAATATGGTTCGTACTCACCGAATTTCTTTCCATTTTCTTGATTTAGTTGTAAAGCATCTTTTATATCACTAAAAAGTTGCTCAAATTTTTCTTTCTCCCACGCAAAAGATCTCTGGAAGTTAGGTATTTCAAACAGGTATTTATCGCCAAACAAATCTTTAATATAAATTTCACCTGCCTTTATTCTTTCTTCAATCATTTTCATCAACCTCCTCTGTCATTCTTTACTTCCCTAACTTTTAGATAGACACATGCATATAAATAACCTACGTCTCTCCTATTCCAAAATTCCCATCAACTCCATCGCATCTTTTGGTGCATAAGCTTCATAGTCATTATTAAAATAACAATAGATTTCTTTACAGTTTTTTGCCTTTGCTCCTTCTATTTTAGCTGCCCACTCTTCCATCTCTTCCATAGAATAATCGTGCCTGTACCACGCTTCGACACCATGAAATCTTATATAAGCAGTATCGCTTGTAACGACGAAATCGTCAGGCAGAGAAGGAGAAGAGACGATGCAAAAACCCGCATTATGTTCTCTTAACAACTTGTAAGTTTCTTCATTCCACCACGATTTATGCCTGAACTCGACAATATTTTTCCTTTCACCATGCTCGAATTTAGACAGGAAGTTAGCCAATATTTCCAAATTTTGAGCCGAAAAGTGCATACTGGGCGGTAATTGCCACAAAATACACGCAAGTTTATCTTCAACTAAATCCACCAAGGTCAAAAATTTCTTCACTAAATCTTCGGTATTCTCAAATTTTTTCACATGCATAATCAAGCGATTGACTTTAAAAGTGAATTTAAAATCGGATGGTGTCTTAGCACGCCATGATTTGAGCATGTTAGGAAGTGGGAACCGGTAGAATGTCATGTTCACTTCCACGGTATTGAAATGTTTTGCGTAGAAGTTCAACCATTCTTTTCTTTCTAAATTGGGTGGATAAAATTTACTTATCCAATGGTCGTATGACCAGCCCGAACAGCCTATGTAAATTTTTTGTCCCATTTTTCAATGTCTGTTCAAAATTGCACTGAATTTTGAGCAGACGCCGTCTCGCAAAAGTATCCTATTGCAGGGATAAAATCTTTCTTCCGCGATAAAGTTTCTGGTATAACACATTTATCGTTCTGTATTTTAACCGCGAAAGCCTTCTCAATTATCCTCTCATCTCCTTTGACTAAAATCTCTTCACCCTTTCGTAAGGGATTGGTGATGAGGAAAGCGACCAAATCGTATTGCTTCTCCTTACGTAAGTGATCCATTTCCGATTTAATATCATCTTCTTTTGCGCCTATCCCCTTCTCATCCAGGACCATTATTTGACCCACACCAACTTTTTTCGTGCCCAGCAGATATTCTTTAAAATCATGAAGCAGGATTTCTCTGGCGGATTTTCCCTTAATATTTATACTCGCGGTTAAAAGTTCTTTGCCGTATTCTTCAATCTCAACATCGAGAATATCAACCAATTTATGAGCAATTTCTTTATCTCGTTCCGTGGTTGTGGACAATGTCAAGATTAAAGTATCAGACAGGATGCCAGAGAGAAGCAATCCCGCTATTTCTCGCGGAATATCAATTTGATGAAGAAACATAAATCCGGCGACGATGGTGCACGTACTGCCAATAGGCTCATTGTGAACATGGATAGGCATCAGTGTGGATATGTCGCCAACCCGGTGATGGTCAATAATCTCCAGTATCTCTGCTTCCTGTACCCCATCAACAGCCTGCGAAATCTCATTATGGTCAACTAAGATGACCTTTTTTCTTATTGGTTGAAGTAAATCCGTCCTTGTAATTATACTTATCAATCGGTTGTCACCATCTACGAGTAGCACACAGCGATATTTAGATTCTGCGACTTTACGTTTTATCTCAGAAATCCGGGTATAAAGTCCTGCTACGGGGACCTCTTTTGACATTATAGATTGGAGAGGTGTTGACAAAACGAACAACTTGGCGGTATCAAACGTGTGGTGAGGAGAAGAAACGATTGCCGTCCCTTTTTCGGTTGCTAACCTGATAACATCCTGGCTAACTGTGGAATTGCCGGTGATTATAAGTGCGGAACAGCCAGAATTAATCAAACCTATTTGGACATCTGTCCTGTCGCCAAGAATAAAAACATCGCCCGTCCGGGTTCTGTTTAAAATCGTTGATTTCTGCATTGCTGCAATAAATATCCTGCCCCTTAGTTTATCAGTATTCTTGGGATTGGTAATCACTTTTGCGTCTAAAGTGTCAACCAATATATTCAGGTCAATCGGGGTCGTTGATAAGTCACCAAAGCCTATGGTATTAATATAGTGTTCTGCGATGTCTTTCACACCAATAATTCCTGATAGCTTTCTGGTGGAGTCTACGATGGGGACAGTGCGGATATTGCTTTCTTTCATCAAAGAAGCTACATCCTTAAGGGAATCGTAGGGTGAAGCGACAATGGGTTTTTTCAATTCCATATCACTGGCAGTAGGTGCGAGACTTTCTATTTCTATCGGGAGCTCGAAATCGAATTTTTCAAGAGCAAATTTCGTTTCGCTATTTAATTCTCCCGCCCTTGCTGGAATATACAGGTATCTCTTGTCAACAATATTCTTGAAGTAGGCATATCCGACAGCGGAGCAGACAGAATCGCAATCAGGGTTTTTGTGCCCAATAATAAATACCCGTTTCTGGTTGTCAGCACCGGCTTCTTCTTCCTGCGGCATCAAGGTGTAGCGAATTCCAAAGTATCCTTTTTTCATCTTTTTACACTGTTTCTCCATCTTCAATTTAATAATAGCTTGAAAACGTTATTAAAGATGAGCTATGGTAAAAGGTAAATTTGACGATAAAGTGTTAGCAAAGGCGGTTCAAGCACTGAATAAGCATTTGCCAGTTGAAAGGAAGACACTTTCGACGTTGTTAAGTGAAGATAAACCGGCCGTGCAGGGAAGAGACAACTCAATCTGTCGAATAAAGAGAGAAGAACTGCAGAAAATAGCGAATCTAATACCAAAAGAGGATTATGAAAAATTGAAGCTTCCTATATACATAGAACTGACGTCGGAGTATGGCAGAGGGATAGCGAGAGTGCATGGGAAGTTGGAGTGCGAGATAGTGAAGAGGATATTAGGAAAAAAAGGCGGAGAGAAAAAAGACGTTGACGAATTTTTTATTCATCGAGAGGACGTGAGGAAATTAAGAAGAGAGTTGCAAACTGCAACTCAATATGCTTTCTTTTACAAACTTTCTTAGAAGAAAGTTTGATGCGAAGCATTTTTGATAAAACTTTTCTTAAAAGTTTTAAAGAAAAAGTGTTATGAGGCTAAAACACGCTTTAACGGGAGTATTGAAGGAAAACGAGCTGAAAAAAGTGATAAAATCTTATGACGTCGTCGGTGATATAATCATCATAAAAATCCATCCGGAATTAGAATCAAAAAGCTTCTGGAAGATTATCGCAGAAGCACTACATAAAATTTATCCACGAGTGAAAACTATCGCAGCAGTTCCTCTCTATACTCATACGGATGAGTTATACCGAACAAGGGATTTGGAGGTGATATGGGGCGATGAGCACATGGAAACCACGCATAAGGAGAACGGCTGTTTCTTCACGGTAAATCCCAAGCATGTTTTCTTCTCACCTCGACTTTCTTACGAAAGAATGCGAGTTGCCAAAAAAGTTTTACCTGGCGAAACAATAATAAACATGTTTTCAGGTGTGGGTTGCTTCTCCATTGTCATAGCGAAAATGCAACCGCAAACGAAGATTTATTCCATTGATGTGAACCCGTATGCGTTTGAATATATGAATGAGAATGTGGCATTGAACAAGATGGAAGGAAAGGTGATACCAATTCTCGGAGATGTGAGAGCAGAACTGAAAAAGTTAGAAGGTGTCGCTGACCGTGTCCTCATGCCGTTACCCAAAGAGGCGCATTCTGTCCTGCCATTAGCCGTAAGGGCATTGAATTTGGATGAAGAAGGGGCAAGAGGTGTGATACATTATTACGATATCGCCGTGGGGGAAAAAGATGACGATTTATTCAATGTATCATTTGAAAGGGCAAGCGATATTATCTCTTCTGCTTTCGGTGACTTATTAAGAGTAGAAATAGAAGAGAAGAGGATTGTACGTTCTGTTGCACCGCGAAAATATCATGTGGTTTTGGATTTGCGTGTAGCAAGGTGACAAGAAAATAAATTATTGACACAGATTAACGCAGATTAACACAGATGAGAAGATTGATGCCGTTAAAAATAGCCCAGCCAGCCCAGCAAAAGAAAAAAAATCCAAAATCGACAACTTTATAAAGTGATAAAACACTCATCTCTAATGGTGATAAAAAATGGCTGAAACTATAATACTGTGTAAGGAGGGGACGATAAACTCTTATTTGAGTGCTCTTATCGTCGCTACAAATAGAAAGAAGGCGGGAGATGATATAGCGGTAGTATTTATGCAAGAAGGATTGGCAGCGCTTGTAGATAAGAAGTACAGGCATGCAATAGGGTTAGAGGACTATGCGGAAGATATAAAGAAAAATGCAGCGGAGATGGGTGTCCCTTCGGACCCGTTCGAACTGATAAAAATGGCGAGCAGCGCGGGAGTGCCTCTGTATGCCTGCTACGCATGGATGAAACTCTTAGGAGGGAAAACACCACGATTTGAAATCCCGGAAGGACTGCAGAAACTTGAATTGAAAGACCTGCTGGAAGAGTTAGGTACGGCAAAGAAGGTTATCACGCTTTAATTCGCGTTTCCCTCTCTCCTTTTTTATGAGGTGAGTATAATTGAACAAATATAAAAGACAAGTATTGGAGGACGTTGTTAAGGAAGCAATCGAACATCTCTCAGAGGATAAACTTACGGAAGTCTTTGATTTCGTAGGCTATCTTTTGGCAAGGGAGAAGAAAGGAGAAAAAGAGAAGGAGGAAGAGTTAGAATTAGACCCACAAAAAGACCCCATTCTTAAATACATAGGCGGTGTATCGCACGGGTCTTTAGCAAAAGATATTGATCGTGAACTCTATGGTGACTGACCGTGAAATTATTCATGGATACATGGGGATGGCTTACTTTGCGAGATAAAAGAGAGCATAGACACGAGGAGATTAAAGAGCTATATCTTAGCCTATGCAACAGGAAATGTTTATTTTACACCACTGATTATGTCCTAGACGAGACTTTTACACTTCTTTTCAGACGGTTGTCCTTCAAGGAAGCTAAGGATTCGCTCGATATAATAGACCTTGCTATCAAGGAGGGTTACCTGCGCTTAGAGCGTATTACCGCAGAGCGGTTCGAGAAAGCAAAAGGCTTGAGAATAAAGTTTCGGGACAAGCCAAGGATGTCCTTTACTGATTTGACTTCACTGGTGGTCATGGTAGAGAGAGGAATCACCGATATTCTTACAGAAGATGACCATTTCACACAAGTAGGAATGGGCTTTCAAAAAATCCCGTAAGAAGAGAGGTGTAGAAAGTTTGCTGATACAGTGCGCTGAGGCAATAGTAGAGCTAAAGGGCGACTTCGTGCATAAGAGGCGAATAGAGAAGCGATACAGAGTAAAGGAGATAGACGAGCGGCTAAGGAAGGAAAGGACGAAAAGTGAAGCGAAACTAATCTCAGAAGCGCGAAGAAGAGGCGTCCCCACGCCCATTATTTTCGATATTAACGATTACGAAATCGTAATGGAGAGGATAGAGGGTGATTTGGCAAGAGAGGTGATTAATGAGGATATAAGCGAGAAAATAGGCGCGTTTGTTGGCGTCTTGCATAAAAATAAGATAATTCATGGCGATTTAACCACTTCTAATATTATTGTGGGCAGGGATGACAGCATCTACTTTATAGATTTCGGGTTGTCCTTTATCGAATCGAGCACAGAAGCGAGGGGCGTGGATGTGCATGTGTTTTTCCAAAGCCTCGGAGGCACACATGAATCGTCTGAACAATTAAGAGACGCGTTTATAAAGGGCTACAAGAGATCATTTCCGAATGCGTCGCAAGTGTTGAAAAGGGTAAAGGAGATAGAACAGAGAGGAAGATATGTGGAGAGGAAATGAGACAATAGTCACCAAAAATAATTTGATGCTTCTTAATAATATCTATTTTTATGTACAGCGGTAAATCCTCAAAGATTTTTAAGTCGTATTTCCCACCAATACGCTCAAATACCCCGAGGAGCACTCTTCTGTTTCTTGGTCCGACAAGAGCAATGTCTATATCAGACCTCTTACTTAGTTCGCCTTTCGCAGCGGAGCCGAATAAAAGCACTCCTTCTACCTCGTCTTTTATTTTATGAATTCAAAATCCCTTTTTATTTCTGATAGTATCATTGTTTTATTCGTAAAGTATGGTTTACTAATATTTAGGTTGTAACTTATGATGGTAAACACTCTCATAGCTCTGATTTTTCGCTGCACGGAGGTTAATTAGTATGCGCATGTTTTCCAAATTTTTTATTGTATATTGCATAGATTATCGCCACAAGCACACAAAATGCTATTAAAATATATGTAATTTGATGCAGGTATTGATGTACCAACTCTTGTTTCTGTCCTATAAAATAGCCCAGCAGAGATAATATTGTTACCCAAATCCCTGCTCCTGCTGCCGTGAAGATGATGAAGTTTAAAATAGGCATTCTTGTTACGCCGGGAGGAAACGAAATATACTGTCGAACACCAGGAATAAGTCGTCCTACAAACGTGATGATTTCACCGTGTTTATTGAACAGGTTCTCCGCTCTTAGCAGTCTCTTCTCACTCAAAAGCATATATTTGCCGTATTTCATCAAAAATAGCCTACCAAGTTTATAGCCTATATAGTAATTGAAAATGGCACCTAATACGCTTCCCACAATACCACATATAACTACCAAAAATAAATTCATCTCCCCGTTAGAACTTAGATAACCTGCAGGAATCATCACAACCTCCGAGGGAAAAGGAAAAAAGGAACTTTCCAGAAACATCAATCCCACTATACCCAAATATCCTAAATCCGAGACCGTTTCAACGATGAAAGAAGCGATTTCCTGTAATGCCCCCCAGATGTTCTCGGTCCCAGGTAACATGGCAAAACAGAAAGCCATAATTCTTTGTTATGCTCTGCATATTTATAAAATAGTAGGAAGATTAAGGAAGCAGGTGGACTGAAGGAAGGAGCAAAAGATGAAATTCGAGCCAAAGCAGGTAAGAGAAGATACAAGCAAGGATTTTGAAGCTGCATGGATGGCCGGCACGAGGTATGTAACTGAGAGAAGACTTAACGAAAAATATCCGCGGTCTTTGCTGCGTTTACGCTGCGGAGAACCACATCCTGTGTTTGAAACCATCCAAAAACTAAGAGATGCGTATCTGCGACTTGGCTTTGAGGAAGTCATGAACCCCGCGATAATAGAAGAAGCGGAAGTGAAGCGACAATTTGGAAAAGAAGCGCTTGCAGTCTTAGACCGCTGCTATTATCTCGCGGGACTGCCTCGCCCGGACATTGGCATTTCCGAAGCTCGGGTGAAGCAAATGAACGCACATTTTAATAAACAATTCTCGGCGGAGGAAATAGAAGCACTTAGGAATACGTTGCACCGCTATAAAAAAGGCGAGATAGGCGGTGATGACCTGGTATATGAAGTGGCAAATAATATGGATGTGGAGGATACGGAAGTAACGAAAGTGCTTGATGCTGTTTTTCCCGAGTTGAAAAACCTTTCTCCTGTTTCTTCAAGCGCTACATTACGGAGCCACATGACTTCCGGCTGGTTCTTGACGCTTGCCGAAATGTGGAACAAAAAGCCGTTGCCAATAAATTTGTTCTCAGTGGATAGATGTTTCAGGAGAGAGCAGCGCGAGGATGAAATAAGGCTTCGTAATTACCATTCCGCATCCTGTGTGTTATGCAACGAGGACGTAAGCATGGATGATGGTAAGGACGTCGCAATCGGGCTGCTTTCGCAATTCAGCTTCCAGAAAATAAGGTTCAGGAAGGACGAGAAGCGCTCGAAATATTACATGCCGGAAACGCAAACAGAAGTTTTTTGCTATCATCCTCGCATTGGTTGGGTAGAACTCGCCACTTTTGGTATTTATTCTCCCACTGCTCTGGCGCAATATGATATCCCGTATCCCGTGATGAATCTTGGATTGGGTGTGGAGCGGTTAGCAATGATTTTGCACGATGCGGACGATGTGAGAGCGTTAGCATTTCCTCAATTTTATGCGCCCTGGGAACTAAGTGATGTGCAGATAGCAGGGATGATAAGCATGGAAAAGACATCAGGTACGGCTGAAGGAGATGAAATCGCAAAAAATATCGTTCGGGTATGTGAAGAGAACGGCAGTGCGAAATCACCTTGTGAGTTCCTTGCATATCGAGGTTCTCTATTAGAGAATGATATTGAAGTATGGGTAGTAGAGCCAGAGGAAAACACGCTTCTGTGCGGTCCTGCTTATCTGAATGAAATAGTTGTGCATGAGGGGTCTATACTTGGGATACCGAGGAAGGAGGAATGGGAAACGGTATTTGGAGAGGGTGTGCCAACAGGCATAAGATTTTTAGATGCTTTTGCCGCTTTTGTCGCTCGTAGGATAGAGGAAGCAACAAGAGAAGGAGAAATAGATAAGAAAGACTGTGAAGAGAAGGTGAGGATAGTAAGGAGTGGAGCTGACATAAATATAAAGATTGATGAGATAGCAGTTCGTTACATCACGTCAAAGAAGAAGAAGAAGATAGATATAAGGGGTCCTGTTTTTATTACCGTGCTGGCTAAAAAGGTTTTATAACCCCCTCAAATCAAAAATAATTGTTTCTTTGATCAAACTTTCTTTTCCAAAGAAAGTTTGTTACAACATCTTTCTCATCACTATCGCCCCTTCTCCATTTTTGTAATAGAAAGGAACAAACCCTATTTCGACAAATCCCATACTTCTATACAATCGCTGTGCTATCTGATTGCTTACACGCACCTCCAGTCTCACATACCCTACTTTTCTTTTCCTCAGCACACTAAAACCCGCTTTTAATAACGTCCTACCCACGCCTTTCCCTCTATATCTCGAATCAACAGCAAGTGCAAATACTCGCCCTTCTCCTTCTGGCGTTAACACCATAACCACGAAACCTATTACTTCTTCTTCCCGCTCTGCAACTAAGAAACCCTCGGGCCATTCCTCATATAACTCCAGATACAATCCCGCATCGCCATCTAAGTTCGACCCCTCTTCTATTTCCACCATTCTTCTGATGTCAGGCATTTCAAAATTCCTTATTTTTATCACGACTCCTTTCGCCGTGCTAACTATCATGGCTTTCATTCTTCTATCTCATTCTTAAGCGTATATTCGATTATGAGTTCAACTATCTTTTTCATCATCTCCTCGCTTAAATCATAGCCTCCACTTCTTCTGCTCCTTCTTGCGCGCTCACACCATTTCTTTATTACCTCTTCTTCCCTTCGCCTGTCTATAACAGGCTTATTCATTCGCATTTTCTCTTCCTTCGCCTGCTTCGCATATTGCATCCTTTTTGAAAGTAAATCTGCAATGACATTGTCAATTTCATCTATTTTATTCCGTATCTCTTCCAGTTTGTTTTTCCCCGATGACATTTCCACCATATTTATAAAGGAAGGGGGTAAAATAAGAAAAGAGTTACAAAATCAAGATGCAAGGAAGAGATAACGAAAGCGAAGCTGAACTCGAACCCCCGGATAGCTTTAATAGCCCGGGTTTGGGAAGGATGAGGGGTATAAGCTTAGGCATAAGCATGAGTAGGGATAAGGATAAGGATAAGGATAAGGGCACCTTTTGGCAGAAGAGAGGAGGTAGGAGAGAGTATGAGAATACGAAAAATGCAAAAGAAAACCATGCTCGGAAGCAAAGGCACTGGCTTATCTCTTATTGTTACTCTTACCCGAAGGGCTCCTCACATCGGTCTTAACATCAAAAAAATACCAAATCACAAGCATCAAATCCTAAACAAATTCAAATATCTAAACTCAAAATTCAAAACATTTTTTCACAACTTCTCCGACTTATTTAGACAAGCTTCCTTCTCGCTGCTATTTTGCTCTTTCACCGGTCTTTTAGCGGGAATTTGGCTGAGCTTGATGGCAGGTATGCTACAACTGCTCCCAGGTCTCATGATACTTATTCCACCTGCAATTGCCATGCGTGGTAACGTTTACAGTGCACTCGTTTCCAGATTAGGAACTTCCATGCACCTCGGTCTTTTTTCTCCCACATTGAAAAAAGGAAGCGCATTATATCAAAATGCTTATAGTTCCTTGTTACTAACGCTCATTCTTTCCGTTATCCTCGGCTTCTTAGCGAAAATAGTAGCAGATGCGTTTGGAATGCCAAGCATTATTTCTCTTCCGGGATTCATTCTCATTTCGGTAATCGGCGGATTAATCTCAGGAATCATTCTCCTCGGTATCGCAATTCTCGTCTCCATTATTGGCTACCGCAGAAAGTGGGATTTAGATAACATGTCCTCGCCAATAATAACCTCTGCTGGCGACATGATAACCATACCCTCCCTGTTCCTGGCTGCTATTGTATTGTTAAAGATAGATGGAGCATCCCCGGAGGGATTGCTCACCTTATTATTTTCAATTTTATTTATTCTTGCTGCGTTTTTCTGTGCCATAAAAGGTCTGAAATCAGCAGATGCCGCGGTAAGACGTATTGTTAGAGAGAGCATCCCGATGCTTTTTGTCTGTGGTATTCTCTGCACTCTCGCTGGAATAACACTGGATATGAAGTTGCCTATTTTAATTGCCGTTCCAGCTATTTTAGTAATCATCCCGCCTTTTTTAGGAGAAAGTAATGCGTTAGGCGGTATATTAAGCGCTCGCCTTTCCTCAATGCTTCACATAGGCACAGTGAATCCAAAGCCGTTTCCTGATAAGCTTGTCGTTGCGAATTTCGCTGTGATATACCTTTTTTCCATAGCAGTATTTCTGTTTGTTGGTGTATTGTCCTACACTGCGAGTATCCTTCTTGACATAGCCACTCCGAGCCTATTTGAAATGGTCTCTATCTCGCTTTTAGGCGGTATTTTATGCACAACTTTTCTTAACCTCGCTTCCTATTACATCGCAATTCTATCTTTCAGATTCGGAATGGACCCTGATAACGATACAATACCATTAATAACCAGCTTAACGGACATAGTAGGCGTATTATGCCTTTTGTTTGCGATGTCTGTAATTCAACCCTTTTAGAAAAAAGTTTTATCAAAAAATATAAGTTTCTTTGATTAAACTTTCTTTTTAAAAGAAAGTTTGATTATGCAACTTCCTACGAAATATAGCACTGGATGCAAGAGCATAGACGAGCTGTTAGGTGGGGGCTTCGAATCCGGTACCGTTACCCAACTATATGGCGAGGCAGGCAGTGGAAAGACAAATATCTGTCTTCAAGTGGCGGTAGAATGCGCGAGAAAAGGGAAGAAGGTAATATTTATAGACAGTGAAGGCTTTTCCCCGGAAAGATTCTTACAAATAGCCCGTGCTGGTGCAAGTGCCACGAGTGCAAGCGGTGATCCAGAAGATATAGAAAGCATAGCACGGAGGATTATAATCTATGAGCCACATAGTTTCGAGCAGCAAACGTCCTGCATAAACGAGATTGAAGAGGTAATAAAAGAAAAGGAAGGTAAAAACGGAGTTGCACTCGTAATCCTCGACTCAGCCACTCTTTTCTACCGATTAGAGCTGGACGATGAAAGAAGCATATATTTGAGGAGAGTATTGGCGAATCAAATAATGCATCTTTTGGAAATCGCTCGCAAGTATGACCTCGCAGTTATAATAACAAATCAGGTGTATATGGACATTGAGAACGGGAATTTACGCCCTTCCGGCGGATATGCTCTCGAACACTTATCTAAGGTAATCGCACAGCTTGAGAAGACCCCTGAAGGGCGAGGTAAAAGAAGAGCTACCCTGAGAAAGCACAGGTCTATGCCTGAAGATACATCGTGCGAATTTTTTATCACGGGTGAAGGAGTGAGATAACTTCCTGTATTTGCTCATAAGTCACATCCACGCCACCATCGGAATAAATTCTTAGGTATCCCCGTTGTTCGCTATCTGTTCTTTCCCCTTAGCACAATATATTCCGCAAGCGTGGCTGGGGCTAAAGCCTTAAAACGTGCAGGCTTTTACGCTTTCACCAAATCCCCTACCGCCTTCCTCACTGCCTCTTCCGAATTATACTTCTGTTTCCAGCCCAGTTCATTCAATTTCGAAGCGTCAAGCAGCATGATAGGCACGTCGCCTTTCCACCCTCTTTTACCACCAGTGAATTTGAATTTAGGTTTTGGAGACACCCGCATCTCTTCACATACTATCTCTGCAATCCGTTTCACAGTTATTGTGTCATCCGTGCCTATATTGAAAATATTCACTCTATTTTTATTCTCGTCCCTCGCGCTTGCTTTTAAACCCCCCAACATCGCTTCTATACAATCATCCACATAAATATACGATTTCGTTTGATTCCCATCGCCCAAGATTTCCAGCTCCTTTGGATTGCTTCTTATCTTATTTATAAAGTCATAGATTACACCATGTGAGGACCTCCAGCCTATAACGTTTGCAAACCTGTATATCCAGGCACGCATATCAAAAGTATGGCAGTACGCCGCGATTAAAGCTTCACAGGCGAGTTTCGACGCCCCGTATAACGAGATAGGAATTGTAGGATATTCTTCGGGCGTAGGCAGTTTATCCGCATCGCCATAAACGGTGGATGTGGATGTGAAGATCATCCCACGCACTTCTTTCGCTCTCATTGCTTCTAACACGTTATAGGTTGCGATAACATTCTGCTCTAAATGAATTCTTGTATCTTCCGCACCTATTCTCACTTCAGGATTAGCAGCTAGATGCCAAACCTCCCATACACCTTCAAAAAACCGGGTTATATCACCATGCAAGAGGTCTATTTTGTGAAACTGGAAATTTTCTTCACTCCTATGTGAGGCTATGAATTTCTCATCACCCGAACTCAAGTCATCCAGAACTACTATCTCGTGTTTCTCCTCTACCAACCTATCAACCACATGCGAACCTATGAATCCCGCTCCACCGGTTATTAAGATTTTCATAACAGTTTTTCTATAACTCTTTTGCAAGCAAAAACCTTTTCTTAGAAAGAAAGTGTTTTGTAAATGAAGAAAAAGTGTATGGACATAGAAAAGCTTTGGGAAATTTTGTATAAGGAAAGGAACACAGCGTCACTGCAAGAGTTGCCTGAAACGTTCTGCGAAGAAATAGGAGGATACATAAAGAAGTTAGAAGAGGAGAAAAGAGAAGCAGATGCAAGGAGGACTGAGCTTGTAGAAGATGAGATACGGAATGCAAGAATGAAAGTGGAGGATATAATCAGAAGACGCATAGGAAAGATAGTAAAACTCGCCAGTTCGGGTATGAAAACAGCACCCAGGGAAATGTTAGAGGAAGAAGAGAGGATATTTGAGGGCGTGAAAGGCTATGTAGAAGAAGGCAAAGAAAGAATTTTTGCGTTGATGCTGAGCGAAAAAGAAGGTGAAAGAGAAGAAAAAAGCGAAGAAAACGAAAAGAGAGGTGCTAATACTGCGGGGCAAACTTTAAAAAAGGTTGAACAATCAGTTTCCGCAAAAAATAGAAATGAAGAACTGCATATAGTCCGAATATTAGACGACATACCTACTTTTATGGGTACTGATGGAAGGATTTATAATGTTAGAAAAGAAGATGTTATTATGTTACCAAAGACCAATGCAGAGATATTGTGTAAGAGAGGAGTTGCAGTGGAGATTGAGGGGAGAAAGGGAGAAGGGAAAGAGTAAATAAAGGAGGATAGAAAAATGAAGATGCCAAAGCGCGTGAGGATTTATTGCCCCTTTTGCGGCAAGCATACCATACATGAAGTGGAAAAGGTAAAAAAAGGAAGAGCTTCTTCCTTGAACTGGATCGTAAGGCAGAAGAAACGCAGGTCGGGCATTGGCAACACTGGTAAATTCTCAAAGGTTCCGGGTGGTGATAAGCCAACAAAAAAAGTTTTCCTCAGATATACGTGCAAGGAATGCAAGAAATCGCACCAAAGAGCTGGCTTTAGGGTATCAAAGCTTGAGTTTGTGGAATAAAAGTATCGAAAAAAGAGTTTGACAAGGCGAGGCGATTAATTGCTCGCTTCCTTTATTTAAATGTAGTACCCTTTTTATATAAGGATAAGTGTGATGGAAGAAAGCTACAGCGCAAAGGATATACAGGTCTTAAAGGACCTAACAGCAGTGAGAAAACGACCTTCAATGTATATCGGCGACACCAGCACCAGAGGTCTTCATCATTTAGTAAGTGAAGCGATAGATAACAGCGTGGACGAAGCTTTAATAGGTTTTTGTACTTCCATTGACGTGATAATCCATCCTGATAACTCGGTAACGATAAATGACAATGGAAGGGGGATTCCAGTTGACCTGCACGAGCAATATAACCTTTCTGCGGTAGAAGTAGTAATGACGAAGTTGCATGCGGGTGGTAAATTTGATAACAAGGTTTATAAAGTAGCAGGTGGGCTGCATGGCGTTGGAATTTCGGTTGTAAATGCACTGTCAGAATGGCTGGAAGTGGAAGTGAGGAGAAATGGGCGGGGCTATTTTCAAAGATACGAGCGTGGGAAGCCAGTATGTGGATTAAAAGATTTGGGCTATTTGGCTGAAAATGAAGAGTGCGGAACAAAAGTGACATTTAAACCCGATAGCAAGATATTTGCGATTCGCGAATTTGATTTTAATGTTTTGGCAACGCGGTTAAGAGAACTGGCTTTTTTGAATCGTGGGCTTTCGCTTAGCTTGAAAGATGAAAGGAATGGAAAAGAGAAGACATTTAAGTATGAAGGTGGTATTGCTTCGTTCTTAGAATATATAAACAGGGATAAGCGCGTGCTGCACAGGCATATCCTTTTTGAAGATGAGAAGGAAGACGTTAAAGTAGAGATCGGGGTGCAGTATAACGACAGCTATGCGGAGAACATCTTCTCGTTTGTGAACAACGTGAAGACCATAGAAGGGGGAAAGCATCTAAGTGGGTTTAAAGCGGCTTTGACGAAGGTGTTTAATGAATATGGCAGAGCGAATAATCTGCTTAAAAAAGTGAGTTTGGATGGTGAGGACGTGAGAGAAGGGCTTGCAGCAGTAATAAGTATAAAGCTGAGAGACCCACAATTCGAGGGGCAGACAAAGACAAAACTGGGAAATAGCGAAGTAAAGGGCATTGTGGAATCAATTGTGCGGGAACACCTGTGGGAGTTCTTAGACGAGAACCCAAGTGATGCGAACGAGATAATACGAAAAGCATTGGAAGCATCGAGGGCGCGTGAAGCAGCACGGCACGCACGTGAAATAGTAAGGAAGAAGGATTCTTTCGCAGATTCGCTGCCCGGTAAGCTTGCGGATTGCTCAGAGAAAGATCCCGCGAAGAAAGAGATTTATATTGTGGAGGGTGACTCAGCCGGTGGTTCTGCGAAACAGGCACGAGATAAAAACTTTCAGGCTATTCTGCCTATTCGCGGGAAGATTTTGAACGTGGAGAAGGCAAGGCTGGATAAGATATTGAAAAGCAAAGAAATCCGGACGCTTGTTACTGCTCTGGGTGCGGGAATAGGCGAGGATTTCGATTTGCAAAAG
>Ga0209986_10001953_pt1 | contig 19410 bp, 17 predicted proteins | sample BlataG_FD_183168 | JGI IMG/M metagenome (GOLD analysis project Ga0209986, IMG submission 183168) | Deep subsurface microbial communities from Black Sea to uncover new lineages of life (NeLLi) - Black_00105 metaG (SPAdes) (version 2) | ecosystem: Environmental > Aquatic > Marine > Oceanic >... | reverse complement strand
CCAGGACTTCCCAATCGGTTTCCACAAATCCACTCCCGAAATCTGCACCCATTTACCACACTTTATGATACCCCACTTCTACGCTGGGATGTGATGGGATTAGCCCTAAATGCACGAACACGGCTTGATTCATGTGAAGAGTGATGCACAGCGCCTATTAGCTCCTCCTGGACTGGCATCAACCGGCTCTCAAGTGAGATGATCGAATTTCCCTCCCGCTCAGGCTCTAAACACAATCCCGTCAAATATGACAGAACCAGGTTATAATCGCCGCTATGAGGTACCACATCTGGACAGCTGGTTGCCAGATGAACGTAGCTGATTCCCAACGCGTGGCCTCCGCCTTAGAGAAATTGGGTTATCTCCCCTCGCCACGCGCCGAGGATTCTGACGTCATCGTGCTCAATACCTGTGTCGTGCGTCAAAGCGCTGAAGACAAGGCATATGGATGGCTGCACTCCCTGCGCCCACTTAAGGCGCGCCGGCCGGAGGTTGTTATTAATCTCATGGGCTGTTTGGTCGGGATTAACGGAAACCCCAAACTAAGGACCGCTTTCCCCTTTGTCGACGTATTCTCTCCTCCCTCAGACCTCGCCCCTCTCATCGAGCACCTCTTGCTGTTAGATGTAGGGTCGCCTCAACCTTCTGAAACCAAATACAACCATGCCCTCATGGATGGAGACTGGGTTCTTCCTCAAAGCGAGCGCGGGCGCTTGGTCGCGGCTTATGTCCCCGTAATTGAAGGCTGCTCTCATGCTTGTAGCTTCTGTGTCATCCCTCTCCGACGCGGTGTGGAACGCAGCCGTCCGATGGACGAAATCACTGCCGAAGTCCGCTGCCTGGCCAAGCAAGGGGTGCGCGAGGTCACTCTTTTGGGTCAGATTGTCGACCGATACGGTAAGGACCTGCCTGACAGGCCAACCCTGGCCGATCTTTTGCGTGCGGTCCACGAGATTGAAGATATCGAACGCATCCGGTTCCTGACTTCCCACCCGAATTGGATGACCGACGAACTGATTGAAACTGTCGCTGAACTACCCAAGGTTTGCGAGCATATTGAGGTTGCGGTCCAAGCCGGAGACGACGAGGTTCTACGACGAATGAAGCGAGGTTATACAACCGAGGACTACCGTCTCATGATCAAGCAGATACGCCAGCGCCTGCCGGAAACTTCTCTCGCCACCGACATCATCGTCGGTTTCCCTGGGGAGACGACTACCCAGTTTCAGCGCACTTACCAACTGTTGGAAGAACTCCGGTTTGACGTCGTCCACTTGGCTCGCTACTCCCCGCGACCGGGCACTGTCGCTGCTCGTCGCATGGAAGATGACGCGCCCCAAGAGGAGAAAATGCGCCGGTTCCGTGTCCTAGAAGAGCTGCAAGCCCAGATCGCTGGCGAGATCAATGCCGGTTATGTGGGACGCACGGTTAATGTGCTCGTGGAGGAGATGCATCAGGATCGATGGAAAGGTCGTACCCGGACTAATAAACTGGTCTTCTTCAAATCAGACGAAGACTTGAGTGGACGGACCGTACCAGTGCGTATCGAATGGGCTAGTCCCTGGAGTATGCGCGGCGTACCAGCCGTGGATGAGGTAACATCGAGACTCGTGCAAATCAAAAAGAATAACCATATCACTACTCATGAACGCTGGAGATGACGATGACCTCGCGTTACCCACCTAGCACCATAGCTCCACTTGACCTAAAACCTTACCCGCTGTAGCATCCAGAGAGTACTCCTAAGTGGCGTGGATGACTCAAACCTGTTTCGTTGATCACCCCCGCCCGGGAGCATGTAAGGAGGCACGAAAATGACTTGCTTTCTCCGCCGTAATTCTTCGATCATTACCCTTCTACTTCTCGCTAGCATAGCAATGGCAGCGTGCAACTTTCCCGGGTTTCAGGTTACCCCGACCCCGGACATCTTCGCTACTTCTGCCGCGGCGACAGTCGCTATGCGTCTCACACTGGCCGCACTCGGGACCCAACTCCCTCCGCCTGCTCAACCTACCACCCCACCACCTCAGCCCCAGCCGACTACTCCGACACCTACTGAAACCGGGCTGCCGCCTACCCCCACAAATACGCCAACCATCACAGTCACTGAAATACCCTGTGACCGGGCATCTTTTGTTAAAGACGTTACCATCCCAGATGGCACAGACTTTACGCCTGGAGACAACTTCACCAAGACCTGGCGCCTGAAGAACACCGGCTCCTGCACCTGGACCTCAGGTTACTCGTTGATCTTCGACCACGGCGACTCTATGGGCGGTCCTGCATCTAAGCAACTTACTGCCGGCACTGTAGCCCCCGGACAGACCGTCGATGTCTCAGTGGATTTAACCGCTCCCAACGCGTCAGGGACATACAAAGGCTACTGGAAGTTGCGCAACCCCTCTGGCGTGGTCTTTGGGATAGGCTCTTCTGGCGACGTCGCCTTCTATGTGGAGATCGATGTCGTCCAGCCAACCGTGACCATCGAGCTGAATCACATCATTGCAGAATGCGGTTCTGTGCTCTCTAGTGGTTCAGTCTTGAGTGTTAAGAACGTTGGCGACAAACCCGAGGATTTATCTGCTCAAGTTTTTATCAGCTTCGACATTTCAGGCATCCCGGGCAACGCAACGATCACCAAGGTCGTTACTGATTTCAGCCCCCACGATATGCTGGGAGATCCATTTGGGGATCTGGGCTGCCTGGACCTGTTCAAGCAAGACTATGGTGCGTTGGATGCAGGCGACTACTTTGGCGGCGTACCTTCGGGACGATTGATTCGGTGGTGTAGCAGCGCTCATTTGTCATCCGCCACAACCGATAACGACATGATAACCGCGCTTCAGAGTAAAGTTGGCACCAATCGATTCCAACTGAGATTGCAATTCCAGACAGCCTTGACCGCGGACGCCGAGGCCGATATGGTCCGTCTGGCCGGCCCAGGTAAACACCTAAAGCTGACTGTGACCTACTATACACCGTAAGCCCGATCAATCTCGTAGACTTCCCGGATAATAGCTTCCCGCGAGCTTATAGCTTGCGGGAAGCTGCATTCAGCCAACGTCTTATGCCTCCCAGGTCAGGACCCGCTGAACTTATTTAAAGTCCTTTAATCCCAAGACACGGAGGGTTAGCGATTTCGCCGAACACATGATAGAGTCATAAAATGCCAATTCCGGTCTTAGTGGTTGATGCCTCTGAACAATTCGGTACCTTAATCCGTCAGACGCTCGAGGAGACAGGATACTATCAGGTCATACTGGCTACGAGCGGCGCCGAGGCGGCTAAATTAAGCCAATCGAGTGAGATCCGCTTGGCAATCGTCGACTTCGACCTGCCGGATTCCCCAGGCCCGGATATCATTCGACAACTACAAGCGACAATCGACGACTTGGCTGTCATTGCCATCCCCTACAGTACAGACCCCGACGACCCAGATATAAAGGACCTCGCGGTCGACGGCCTACTGACCAAGCCTTTCTATCTCCCTGATCTGCTTAAGATCGTAGCTACCGCGCTCGATCTACCCGATGCACCCGTTTCCCTGGCGCCGAGCCGCCCCGGTCCCATCCGGGATGAACCAGTTCGCCCATCCAAGCCTTTAGCGCCGTGGTTGACGGATGTCGATCAGGCGGCCCAATACTTAACCCGCCTCTTTCTCGATGTTTCTGCCGTTGCTGCCATGCTAACCCAGGACTTACACCTATTGGCGTATGCCGGTGAACTTGATCAGAGCCAGGTACAGGGGCTTACCAGGTTGATCGCTGGCTATTGGACGGGTAAAAGCGCCCGAGGGGCTTTAGCCAAGTTTATCAACTTTCCAGAATCGGACGATGACTTCATGCTCTACTCCACTACAGTCTCCGGAGGTATTATCCTATCCCTGATCTTCACCGCTAAAACCTCTTTCAGCACCATTCGCCGTCAGGCAGAGCGCTTCGCCAAGACCCTCGCTCAGGTAGATCCCTCTGAACCATCAACGGATAATATTGAGTCCGAGGATGCACTATAAGCCTCCACTCCTATTCAGACGATGAGCAACCTGCCCGACCGACCGCCGGTCTGCTCCCCCATAACCAGGGGCACTTAATAACATACCCAATAGCAGAGTGTATTGAGGATTGGGTACATGATTCGTGCTCAAAGCTTCTTATCATGAGAAAATACTCCCCCACCAAGCCGTCTGCAGTGCTACAATCTAACCTAGTTCAATAGCTATTGGGAGATGCCGCTATGTCACCTCAAGCACGCCTATTCCTGATCGACGGCCATGCACTCGCTTATCGCACTTACTTCGCCCTGACCCGGACTGGCGATAGCTCGCGCTGGATTACTAAGTCCGGCGAACCTACAGCTGGCACCTACGGTTTCACATCGACCCTACTACGGCTGCTCGAGCAAGATACACCGGAATACCTAGCGGTCTCCTTCGACACCGGACGCACCTTCCGCGATGATCTTTACCCGGACTATAAAGCCACCCGGGACAAAATGCCCGATGATTTGAGGTTGCAGATCAATCGCATACGACAAGTAGTCGATGCCTTTGGTATTCCCATCCTCGAAGCGGAAGGCTTTGAGGCGGATGATGTGTTAGGCACTGTCGCCCGTAAAGCCGCGGCGCAAGGCGTTAGGGTTTATATCCTCACCGGTGACCGTGACCTGCTTCAATTAGCAGACAAGAATATCGTTATCCGGTTGGCTGGTCAAAAACTATCTGAAGCAGTCGACCATGGTCCAGCAGAGGTCGAAGCACGATTCGGCATCGAGCTCTCACAACTCATCGACTATAAAGCCCTGGTTGGGGACCCCAGCGACAACATCCCCGGCGTGCGCGGGGTAGGCAAGGTGACGGCCGTGAAATTGCTGCAGCAATACGGAACACTGGATGGAATCTATACCCATTTGGACGATATCCCAACCCGCTTCCGGAGCAAACTCGAGGCTGGGCGCGAGGATGCCTATCTTAGCCGTAAACTTGGAGAAATAATCACCGAGGTACCCATCGACTTCGACCTCGAATCCTGTCGAGCCCAAGGTTATGATCGCGAACGGGTGGCAGAACTGTTCCGGGAGCTCGAATTCCATTCATTTCTAAGTCGGATGGAGCGGGTGGACAAAGCTGCCCCTAGGCATCAATTGAACCTCTTTGTTGGTAGTCAACTGGCGTCAGACAGTAAGGCGCGAAAGGTTCAGACCATCGATAGCCCCCAGGCGCTCGAGCGTCTCTCCCGTCATCTTGATGATGCGGAGTACATCGCGTTCGATGTGGAAACCACCAGCACCCATGCTATGCGCGCTGACTTAGTGGGTATTTCACTCGCCACAGACCTTGGCCAGGGTTACTACATTCCAATCGGCCACCACCCAGATGTAGCCGGCGGACAACAGGTTGATCTCGAAGCCGCTGTCGAAGCTCTGCACAGACCACTTACTGATCCGGGGAAACCCAAAGTCGGCCACAACCTGAAATATGACTTCCTAGTGCTGGCTCGCAATGGTTTGCGCCCTTCCCCGCTGACCTTCGACACTATGATTGCAGAGTGGCTTTGCGATCCTGCCTCACGCAACCTCGGCTTGAAGAAGCTGGCTTGGGTGCGCTTAGGTATCGAAATGACCGAGATTACGGAGCTCATCGGTCGAGGTCGTGACCAACGGTCCATGGCTGAGGTCCCGATATCTAAGGTAGCTCCCTACGCCGTCGCCGATGCAGAAGTCTGCCTTCGACTGATGCCGGAGTTACAGCAAGAGTTAAAAGAGAAAGGGCAATGGGGGTTATTCCAGGATATCGAGATGCCACTGGTCCCCATCTTGGCTGATATGGAATTCGCCGGCGTCCGGTTGGACACGAATTTCCTGAAGCAACTCTCAGCAAGGCTCGCTGATCGTCTGGATGAGATCGAGCAGGAGATCTACCAACTAATTGGCCATCCTTTCAACGTCAACTCAACCCAGCAACTGTCAAAGGCGCTGTTCGAGGAACTGGGGCTCACGCCTCCAGATCGCGCCCACCGCACAGCATCTGGCCATTACTCCACCGCCGCATCTGTGCTTGAGGAGCTGCGCCAGGCGCATCCAGTGGTAGAACGCATCCTCGAACAGCGTGAAATCGCCAAGATCAGGTCAACCTACGCTGAAGCCTTCCAACATCAGGTTGATGTCAAGACGGGCCGAGTTCACACCTCCTACAATCAGACCGGCTCAGTAACCGGGCGCCTAGCGTCCTCCAATCCAAATCTGCAAAACATTCCCATTCGCACTGAGCTTGGTCGGCAAATCCGCAACGCATTCATCTCATCACCTGGTCAGGTCCTGCTAAGCGTCGATTATTCCCAAATCGAACTGCGGATCGTCGCCCACATGGCCGAGGATCAGGCTATGATCCAGGCATTTCTCGACGACCAGGACATCCACGCCACCACCGCCACGGCGATCTTCGAGGTGAACCCCCAGGCGATTACTCCCCAGATGCGCCGGCAAGCCAAGGCGGTAAACTTCGGCCTGATCTATGGTATGAGTCCCTTTGGGCTCTCACGCTCCACCGATCTGACCCTGGCAGAAGCAGAGAATTTCGTGCAAACCTATTTCGAACGCTTCCCTGGAGTTCAGCGCTATCTGGACCAGATTCGCCAACAAGCCGCTGAAGACGGATACGTCTCAACAATGCTCGGGCGACGTCGCTACTTCCCACAACTCACTCACGGTGCCTCGATCTCCGAAACAGACCGTGCGCGGGCTATGCGGGAGGCGATCAACGCCCCCATCCAGGGCACTGCAGCCGATATTATTAAACTAGCAATGCTTAAAATGCCCCAGGTACTAAACCAGGCCGATCTATCTGCCAGGATGATAATGCAGGTGCATGATGAGCTGGTTTTCGAGTGCCCCACAGAGGAACTTAAACTGACAGCTCACCTTGTACAACAGGTGATGGGAGATGCCTACAAACTATGCGTTCCACTCAAGACCGACGCTAAGGCTGGGACAAATTGGGCCGACATGCAGCCCCTCAATTAAACCTGCACCGGTGTCTCACGGGTCTTCAGCTCCTTCCTATTGTGTCAGATAAAATCTCACCCCGACCTGGGGCAGCCCCTGTCAACTTGTGCTATACTCGCCTCGCAACCCCAGCTTGCTGGAAGAGCGAAGTATGACCAAACGTGAGGATCTGTTTGACGAATCTATGCGATTGGGGCATTCTGCAGCCTGGGATTTACAATGGGAACGAGCAATTGGGTTCTATCGTAAATCCCTAGCTGAGTTCCCCGACAACCCTAGCGCCTTGACAAGCCTAGGGCTTGCGTTGTTGGAGACCGGGCAGTTCAAAGAAGCCTTAGCAGCCTACCACAAGGCGGCCAAGGCCAGCCCCGACGACCCGATACCGATTGAGAAGTGCGCCGAAATTTTCGAACGGTTGGGGCAAATCGATGACGCCGTCGCACAGCGCCAAGCGTCTGCTCAGATCTACCTGCAACGTAAGGACGCCCAAAAAGCGATCGAGAATTGGACCCACATCGCCCGCCTGACCCCTGAATTCCTACCCGCCCGCTCCCGTCTGGCTCTGACTTACGAACGTATAGGGCTGGTGAAAGAGGCGGTTTATGAGTACCTAACGATCGCATCCATCTTTCAGAGGAGCGGTAAGATCGACCGCGCGACCGAAGCCGTTCAACGGGCGATACGTATCTCTCCGGGCAATCCAGAGGCCACCAAGGCCATACACAACCTCCAAAGGGGTAAACAGCTGCCCGCACCTGCTCAGCCTCGTGGTGCTACCGCCCCTCTTCGTATGGCGAAGGTGCGTGAATACCTCAAACCGGAGACCATCGAAGCCCCCGAGGATGAAGCCGAAATGGCCGATCCAGAGGTGGCTGCTCAACGTCAAGCGCTTACTATCCTGGCTGGCTTGCTATTCGATGAACCAAAGGACGAATCCAAGGATCAATCGCGCATTCCAGGAATGACCGCTCTTACCAGAGGGCGAATCAAAGACAAGCGTAAAGCCATCGGGCTACCACAGATGTACCGCTACCTCGGACAGGCAATTGATTTACAAACCCGTGGACATGAGGAACAGGCGATTAAAGAGTATCAAAGGGCAATCAAGGCTGGGCTGGATCATCCTGCCGCGCACTATAACCTGGGACTGCTGCTCAAGGGTCTTGAGGATTATGACAGTGCCCGCAAGCACTTCATGGCTTCCCTGGGCCATCCAGAGCTCGACCTGGGCGCCAACCTTGCGCTTGGCCGCCTGGCACGTTCTCAGAACGATTTGCCCGAAGCTGCCCGATATTTGCTCCAAGCGCTGCGGCTGGCGGATGCGCTTTCCGTGGACACAAGCCAGTCAAGCCAGTTGAATCAATTCTACGACACGATCCTCGCCTCGCAAGCCGGGGATGATGAGCAGGAGCTCGCCCACATTGTTGAGAACACACTTCAGTTCCTCAGCGGTCCTGATTGGCTCCAACGCCTGCGGAAGGCGCGTCAGGAGCTAGAAAGTCAGAGACCCGAAAGCGCAGTTGTGCCGATCGCCGAAATGTTAGCTTTGGGAGGCACGGAACTTGTGCTCCAGGCCATGAGCCGCATTGACGACTTAATTGCTAAGAAGTTATTCACTACAGCAATGGAGGAGATAATGTTGGCGCTCGATTACGCCCCAACCTATCTGGCTCTTCACCTGCGCATGGCTGAGATCCTGATTGAAAGCGGTAACTCTGAAGCCGGCCTAAAGAAACTGATGACCATTGCTGAAGTCCATCGCGTGCGGGGCGAAATTCCCCAGGCGACCGAGGTCTATCAAAAAATCCTACATACAGCCCCGATCAACATTGCGGCGCGCACTCGTTTAATCGACTTAATGGCTCAACAGGATCGCAACAACGAAGCGTTGAATCAGTACCTGGAATTAGCCGAAATCTACCGTCAAATGGCGGAAATTAACGCCGCCCGCAAGGCCCTGGCCAACGCGCTGCGCCTCGCCCAGCGCACCTCCGTCGGTCGAGAGTGGTCATTGAGGATCCTGCGCCAAATGGGAGATATCGATCTATCCCGGCTCGACTGGCGGCGAGCGCTGCGTGTCTACGAACAGATCCGTACCATCGATACTAACGATGAGGGAGCGCGTGGCAACATCATCGACCTCAACCTGCGACTTGGCCAGGAGGAACAAGCAGCTCAAGAACTCGATAGTTACTTGGAATACCTGGTTCAGTCGCAACGCAGTTCGGAGGCACTGAACTTGCTCGAGGAGTTGACGCGTGAATACCCGGGTAAACAACCGCTCCATGCCCGGCTGGCGGAAGCCTATCGGGCTGCTGGCCGCAAAGCAGATGCTATCGCACAGTATGACGCTCTTGGGGAGATCCAGCTCGACGCTGGGCAGACTCAGGAAGCAATCCAGACCATCCAGACGATCGTCGACCTCGAACCCCCCGACCTCGAGGGCTACCGTGAATTGCTGCGAAATCTCAAGGACCACTCATGATCCCACGCCAGATCAATGGTGAATCATTACCGTGAACTACATCCTGAGTGAGCTACACTTTTACTTTCAACGACTTGACTGGCTGAGCGTTGTCGATCTGCTCCTAGTAACAGCCATCGCCTTCTTCTTGTTAAGACTTGTTCGGGGTACTCAGGCAGTTGTCCTACTTCGGGGTATGATCTTGTTGATCACTGTCACCACCTTGCTAACCATCTTGCGCGGCCTCCCGGCTTTCTCCTGGTTGCTGCGAACCACACTCCCCGCGCTGTTGGTTGCGATCCCGGTCATCTTCGCTCCAGAAATCCGCCGTGCCCTGGAACGCCTTGGTCGGGCCGGCAGTTTGTTCTCCATCAGCTCCACGACCGATCATATGGAGCGCATAATTGATATCATCAGTGACACCGCCCAGCGCCTGTCTGATCGACGCTACGGAGCGCTGATAGTGGCTGAGCGTGAAGTTCACCTTGATGAGTACATTGATACTGGCGTTCCGCTTGACGCACATCTGACGCCGGAGTTGCTCTTTCAAATTTTCACCATCAATACTCCCTTGCACGACGGTGCGGTGATCCTGCGGGATGAGCGTGTCACCGCTGCCGCCTGTGTGCTGCCGCTTTCCGCTAGTGGAACCCTATCACGCTCGTCAGAGCACCAGATGGGCTTGCGCCATCGCGCGGCACTGGGGATCAGCGAAGTCAGTGATTCGGTGACCGTTGTGGTGTCGGAGGAGACAGGTGACATCTCCGTCGCCCACAATGGGCGTTTAATCCACCGCCTTGACCAAAAACGCCTGCGCAACATCCTGGCTGCCTCCTTCCGTCGTAGGACGGTGCGTGGGTGGCCTGCTTGGCTCGATCGTCTACCAATCCCCTGGTTCAAATCCCGCAGCCAGGCTCCCAAAGACTGAGAGGAGCACCCAATGCTTCGATGGCTTCGGGGAAACCTAGGAACCTTGCTTCTGGCTTTTGTCATGGCGCTAACAGTCTGGGTAGCCGCCGTCAACCAGGATAACCCGATCATAGAAAGTATCTACCCTCAACCTATCGAAATTGTCTATGCTGATCTTCCCGAGGGAATGTTGATCGTTGGTCAAACCCCCACAAACGCAACGGTTACCATACGAGCTCCGGAGTCGGTATGGCAGGAACTCTCCCCACAAGATATCTACCTCGAGGCTGACCTGAGCGGGCTTGAAGCTGGTATCTACCGGATTACGCTCAAATATCAGCTCAACCGCGAGCCATCCCAAGTGACCGGGATCGAACCCGAGGTCTTGATATTGACCTTGGAGCCATCCACATCCAAAGAATTGGCGATTCAAGTGTTGACGTTTGATCAACCTGCGCTCGGGTATGTAGCGGAGGAACCACTCGCAGTACCGGACCACGCCACTGTCGTTGGTCCCGCATCCGTTGTAGAGCAAGTTCATGAACTTCGGGCTGAAATCAGTCTCGCCAACCGCCGTGAGACCCTGGATCAAGAAGTGGCATTGGTCCCACTCGACGAAAATGGGAACGAGGTGAAAGGTGTACTTGTTCCTATCGAACAAGTACGCATCACAGTTCAAATCAAGCCCGGAGAACGATATCGCCCAATTTCGGTAATACCAAACGTCGAAGGTCGGGAAGAAATGGAATCCATCGGCCATTATCAGGTCTCGGCAATTAACGTCATACCAAGAGAAGTCATCGTCTTTTCCTCTGATAAAGCAGTACTTGATGCCCTCCCAGGTTATGTTGAAACTGTGCCTCTCAACATCCTCGATGAGACGCAAGATGTTGAACGCCGCGTGCCTCTCAACCTACCAGAGGGTGTCTCGCTGGTAGGCGAGCAAAGTGTCCTGGTTCAGGTCACCATCGTTCCGATCGTGGAGTCAATTACTATCACCAGGGCGGTTGAGATCCAGAGGTTAGGTCCTGATCTTTATGCCTACCCCTCACCTGATACGGTAGACGTCATCCTCACCGGCCCTGCGGCTACGCTGGACGCACTTCGGTCGGAAGATGTACGCGTTGTGCTTGACCTGTTTGATCTTGACGTCGGTACCTACCAAATCGAGCCCCAAGTGATTATCTTACCCACCGACCTCGAGTTTGATACCCCGATTCCCGCCACCATCGAGGTTAATGTGACAACCACCCCACTGCCTACACCCACCCCCACGTCTTAAGCACCTATGTCCAAGCCGGTCGTTGCGCTGGTCGGGCGCCCTAATGTTGGTAAGTCGACCCTCTTCAATCGCCTAGCGGGGGAGCGACTGGCGGTTGTCGACGACACACCAGGCACAACGCGAGATCGCCTGGTAGCCGAAGCGGAGTGGAATGGGATAGCTTTCGACATCGTCGACACCGGCGGCATCGATCCAACAGACCTCCGTCGCCAGGAGCCACTTTCCATTGACTCTGCCGACTACATCCCACAGATCCGCGCTCAGGCAGAAATGGCAGCGTATGAAGCTGATGCGATTCTATTTTTAGTGGACGTCGAGAATGGTGTTACCCCCGCCGATCAGGAGGTGGCCGGAATCCTTCGCACTCTGCAACGAAGGCGTGCCGGCAAACTCTGGCCACCCGTGTTGCTAATAGTCAACCGCTGTGATAACCCGCAACGCCGAGGGCAAGCCGCCGAGTTCTATGAACTTGGTATGGGCGACCCTGTCCCGATCTCCGCACTACATGGCACCGGAACTGGCGATATGCTCGACCGTTTGATCGAATCAATGGGCACCAAGGCGCGCCCAGAAATGGAGTCTGACACTTCGGTCAAGATCGCCATTGTGGGGCGGCCTAACGTGGGCAAGTCCAGTCTGCTCAATCGATTACTGGGCGAGGAGCGCGTTATCGTCTCCCCCATCCCCGGTACAACACGCGACGCGATCGATACTCAATTGACCTACCATGGTACACCTATCATATTAATTGATACAGCTGGGATTCGTCGACGAGGTAGCATCGAGCCTGGTGTGGAGAAGTATTCCGTGTTGCGGGCGTTGAAAGCCATGGATCGTGCCGATGTTGTCTTGCTCCTGATCGACGCGACCGAGGGGGTGGCTGCCCAGGATGCCCACATCGCCGGGATGGCGATCGACAAGATGAAAAGCGTTGTGGTGGTTGTGAACAAATGGGACGCTATCTCGAAAGATGCCTATACCATGCCCGCATATACGCTGCATGTCCGCGAGCAACTGAATTTTCTGGTCTATGTACCGGTCCTCTTTATCTCGGCGTTGACGGGACAACGCATCGGTCAAGTTCTGCCCACCGCGCTGCGGGTCCAAGAGGAACGTTTACGACGCATTCCCACCGGCGAACTTAACCGACTGCTACAGCAGGCTCTCAGTGCCCACGCCCCACCGACACGAAAGGGCAAACGACTCAAAATTACCTATGCGGCACAGGTGCGATCCGACCCTCCGACATTTCTCTTCCACGTTAACGATCCTAAATTGGTACACTTCAGCTACCAGCGCTATCTTGAGAACCGTATCCGGGACCACTACGGCTTTCTGGGTACCCCTTTACGCCTTTCATTCCGGCGGCGTTCATCATGAACGTAGGAAAGTAGCGGCGCGCGCCCGATGATAATCTAAATCAATAGGTCACATCTACCAAGCATCGATCATCCATCCCGTGATATAATTCTTCAAAGTGATCGAATCACACGTGACTGAACCCGCGCCCCCGGAGTGGGGCGCCTCTTCATCACTCGGCTGTGGGCGCCGCCTACTGCGCTTTCTGGGAGAATTATTTCAGACAGCGCTTATCGCCTTACTACTATTCCTGGCCGTTAACCTGGTAACAGCCCGCATCCGGGTTGAAGGCATAAGTATGGAGCCCAGCCTGCATGACGGCCAGTTTGTAGTCGTGAACCGGCTAGCCTACCGCTGGCAAGAAGTAAAACGCGGTGATATTATCGTCTTCCACTTCCCACCTGACCCCAACCGTCGTTTTATTAAACGGGTAATCGGTCTGCCTGGGGACGTTGTTTCCGTCCGCGACGGTCGGGTATATATCAACGGTCTGTCATTGACCGAACCCTACCTTGCCGATGAACCCCTTTACTATGGCGAGTGGCGGCTCACGCCAAATGAGGTATTCGTACTCGGCGACAACCGGAACAACTCATCCGATTCGCAGAACTGGGGCCCGTTACCTGTGGTGGAGATCATTGGTAAGGCAGTACTCGTTTACTGGCCCCTAGACACTTTAGGTTTGATCCCTCACTATGATCTGGTCGGAGCGGCAGGGGAATGACGGTACGCGCCTGCATGTATCTTACCTGGTTGTGCTAGAATTGACCTACAAGCCTTATATTAATTATTGAGGTCATAGATGCCCCTTTCCTCCCAAGAGCCTATGCCTGTAGACCAGATATTGAAGCGCCTTGTAATCGCAATGCGACGCAATGCCAACCCCAATTTCGGGATAGGCGCCATCGGAGACTCCCCGAGACTTATCGCTGCGGAAGTGTCAGTCAGTTTGGATGCCATCCGGCAGAGAACCTGTGTCGATGAGCTCACCATCTCCAAAGCGCTGGGGCATACCTACCTAAAACCCCTTGCGTCGTGAGGATATTGATGTATGAAAGAGGAACCATTCTACCCTTGCCAGGAATGTAAGGTCGGCATCCTGCACCGCGATCACGCGTTCTTCTTCACCGTTCAAGATGGGCAGCCGATCTGCGTGCCCGACTTTCCAGCCTGGGTATGTGACTTATGTGGCCGATGTGAGTACAATTCGGCCGCCTTAACCGAGCTCCAGGCAATGCTTGAAACCGATCGCCGTTCTCGGCGGAAACCACGCCAGTCACGAAAGATCGCTGACCAGGATCACACCTCAGCTTCGGTTGATTCACAACGGCAACCTTAGTCAACTGACGGTTTGTCTATAGGTGTTTATAAATGACTGCACTGAAAAAAGCCCAAGCACGAGAAAGGGAAATTAATCAACACCACTTGGGGTGATCCAGTATGTCCGAAAACAACCAAGCCCTCTCACCGCCTCGTGTGATCGTCATCGCCGATATCGAAAGTAATGCCCAGGCGCTGGTCGACCGTGTATTTATGCCAGCCGGGATACATGCCTGGGTGGTAGGCGCAGTAGCCCCACCCCCTGATGTGCTAGTTGTCGATGTGACCCAATTACGTGGTGATCCTTTAAGCGGCCTACGGATTTTACGTTCCAACGGCGAGGAGGCGCCAGCCATCGTGCTGGCTGCACATCTCCCACATACCCGCCTGCGTGACCTGTTTCGCCTCAGCGTCAGGGACTTCCTACTCAAGCCCTATCGTCCAGCTGAATTATGCCAAGCTGTCCAAGAACTCTGTGAAGCACATTCCGCTGAGACCAACACCCAAATCCTATCCCGGCGGCTGGAAATCATGCGTGAACAGGTCCGCCTCCGCTCAGAGGAGATTCGTGTATTGAGTGAGATCGGACGGGTGGTCGTCAGCCTGGGAGACCTTGATGCCATCCTACGTCGTGTAGTTGAGGCAGCGACATTCGTAACTGACGCCGAGGAGGCGAGCATCTACCTAGCCGAACCAGGCACTGATGAACTCGTCCTAAGGGCTAGCAAGCAGGCTGGTGAACGGCATGCCACTTTGAAACATCTACGAGTAGACAATACTGTGATCGGGGAGATCATGACCACCGGAAAACCCTTTCTCCGCCAACCGTCTCCCAAGGATGGTCCGATCAAGGTCCAGACCGGGTTTCTGGTTCAATCCCTGATCAAGGTCCCGATACGTGCGAGTAGTAACATAGTTGGTGTGCTTGGAATCTACAATCGGTTGACGCCCCGCACTTTCACTAATCACCATTTGACGCTACTCAACACGCTCGCTCATTGGACTGGAGTAGCACTCGAACATGCTGAACTACTCCGCCAAGCAGAGTCAGCGGTACCAGCTAGCGTCCCAATCACCGCTACCCCGCTGAAGCTCATCGACGGGATCGACCAAGCCATCGAAACCTTGGAACCTCTTCTCTCCGGGTCCATGGGTCGGGTGAGCGAAGCCCAACATCAGGAGCTACGTACTTTACGCAATCATCTTCAAGAATTGCGCTCTTTGCCCATGGCCACCCTCCATCCCGAAGAAGCCAAGGAAATGATCGACCTGCCTGGTGTGTTAGATCAAGTCGTCGATGAACTCCGCCTTACAGCCACCCGACGAGGGCTAGACCTGATCACCCAGCACGGCCCCACGATACCACTCTTCCGCGGTGATAGAAGCCGAACAAGGCGGGTAGTTGAAACACTTGTGTCCGCCGCCATCCGGCGCACAACCCAAGGCCGTATTGTCCTTGAAGTATACCGTTTCGAAGTCCAGGACGGCCAGAGTGATAGCCTACCCCTTCCCGAGAACCTCTACCCGCTGGATGGGATGTGGGCTGCAGTAAGGGTTTCTGATACTAGTTCTGGATTATCTCCAGACACGATACGTGCCCTGACCATTAACGATACAGATCCTTCGAGTGGCCAGATGGGCCCTGGCCTTTCAATGGGCGAAATTCGCATGATTGTTGAAAGCATGGGGGGAATCTTGTGGTACGAGCAGACGCCAGCGTCTACGACGATCACCTTCGCCCTACCAATCACCTGAGTGGAGCAGGATCATGGCCACCAAGTCAATCTCGGTAGAGATCTACACCACCAGCCACCGCATCTTGGGTCGAGTGAACCCTGGCGCCACCGGGCTGTTGAGTTACCTCAATATCCGGACCACGTCTTATCTTGAGATCGAGGGCGCCCACGTGATGCGCCTGCATCAGCCAGGTCGCCTGGCAGCTCGCCATCCAGCTCTATGGATCGTGAAGAGTGAAATTGTAACTATACTGCTTAGCAGTCGAGCTGAGCTTGGACCGACGGCATATGTGAGGGGGGGCTACACAAAAACCATCCCCCATTGGGTACGAATCATTATGGGCGGTTACGAGCTACGAGGCTTCGTTGAGACCCCAGGCAAATTCAGCTTCGGTATATTGATGTTCGAGGGGGATGGCATTTTTATTCCTCTCTACAACGGAGAGTTGAGCGCCATCCTGTTCCCTACGGTAAAGGGCGAATCTCATGCAATGGTTTTCAACCGCAATATGGTCGATGCAATCGGCCTACTGTCGAAAGATGAGATTCCTAAAATAGCTGAGCAGGCGGGATAAGCCCAGCAAACAAAACGCAGCTCTTCATAAGGTGACACTCCTATGCGTCAACCTATCATTGCCGGTAATTGGAAAATGCACTTGGGTCGCGTCGACGAGGCAATAGCATTCGTTCGACGTATCCGCCATCCGTTGAATGAGATTGAGGGGATAGAACGGGTGCTGTGTCCTCCCTTCTCTGTGCTGGCAGCTGTGGCTGAGGTCTTACTTCCCACAAACATCAGCCTGGGCGCCCAAACCATGCATTGGGAAGAACGAGGTGCACATACAGGTGAAATCTCGCCATCCATGCTGGAGGGATTGTGTAAATACGTCATCCTGGGCCATTCGGAGCGTCGAGCTACAGAAAGCATGGCTGAAAGTGACACCGCCATCAACCGAAAAGTACACTCAGCAATGTCACATGGGCTAAAGCCGATCATCTGTGTAGGCGAGAACTTACAACAGAATGAGGCCGGTGAAACGCATGCCTTTGTCGGAAATCAGGTAAGAGCAGCGCTGGAAGGGCTAACAGCCGAACAGGCTAAGAAGTGCGTGATCGCCTATGAGCCGATTTGGGCAATCGGTACCGGTAAAGCAGCCACCCCGGCTGACGTTAATCGCACTATCGGGCTTACCGTCCGCGGCGCAATCGTCGAATTGCTTGGCGAAGAAGTAGCCCAGGCTGTGCGGGTACAATACGGCGGTAGTGTAAACGTTGAGAACATTGCTACCTTTATGGCCATGCCAGAAGTGGATGGCGCCTTGGTTGGTGGAGCGAGCCTTAAGCCGGATTTTGTGGAACTAGTACGTCGGGCGAAGAATTTCTAAGGCTGACAACAGAACTGCGTTTCACAACTAAATCGAAACCGGATACGGTTCTCGAGCAACACCCACTGCTCGCTCAAGTGTGATCTCGTCCACTACACCGACGATCACCGCCCGAACAGCGCCTGGGTCGAGTCTAAGAATTTGCCTCGCTCCGTTCCCTTCGTCGATCACCAACACCGTGTCCCCTGGGCCAGCCTGCACTACATCCACCGCAATATCGTAGTAGCCGGTTTCCTGCCCTTCCAGGTCGAGTTGGTCCACCAGCAACAGCTTGCGCCCCTCCAGGTGTGAGATCTTGATCGTGGCAACTACCGTGCCGATGACCTTGCCTATGTACATGGTCAGTCGACCTCTTCCTGGAGGTAGTGCCATACAGCGGTATGTTGCTGACGGCGCGGTCCGCGCTCAACTTCGACTTCGTCCACGATCCCGGTGATCGCCAAGTCCACTGGCACAAAGACCTCCGGAAGCGCCTGTGCCCCCTCACGGCTAGCGACGACGAAGACCAACTCTCCCGGACCGGCTTGAGCGGTCGCATCGGCGGCGATTTTAGGCTGACCTTGAGGGACCAAATCCTCGTCGAGAGGCTGTACGACGAGAAACTTAATTCCTTCCAATCCTTGGTATTTACGAGTAGCGACTACCGTGCCGATAACGCGACAGAACTTCATAGTTTACCAATCACCCTAGTGCGAAAGCGGGTGGCTTCGGCTACGTTGTCCCACATCTCAGCGTGAAGCTGCGGGATGACGACCTGACGCACGAGCAACTCAGGCCGCTCAAGCACGCCCACACCGATCTCGATCGCTGCTTCCACATCAGCGACCAACCCTGAGAAGAGTACAATGCCCTTGCCCCCCAGTCCATCAGCCAGTCGCACTTCGACCAAGCGCACCTCGGCCCCCTTGATACCCGCATCGGCGGCGTGAATGCTGGCGGCGACGGTGGTTGTCTCTATTACACCCAGGGAGTCGTTGACTTCCGGGACGCGTCCCCCGCCAACCGCCTCTACCACTTCGGGGTGGACTTGTGGCAGGAGGATATAGTCCACGACGGCGGCGGCTCCCACCTCGCGACCTGCCGCTAATGACTCCTCCACGTCGGCCACCATCCCCCCGATCAGCACCAGGTACTTACCGGGCTGCACTGTGCCGGTCTTAATTACATCAATCGGGGCGCGCTTGACCATGGCATCTGCGGCCTGAATGCCTGCCGCAATGCTACCGAATTCCACCAATGCCAGAGCTGGTTCAATCATGTTTCACCGCTGTTCCTCGCCGTTCATCCATGGTGCTAGACGATCCTAAAATGATCCTTCAACACGCAGCGGCGGATACGGCTGAAGCTGATCGGGTTGGTGATCCCTTCACCGGTAGGGCTAGCGATAGTGAATGAGCAGAAACCCTCACCACCATAGCCCACACCGGCGAATGAAGGGCCGTTCTTGACGAAGATGCTACATTCAATCACCCGCGCCATGCGGCTTAGATTATCCAGGTTCTTAGAATACATCACCGCTGTGTGACGGAAGCCTCGCTCGGCTTCCTTGGCTAAATCAATACCTTCGTCGGCGTTGCGCACACGTACCAATGGAATGATGGGCATCATTTGCTCGGTCCACACTAATGGATGGTCGCGTTCGACTTCCACCAGCACGAGGCGGATCTCATCACCTACCTCAATGCCAATTTCTTTGAGCAGTACGGAGGCGTTCTTGCCGATAAAGGCAATATTCATCAAGCCTGGCATGCCAGGTGGGGGTATCTGCTTAAAGATGGATTTCATCAACCCGTTGAGCTGCTGATTATCGATCTCTATGGCGCCGTGCCGGCACATTTGGCGCTTGAGATCGTCAGCGATGGAAGCGACGGCAAATACCTCTTTCTCGTCAGTGCAAATGATGTTGTTATCAAACGACGCGCCACGCACGATGCCACGCCCTGCTTGATCCAAATC
>Ga0209986_10001952_pt1 | contig 19419 bp, 15 predicted proteins | sample BlataG_FD_183168 | JGI IMG/M metagenome (GOLD analysis project Ga0209986, IMG submission 183168) | Deep subsurface microbial communities from Black Sea to uncover new lineages of life (NeLLi) - Black_00105 metaG (SPAdes) (version 2) | ecosystem: Environmental > Aquatic > Marine > Oceanic >... | reverse complement strand
ATACATAACTATGTATATGTAATTTCAGGAATCCTTCGCATTCTTGTAACAGTGATATGAAGTGAATCAACAATAAATGAATCAGGATAAAATAATACGTACCAGGAAATATATGGTAATGGCAGGGATGGTTATGGGAATCATGGCATCTTCTGTTACGGTTCAGGCGGGAAGGGAAACAACCAATCCGCGCCCAAACATACTTTTTATTGTTTCCGAAGACAATGGTCCGGAACTAGGATGTTACGGTGCACCTGTAAAGACTCCCAACCTGGATAAGCTTGCCGCCGAAGGCACCCGCTTTCAAAGGGCCTTTGTTACCCAGGCGGGCTGCTCACAATCCAGGGCATCGTTTTTTACCGGTACCTATCCCCACCAGAACGGACAGATCGGACTGGCAACATGGGATTACAGTATGTACAGGGAAAATACGCCAAATTATGTGACTGATCTGAAAAAATCGGGCTACAGAACAGGGATAATCGGAAAGATTCATGTCAACCCGGAAAGTGCATTTGATTTTGACTGGTGGGAGTTAAAAGGTGGAAACTTTCAAAGAAAAAACCTTGGAGAATATGCAGATGCAGCTATTAAATTTATCAATGAATCAGAGGATCCTTTTTACCTCCAGGTCAATTACCCCGATGCACATGATCCTTTTTTAAGCCAGGTTGATGGGCGTCCGGCTGAAATACTCAACGGGGATATGGTGGAACCGTTGCCCTATTTTGGGGTAACAAACCAGGAACTGAAACAGAAAACAGCAGATTATTATAACTGCATGATGAGACTTGATGATTATGTCGGGGATTTAGTGCAGAAACTAAAAGAGTCGGGGAAATATGAAAATACATTGATTGTGTATATCGGAGATCATGGGGCGGATATGCTCCGGGGGAAACGTACATGTTACGAGGGAGGTGTCAGGATACCACTGATGATCTCCTGGCCGGGACACGGAAAGAAGGGATTTGTGTATGATGGACTGGTCAGCACAATTGATCTCTACCCTACGTTCATGGAGATCTCAGGAAATCCTGTTCCCGATCATCTTTCCGGCGTTTCACTGGCAGATGTTTTGAAGGGGGATACTGAACCGGTCAGGGAATACCTGTTCACCGAATATCATCTTCATTCCAATCAAAACTCATACCCGCAGAGGGCAGTAAGAAACGACAGGTACAAACTTATCCATAACCTGGTTCCCGGGTATAAGAATCCCGGTTACGATTTTACCATTGGGAAAAAGATTGATCCTGAGGGAATGGAGGAAGCACTTAAAACTGCACCTAAAAATGTGGTGACTGCATACGAACGGATGAAAAAACCGCCGGAATATGAGCTTTACGACCTGGAAAAGGATCCGTTTGAATGGGATAATCTTGCCGGGAGGAAGAAATACAGGGAGGTTTTTGAGGAAATGAAAGGAGCTCTTTCCGGGTGGCAGGAAGAAACCCGTGATCCCCTGACTGATAAAAAGCTGGCAGAGAAGCTCTTTCTCGAGATTGTAAATGCTGACGGAAAAAAGATTGAGATAAAGTACCATGAATATCTTGATCCGGGAGCTGTTACCGGTGAAGAAAAATAATGATAAACAGATATAACTATGCATTTACCAAACAGAATATTATCAGCCTTAATGCTGTCCGCTGCTCCTGTTCTTCTGGGCGGCTGCAGTGCAAATGATGATACCTCACCAAATTTTATCTTTTTTCTGGTTGATGATATGGGGTACAGCGATGTGGGATGTTTTGGAAGTGAATATTATGAAACCCCCAATATTGACCGTCTGGCTGATGAGGGCACGATGTTTACCAGTGCTTATGCAGCCTGTACTGTATGCAGCCCCACCCGGGCAAGCATCCTCACAGGTAAGTATCCCGGGAGGCTGCACATTACCCATGCAATACCTATTAAAGGATACGCAAGAATTGAAAATGGAACGGGAACCCCGCTGAAAGATGCGGATTACACAATGAACCTTCCGCTGGAGGAGGTCACCATTGCGGAGGCCCTGAAACCTGCGGGATATGCCACAGCATCCATCGGTAAATGGCATGTATGCGATGAACCGGAGTATTACCCCAAATACCAGGGATTCGATATCAACATTGGGGGTAACAAGAGGGGTAATACAGGGGAATACTTCTATCCTTATTATGGAAAGTGGAGAATGGCAGAGGGGTACCCCTGGATCGAGTGGAATACATTGCCGGATGGAAAGCCGGGCGAGTATCTGACCGACAGACTTTCAGAGGAAGCACTTAAGTTTATTGAAGAGAACAGGGATCGGCCCTTTTTCCTTTATCTGCCCCATTATGCGGTGCATACTCCTATTGAAGCCAGAGAAGAGCTTATAAAGAAGTATGAGCAAAAGCCAGTTGACAGCCTTAAGGGTCATATGAAACCTGCCTATGCTGCCATGATTGAAAGTGTGGACCAGAGTTTGGGTGCTTTAATGACAAAACTCGAAGAGCTCGGCCTCACTGAGAATACGATTATCATTTTCACTTCTGATAATGGGGGCCATGGAAAATGGACATCCAATTATCCCTGGAGAGGAAATAAGGGTAATTTCTATGAAGGTGGGATAAGGGTTCCCCTGATTGTTAAATGGCCCGGAATTACAACCCCTGCTTCGGTTTCGGATGTTCCTGTGATCAGTAATGATTTTTATCCAACAATGCTTGAGATGGCCGGATTGCCACTGATGCCGCAACAGCATATGGATGGACTCAGCCTGGTCCCATTGATCAAAGGTGAGGATGCAATAGACCGGGAAGTATTGTACTGGCATTTTCCGAACTACATTGGTAGAGGACATCCCAATCCATCAGGCCCTTTGAGTGTGATAAGGTACAGGGACTGGAAGTTAATAGAATCTCTGGAGGACGGGAGCTTTGAGTTGTATGACCTTAAAACGGATCCCGGTGAAACAAAGAATGTTGTTTCGGAAAATCCTGAACTGGCAGATGAAATGAGCTTAAAACTGGCTGAGTGGAGGAAAGGAGCCGGGGTGCAAATGCCGGAACCGAATCCGGATTATAAGCCGGATTAAATCTTTATAAAAGATAGGTAGAGTTTAGCCAAGTGATGTTATTGAATTTGCGTAATAGAAACAATTGAACAATTCTGAAATGAAAAATTTTCTTCAAATATTTTATACTGCACTTATCATCTTTGCTTTTCCCTGTATTTTTGGCTGCACACTAGGAGATCAGGAAAAATCCAATGTGCTGTTTATTGCAGTCGATGATTTGCGCCCCGCTCTGGCGTGCTATGGTGATGGACTCGCCATAACACCAAACATAGACAGGCTTGCCGGAAAGGGAGCCCTGTTTATCAATCACTACGTCCAGGCACCTTCATGCGCCCCCTCCCGCACCAGCATGCTCACCGGATATCGTCCGGATGAGGTGAAAGTGACCAATCATGTAACCCACTTCAGGGATACCCGTCCGGAGCTGGTGACCCTACCGGAATTATTTAAAAGAGAGGGATATACGACCATCAGCCTTGGCAAGATCTTCCATTATGCAAATGGTTACAACGATTCACAGTCATGGGATGAGGAACACTTCCTGAAGGGCTTGAGTGGATATTACTTGGAGGAAAACCGGAATGCAAAAGGAAAGGCGGCATCCAGTGAGTGTGTGGATGTACCGGATAACGCATACCCCGATGGGATTATTGCAGAAAAAGCGGTCGAGTGCCTCCGAACCTTTAAAGAGAATGACACACCTTTTTTCCTGGGTGTTGGTTTCCTTAAGCCCCATCTCCCATTCAATGCCCCGAAGAAATACTGGGATTTATATAACAGGAAGGATTTCGGTGATATTGAACAGAGAGAGAGGCCTGACAATGCCCCCGATATTGCTTTTCATAACTGGCAGGAGCTGCGTGGTTACGCTGATATCCCGGATAAAGGGACTCTGTCACCCGAAAAGGAGAAGGAACTGAGACACGCTTACTATGCCTGTGTCAGTTATGTGGATGCACAGGTGGGAAAAGTGTTAAAAACCCTTGAAGAACTGGGACTCAGTGAGAATACTGTCGTTGTATTATGGGGCGATCATGGCTATCATCTGGGAGAACAGAACCTCTGGTGCAAATCCACAAATTTCGAGCTCTCTGCCCGGTCTCCCCTCATTATCTCTGTTCCGGGGAAAGCTGAAAGTGCAATCACCATTGATGCGTTTGCGGAATCTGTTGATATATATCCCACTATTATTGATCTCTGTGAATTGAACATTCCCAATGAGCTGGCCGGCATCAGCCTGGAACCGCTTTTGCAGGATCCCGGAAAGAAATGGAATGATAAAGCCTTTAATCAATTTGCAAGACCTTATCAGGCAGCAATCGGTGGCAAGGCACCTCTGTCCCATATGGGCTATTCTGTCAGAACTGATGGCTGGAGATACACATCGTGGTATAATGTTAAGACCGAATCATTTGAATATTCTGAATTATATCGCATCACAGATGATCATAAAATATCAGATAACCTGGCCGGACAACCTGAATATACAGATCTGGAGCAAGAGTTGGCCAGTGCAGTGCTTGATTATAAAAATGGAACGTATAAAAAAACAAAAATCGAATAGCTGATGGAGAAGATGAAATCTGGCTCATCCATATTGTTGTTTCTTATACTGGTCTGGATCACAGGTGTACTATCCTGCTCAGAGGAAAATGAAATACCTCATGATAATAATGGAGATAACGAAACCATTCAACTTGTTTTTAAAGGTGGAACAGAGGAGTATGCATGTTACAGGGTTTGTACTATGGTTTATACGAACCAGGGAACCCTGCTTGCCTTTTGTGAAGGGCGGCTCAACAATTGTGATGACGAGGGCGATATTGATCTGGTGCTGAAACGCTCCACAAACGGTGGAAAAACATGGGGTTCCCTGCAGGTCCTGGAGAACGATGGCCCAAATCCCTGTAAAAATCCATGTCCGGTTGTTCTGCCTTCAGGAAGGATCCTGCTGGTCTGATGTTGGAACAAATCCATACCCTCAGAAAAATACAGAACCACCAGGGATGTATTTGTGACTTACTCGGATGATGACGGGCTCACCTGGGCCACATCCCGCAATATTACCAGTATGGTCTACAGGGAAACCTGGGGATGGTATGGAACCGGTCCTTCTCATGGCATTGTGAAGGAACTGGAGCCACATAAAGGACGGATTATTATTCCTGCAAGGCATGAGGAAAGTAAAACTTCTTCTCACATTATTTATTCAGATGATAATGGGGAAACCTGGCATATCGGTGCCATTGCCTTCAGGGACAAGACCACGGAATGCACAGCTGTGGAGCTTTCTAACGGTGATATAATGCTGAACAGCCGGAACGGTATAAAAGATCAATCTGCAAGAGTAGTCCATCTTAGTTCAGATGGCGGCGAAACATTTGATAATATGTACCTCGACCTTGCACTTCCCGATGCCGGGGCATGCCAGGGGAGTATCCTGAAACACTCTGTAAATGAGTCAACAGGAAAGTACAATATTCTTTTTTCTAATCCGGATGATCCTGTTGAGCGTGTAAATGGAACATTGAAGCTGAGCCAGGATGATGGAGAAACCTGGTCAAAAAGGTACCGTTATTCCAATCCTTATCCTGCATTCTCCGGATATTCCGATATAGCCGTAATCAATGAAGAAGATATTGCCGTACTGTTCGAGACGGGCCCGCATTATACAAAACCCTTACGTTGGGAAGGAGTGGGCTTCAGAATTGTCAAATTTAATCAGTTTGAAGATATTCAGTAAACAATACAATGTTCAGGAGATGAGTAAAACATTAGGCAGCGGAAATGTTTTTGTTTTAGTGCAGATGCAGGTCTGGTTTGTTTCTGGCTTAATAACATCCTGTTCAGAATCAAATCCCTATCCGTCATTCAGCGGGTATTCAGATATCGCTTTAATCAACGTTGGGGACATTGCCGTGTTGTTTGAAACCGGTCCGAATTATATCAAACAGTTAAGATACGAAGGCATCGGTTTTAAGATTTTGAAATTCACAGATATAGAGGGGAACAAACTGCTGAAAATGGAAGACCTGGTAGGTGACCAGAGAGAATCCTGGAAACTGGAATGGAACATTGCGGATCCAAATACGGGAGTAACCGTTGTGTTCAGGTCCAAGCCCACGGAGATCCTCATTCAGTGGTCGTTGATGATGATCTTTGGGTAATATATTCAGTTAATAAGGAGGATGTTCAGGTAACCCGGATCCCCCTTGACGAATTATATGAATTGAACTGATTTGCATTCAGCAGATGCCTAATACAATTCAATAACTGTACTGTGAAACAAGGAGCTATTAATAATAAAATGAAGAATGATGAAAAAGCAATTAAACAATAATCAAAAAAAATAATCTGGTTTGAGAAAAAAATATTCAAAAAATAACGCAAGCGAAATTTCCAGACGCAGTTTTCTTAAAACAACTGCAGTGTTTTCAGCAGGAGCAATTGCGGTAAAAAATAGCCTGGCAATGGTATTATTGCAAAAAGGTGATATTGCACTTGTCATTATGCCTGATGACAAAATAGCAAATGCCATTCCTCCTATGTGGGCAATGGGCAAGTTAAAAACGGCTTTAGAAGAGCAAGGTTCAAATGTGCGTCTGCTTACAGATATTTCAGAACTAAGATGTGAAGAATTTTGTGTTGTTGCCAGTGGAATGAAAACACCTTTTGCTAAACAAATTTTTGAACAAAGCAAAATTTCACCACTCATCGAACCCGAAGCCCTCTGTCTTGTTCAGGGAAAAGATAAGGATTGTGCGGTTCCACTATTGCTAACTGCAGGAACTGATGAGCTAGGACTGGTTTATGCATTGACAGAACTGGCAGATCGTGTCGCTTGTTTGCAGAACGGAAGCACTGCATTGGAGTTTGCCCAACCGGTTATTGAACGCCCCGCCAGCCGCATCCGAAGTATTATGCGCCAATTCTGTTCCGAGGTGGAGGACAAGGAGTGGTTTTACGATCGCGATTGCTGGGTGAGTTATCTAGACATGCTTGTATTTTCAAGAGTGAACCGCATGAGTTTTACGATGGGAATGGGCTACAATGCGGCTCGAAAAATTACTGATGGTTATTTCTTGTTTCCATATCCATTTTTTCTTGATGTACCAGGTTATAAAGTGCAAGCTGAGGGGCTTTCTCAAGAAGAACGGGAACGCAATTTCGAAATATTAAAATTTATTGGCGAGGAAACAGTTCGCAGAGGGTTACGTTTTCAACTTGGTATTTGGACCCTTGCTTACAAATGGGTAAACAGTCCCAACGCTACATACAGAATTGAAGGACTTACAGATTCAACTCATGCATTATATTGCCGTGATGCTTTGGCAATGCTATTAAAAGAAATTCCAACAATTAGTGGTATTACATTTCGGGTGCATAGTGAGAGTGGAATACCTAAAGGGCAAAATAACTTCTGGAAAACTCAATTTAGCGCTATTGCGGAATGTGGCCGTAGTGCAGAGATTGATATGCATGCCAAAAACATGGAGCCGGAAACTCTTGAACTTGCATTAGCAACAGGACAACCAACGGTAGTTTCCCCAAAGTATTGCGGCGAGCACCTGTGCTTACCATACCATCAGGCTGCCATACGTAAACATGAGATGGTTCCTGAAGATAGTATTACCGACACTGGTTCTGGTATTTTAATTGGTAACAGGAGATTTACCCGTTATGGTTATACGGACACTTTGGTCGAAAATCGTACGTGGGATGTTGTGTTCCGTATCTGGCCGGGGACACAACGGTTTCTTCTTAATGGTGACCCTGCAACATTTGCAGGGTATGGGCGTAGTGCTTCTTTTTGTGGCGCGGCTGGTATTGACCTGTGCGGTCCTCTTGATTTTAAGGGGAGAAGAGGAAGCGGACAACCTGGTGGACGTTGTGCTTATGCTGATGAAACGCTTAACACACGTTATGACTTCGAAAAATACCGTTACACATATCGCTTATGGGGACGCCTTGGTTATAACCCTGACTGCAATCCGGAAGCATGGCGTCGTGTTTTGCGGCAGGAATTTGGTGAAGCATCCTTGTCACTCGAGAATGCACTTGCCAGTGTTATCCGAGTTCTCCCGCTCTTCACTATTGCTCATGGTCCGGCGGCAAGTTGTGCAACGTATTGGCCTGAAATTTATAGCAATATTCCTATTGCTAATACAGATGTTGAACCTTTCCCGGAGGTCGAAAATCCTGTTGTTTTTGGAAATGTCAGCCCATTCGATCCGCAATTATTTATGTCGGGAATCGAATGCGGAATAGCACTTGTTAAAGGACACGTCACTGGTAAATACTCACCCCTCGAAGTTGCATCCTGGCTTGACGATATTGGCAATACATCTAAAAAATCACTGGAAGCAGCACGAGCACGGCTTGGTAGCAGAGTGTCAAGACCCGAATTTCGTCGAATTGAAGAGGATGTATTGATTCAAGGTGGCATTGCGTTGTTCTTCGCTGCAAAGCTACGTTGTTCCGTACTTTGGTGTATCTACTCACTGACAGGATTCCATCCAGCCGGAGAAACTGCTGTAAAAGCCTATGCTGAAGGACTCGAAGCATGGAAGAAAATGGCAAACCGGGCCAAAGCTGTTTATAAGTCAAACATAAGTTATGGATCTTCTGAAAGATTGGGTGGCCATTGGTTGGATCGAATTCCTGATTTTGAGGCAGATTTAAACGATCTGAAGCAACGTCTTGAAAATCCGGCACAAGCTTCATCCTCAGTTGAGCCTGCAGTTGCAGAACGAGCATTAAAACTCGCTTTGATTAGGCCCCGCCGCTCCAGAGTTTCTGTAGAGCATATACCCAATGAGAAGTTTCTATCTGGTAAACCTCTATCCATTGTACTTAACTGCAAGTCCAAAATTTTTAAAAAGGTAACTTTACACTACCGTCATATCAATCAGGCGGAAAGATGGCAATCAGTGGTGCTTAATAATAATGTTAATGATTTTACAGGCGAAATTCCAGGTGAATATACAGCTCATCGATTTGCTTTGCAATACTACTTCGAGTTTCAGACTGGAAAGTCCGAAGCATCTTTGTATCCCATGCTTGCCGATGATCTGTCAAATACTCCATATTTTGTAGTCAGGCGTCAGAAAATCTGAATTTAAAATGCAAGCAGTAATTTAAAAATATCAGGTATTGTTCATGTAATAAAATGAATAAAAAAGCTTGTGAAAATGACAAAATCAATCACATTTAAACTAAACCCAGGTATCATGAATAGAACTATCCTGTTTTTAATTTTCTGCTTTTTTGTAAATGTTACTTCTTCATTAACTCAAACCAAAACCTGCAATATTTACTTTGATAGCAATATTCCACAGTTAAAATTTAGCATTACTGAGCTAAATAAAGAATTAGCAAAAAAAGGAATAGTAGCAACAAGTAATGGTGTAAAGTTATTCCCAGGTAAAACATCTGACATTTCGATTATTGTTACTTTTCAAAATAAGGAAAAAGAAAAAGTATGCAAGCTATTGAACGTAAAAATTCCAACTCCTAAAAAATCACAGTCGTACAGTGTTCGAGTCAAAAAAGAAGGTGAGCAAAGTTTGATTGCGGTATTAGCATTTGATGCCAACGGGGGTATGTACGGTACAATGGATGTTACAGAGGCAATAAAGATTGGAACGCTGAAGGAGATACTGAAGGTACCCGGACTGGATGTAGTTTTGATAGGTCCGCACGACCTTTCGTGCAACCTGGGTGTTCCCGAAAAATATGACCACCCCAAATTTAAAGCAGCAGTTGAGAAGATCATCACGAGTGCCCGAAAGGCCAGTATCGGTGTCGGTATCCATGCATTTTTTGAGGATAGTGTGGAGAGGGAGATCGAATGGGCCGGGATCGGAGCTAACCTGATCCTACATAGTGGAGATATCAACCTGTTCAGCCTGTATGTGAAAAAGGAGATCCAGGAACTAAAGGAAACCTTGGGGGATGAGAGAAAGATTGCCTCATCGGAAATTAACATTTGACGAGCAGGTTTTTGTGGGAGTATTGCACTAATAAAGAAAGGAATATCATGAAGCTTGGTTTTGAGAAATCTTTCTGTCGATTATTAAAATATTATTTCATGCTACAATGCAAAAAACAATTAAACACATGATTAGGAAGTTAAATTACTGTGTACTACTGCTAGTGCTTATCCTGCTGTATTCCTGTTCTGAAGCAGTTCAGAAACCCAATGTGCTTTTTATCGCTCTGGACGACCTGGCAGACTGGGTTGGATTCATGCACGGACATCCCGATGCCATCACCCCGAACCTGGACATGCTGGCCAGCCGCGGTGTTTATTTTTCAAATGCCCATTGTGTTTCGCCCATCTGCGGTCCATCCAGGGCAGCCATACTTACCGGAATGCGCCCCGAAACCACCGGGTGTTATACAAATCAGGGAACCTATATTGACTACGTCCCGGATGCAGTATCCCTGCCGAGATATTTCATTGATAATGGTTATCATGTAATGGGGACAGGAAAGATCAACCATGGACTGGGGAAGGTAGTAGTAGAAGAAAACTGGAATGAATACGGACCTGATTGTGGCATAGTAGGTACTCCCTTCACCCATGAGGAGCTTCTCAGCGAGGGGATGGACCCAACAAGGGTGATCAGCAGATTGAATTGTACTCTGCCCATGAACGGGGGACTGTCCCTGATCGATCGTCCGGACATGGAATGGGATACGTTTGACTGGGGGCCGCTGGATGTGGATGACAGTGATATGCCTGACGGTGAGATCGCAGAATGGGCAGCGGATCAGCTGGAGCGGGATCATGACAATCCTTTCTTCCTTGCGGTGGGATTCTATAAACCTCACCAACCGTTTTTCGTTCCACGGAAGTACTTTGACATGTACGACCCGGGAAAAATCAACCTCCCACCTACCCTCCCCGGTGACCTGGATGATGTACCCCAGCCGGGAATTGATTTTGCACATTCGGCCTGGACTGCCGGAACGCATAAAACAGTAATAAAATACAATCAATGGCATGAGGGCATCAGGGCTTACCTTGCAACCATTTCCTTTGTCGACGCCCAGGTCGGGGAGGTATTGAAGGCACTCGATAACAGTACCTATGCAGAAAATACCTGGATTATACTATGGAGCGACCATGGCTGGTCCCTTGGCCAGAAGGAACACTGGGGTAAACATGCACCATGGGAGGAATGCCTCAAGGTCCCGTTCATTATAGTTCCGCCGAAAAATTATATTCCGGAAGGCTTCCGGAAGGGCTCCATTTGTTCTGCCCCGGTGAGCCTGCTCGATATCTTTCCTACCCTTATCGACATCTGCGGATTGCCTGAAAAAAAGGAATTGGAGGGACAAAGTCTGTTGTCCCTTGTTAAGGCTCCTGAGAGCGAATGGAACGAGGCGGTGGTTGCATCCGTCGGACGGGGATCACACAGTGTCTTTACAAAGCCGTGGCGTTATATACATTATTTCGATGGCAGTGAGGAACTATATAACCTGCAGGAAGATCCTGAAGAATGGACAAACCTGGCCGGGAACCCTCAATTTGCAGAAGTGAAACAGAACCTGGCTGTTTATATTCCCGTAGATTTTAACTACAGACAATTCGTGCGCCGGGGAAGATGGAAAGCTGCTATACGTGCTGACGGCGATATGGAGCTCTATGATATTCGCGAGACCTTTGGTATTTCCGAACATAATAATGTAGCAGGAAAAAATCCTGAAATAGTCGAGGCAATAAGTAAATACCTGCTTGAAAACCAAATTGAACAAAGGCATGTTATAATTCCCGAATAAACAGTCAGATACAAGAGAATTAAACGAGAATCCATACCTGAGCAATTAACTACGGTTCAGAAATTCTTTCTTACAATTTTATGAAACATAATAAATTGAGTCTTATGAAACTAGAACAAATCAAAGAAGTGTACCGGAATTCAGGAAGGTCGCTTCAAAAAAGTACAAGGGTATTATTTATTATTACTCTTGCATTCGCGTTCATCCATTCGTCTTTTGGAAGGGATGATACCAAACCCGAAAGGGAAACTTCTCAGGAAGAATCACTGAACGATTCACTTCTATGGATCAATCCCGCTTGCAGCCAATTGTCCGATGTGTAGGTCGCAAGTTTATCAAGCTGAATAACGGCAGCTTGATGGCATTCAACAGAGATGGAACAACCCGCATATCAAGAGACGGTGGTAAAACCTGGTCTGAGCCGAAAGCAATTCTTGATGAACCCGGGCCCGGTCGTCCACAGGACGGATTGCCCATCCTGACTCGTGATGGAGTAATCGTATATGTTTATCGGGATACCGAACACATGAGAAAATTCAATTATTGGCCTCTTATTACGAGGCCCGAAGATGAGGCTTATGAAATCGGGAAAGCAAGGTATGACCTCTGGAGTATCCGAAGTCTGGATGGAGGAAAAACATGGGTGGACCGGCAAAGGCCTCTCACAGAATATAATGGTCCTTCCATGACAATCATCCAGGCAAAGAACGGCAATATCGTTTTTCCCACCCACCAGCTGATCCCTGATCCGGGTCGGAATGTTACCTCTACATTTGTTTCTTCTGATAATGGTAAAACATGGAGCAAACCAGTCGTCCTTGCCAGAAAGAAGGGAGTCCACCTCTCCTATTCCTATATTTTTGAACCGGAACCCGGCACCCTTTGGTTGTTCACTAGTCAGGGAAATTTAAAATTAAGTGCAAGAGAAAAAGATTTAATAAAATACTGATCAAATGATAACACCTGAAGAATTACAGGAAAAACTCAAGGGAGTAGTTGCAATATTGGCTACACCTCAGGCTGACACTGGCGAAATAGCCGAGGATCGTTTGCAAAAACATGTAGATTATATTATTACAGAAGGGCTTTCAAAAGGGGAAGGTGCTATTGTAACTACCGGAAGTATGGGTGAATGTGCAGGGATGAATTGGGAAGAACGTAAGAATGTTTTGGATATAACCGTTAAGATGGCAAATGGCCGTGTTCCTGTTCTTGCTGGATCTAATGGAACGAATGTTACCGAGATTGTTGAGTTCGCACAGTCTGTTGAGGAACTTGGGGCAGACGGTATTATGTTAATGCCACCATATTACTGGACTCCTTCAGATAAAACAATTCTCGAATTTTACCAGACTGTGGCAAAAGAAATTAAAATTGGTATCCTTCTCTACAATAATTTCCCAATTGTCCGAAAAGATGTTTCTGTTCCCGTGCTTTCAAAAATTGCCGATATTGAAAATGTTGTAGGCATAAAGGAATGTACTCCCAGTTTCTTCAAATTTATAGATTGTGTTCAGGCCTTGAAAAATAAAATTACTGTTCTCAATGGAAACGGGGAATTCTGGGAGCCTTTTTCGAAATTGGCAGGCGCCCATGGTTTTTCTTCCGGACCGATCAATTTTATGCCGGACCTGGTCATGGAACTCTGGAAAAGCAGAAGTGAAAACGATTTGGAGAATGCATTGAAAATACGATTAAAAATCATGCCGGTTCTTCAATTCTGGAGTAAAATGTTTGATAAATACGGACCTTCTGTAGAACCATCAGTAATTAAAAATGCTGCGGCATTGGTTGGCAACAATCTTGGCATACCGACAAGACAAGTCGTAACAAGGATTAACAAAGATGAAACTAAAGAATTAAAAGGTGCTCTAACCAAATTAGGATTGATCTGATCTAATTTTGCAGCAAAGAAATACTAGTAAAATTGCCATCAAAATATGTAATAATCAGAGTTATAATGAAAGCATATCAAATAATTTTTATAAGGATTTTACTGATTTCACTGGTGCTTTCAATTTTTGTAACAGATTGTAGAACAATAGATAGTGAAAAAAATAATCAACAAAAGTATAATATTTTGTTCATAATGGTAGATGACCTGAGACCAACTCTGGGCTGTTACGAGGACACGGCGGCTGTAACACCAAATATTGATCAATTGGCATCAAATGGCATTGTATTTTCAAGGGCTTATTGCCAGCAGGCTGTATGTGCTCCTTCCAGGGCTTCAGTTATGACTGGTTTACGACCTGATCAGATTCGTGTATGGGATCTTAAAACCCATTTTAGGAAAAATGTACCGAATGTGGTTACCCTTCCCCAGTATTTTAAAAATAAGGGGTATCATTCCCTGGAGGTTGGCAAGATCTACCACGACCCTTTAGAAGCGAAAGACCCCCAGTCTTGGTCGGCTCCATCCAGATTACATGTTACGCAGGATGGCAGAGGTCATAAATATGTTCTGGATATAAATTGCACAGGAAAAAGGGAAGAAGCTGCAACTGAAATGGCAGATGTCCCCGATACTTCATATATTGATGGTAAGGTATGTCAGACAGCCGTTGAAATATTGAATGAAATTAAGGATTCGACATTTTTCCTTGCAGTAGGTTTCCGCCGCCCTCATTTACCATTTAGCTGTCCTAAAAAATATTGGGATTTGTATAAGCCAGATGAAATCCCGCAAATATTAAATCCTAATCCCCCGGATGGAGTGCCTGAAATAGCATTGCATAACTGGAGAGAATTAAGAGCGTATACCGATATACCTAATATTGGGGATGTTGATTCGGAAGAGGCCATTCATTTAAGATGGGGCTATTATGCTGCTGTCAGCTATATTGATGCACAAATAGGGAAACTGGTACATGAATTGAATCGGCTAAATCTTGCCGAAAACACAATAATTGTTCTCTGTGCCGATCACGGTTATCATCTTGGCGAACATAATCTCTGGTGTAAAATTACAAATTTTGAATTGGATACAAGAGTGCCTTTAATCATTAGTGTGCCAAACCAGAAAAACGCCGGAGCTAAAACTAAAGCCATTGTTGAATTGGTGGATATTTACCCTACCCTTGCAGATATTTGTGGATTGGATATTCCGGAAGAACTGGCCGGGAAAAGCCTGAAACCATTTCTAAATGATCAAACATTAAAATGGGATAAACCGGCAATAAGTCAATTCCCCCGGCCCTTTTTCTTTAGTCGAGATAAAGAAGGGAAAAATGATTTTATGGGATATTCAGTCAGAACAGATCAATATAGATATACAAAATGGATCCGTATTGAAACAGGTGAGGTTTTCGCAAGAGAACTCTACAATCATTTTACTGATCCGTATGAAGAGGTAAACATAGCCAAGCAGGAAGATTTCAAAGAAATTATCGTTGATCTGGATCAAATCCTTATGGGAAAAATCTCCGATGGATATAAAAACGTTGTTGATTATTCCCTGATTCATTGAATTATGGAATTGGTAATGAAGAAAATTGTATGCAGAATGTATGAGGTATAAATCGTAAATGCAAATAATATGGAAAGATCAAGAAAAACCATAAGTCGTCGGAGTTCATTGAAGATGATGGGTGCAGGTGCAGTTTCGCTTGTCGGAACATCGATGCTTACCCGTTGGGGATGGGCACAAACCCAGTTCGTTGCCGGTACCAACCATGTGAGTATTCGTACCCATGAGCATTACGGAGACCTTGAGGAGCAGCTCATATTTCCGGATACATGGGAACTCGAGGTATTCCATATGAAGGAACATGGCCAGCCTGAGTTGACAACTGATCAGATCCGAGATAAACTCGACCGGCCTATTGGAACACCTTCTCTCAGGGAGATTGCAGCAGGAAAAAAAACTGCCGTAATCACTTTTGATGATCTCACCCGGCCCACACCGATTAAAAAGATACTTCCTTTGTTGGTGGATGACCTCCGGGCCGCGGGCCTCAAAGATGAGAATATTCTTTTTTTAACTTCCTACGGCTCGCACAGGCCCATGTCACATGCCGAGGCCCGGGCAAAGCTTGGTGATTTCATCGTAAATAACTTCGAATGGGTTAATCATAATCCCTGGGAGAATTTAACGGAGGTTGGTATGACCTCACGTGGAAATAAAATCAAAGTAAACTATCTGTTCGCCGGTGCAGACCTTCGTATTACCGTCAGCGGAATAAAAGGTCATGGTGAGGCAGGGTATGGAGGCGGTGCAAAGGCGGTGCTGCCAGGTGTCGCATGGATAGAGTCTATTGATTACTTTCACAGGACCATTGCCTCCCTGGGGACCAATCCGACCCTCGGCCTGGCAAAGGTATTCAGAAATGATATACGGCTTGATATGGAAGAGGCGGCACGCCTTGCAGACGTAAATTTCTCTGTCCAGATCGTTTACAACGAACTTCGCAAGCCTATTGAAGTATTTGCCGGTGACATTGTTACCGCACACCATATGGCCTGCCGCAAGGCCAACGGGATTCTCCGCACTCCTTCGGTGAGTAATGCGGATGTTGTAGTAGCGAACGCCTATCCGCAAAACCGGCAGGCTCTTACTTCTTTGGGATGGGCCCGGAATGGCCTCCGGGATGGAGGTTCCGCAGTACTAATCGCCCAGCACCCGGATGCTTTGACTACCATGCATTATTTAAATGAAAGACGGTTTTACAAAGGACAGGGAAAATGGGATCACCTGGAAGATGATAAAACGACGGTTCAACAGGCTGCCCAGATTATCGTATTTTCTCAGTACATGCAAAAACGCGATATTGATCAGGTCACATCAAAGCGTGTACATCTGGTCCGGTCCTGGGATGAGGTCATTACACTTCTTCAAAAGCAACATCGGACAGAAGCCCGGGTGGCGGTCTATCCTTACTCCGGAATTCAGCACCCCGAAATTGACCTTACATAGAATTAAAAATGAAAGGAGTAATTACACTTTTGCTTTTAGCTTTGATCTCCTGCGGCCAAAGAACGGCTGTTACATCCATTTCTGGTAAGGAACTCCCGAATATCATACTGGTTATGGCCGATGATCTGGGTTACGGGGATGTTGCCTGTTACGGTAATCCTGTGGTTAAAACCCCACACCTGGATGCAATGGCCCGGGATGGAATACGTTTTAACCGCTTTTATTCGGGAGCTCCGGTTTGCTCTCCGACTCGGGGCAGTTGTCTTACAGGCCGTCACCCTTACAGGTATGGTATACTGTGGGCAGGAAGGCATCCCCTCCCGGAAGAAGAGATCACACTGGCAGAGGCACTGAAGAGCAAAGGTTATGCAACGGGACATTTCGGCAAATGGCACCTTGGCGGATTGAGCAGGACTATAATCCAGAGTGAATTCCCTAACGGGCCTTCACCCTACTCCCCGCCCTGGGAAAATGGCTTCGATGAATCCTTTTCCACAGAATCCATGGTGCCAAACTTCAATCCATATTACCATGTTGGAGGCAATATCGGAACGGATGATTACCGGCATGTTCAAACCGAACCTGTGTATAAGGGACAAAGAACCGGAGGGACCATATGGAAAGAACGTTACTGGACAGGCCCAGGCCAGCTAGTGGACGAATGGCTTGAGGGGGATGATTCAAAGATCATTATGGACAGGGCCATTGATTTCATTCAGAACAAGACCGGAGAAAAATCCCCTTTTCTGGCGGTCATATGGTTTCACACTCCTCATACTCCGGTTGTTGCAGGGAATGAATTCAGAAATATATATGCAAAGCTGCCCATTGAAGAACAACACTGGTATGGATCTATCACAGCCATGGACGAACAGGTGGGAAGACTGCGCTCACATCTCCGGAGTAACGGTATTGCAGAGAATACCATCCTTTGGTTCTGTAGCGACAACGGCCCTTCCTACATCCATGAATACAATTCTGCCGGACCCTTGCGGGGGAAGAAGTCCGAATTGTATGAGGGCGGGATCCGGGTTCCGGCCATGATTGAATGGCCTGCAAGATTCCCAAATTCCGGAATTTTGGATATCCCTGTATCTACAAGTGACTTTTACCCTACATTACTGGCCATTACAAATACAGTCATGGAGAACCAGCCTCAGCTGGACGGAGAGAATATTATTCCCATCCTTGAAGGGAAGACTGACAGGAGAGATCCTATCGGATTTATCTCCCCTTTGCCATCCCCATTACGAAAACAGGAGAACCGGCAGGAGGAGCAATTTGCACTTATTGACAGACAATATAAGATTATAAGCATGGACAATGGTTCCTCTTTTCAGCTTTACGATCTTATGGCTGATGAGGGTGAAACCACTGATATTGCCAGTGAGCACCCAGAAGTTCTTAATGACATGAAGGATGAATTGCTCACCTGGATCAGATCATGCAAGGAGGATGGAAATCAGAACAAATAGTAAAATATTAAACCAAATAGATCGAAAATGAAAAATCATGCATTAAAATTTTTAATCCTGTTTCTTGTCTTTGTAGGCTGTGATAATAAAGCGGATGGACTATCATCTGACATAACAGAACTACATGTACGGTCAGTTGAAATCATTCAAAAGCAGGTGCCTGTGTTAACGCTGAGAGAAGGTAATCAGGTATTGTTATTGAGGATAAATGCCGGAAAAACCAATGCAGAAGTCAAGGAAATCAATATTGACCTGACAGGTACAACAGACCTGAAAGATCTGGAGAATATAAAAGTTATATACCGCGGGGATAACCTGCAGGATAGCATCCAATTTGGAAAAACCTTGTCTCCCTCTCAAGAATTGAGTTTCAAAGGTAACCTGTCCCTTACTTCCGGCTCCGGCTACTTCAGTGTTATTGTAAAACTTAAGGACAATGCAGACATCCTCCATTCTATGGTTGTAAGATGTATAGGTATTAAAACCAGTGAAGCAACTGTTATTCCTGACGCAAGTTACGAACCCTTAAAACTGCGATTTGGAACAGCCCTTTGCCAGCACAATGAAGACGGAGTTCATACATACAGGATTCCGGGCATTGTAAGGACAAACAATGGAACTTTGCTGGCCATTTTTGATAGGAGGGTGGAAGCCCGCCGTGACCCTCAGGGAATTGCAAATATCGGGCTGAAACGAAGCACCGATGGAGGAAAGACCTGGGAGCCTGTTCGTGTCATTCTTGATCGTGGCAACTGGGGCGGCCTGCATCCGAGAATGAATGGCATTACAGATGCATGCATACTCGTGAATACACAGAATAACGAAATTCATGTCAGTGCCCTCTGGATGCATGGACAATGGGTAAATGGAGTGTGGGAGGGGATTCCCAGTGATCCAAATGCCGAATTAGGCAGAAAACCAGGTTCACAGCCAGGAATGACAGAAAAAGAAACCTGTCAGTTCCTGCTTACAAAAAGTACTGATGACGGGAATACCTGGTCGGAAGCTATAAACATGACTAAAATAAAAAAACCTGAATGGCCCCTTTATGCCGTTTCACCAACCAATGGAATAACCCTTGATGATGGCACCCTAGTTTTTCCGAGCAAGGTTCCTGGAAACGTCTGTCTGACGTACAGTAAAGACGGCGGCCAAACATGGACAGTAAGTAACCTGGGGCCAAAAACGGCCGGAGCCGAGAA
>Ga0209986_10001951_pt1 | contig 19428 bp, 15 predicted proteins | sample BlataG_FD_183168 | JGI IMG/M metagenome (GOLD analysis project Ga0209986, IMG submission 183168) | Deep subsurface microbial communities from Black Sea to uncover new lineages of life (NeLLi) - Black_00105 metaG (SPAdes) (version 2) | ecosystem: Environmental > Aquatic > Marine > Oceanic >... | reverse complement strand
AGCGACAGGCCTCGCCGCAGGTGCGCCACGTCGCGGTGTCTGGCGCGGTACGTGGCGTAGTAGGCCAATGCGGCAACTGCAATGATGGCGAAGACTACCTCGACGGGCACCCGGACGTACCTCTTTGGGGGATGCTGGTGTTCTCTATCGACCCGTCACGATGACGGGCCGCCGCGGCATTATCGGCCGGAGTCGCCGAACAGTCAAATGTCGGGCCCGCCGGCAAACTTAGTGGGTGCTTGCCGCGGAAGACTGAGGTACAATCCTACCGGCCCGGCTGGACGGCCGGGCGACTGCTTTCGCACTTGCTACGACAAGGAGATCATCGCCATGAACGCAAGGTCAATCCTAGCTGTCGCCGTCGTTGTCGCCGCCGTCTTGCTGACAAGCGGCTGTGGGACTGCCATAGGAGAGGGCGTAGCCCTGATAAAGGGAGGCCAGGGCTCCTGCTTTCCCACATCCCCTCGGTACGCCGACCCGGACCTGCTCGCCGGCTACACGAACTTTCAAATCGGCGCGATGAATGACGAAACGGGGACCGTGCCGGCTGGCTTCTTTGATTACGCCAGCGCGCAGTTGCAGGCCGATCTGACCGACGCGGGCTTGGGCTTCGCCGCCGGACGGACCTGTGTGATCGAGGGCGACGTCGTACACTTCGAGACGGAAGGACTCTCCGCTATCCTCCTTGGCCCGCTGGAAGAGATCGTAGTCAAGGCCAGGCTGGTCGACGCAGACACGGGCAAAGTCCTCGCCCGCGCTCGCTGCGTTGGCAGAATCGATGCCCGGCTCACCAAGGGCGCAGACAAGGTGGCCGAAGGGCTAGGCAAGGCCTTCGCCGCCTGGATAGAGGCCAACCACCCGGTGTCGGCCCAGTAGCGCCAGGCGAAGGGCGCTGCGCTCGCAATCGAGACCGTTGGGCATCCGCGTGGTTGCCCTCTGCGCGGGGCAAACCACGGCACCCAGCGCCACGGTCACAGCGGGGAAACACTAACGGACGTAAATGCCCTAAGTCGATAACACCACAAAGGAAGCACGATGGGCAGGTCAACCAAGATTAGCAGCGTTCACGCTCGCCAGATTCTCGATTCCCGCGGCAACCCGACCGTCGAAGTCGAAGTGACGCTGTCCGGCGGCCTGGTCGGCCGGGCGGCCGTGCCCTCGGGCGCCAGCACCGGCGAGAACGAGGCGGTGGAGCTGCGCGACGGGGACAAAGGGGTATATCGCGGCAAGGGCGTGGGCAAGGCTGTCGGCTTCGCCAACAAGGACATCGCCGAGCTCATCACCGGTATGGACGCGACGGACCAAGCCGGCATCGACAAGGCGATGATCGACGCGGACGGTACGGCCAACAAGGGCCGATTCGGCGCCAACGCCATCCTCGGGGCTTCTCTGGCCGTGGCGCATGCGGCTTCGCTGGCGGCCGGTCAGCCGCTGTTCCGGTACATCGGCGGCGATGAGGCGGTGACGCTGCCCGTGCCGATGATGAACATCCTCAACGGCGGCAAGCACGCCGACGGCACGGTGGACTTCCAGGAGTTCATGGTCCAGCCTTGGGGCGCCGGCAGCTTCGCCGAAGGCCTGCGGATGGGCACCGAAGTGTTCCACGCGCTCAAGGATGTGCTCAAGGCCAAGGGCTACAACACGGCCGTCGGCGATGAGGGCGGCTACGCCCCGTCACTGGCGAGCAACGACGAGGCGCCGGAGCTGATCTGCCAAGCCATCGAGCAGGCCGGCTACAAGGCCGGCGAGGACATCTGGATCGCCCTGGACCCAGCCGCCAGCGAGATGGTCAACGAGGCCCGCGAGCGCGGCAAGGAGGGCTACTGTTTCTTCAAGTCCGATCCCGACCGCGTCGCCACGACCGACGAGATGATCGACATCTGGGCCGACTGGGCGGACAAGTATCCCATCCGCAGCCTGGAGGACGGCCTGGGCGAGGACGACTGGGCCGGCTGGGCGAAGCTGACGGCCCGGCTGGGCGACCGGGTGCAACTGGTCGGCGACGACCTGTTCGTCACGAACGTGCAGTTCCTGCGGCGCGGCCTGGACGAGGGCGCGGCCAACAGCATACTCATCAAGCTCAACCAGATCGGCACGCTCAGCGAGACGCTGGCGACTATCGACCTGGCGCAGGGCAACGGCTGGACAGCCGTGGTCAGCCATCGCTCCGGCGAGACTGAGGACACGACCATCGCCGACCTCACCGTCGCCCGCAACACCGGACAGATCAAGACTGGCTCGGCTTGCCGCACGGATCGCGTCTGCAAGTACAACCAATTACTCCGCATCGAAGAAGCGCTCGGAGACAAGGCGGTCTATGGCGCATCAACGTGGAACAAGGGATAGGCCGCTCAGCGCGGACCTTCGCCCGGCCCGGCCTATGCCCGCAGGGGCGCGGCTGGCGGGCACGATTCTCCTCGGCGGGCTTGGTGTGGCCATCATCGCCGCGACCGCCCTGCTGCCGGCCTACGCCTCGCTGCGAACGCAGCAGTACCACCGCGACCGCGAGGCCGCACGGGCGGAGTTCCTGGCCGCGCAGGTCCGCGCCAACCGCAACGTGTTGGCCGCGGCCGAGAGCGACCCGGTGTTCGTCGAGAGGCTGGCGCTGAGCCAGGGCGAGCTCGTCGCCACCGACAAGGCGCCGTTCGGGCCTGCCGGAGCGGCGACAATTCCGGACGTGGTTATCCCCCCCGCGCCGCCGGCGCCCAAGCCGCCGTCGCAATGGCTGCTCGCGATGGCCCAGCGCATCGACACGCCCGCGATGACCCGAGGACTGTACGCCACCGGCACAGCGGTGCTGTTGACGGCGATGCTGCTGTTCGGTCGGCCGGTCCCCGCCCCCTGCCGGCGCCTGCCGCAGCGTGCCGAAGCAGGCCGGGCCGACCGGGCCTGACCCGCCACCTGCCGGCCGCTGCCGTTTTTCGTCCCTCGCCGGTCAGCTCAGAAGCTCCGCCCGCTGTGGATACAGGACGTCGCGGAGCTTCTTCAGCGCGCGGATTTCGATCTGCCGGACGCGCTCCTTCGACAGGCTCAGTCGCCTCCCCAACTCGTCGAGCGTCTTGGCGGACTGCTTCTCGTCCAGGCCGAAGTGCCCGATCAGGATCGACCGCTCCGTGGCGGTCAGTTGGGCGAGCACCAGGTCGATGCTCTCGCGCAGCTCGCGGATGTTGATGGCCGAGGCGTCGTAGCTTTGCATACTCCTGGCTATATCGAGGATTTCCTCCTGCCCGGTGACGAAGTGGTCCCGCTGGACCTGCTCCTTGGTGACGGACCTGGCGAAGTTCCGCATGATGGCCCAGGAGGCGTAGGTGCTGAAGCGGTTGCCCCGCGCGTAGTCGAACTTCTCCACCGCCCGCATCAGCGAGACGTTGCCGTCGCTTATGAGCTCGAACAGCGTCTGCGCCCCGCCGACGTGTTTCTTGGCGATCGACACGACGAGACGCAGATTCGCGCGGATGATCCGGTTCTTGACGACGTTGGCCTGCATCAGCAGTCGTTCTATGCGCTTCAGTTGCGTGGTGCGTATCTGCGCGGGGTCGATCTGCCTTCGCAGCTTGTCGGCCTTGTGCTTGATGTAGTTGTACCTCCTGAAGAGGTCTTTCTCCTCGTCGGCCGTCAGCAACGGCACGCCGTAGAGCGACCGCAGGTAAGGCGGCAGGTCGCCCGGGGCGGAGGGCAGCTTCTGGGCGGCCGCTTGCAGAGGCTCTATGTCCTGCGAATCGCCGAGGATCACGTCGTCGGCGTTGGGCAGGTCGAACTGCGGATTGTAGATGCAGCCGATGCTCTTATCGAGCAGCTCCATGGCCCGCATTTCGTTGACCACGCGGTAGATGCTGCCGCGAGTGCGATTGTAGTGCCTCGCCAGCGTGCCCACGGCGATGCCCTTGAGGAACGCCCGATAGATGGCCTTCTTGTCCTGCTCGCCCATCGGGCCTGTCTTGGCTGGGAAAATCGCCTCATCGGGGCGCTGGGAGTCGTGCCGGCGTATGGTGTAGCGTATGGTCTCCACCGCCCTGCCGGTCCGCTCCGCCAAGCGACGGGCGACTTCTGAAAGGCAGCACTCCTCGGCGGCCACCATCCGCTTGGCCCAGCGGATGATCTGCTCGCGCTCGAGGTCGGTCATCTGCGTGAAGCGCCCGGATCGATCGATCTGCCGGGCGCGACCCTTGGTGAACCACTCCACCGAGCTCTCGCAGAACGCCACCCGGCGCTTGCCGTCGGGGAAGATCAGCCGACGCGCGGGCAGCCCGTTGTTGCGCCACCGCTGAATCGTCTTGGCGGATACCTTGAATCGCTTCGCCAGTAACGGCGTGTCGTAGACCTGCTCGTCGTAGTCGCTCGTGTGCAGCTTGGCGTGGTCGCACACGTCGAGCATCAACTCGAGCAGGTCTTTTCGCAGATCGGCCCCGAGCATCTTGTGCTCCCCCACCTCCGTCGAGCCGCCCTTGTAGCCCGTCAGCCAGAACAGCACGAAGTCGAACGGGTACTCCTGGGCGGGGTCGATCATCCGGCTGAGTTCCTCGGCGGAGTTCACGTACTTCATCTTCAGGCGTGCCAGGCCGCCGGATAACTCCCGCGAGAGCTTTGCCATCGCCGTACTGATGAACTTCCTCATCACCGACACCCTTTCCGGCCCACACACGAGTGCGCAGTACCCTCCCCTGGACCCCTGCGCTACAGTATGAGGCAAACCACGTGACGATGCAAGCGATTTCTTTGAAATATCTGATAGATAGCCGAAGCTACCAGCCGTCAGGAATCAGGGGATTGCTGGGTATTTCGCCCCTGTTGGCAGGCTGTCACTTGGTATGTCGGACAATGCGTGACCAAGTGTCGCGCCGCGCACCCAAGCGGCGTGGCGCCTGAGACCGGCCGTAGGGCGTCTTCAACAGGATCCGGCACACATTGCCCTACGAGCAAAGACCGAATCCCTGCAGCCCCCCGGTGAACGGATGGACACTTGGTCAGCCGGCCGTGGGCCGACTGTCCCCTCAGAACTGGCCTCAGCAGCGGCAGACCTACTCGACAGCAGGCTCATCTGATGGCGGTCCCGCCGGCGGCTCGGCTGGCGACTCGTCGTCTGATGGCGGCCCTGCCGACGGCTCGGCTGGCGGCTCGTCGTCCGGTGGCGGCTCGGCTGACGGCTCGTCGTCCGGTGGCCCTGCCGGTGGTCTGGCGACCGGCCCGGCCGGCCGCATCCGCCTGAGCGGATCGTCGACCGCCAGTTCGCCGCGTCTGGACTTGGCTTCGCGGAGCCTGTCTTCGCCCTTGGTGCGGTCGGAATCCTCCCCGGTCATCTGATGGAGCAGGAAGTACACGTCCGCCAGTTGCCCGTAGTAGTCCGCTCGGTCTTCGTGCCGGGCCGACTTGGCGACGCGCTCGAACAGGTCCGCGGCGTCCCGCAGCTCGTTGATAGTTGTGTGGTCTTGCTCGGTCGGGTTGGGGATGCGGGCTTGCAGGCCAGTCAGTTTCGTGCGGACCTCCGCCGGGACCGCGCCTTCGTAGGCCTTGTCAGCCGCTTCAGCCAGCCCATTCAGGCGACTTTGCAGGGCCAGATCGGCCATTCGCGTCTTGGCGACCAGGGCCAGCGACCGGGCCTTCCCCGCAAGCAGCGCCACTTCGCCGCCACCGGTCTCTCCCAGGGCCTGCTCGGCGTTGCTCAAGGCCTCAGAGAAGTGCCCGATTGCCGTCGAGTTGGCCTCGCCGGCCTGCTGACTCGCCGCGGCCAACTGCTCAAGTGCCGACATTAGACCGCTCTCGGCAGTCGCGACCACCTGGGCCGCATCCTGGATGTCCGCCCTCTTGGCCTGCGATTGGTCCCTGCGCTCGGCCAGGGCCGACTCGGCGACGACGACGCGGGCCTCCAGGGATTCGATATCCGCGCGGACCCGTCGCTGATCCTGCCGGGCAAGCTCGACCTGACGGTTTTTGTCCTCGCGCTCGTTCTTGAGCTGATCTATCTGCGCCTTGATTTCAAGTGCGTCATTCAGCAGCCTCTGGCCTTCCACGGCGGAGCGGCTGGTGCGGCTGTCCCGGCGCAGGGCGGCTTCCTGCTCGGCCAGTTCATCGATGCGGACGGTCAGGGAGTTGATCTGGCCGGACAGCGCGTCCACGGCGGCCGCTATCTCCGCCAGCCGGGCGTTGGCCGCGTCGCGGGCGGCAGCAGCTTCGTCACGGATGCGGACGATTTCCTCGTTGCTGGCGCCCTCGAGCATCTCGCGCGCCAGCATCCGCTCGCGCTCACCAGCCCGCTGCCCCAGCAAGATCGTCCGGAGAGCATCGTCCACCAGGCCGAACGCTACGCCCGCCTCTCGCCGGGCTATGGCGGCCCGTTCGGCATGATAGGCGCCCTTCAGCCTGTTGATCTCACCGAGTGTCTGAAGAGCCACGGCCCTCACCTTCGGGTCGGCGCCGGGGTGTTCGGCCAGCACCTCGGTGAGCGGCGTGTCGGCGTCGGCGATGGCTTGCCATGCCTTAGGGTTGACCGCGTCGGGCATTGGTTCGATTATGTCAGCCTCGGTCAACTCGGCCAGGGGCGGGGTCTCGTCCTTTCCCTCCGCCTTATAGACCGGGCCGCTCAGCAGCTTGGCGGCCAGGGCCAGGTGAGGCTTGGCCTGCTCGATCCGCCGGTAGATTTCCCGGTTGCCCTCGGTGGCGTCGGACTGAGGCCACATGCGTCCGAGGCCCAGGACGACCACGCCGGCCACCAGCACGCTGATAAGGATTATGACGATGTTCTTGTACACTCTAGGTCTCCCACCGCCTTGGCGGCATGGTATTGCGGCAACTACCGCTTTCTATCGGCCAGTCCGGCGATTTTCAACGCCCTGGTCGGCAGATTTCATCCAGCCGACAGCGCCCTGGACCCACGCGCTCCTGGCCCGTCGGTTCGCGGTCGGTGAGGCTCGTCAGCACATCCGACAAGCACGCCATCAGCCGGGCGTACGCATTCGGATGTCTCCGCGCCGGACAACATAGCAGCAGAACGTCTCGACGGAGCTGCATGCTCACCGCCACGTCCACCAACGGCGCGCAGGCACGGGCAAGTGCGTGTGCGGTCGCCTCTCCGCCCACGTAGGTCCAGGCGCTAACGCGGCCCTCGCCCCCGCGGGCGGCCAGCGGCGCGTCGGGCAGGTCCTGATCGTGCCACATCAGCACCGGCTCGAGAGAATCGGTCAGCTCGACGACTGCTGCGCTGTAGTAGCGCGTGGATCGCCGCACGCCGTGGCCCACCTCGTAGTGGAAGTCAAACACGCGCGCCTGCCAGTGCTCGATTCGCCCGCTGGCGATGTTGTATGCCAAGCGGCTGTGCCCGCTGCCGATGAGCACCAGGTCGTTGAACCGAAGGGGCAGGTCATGTATGTCCGTCGCGCTGAACTCCAGCCCCATCTCGGCGGCTGCCTCTTGGAGAACACGCCTGCGCCGCCGCTGGCGCAGGCCCATCACGCAGAATGCCGCAACAGAAGCGGCCAAGACGACGACCAGCAGCAGTATTATGTAAGGTTGCACGCTGAAGCTCGCGCCGTTGAGCTCAATCGTCGGGCGGCTCGGGCGGCTCGGGTAGTTCGGGCAGTTCCGCCGGTTCGCCAGGGGCCATCCCTTCGGGCGACTCGGGCTCTGGTTGGGGCTCCTCGGGCGGCTGGTCGGGCTCCTCGCCCACTGGAGGCGTGAAGTCGACGTTGTAGTACGGATGCACCGGGCCACGCAGGGACTCGGTAATCCACCTGAGCGTGACTTCGTACTTCTCGTCCTCGGTGTCCCTGAATGCCGGCCTGATCGCCTCGCCTTCGACCTGCGGGTGCGTGAACACCGCCTCGTCAGGCTCGAGGCCGAACTGCAGCAGCAACGAGTTCTCCGGGCGATTGCGGTCTATCAGCCGCTGCCCCCTCAACTGGCCTGTCTCGGCTTTGTACATGTCGAGGATCAGGAAGTTCGTGTAGTAGGTCCGCGTGCCGAGGTCGCCGGCGCCGCCAGGCAACTTGAGCAGCTTCAAGCCCCCTGGTGCCCCGACGCCGCCGTGACACTGCGCGGCACCGCACGACTCGGCGATCTGCAAGCGCCAGATGCGCCTGAACTGATCCTTATCCATGAAGGCCGGATCCTCCATAAGGTGGATGCGGTCGCGGATGGACATGTCGTCCCGGTCGACATTGGCGAGGATGTATTGGAGCTTCTCCTCCCGGCTCAGGCGGTCGAACGTCTTGGCGTTGAACTTCTCTCCGTCGACGTCCGTTTCGCCTTTCATCATCTTGGCGAAGTCGTCCAGCACCTCATCGACGAAGGCGACTCTGATCTTCTCCCCTTCGCGCATCTCCGCCATGCGAATGCGGTAGACGTCGTCCATAGACACCAGCCACTCGGCGTTGAAGTCAGGCGTGGCGGCGCCGTCGCCGGGCGGCTCGTCTGGGCCGCCGTTGTCGCCGCTGGCATTGGAATCGGCCTCCCGCTCGAGGTCGGCCTCGAGTTGGCGAAGCAGCAGCGCGGCCTCCTGGTTATCGGGCTCTATCTCCAGCACGTGCCGGAACCGCGACATTGCCTCCTCTGTCAGCTCATTCTCGCCAGCCCACCGGCCAAGTTCGATGTGCCCGTCCACGTCGTCGTCGGCTAGTTCAGCCAGGCGCTCATCGTGCTCCTGTTTGGGGTCGACGACGTCCGTGATGCTCACCACTTCGTGGCGCTGGAGCTGGACCACGCCGAACCGCGTCCGCACTTCGTAGCCGTCGTCGGTTTCGGTCACTTCGCCTACGATGACTCGATCGGGATTCCTGGCGACGACTTTCTTCGTGTCGGCCAAGGCAGCCGAGGCGGCCAGCAGGAAGCACACAACGCATATCAGTCCGTTTCGCAGCATGTCGCACCTCATGCCCGGACGCGGCGGGGACGCCCTGTGCGCTAGAGACACCGCCACAGCCCGTCCGTGGGCTGTCCTGTCATCAACAGGCGGCAGTGGGATTCGAACCCACGAATAACGGATTTGCAATCCGTCGCCTTGGTCCGCTTGGCTATGCCGCCGTCTAAGCCTGTGACATCATAAGGATTAACGCACCGGCGGTCAACTCCTTGCGGGCTACTCGGCCGGGGCGGGCGTTTGCGCAAGCAACTTGTCAACCTCCCGCTCAAGCTGCTCGAAACCCACCTTGTACTGCGGCCGACCGAAGCTGTGGCTCGACCGCATGCGGAGCGACTTCAGCAGCGTCTGCACGTCGATCAGCCGTTCGCGGTCGTCGTGGTAGGCCGCCAGGCTGCATCGGACCCGCTCCAACTGAATCGACCAGTACAGGTCCAGGTGCGTGTCCTCTCTAATCCCGCTGATCAGCTTGGCGTAGATGATGGCGGCGCCCTCTTCGTCGCCTGTGGCGCTCATGCACCGGGCCAGGCCGTAGTCGTTCGTCGGGTCGAAGGGGGCGGGCCTCTCGTAGAACTTGCGATAGCTGCGTCGTAAGTACCGCACGGCCTCGGCCAGTTCCTCTTCCTGCTGGGCGGCGCTCTTGCCGTCGGCGTCGGCCGCTGCGTCCCAAGCGTCGCTGAGGCTCTTGACGGTGGAGCTGAGGTCGATTCCCGCCTCTTCTACTGTTTCCAGGAACTCGTCCTTGAGCTTCTCGATTTCGTCGCGCCGGTCGGCAAGATTCTTAATCCGCTCCGCCTCTTCGAGATCGTCCTTCTTGCGCGTGTACTCCCGCGCCAGTTCCGCGAGGAACTCCTCGCCCAGGGCCTGCCGGTAATCCTTGCACTCCTGGAAGTGCTTCTTGGCCTCTTCGGGCCGGTCCACCTCCACGAGCGACTCGGCATAAACCTGCGTCTGCACGTACCTCTCGCCAACGGGCAGATCGGCCACGCCTGTGAACAGTCGGCTGGCCAGGCTGAAGTACTCCTGCTGTCGTGCACGGAGCTGGTCCTGGCGCTCCTGCTGGTAACGGAGGCGGGTGATGTCGTCTCGGACCTCTTTGACGATGAGCGCGATAAGGCCTTCGGCCTCATCGGGATGGTCTTTGAGGAACTGCTCCATCTTCTCAACAGCCTGTCCGATCAGGTCGCGTTTGATGAGAATGCGTATCTCTCGCTCTACGCTCCGCGTGAGCATGCCGGGCGCATCGGGCCATTTGTCGGGAAGCCGGCTGAGCTCTTGGCTGGCCTGCGGGGCGTTGTCCAGAGGATCGTTAGTGAGCTCGGCGGCCCGCAGGTCGGCTTCGCTGCCCCACGCGACCATCTTCTCACGCTCCTTGGACTCGCCCATGCCGTCGACGATACGCCGCGCCTGGTTGGCGTAGTCGCGGAGCATCTTTCGCAGCCCGCGGGCGGCCTCCTTGCCTTCGTCGCTTTGGGCGTGCGCCTCGTCCCGCAGCAGCAGAAACACCCGAAGCTCCAGCCCCTGCCAGCGGGAGTACATGTGGCGATACGTGTTGTCTCGCTCGCCAAAGCTCTCGGGCATTGATTCGTAGTCGGCGATGGCCTCGTTGTAAAGGGCTGTCGCCTCACCCGGGTCGGCGGCAGCCTCGGCCAGTCGATATGTGTGCCAGCCCAGGTCGAAGTAGTAGGTCGCCAGGCCCGGCTCGGCTTCGAGCCAGTCCTCCCTGCTCAGCAACAGCTTGACCGCATCAATGAAGACCTGTCGCTGTTCGACGGGGACGCTCGCGTCGCCGCCGGCTTCACGCTGCTCGTCGATGAGCCTGTCATAGATGCGCACCGCGTCGTATACCCAGTACATCGCCTGCTCGTGGGATATATCCCCCTCAGCCAGCGTCAGGAGTCTGACCGCCTCTTCCGGCGTCTTGCCCTCCCCGCCTTCGGCCAAAGCCAGTTCCGCCCGGGTTTCCGATTCCACGGCCTCGGCCACCGCGTCACTGCGCTCCAGCAGCGCGGTGAGCGCCTCGCAGGCCCGTTCCTTGCCCTCATCTCCTCCCTGCCGCCAGTCAATGGCGCCCTTGGCCAGCAGGAACAGCGATGGGAAGTTCTCGTAGTCCGTTCTGTCGCGGTACATGCCGGCCCAAGCCGAGTAGATGCTGAGTTGGGCCCCTCTCGCGGCGCTGTACTCACCGAGGAACTCAAGCAGACCATCATGGGCATCCTGAAGATGGGTCTGTCGCTCGGCTTCGCTACCGGCCAGTTCGGCCGCCTGCGCGTGGGCGTGATATCGCAGCATGGCGGCGTACAGACGCAGCCAGTCGGCGCCTGCGCCGTCGCCGAGCAGCTTGATAGACTCGTCCAGGTAGACCTTGGCCTTGGTCATCGCCTCGTCCAGCCTGCCCTGCTCGGCCCGGGCGCGGGATATCTCGAACATCGCCTGGACGCGCATCGCCTGGACGCGGGTCTTTGCGTCGCCCTCGGCGGCGCTGCCTACGGCAGTCAGCGTGCTGACGGCCTCGTCGTAGAGGCCCTGCTCTCGCTGGGCAATGCCGATCAGCAGCGCGGCCTGCCACTTGACCCCCGAAGCATCGTCTTCGGCGAACTGCCTCGCCAGCTCGACCGCGTCGCGCAGCATCATCATGCGGTCGTTCTTGCCGGCCTCGTCGCTCGGCGAGCTGGCCCGGGCGTGGTACACGTAGGCCCAGGCGAGGGTGTACTCCGACTGGCGAAGGAGCCTTTCCAGGCGCGGGCTGACGATGACGAACTCCCGCATGGGCACGGCCCCGTGAGCGTTGATTCGGTCGATGGCGTCGGCGACGTCCTCGGAGAGATCCTCGAGGTCGCTGATCGGCTCGTCGACAAGCGTGAGCAGGTCGTCGACGTCGGCCTGGCCACCCAGCAGCAGCCTGAGACGCTCCACGAAGATGCGAGCGTGGTGATCCAGGATCGTCGAGAGCAGCTCGAACTGCACTTCGTATTTTTCGGTCAGCTCGTCGTAGTTTGTCGGCTCCATCTCGTCTATGACGCTGCGGTACAGCTCGGCGGCCTTGGTGAAGTGGTGCACCTTTCGGTCGTCGTCGTTAGTTCGGTAGGCCTTGTCCACCTCCAGGTCCCCCAGCAGCTTTCGGACCTTGCGCGGCTCCCACCCCTTCGCTTCCATTTGTGAAACATAGGCCTCGGCCAGCTCGACCATCCCCAGCTTCCGCAGCCTTTCGACGTACCGCTCGGCGGAGAGATTCGCGTAGGCGCCGTCCGTCCGACCGTCTTGCCCGGCTGCGGGGGCCGACCAGGCCAACGCGGACATCATCATCACTGCGACGATCCAAACGTACCTATGCATCAGAAGTCCTTTCCAACCACCGGCGCCGACCGGTTGCCTGGGCCTGCCCGGCGGGCAATCGCCCGTAAAATCTAACGCGACTGGGCGAAACCGATTGCCGGGAACTTCGCTCGCAACAACTGATTGTGCGCTTCCACCACGTGCTGCCAGCGGACATCGCCGCTGGGTTTTATCACGGCCTTTTCTGCTGCGCCCCCCAGCAGGCTGCGCCGCCGGACCAGGGCCGAGTACAACTGCTCGCCGCTGGTCAGTGGCGTGAGATCGCCGTCGATTTCGAACACGGCCTCTGCCCGGTCGGGACCGGCCGAGCTTATCACGACCGTTGTCGTCAACTCCGGCGGCGGCGGGCCCTGGCCAAGTTGCGGCAGGGAGCCGGGCAGCCCGCCCTCCGCGCGGCGGAAGGTGAACGTCAGCAGGAAGAACAGCAGCAGCAGGAACGTCACGTCGATCATCGGGGTCAGTGACGCTCGCGACGAGGCGGCCCTCGGCTTGCCGTCGGTCGGCCGCACGTATTTGCGGTCGGCGATGCCCCCGCGCCGGGTTGTTCTTTCGCCTGCCATTGTGACGCCCTCTGGCGGCGTGGCGCCGCGGACAGTCTGCACCCGCGCGATGCCTACCCCGTCGCCGGGGCAAACCCGATTTCCTTGAATTCCGCGCGCGCAGCCTGGTTGAACACTTCCACCACCCACTGCCATCGCACCCTTCCCTGCGGCGCGATGATCACGGGGCTCTCTGTCGACCCGCCCAGATACTCGATTCGCCCGATGAAGAACTCGTACAGCTCCTTGCCGCTGGTCATCGAGCGGGAATCGACCTCGAATATGACGTCCTTGCCGAACTCGCCATCGGCCAACAGGCGAACGGTGATCGGCTCTTTGAGGGGGTCGACGCTCGGCTCGCCGAGGCCCTTCTGGGGCAGCGAACCGACTATCATCCCCTCCTCCATCCGGAACACGATCGTCAGCAGGAAGAACAGCAGCAACTGAAAGGTCACGTCGATCATCGGCGTCAGCGGAGGTTGCATCTTCGCCGGCGGCAGGCTGCGTTTCTTCCGCGGCGAAACGTAGTGGCCCGTGCCTTGGCTGTCGGGATGCGTCGTGTCGTCTGCCATGGTGCTACTCCTGCTCTGGCGGCTTGACAATCGCTGTGATGCGCATGTCGGGTATGCCGGCGTCTCTGGCGGCCAGCAGCACGGTTTCCACGTCGCTGTATTGCACGCGGTGGTCGCAGCGGATTTCGATTATGGGGTTATCCCTCGCCTCCTGCGACATCTTGCTCAGGACATATAGGAGCTGTTTCACCAGTTCCTCGGTCTTGCCCACTTCGACTTTCTGTCCCTCCACGAACCACATCTCCGCCTTGCGGGCGTCTTCGTCACGAGCGTCGGGGTCGTTCTCCGCCTTGGAGACGATGTTGACGATCACCGTGTGCTCGCTGGACATTTCCACGGCCATCGACTCGTACGGATTGGGCGGAATGAGCGCCTTTATCTTGTCGTTGACCATCTGCCCGGCAATGATGAAGAAGATGATCAACTGGAACGTCACGTCGATCATCGGCGTCATGTTGAACTCAACGTCGCCGCTGCCGGCTATTCTCTTCTTGGCCATGGTGCTACTCCCGGCGCCGCAGCGCCGTCACGCGGCCGCCCAGGCTGGCTAGCTGCGCTTGGGGGCTGGACGGAACGTGGAAATAAAGTCCTGGGATACGACCAGCGCCTCGCTGCACGTGGCATCGATGCGGTTGCGGAGCACGGCGTAGCCCGACAGCGCCGGCACGGCCACGACCAGGCCCAGCAGCGTGGTGACCAGGGCGATACTGATGCTGCCTGCCAGGTCGGCGGGCTTGGGCGTGCCGCCGGCGGCCACGATCTCCTGGAACGCCAGTATCATGCCCCATACGGTGCCCATCAGCCCCAGCATCGGGCCTATGTTGCCGATCAGGCTAAGCCACTCGATCCCGCGGAGCATCTTCGTGGTGCGTTCCTCAGCGGCCTCTTCCATCGAACGCTCCATCGCCGCGTAGCCGTAGTTGGCCTGCGCCAGCGATGAATGTACGATGTGGGCAAGGAAGCTCGGATCGTGCTCGGTGACTTCCAGAACGTCACGGTACTGCCTGGCCTCGAAGAGCTCTTCGATCTGGCCTCGCGTCAGCTCCGGCATGATCGTCTCGCGGCGGATGTCCACCAGGAACTTGATGATTAGCACCCACGTGAGGAAGTTGATCAACCACAGCAGCCAGCCGATCGCCCCGCCGCCAATGACAAGCACCTGGAAGTAGGGCACGTCAGCCGCAAGCATCGCAATCTCAATCATTCTCAACGTCTCCTTCGACCGTCAGTGATCTTGTCGTTCGGCTGCTTCCGTGGCAGCCGGAGTATCTTCTCGCCGCATCCGCTGTGACGCGGCCATTGTTCACAATCAGCTACTCGCCGTCCACGGTTTCCATGGCCGTCAGGGCGTCGCCGGCCTTGGCGGCGAAGGGGCTGTCGGCGTGGTCGGCTTGGACGACCTGGTAGGCGGTCCGGGCGGCCTCGGCGTTGCCGAGCTGGTCGTTCACGCCGGCGGCCAAGTAGTAGGCCTCGGCGGCCTGGTCCGAGTTGGCGAAGAACACGACCACGTGCATCAGGTTGTTGCCGGCGTCTATCAGCAACGTGCGGTTCTGGTCATCCGCCTCAGCCAGCATCGCCTGGGCCTTGCCCAGCAACAGCAAGGCTCGGGGCAACTGCCGCTCGCCGTAGAGATACAGGTCCCCGGTGACAATTTCAACGACGTCGGGCGCTTTGGCCGGCTCCTTTATGAGAACCTCGGCGCTTCGAAGGCGAATCTCCGGGTTGTCCCCGGCGACGGCTATCATTTCTTCGGCGATGTCTTCGGCGTTTTTCGTGTCGCCCTCGAGCTCGGCTATCTTGAGCTGAAGCTCGGCGATGGCCAGCCACAGCTCCTGCTCCGCGTTGGCGTCGGTCTCGGCGCGCTTGGCCGCCAGCAGGTCGAACGCCTCGCGGTTGGCCTCGTCGCCGGCCTCGGCCAGAACGCTCGGTACCATCGCCTGCGCGTTAGCGGAGGAATTGTAGTCCGTCAACGCCTTCAGCCACATTCTGACGGCCTCGTTGATCCGCCCGTCGGCATCCATCGCCTGCATTCGACGAAGCTCGGCCAGTTCCTGCACCCACTCCCGCTCGGCCCCCAGCCGGGCGCGGCGGTACTGCTGGAGGGCCTGCTCGATTTCGCCTTCGGCCAGCAGCGTCTCAGCCCGGTTGAGCTCATCCTCCCGGTCGAGTTGGATGAAGCCCACGTCGGCCAGCAGATCGGAGACTTCCTGCCCGCTTTGCTCGTAGATTATCCGGCAGTCGGCCATTCCCGTGATCCGGATGTTGCGAATCGGAATCTTGTTGACCGTCAACTCATCCTGCCCGGCCGCCGATGCCGCAGCAGCCAGTATCGCCGCGAATATGACTGTCAATCGTTGACGCATGGCGACTCCTAGTAGCCCTCGTCCGGGCTGACGTACTTGTACACGCCCCGATTCTCCTCGGCGATCAGCTTCATGATCTGCTCGGCCTCGACCGGGCGACGGCCGTACAGAAACGTGTTAATGTGGACGTCCCCGCCCGCTCTGCGGTTTAGCTCCTTGATCCTCTGGAGCGTCGCCTGGTTGTCCGGGAAGTTGCCGTCCGTCAGCAGGTGAATCAGCTTGCCGGGCCTGTCCCTCCTCGCCCGGCCGAGCAGCTCGAACGCCCGCTCCAGGGCCGGTATGGGGTCGGTCGCTCCCTCGGCCTCCACGCCTTCCAGGAAGGTGGCCGCATTGCCCTTGAACTCGTCGGTGGCGACCGTCAATCGGGGGGGCTCCTTCTCGAACGGCTTGCCGGTCGCAAACAGGATAACGTGGAAGTCCTGCTCCTCACTGAGATTGCTTATGGAGGTCAGCATCTCCTTGCGGACCAGGCCGAATGTCTTGTGCATCGAGCCGGACCGGTCTATCACGTAGATCACGTTCCCGGCGCCCGGCGCGGGGCTGCCATACATGCCGCCGCCACCGCCGCCGCTGCCGCCGAGCCCGGACTCGCCGAACCCGCCGGGGCCGCCCTCTGCCAGCATGGCGATCGGCCTGATGATATCGGAGGTCGCGCTCGTGTCCAGCGAGGGCCGCTCCTGCGGCGAGAACTCACGCTCCGTGGTCGGGCGGTTCGAGGGAGTCGTCTCGACCGTCTCCATCGTGTCGGTGAGTATCTCTCTCTCCTGGGGGGTTTCGACGGACTTGGCTTGCTCAGAGCCCTTGGACTTCTCCAGGATGCTGTACATCACCACCAGCGACAGAATCAGCAGTATGGCGACGTGGAAGAACAGACTTATCAGCCACGGCATGCCAAGGGCCAACACGTGCATGAAGCCCTTGCTCCCCTCGTCCGGCAGTTCTTCTTCCTCGAGCAGCTCCTCATCGCCGCCCGCCTCGTCGGGAGCCGGCGGGGCCGGCTCCAGCGGCGCTTGAGTGGTCTCCGCGCCCGGCACCTGAGGGCTCGGCAAAGACGCCAGCCCTTCCGGCACGACAGTGACGTTCTGGCAGTGGGGACACGTGACTTCCCCGCCGGGCGCCACGTCGGCGCTTAGGAGCATGTCGCAGTATTCGCAGTTGAATTCAACGGGCATAATCGTGTCTCCAGCAAACAGTTAGCGTCTGCCGCGACTCAGCCTTGTCTCCCCCCGCGTCGCTGGGGCTTCGGCGAACGCGTCAAGGCCGTAAGCATACAGAATCTTACCATTCGGCTGCATCGTCGGCAATGCTTCTTTTCCGCCGGCGGCCACCCGCCGGCGCGGGGCCATTATCGTATGTCGCCCTGGATTTCGTCCAGGCTGACGAACTTGTACCGTCCGCCGTTCTGTGTGGCTATCTGGCCCATTACCCGCTCGGCCTCGGCCGTGCGGCGGCCGAACAGGATGGTGTTTATCATCACATTGTTATTACGATTCAGCTTGGCAATTGTATCGAGCACTTCCTGGTTGTCGGGGAAGTCGCCGTCGGTCAGCAGGAACATCACCGTGCCTTGGCTGGGGTCTGCGGATCGGTCGAGCGCGGCAAAGGCCCGTCGCAGGGCCGGAACCGGGTCGGTCTGCCCGCCGGGCTGCACCTCTTGGAGAAACGTGCACGCGCTGGCTTTATTGTCCGCCGTCGCCCGGACCAGGCGCTTGGCCTCGTGCTCGATCGGCTCGCCGTCGGCAAAGAGGATCACGTGGAACCACTGATCGATGCGGTCGTCGGGCGGCTCGCCCGGCTCGTCTGCGATGAGGCGGACTATGGAGCTGATCATGTCCTCCCGGACGATTCCGAATGTCTTGTGCATCGAGCCGGACCGGTCGACGACGTACACGATGTTGGCCGCGCCGCCGGTTGGGAAAGGGGCATCGGGTCTGCTCGGAGGGCCTATCTCGGGCCCGCCGACGCCGTCCGGCCCGCCGCCCGTTCGCGGGCCCCTGATGCCCAACAGACATTCCTCCAAGCCGGGCGCTTCCAGTTTGCCGCGGAACGGAGGCAGCTCGTTGTCGCTCAGTCTGGGTGCGCGGTGCGGCCTGAGGTCGCGTTCATCGTCTTGCGGCTCCTGGGCCCACTGCTCAGCGTAGATGGGGGGGTTGGGTGTGTTGTCGATGGCCAGGGCCGGCTTGGGCGGCGGGCCGCCGTCCGCGGGGTCGATGACAATGCACACCAACAGCATCAGCGCCAGGCCGACCGCAACGTGCGCCATCGCGCTGATGACCCACGGCATGGCGGCTGCTATCTTGCGCATGGATGCCTTCTCGCCGCAGGCAGCGTCCGGCTGGTCGGGCGAGAAGTCATGTTCGACTGGCGCGGGCGGCGAGTCCCCGGGCCGGTGCGGCGCGGGCAGGCCGGCCAGCCCGGCGGGCACCTCCGTTCGCTGGCCGCAGTGCCGACAGATAACGACGCAACCAGGCCCCCCCTCGGCCGTAAGAAGATTGCCGCAGTATTCGCACGAAAAGATGGTGGCCATCGGACCGCCCTTCCCAGGCGCACAGCGCCTCTGGGCCGACCACGGCGGGCCTCGCCTTCAGGCCCGATGCCCCCTCGCCAACCGTTGTCACTATGCCGCAGTCGGCGAAAATTATGGAATCTCTGGTGAGGCTTTCCTACTATTGGACGCGTCGCAGGCCGATGAGTTCCCTGCAAATGGATGTTTTTCCCGCGCAGCGGAGATTTTGTGCCCTCACCCGCCGGGCCGTTCCGATGTATTACAACGGCCGTGGGCGGCGCTCTCGGCTCGGCCGGCGGGCAGGCCTGCGGCACACCCCGCGAGGGTGGCGGAATTGGCAGACGCGCTAGGTTTAGGTCCTAGTCCCGAAAGGGATGAGGGTTCGAGTCCCTCCCCTCGCATTTAGCCCCCCTGCCGCCGTCACAGTTCGACCGCTTCCGCCGATCGGGCCGGAGCGACGGGCTTCGGCACGTGTCGCTTGGCCCACGCCTCCTGGAAGCTCAACACCGACACGTAGAAAAAGCCGAACGCGAACAGCGTCAGGAACGGCGTGCCGATCAGGCACAGGCCGTGCCTTGCAACGCTCCAGACCAGGCAGACCACCATGTATCCGCCCATGGCGAACTCCGCGTATGGCAGCCAGGCCTTGCGACGCTTCTTCGTCACCGCGGCGCAGGCCGTCCCGGTCGTGTCGCCGAACTTGGGTGTCGCCACGAACTCGCTCTTTCGCCCCAGCAGCGCCTCCACGACGGCCTTGGTGTTCGAGACGCACAGGCCTATGCCGATCGCCATCAGCATCGGCAGGAACTTGAGCGTCGCCCGCCAGTTGCGAAGTATCGCTAACTGGCTGGCCATGTAGAACACGCTGCCGGACACCGTCGCCAGCAGGAACACGCTCATGTCAAAGGCCATCCGCCAGAAGGACGTCCCAGCGCCAGGCATGGTCTTCAGCAGCATCGCCGGGAACATCATCACCACCAGCAGGGCCATGTACATGTGCAGCGTGAAGCACGTCAGGTGGAAGAACGCCTCGACCTTCACCTTCAGCGGCAGGCGGGACATCAGCACCTTCGGCAGCAGCTTCATGGCCGTTTGCGCGCCGCCCTTTGTCCAGCGGAACTGCTGCGTCTTGAAGCCCGTCATCTCCGGCGGCAGCTCAGCCGGAGCTGTCAGGTCAGTCAGGTACACGAACTTCCACCCGCGCATCTGAACGCGGAAGGACAGGTCCAGATCTTCCGTCAACGTGTCGTGCTGCCACCCCCCT
>Ga0209986_10001949_pt1 | contig 19437 bp, 15 predicted proteins | sample BlataG_FD_183168 | JGI IMG/M metagenome (GOLD analysis project Ga0209986, IMG submission 183168) | Deep subsurface microbial communities from Black Sea to uncover new lineages of life (NeLLi) - Black_00105 metaG (SPAdes) (version 2) | ecosystem: Environmental > Aquatic > Marine > Oceanic >... | reverse complement strand
CCAATTCAACCCGCGAGAGGTTGCTTCCCAACCCCTCGTTGATCCATCGGCATTGATCTGTATTCCAGATCACAAACCTCCCGCGGGTTTTTATCACGCTTAATCACAAATCATTCCAGAAACCCAATACCTCACCACTTACTCCCCCAACCAACCCGCGGGAGGTTGCTTCCCAAACCCTCATTGAGCCCTTAAGCCCGCCCGAGTTGGAAGTACCCCATTCGTTTTTCGCGCTACGTGCGGGGTCCGCTACGGTGAGACGTTATCCTGCATTCCCTTCATGTACTGTTCCCAGCCCGATCGATCAGTCATCCGGGTGTCCATATCACTCTAGGTGCTTTGCCAAAGTGGGGAAGATCTGTGAGGTGGAATATCCGCCCTTCTCAATTAACAGGTTACCGAACTGATCCACTCGTAAGCACCACTGTCTCTCAACCAGTGTGGTGGCTTCCTTTTCTTGGATGATGGCTGGTCCCTCAAGGGTGTACCCTGCATTCAAGTCATCGCGTTGATGCACCTGGCATTGCATCTGTCCTCCAGGGAACCAGACAAATCGACTTTCATTCGAAGCCGCGCTGACCGTCCCACGTGTGTCATCACCCAAAGGATTCAGATCAGGCTTTGGCAAGGGCTTCACTGCCCGCAGACGCATATACACCACCTGGATGGTTTCGCCAGGTGTACTATGTCCATACTCGGTCATATGTGCTTCGTGAAACTGTGTTTGGATCGTTGCGATGTCCTCTATGGAGATGTGAGCCCCCGATAATGAAATGCCCAATTCATAATTCTGGCGTAGGTATCGCAGGTCAGCGGACACCCTTATCACATACTTTTCGCCTGGCGCACTCATTCGTTGAAACCAGGCATCCGCTTTGGCACTCAACCGATCGAGGGCGGCATTGAGGCTATCCAAGTTCTCCGGTGTCAATGTGACCATTACTGTTTCGACAAAGTCTGTGGTTACATCAGCATTCAATAACCCCAAAGCTGAAAATAAGCCCGGGAGTCGGGGAACGATTACACGGCGGATGGCTAATTTCTCTGCCAACATTGTCGCATGGAGCGGTCCTGCTCCTCCATACGCCACCAGGGTGAAATCACGCGGGTCGTGCCCGCGCTCAATAGAAACCAGGCGTAGGATGCGCAGCATGTTGGCGTTTGCAATGGTTACAACACCCAAAGCGGCTTCTTGTAAGTTCATATTCATGGGTTTACAAACATGTTCACGGAGTGCTTGCGCGGCCAACTTGGGTTCGAGTGACATATCTCCCCCCAGAAATGAGTCAGGGTCTAAATATCCTAACGCCAGATAGGCGTCTGTGACGGTGGGTTGATCCCCTCCTTTCCCGTAACAAGCTGGGCCGGGATCTGCCCCCGCGCTTTTAGGGCCCACTTTGAGGTGCCCGCCGGAGTCAATCCAGGCAATACTTCCTGCTCCTGCCCCACATTCGGCCATGTCGATCATGGGAAACCGTAAGGGATAACCGCTACCCCGCTCTCGACCTCCGTGATGCATCTCCCCACCCACCTCGCATTCGGTAGCGTATAGAGGATGTCCATCTAATACCAACCCTGCCTTGGCTGTTGTGCCGCCCATATCAAAGCCAATCACCCGTTCTAATCCCAATGTTTGGGCTAATTGTCCGGAGGCAATGATCCCTGCTGCAGGTCCTGACTCCACCATAGTATGGGGCTTCCTCATCGCCTCTTGCGGTGGCAGTGTGCCTCCGCCTGAGTGCATAATATACAGGTCATCCCGTTGCCAGCCCTTTGCATCCAGCTTTTCTCGGATCGCCTGCAAATATGAGAGTACTTTGGGAGCTACAGCAGCTGCGACCACCGTCGTGCTGGCGCGTTCGTATTCACGGAACTCAGGAGATATTTGGCTGGAGAGAAAAATTGAACGCTCAGGAAAAAAATCCTGAGCGAGTTCCCCAAGCTTGTTTTCGTTATCAGGGTTTAAAAAGGAAAAAAGCAGAAGGATCGCAAGAGATTCAACTCCCGATGCTTTGAGGGCTCGAATTTGATCCCTGGCAGTCTCCACATTCAATGGAACCACCTCGCGTCCATCAGCGCCAACTCGTTCTTGAACTTCCCACACTCTGTGGCGGGGTACCAATGGAGCTCGTCGATCAGCCATCAAATCATACAACGCGGGACGTTGTTGTCGGCCGATTTCCAGCAAATCGCGAAATCCTTTCGTAACCAACAAACCCACAGGAGCTGTTTTCCCCTCCAACAGTGTATTGGTGACAATGGTTGTCCCATGAACCAGGGCATTAACCTGAGCAAGCTCACTCTCTGCAGAAGCCAGAGCCAGATTCAGTCCTGACATGAATGCTTGTGCAGGTTGTTGGGCGCTGGATGGCACCTTGGATGCCCACAAAGCGCCTGTTTCCTCATCATAGAGAAGAACATCAGTAAAGGTACCCCCTATATCAATTGCCGCGCGCATTGGTTACTTGTCCTTGCTTGGTTTCATCTGTCCCCGAAGAGTAGCTGTAGTTTTTTGATCCACTACCCCTTCCCCAGTTAACGCCACTCCATAGCGGTCGCGGGTCTCCTGATAACTGACCTTACCTTGGAGGTAATCATATGCTACCAGCTCTGGATCCCGTTCCAGAGGGGAGCCAAAACCACCACCTCCGGCGGTTTGAATGCTGATCACATCTCTCTCGCGAACCACTACATCTGAGACTTTGGAAGCGATAACCATCTTCTCTGGTGTATTGGGATTTAACATGAATCGCCCACAGCCCCCAGACAATCCACCTTTCAACCCCCAAGGGTGAATACGGTGTCTGTCGGAATGAGCGGAAAAAAGCACCGGCTTTAGGGCTTGGATATCTTTGCGGATGGATAAACCACCCCGGTACTTCCCAGGTCCACCAGAGTCTGGCACCAACTCGTAGCGTAACACGCGTAGTGGATATTCCATCTCCATAGCCTCGATAGGCAAATTCGACGTATTTGGTGATATGCACTTGTACCCATCCATGCCATCCTTGGAGGCGCGCGCACCCATCCCCCCACCCAAAGCTTCTACGTAAACGAAGTCACGACCAGAAAGGGCTTTGGTTCCACCGAAGATGATAGCTGTGGTTGCTCCGTTCGAAGCCGCGACAACCCGTTCGGGAATAACTTGGCTCAAAGCCCCCAAGATTGCATCCACTACTCGCTGACAGGTATCTGTCCTCCCACCCACAGCTGCTGGCTCTCGGGCGTTGACCAGGCTGCCCTCTGGAGCCTTGATTTGTATCGGGCGCTGGAAGCCTTCGTTTAGAGGGATTTCAGGTGCAATGATCGCCTTGACCGAGTAGAAAACCGTTGCCAACAATGCTGACCGGACCATGTTGATTCCTCCAGCAGCCTGAGCAGATGTACCGGTGAAATCGAAGGTAATCGTAGGTTGTGGGTCATGTGATATGGTGACAGATACCTGAACATCCAGAGGTTTATTTGAGACTCCGTCATCATCCATCTGATCGGTGAAGCGATAAGTGCCTTGAGGAATCTCTTTTACTTCGGTTCGCAGGCCGCGTTCGCTGTATGCATGCAACTCCGCAATACTGCTCGCTACAGTTGTTGTCCCATAGCGATCAAAGAGTTCGTGCAAGCGACGTTCCCCCAATTGCAGTGCTGCGATTTGAGCTCGAAAGTCACCTAAACGCTCATGGCGATCTCGCATGTTCAACAAGAGTAATTCTAGCAGGTCGTTACGCACCTGACCTTTAGAGACAATACACACCGGTGGAATTCGAACACCCTCTTGCAGAATCTCGGTAGAATCACCGGCTGTTCCTACACCGGGCGAACGCCCACCAACGTCAGACCAATGAGCTATGTTGCTTACAAAAGCAACCATCGTATTCTGATAGAAGACAGGTTTGAGGAGGGCAATATCTGGAAGGTGAGAACCGCCACCCCGGTAGGGGTCATTGGCGATAATGACATCTCCGGGGCTTAGCTGCCAACTACTCCGATTTTGAACGATTTCTATTATCAACCCTTGCATGGAACCTAAGTGAATGGGAATGTGTTCCGCTAAAGATATCAACCCCCCATCAGAGGCAAACACTGCACAAGAGCAATCCCGGCGTTCTTTTATATTGGTTGAATAAGCCGAGCGTACCAACGCGACCCCCATCTCTTCGGCTATGGATTGGAAAGCCTTGCCAACTACTTCAGTTGTAATCGGGTCCATTTTGTATCTTGGAATGGTTGCTGCGGGAACATCAGACAAGAGTCCTCTAATAGGGCTAGATCTTTTCTGCAACCCCTGTTCACTTACCAGGAAAAGTTAAACATATTGAGTACGACCAATTTCAATTAGTGGCACCTTCTCCCCAAAAAACTGCTTGAAGATTCGATAGTACAACAATTCCTCTTTGGAACGTACCTGGAAGTCTTTGCTCAGGTCTCTTTCCTTCTCGAACTCCTCATCCGAAATCACTTCCCTGGCATGTTCTTCGATCATGCTTGCAGACCCGGCCCCTTCCCAGAATTTCGCTTTCTCTCGCCAAATGACATCATCTGGGAGCGTTTCTTCCAAGCCTTTACGCAATGGCCACTTTTCTATAGATTCGGGTCCTCGGATTTTCCATCGAACAGGAATGGCCAGGGCATACCGCACCACAGCAGGATCCAGAAATGGCACCGCAACTGCAGTGCTATGAGCAGATGCAGAGCGATCAACCCGCTGTAAGGCTGTATTGTGCAGAGCACCAATGGCGCTCTGTACACTTAGCAGCAATTCAACTTCACTCTCATGTTCCTTCTGGTATGAGTAACCCGCGAATAGTTCATCTCCTCCCTCTCCGGAAAGGACAAACTGCACGTGATCGGAAGCCAGTTCAGAGACCAGGTAGTTGGCTATTGCACTGCGGACGAGAGGGGCGTCAAATGTTTCTAGATGGTAAATAACCATCTCCAACGCAGCAAGCATCTCGTCAAGGGTATATATTCTTTCATAATGCTCTGATCCAATATATTGAGCGACTTGACGGGCATACGATAGGTCAGGTCCCTCCTTTACACCAGCCGAAAAAGTATAAAGCCTCTCAACGGAATTTTTTGCCAAAGCGGCCACTACACTTGAGTCAACGCCGCCACTCAACCATACGCCCACCTCCGCGCCTTCAGGCAAGGCACGGTCTACTGCTTCTACCAAATGATCAGCAAGTTGTTCGGCGCTATCCAATGCCCCATCGGGTTGGACATCTTCTGGCAAATATGATTGGTATGGAAATAAGCCTTTATCTGAATCCAAATAGTGTCCCGGCGGAAACTCGTGGACCTCATTCACAAAATCGACTAATGCCTTGATTTCTGAGGCAAAACAAAGGTCGCCTTCGCAAAAACCATAATAAAGGGGGCGAATACCAAGACGATCGCGGGCAATGATCATCCTGTTTTTATCATAAAGAGCAAGAGCAAAGGCGCCTTCTAGAACATCGAACAGACGACTGCCCAGATCTTCAAAGGCATGCAGAATTACGTCCGCGTCAGAATAATCTTCCAGTTTATGGACTTCTAACATCCCGAGAAGTTCTTGAACATTGGTCACACGCCCATCCATCACGGCCGCTCTGTCTCCGCTAGGTGTAGCAACCGGACCTGGTCTTTCGTTGACAGCAGAAATTCCAGAAGCGCCTAAAGCCCCACTTGGACTTTTCCACATAATAGGATTAGACGTTCCACGGTGTTTTATCTTCTCAACAATCTTTGGTAAATGGTCATGTTCATCTGCAGACAAAATTCCGGCAATGCCACTCATGTTTTGAATCTCCTGTATGTTAGGTACGGTTTACTCTTTAAGTATATCCTATAGTGGGTAGAAGCTGATGCGACGAATTTTATCGGATACGATCCAGGTAAATTCTATGCCTTGGAAGAGTTCTACGCCGAAGAATTAGAAGTTTATTACAACGCTTTGGTTACTCACCCCAATCACAATTATTCTTTTGGTCGCAATGAATCAGACTCCTCCACCTATTAGACCATCGAGCAAGGCGTGTTTTAGGTTTGTTTGCTGAAGGAGATTTTATTAAGTCTTCTGATGTGGCAAACCTGTTGGGCATTTCTACCCGCCAGGTCAGGGAGTTATTGTCGAAATGGTCAGAACAAGGTTGGCTTGAAATCGCTGATCCTTCCAGGCAAGGGTGGAAGTATCGACTAACGAAGACTAATAAGAGCTTGGTGGGATAAGATCGTCTCCCCTCAATAATCCCAGAAACAACTTAAAAGCTCTTTAGGAGTTGCCGGGGAGGTATGTGTGAGGTTGCTTAACCCAACGTATACTCCCCAGTAGATTCTTAAAGAGCCAAACAACCCCCTCACAACATTTATGTTTCTACAAACTAACGAGAGTATCACCTGCTGGGCGTTTTTGCTCCTTATGCCGCTAAATCAGAGCCAAGCTTAGCAAATCGCACCGCGTACCCTCTCGGCGAAGCCGAGTCGCCTGCAAACAGGGTTACTAGAATAAAGAGCAGTGGGGCGTGGCAGGAGTGTGCTATCCTAAGTCTGATTGGACGCTGGGAGCGCACACCTGGGGCCTGAGCGCTTGGGTCGGCCGACTGCCGCCCTGGGACACCGAAAGTCTGAACCTTTGGTGAGCCCGTCGGGTGGGCGTAACACATGTTGCTAAAGATCAGTCTCCTATCGATAGATATCTGTGCTAAGGTATCGCAACCCCGAATCAACAATGATTGTCGCTACTGTTGCCTTCGGTCCTAAGCGCTGAGCAAGCCGTAATGCCGCCACAACGTTAGCTCCTGATGATGTTCCTGCAAATATCCCTTCCTCCTGCGCTAATCGGCGTGCCATTGATTTAGCTTCGTCTGTCGAAACTGTCATGATTTCATTGACTAGCTTGGGTTCCCATAGCGAAGGAACAAACCCTATCCCAATTCCTTCTATGTTGTGAGAACCTGATGGTTTACCCGATAGCACAGCCGACTCGGACGGTTCAACTCCAACGATGTGAATATTCCGTTTGTGGTTCCACAGCGCTGCTGTTGTGCCATGGTTCGAGTGCGCTGTACCGACTGCATGTAAGAAGGCATTCACTTCCCCACCAGTCTGTTTCCAAATTTCTTCTCCTAGTGGATAGTAACCTGTGATCGCGTCATGATTGTTCAATTGGTCAGACCACCAGTGATTGGGTTTTTGGCTCATGATACGTGTCTTCTCAATCATTTCCTTGATGAGCTTCTCCGTAATCCCCTGATTGTTGCTTGGTACGATCGTAACTTCTGCCCCGAAAGCGCGCATCATTTGCTCTTTTTCTGGACTGAAAGCATCAGAAAACACGATTTTTAGATTGTACCCTTTTGCAGCACATACGAATGCAAGCGAAACCCCTGTTGTACCTCCTGTGTATTCTACGACAGTACCACCAGGTTGTAATCTCCCATCTTTTTCAGCACTCTCAATTGCCGCACGTGCCATGCGGTCTTTCATACTTCCAGTAGGGTTTGCCCATTCTAGTTTTACCATAACTCGTGCTGAATTTGGTGGTACAACTCCCTTCAGTTCGACCAGTGGAGTGTTTCCTATTGCGTCTAATATGTTCATTTTGTTTACCTCTAATGATATATCAATTCTCTTTTGACCTTTACGCCCAACGGATTGATCAGCAAAATTCTTAATGTAATATCTCCATTTTGACACATTATACAAACAAAACCTCCCGCGGGTTTTTATCACGCTCAACCACAAATCACTCCAGAAACCCAATACCTCATCCCTTACTTGTCCAATTCAACCCGCGGGAGGTTGCTTCCCAAACCCTCGTTGAGCCATCGGCATTGATCTGTATTCTAGATCACAAACCTCCCGCGGGTTTTTATCAACCTCAATCACAAATCACTCCAGAAATCCAATACCTCACCTATTACTCGCCCAATACAACCCGCGGGAGGTTGCTTCCCCCATTCGTTTTCGCGCCACACGCGGGGTCCGCTCCAGCTATTGGTTAATCGGCTCATTAGATTTTGCTTAATCCACCGGCATTGACCAGTGTCTGGAATGAAAACGCCAATCACCCTCAATTCTGATAAGTACAGCTGTAAACACAAAGGGCCAACTATAGCCAATCCCCTTTTGCCTCTCCCACAACCTCCTCATTCCAAAATGTGTTGCATCCATTAGCCGATGATGTATATCAACATCGTCATCATCAAGCAGTTCTTTCATCTGGTCGATATAGAAACCAAGGGCTTCATCAAATGTTTTCGCTTGCACTAATCCCCCGCTTGTGGATAGCCAGGCTACGTCTCCAAGAGTTGAAATCTTGGCGCCTTCTACATCTAATTTTACGTCGCCCCAATATGTCCAATCGGATTCTACGATTTCGCGAATCTTTTCTGAACCTTGAAACCATTCGTTTCCACCACGGATAGATGCACCTATACCAATGAGTTCAACATCATTACTTGAGACAAACAGGTCCATAAACTCATCTACCGTTGTTAGATCACGTGCTGTGTAGCCATCTTGGAATCTCTGAAGCATATTCCGCACTTCAGCAACAGAATCACCCATGATTTACTCTTGCAATAGGTCTTGGTGTTGGGACATCAAGTAGTCAGTCAATCGTAAATCTTAGGATAGAGATGTTTTAGTTTGATACGAGCATCGGCGGTAGAAAACCGCCAGTCCACTTTAACAACTCTAGAATTACGCTCACTTGTCCAAGCCTGGACTTCCCGGTTCAAAATTAGTTTGTCTGGTATGCGGCGCTTCAGGCACTGCCTGGATAAAACACTGAGTTCGATCTTAGCCATGTTGAGCCAACTGCCGTGTTTGGGCGTGAAGTGAAACTCGAAGCGCTTGACCAATCTTCTGGCTTCATCAAGCTCAAAGGCCACATAGAACGAAGCTGGGTTGTGGGTGTTCAGGTTATTCAACACTACTACGATCATCTCTGCCTCAGGATGGATCTCGTCTGAAAGTTCTCGCATGGCTTCAGCCCAGTCCAGGCGAGTGCGGGTGTCTGTCACCTTGACATGTCGTTGACCACGAAAAGGCTCGAAAAACATGAACAGGTTGGCGACACCCTGGCGCTGGTACTCATAATCGAACCGTTCTGGTTGTCCCGGTTGAGCAGGTATTGGGTCTCTGATGTCGGAGAGCAGTTGCTTGGACACTTCATCCATACAAACCAACGGTCGTTTGGGGTATGCTGGCTGTGTGTACACTTCTAGGATGTCTTCCATGTCGCAAACAAAAGCCGCGTTGGCGTGTGGTGGAATACACCATTGCTCTTTCAACCAGGGCTTGAGTTTGTTTTTTTTGAGCGTTTGCCGAATGGTCTCGTGAGAAATATTCTCTGCGATCTCCAAACGGATGATCCGATCTTTCAGCAGACGCAGACTCCAGCGTTCATAACCATCTGGCGGTTCACCGCAAGCCAGTGCGATCAGATGCGCTTTGCCTTCAACATCCAGACGTCGTTCGTACACCCGGTCCGGTTTCTTGCGCAGGATGGCTCTTTCCAGACCGCCTTCGATATACTTCTTCCGCACGTTATACACGGTCAACTGGGAGACGTCGTAGGTTTCACAGATCGCTTGGTACTTCCATTTGGGACCACCTTCGCTGCTGTCTGACTTGAGCAGGATGTAAGCTCTCCGTATTTGTCGGGCTGACGCTTCACCAGACGAAACCAGTTCTTTCAGTTGTGACCGTTCAGTTTCTGTAAGCTTTACAATATATTTCTGTTTCATTTGCTTGCTCTCTTTGATCGTCTTTTTTGCTTGTTGATCAGGAATCAAGAAATATGCCATCTTTATCTCTTAGGCTGGACAGACTACTAGCGGATTTATCAACAAAATTACAATTGTAATATCTCCACTTTGACACATTATACACACACACCTCCCGCGGGTTTTTATCACGCTCAATCACAAATCACTCCAGGAACCCAATACCTCAACCCTTACTTGCCCAATTCAACCCGCGGGAGGTTGCTTCCCAACCCCTTGTTGAGCCATCGGCATTGATCTGTATTCTAGATCACAAACCTCCCGCGGGTTTTTATCACGCTCAATCACAAATCATTCCAGAAACCCAATACCTCACCACTTACTCCCCCAACCAACCCGCGGGAGGTTTTGCCCCATTCGTTTTTCGCGCCACGCGCGGGTTCCGGTATTTTATCGTAACATTATCGGCTGTTTATCGGCAATGATGGTAAAATTGATGTATGAGTTACACCTACACCTTCACCTCATCCATTGTACGCAATCTCCAGGTTATCGAGCGTGTACGTGAGAGGGTCCGCCTGACGATCCTGCCCCCAGTCATTGCAGAGCAACTGCGCCAACAAGCACACATTCGCTCGACGCATTACTCAACTCGAATAGAGGGAAACCGTCTGACGCTCAAAGAAACTGAACAGGTCATTCAGCAGGGTAGATTGTTCCCGGGTCGTGAACGTGATGTGGGAGAAGTCGAACGTTATTATCAGGTCTTGCAACAGGTCGAGAAATGGGTGGAAGGCAAACAAAAAATTACTGAAGCACGCATTAAAAAAATTCATGCTATGCTGTATAAAGGACGGGTAGCAAAGCCCACTCCATATCGCGATGGGCAAAATGTGATCCGTGAAATGAGCGGGAAAATTGTTTATATGCCCCCTGAAGCCGAAGATGTACCAGGGCTGATGGCTGAATTGGTCGCTTGGATTCATCAATCGCAAGCCGATTTACCGGTTCCTGTAATTGCCGGTATTGCACACTACCAGTTTGTCACTATCCATCCATTTTACGATGGTAACGGGCGCTCAGCACGGACATTGACTACCTGGCTCTTATATCAAGGCGGATACGATCTAGGCAAATTCTATGCCTTGGAAGAGTTCTACGCCGAAGATTTAGAAGGTTATTACAACGCTTTGGTTACTCACCCCCATCATAATTATTATTTTGGTCGCAACGAATCAGACATTTCTCCCTGGTTAGAATATTTCCTGAAAGGTATGTCTGTAGTATTTGAGCGAGTAGCTGAGGAAGTAGAAAGCCACTCGAAAGGGGAAGCAGAAGATGAGAACCTTGAACTCCTACGCCCATTAGACCATCGAGCAAGGCGTGTTTTAGGTTTGTTTGCTGAACGAGATTTGATAAAGTCTTCTGATGTGGCAAACCTGTTGGGCATTTCCACCCGCCAGGCCAGGGAGTTATTATCGAAATGGTCAGGACAAGGTTGGCTTGAAACTGCTGACCCTTCCAGGCGGGGAAGGAAGTATCGACTAGCGAAGACTTATAAGAGCTTATTGGGATAAGATCATCACCCCCAATAATCCCAGATACAACTTAAAGGCTCTTCAGGAGTTGGCAGGGAGGTATGTGTGAGGTTGCTGAACCCATGTATACTCCCCCGGAGATTCTTGAAGAACCAAACAACACCCCCTAACAATACTTAAGTGTCTTCAAACTAACGAGAGATTCACATGCCTGGGCGTTTTTGCTCCGAATTCCACTAAATCAGAACCAAACTTTGCATATCGCGCCGCGTTGCCCATGGCGCAGCCATTCCGCTCCACGCGGGGTTGGGCGTAGTTTGTCATCGTGTAAAAGACGTTACGATTAATTCAAGCATTGGTAAAGCATTCTCGACAACTGTAATATCATTTGCATCATCAAATCTTTTGCCACCATGCATAAAATTATTTCTAATAGTATAAAGTAAATCGACAATTTGTCTTGCTAAAAAGTTTCTATTTTCTTCGTTATTAGGGTTTTCCAAATATTCTTCATAATGCTGGAAGTCGATAGGACTCCAAACTGGGTATTGACTGTCACTGGTGTAATCAACATTGATAACTCCATTAACTCTTTGCCCGAAGGCATCATATTCTATCTGTATTCCTTGCCAATAGGGAATTCGACCAACAAAATATTCAGTACCTTCATGAAGAATTAGAGTATGTTTCAAATCATCAACAAATTCTTGGAAAGCAAGGCGAATCTGCTCTCTTTCACTAACTAATACCACTTCAGGAATATTTACATTTCCATTTGCGATTGTAACAATAGAGCCATCATCATTTTCTTTTATCCGAGTCCTACACCCTTCACTATGGGCAATAGTAGTGTAAATGTTATTGAACGCCGTCCAAAATAGAAAGTATTGCTCAAATGAATGGCGCCCATCTCTGCGAGGTCGAATTCTTCTTGCAGCTGCTATCATAGAATATGCAATTGGAAGTTCATATCTTTGGAATATTGTTGTCATTTTAAGCCCACTTTCTGGAAATTGCTCATCACATTACTACGCCCAATGGGTTGATCAGCAAAATTCTAAATGTAATATCTCCACTTTGACACATTATACAAACAAATATTGCGCTAATTTTATCTGATTTTGATAGTAGATGGCCACACGGTTTCATTATTACTAATAGCGTCTCTATCTTCCTTATAAAGGGAGAAGGTCAAAGGCATTTTATCGGAACATTATCGGCTGTTTATCGGCAATGATAGTATGGCAAATGTATGTGCTACACCTACACCCCATCCATTGTACGCAATCTCCAGGCTATCGAGCGTGTACGTGAGAGGGTCCGCCTGACGATCCTACCCCCAGTCATTGCAGAGCAATTGCGCCAACAAGCACAAATTCGCTCGACGCATTAGAAAAATTCATGCACTGCTGTATAAAGGTCGGGTAGCAAAGCCCACTCCATATCGCGATAGGCAAAATGTGATCCGTGAAAGGGGCGGGAAAACTGTTTACATGCCCCCTGAAGCCGAAGATTTACACGGCTCATGGCTGAATTGGTCGCTTGGATTCATCAATCGGAAGCTGATTTACCGGTTCCTGTAATTGCCGGTATTACACATTACCAGTTCGTCACTATCCATCCATTTTACGATGGTAACGGGCGCACAGCACGGACATTGACTACCTGGCTCTTATATCAAACCGGATACGATCTAGGTAAATTCTTATGCCTTGGAAGAGTTCTGCGCTGAAGATTCAGAAGGTTATTACAATGCTTTGGTCACTCACCCCAACCATAATTACTAATTTGGTCGCAATGAAGCAGACATTTCTCCCTGGTTAGAATATTTCCTGAAAGGTATGTCTGTAGCATTTGAGCGAGTAGCTGAGGAAGTAGAACGCCACTCGAAAGAGGAAGCAGAAGATGAGAACCTTGAACTCCTGCGCCCATTAGACCATCGAGCAAGGCGTGTTTTAGGTTTGTTTGCTGAACGAGATTTGATAAAGTCTTCTGATGTGGCAAACCTGTTGGGCATTTCTACCCGCCAGGCGAGGGAGTTATTATCGAAATGGTCAGAACAAGGTTGGCTTGAAATCGCTGACCCTTCCAGGCGGGGAAGGAAGTATCGACTAGCGAAGACTTATAAGAGCTTAGTGGGATAAGATCTTTCCCACTCAATAATCCCTCAAACAACTCCAAATTAAATAACACCATTTCACAATCCAATCATTTTCCATCTATAGCAAGTTGATTTTCATCATCATTGTGGTTGACATTACATTCAAACCTAAAACTCCACTCGCCAAATTGGAACGAAGGGATTAGTTGTGACCTTTACATCCACGATTCGATCAACTCTATACGCGCTAATTTGAAGTCTTTGGATATTTCGTCCGTAAAACAGTAAATTTCCACCTCTACTGAGACGAAAGGAGTATGGTTCAATCTCTCTAACATCAATTAATCCTTCCTTTTGCATATAGTGCAATTGAATTCGCAACCGATTTGCACCCGCAAATCGAATAGCCTCAATAGGTGCAGTGACGCCCCAATCCGATGGGATAGATATGTAACCAGGTGGTTGCCATGCTGAATCACTGGCAGTTACTTCTTGGATCGGAGGTAACTCTGGAATAGGCTTACCTTCCAACCAGTCAAAATAATTGGATAGTTCTTCTAAGTAGGATTCTAATGGAGGAAGTGTGGGTAATTGATGACTTAACATATTTTCCCACTCGGACTCTAACTCTAATCGTCTCGGGGATGAATTCACAGCATCTAGAGAAGGCATAGCCAGATTTCGATGTGCACTCTTTCTCAGGATAAGTTCATATATGCCCTGTTCATCAATGTTTGGCCTTTCATATCTAAATAAACGAATGATGTCAAATAAATCACGCGGCATGCAGCGTTCAACCATTGCACGTGTTTTTTTAGCTAATATTTCCTCAATTGGATAACATCTTATACTCACAGGTTGGGGAGGATGGTCGGAGTATGGGTGGTGCACTGGGCGAAAGTTAGGAGGGAATGCAATAAGTTCGTCGGTTGTCAGATCAAATTGGATAGTGGGGTACGAAGGTTGTTGAAGTGGGCCACGATAGCCAAGTTTGCCCCGCAGGGTGATGGTACCACGCTGGTTAGGGGCAGATTCAAATTTAATTTGATCAGGTGGGATTTCTATGCCACTTTCCTGACTCACCCAATTACAAATATTCGTAATCAACTCTGCTATTTCTTCAACATTAATACTCGCATCGGATGTTAATGTAAAGTCGAGATCTTCGGAAAAGCGATAGGTTTCTAGGTAGCATTTTTTCAAGCATGTGCCGCCTTTGAATATCCATTGGTTTTGCAATCGCTGGTTAGTGCTCAATCCTATCAACACCCAACCGATAACATAATCTTTTTCCACAACATGATGACTCAACCCCCAGGCACGTGCAGCCTCCGCAACTTCAATCTTTCGTATCATTGAGATACATCCAAATTCGCGCGAACATTCCAATTGGAGATATATGGTCCCTTCGATGGTATCGTCGGATCAAGTAGTACATACCCTTTCGTAATAAGTGGAATTAACTTCTCGAATAGATCTTTTTTTTCTTCACGCCTCATTTCCAAGATGAATCCCAAGCGTTTCGCTGGTGACGAATTACCGATTCGAATGATATAGTCTATGACACGATCACCATCATAATGTTCCGAATCCAGGTAGGCATTTAGGATTTGGGTCACATGACGCATACCACCACCCCATTTAGGGTCATCCAAGATATCAACCACCGTACGAGTTGGGTCCGAAACATTTATCCTGGTATTGTTACGCCATACTGTTTGTGTCCCAAAAAATAATTTCCTCGAGATCTTTTTCAACACAAAATCTGTTTGGTCAATTGTTATCCTGCGCTCACGGATGCTTGAATTGGTAAAAACAGCAATATCCAAAAAAATCTGTTCAGTTAATCCCCAATGTTCACAAGCGCTCCAACCTGCAATATAAGCAGGGTTGAATATATAATCAACTATTACCCAGGGATCTGCACGCCAATCTTCAGGTGAGGTTGCTTCAAGGGGGATTAATAGATAAAGCCCTCGACGTAAGCGTCGCACCCACCCTTGGTTAGACAATGCTGCGAGTGTTTTGGCAGTTTCTTTGCGGTCCAATCCAAGAAGCATCGCTGCGTCTTTGACGGTCACAATTCCGTTCGTTTGCCGGTGCAGCAGGGTAATGTATCGTCTATTCTTTTCTGAAATACCAGCCAATTCTTCCATATTGCTTTCAATGTTGAGTTGTTAATGCTATATAAATATCTTACATCCTCATTTATTATACCAGAAGTGCAATAGTTCCTTCTGGGACAGAACTATTGCACTTCGAATATAAAATTCGCGCCGCGTACCTACGGGGCGTAAGCCCCGGTCAACTACAACTGGGGTAAGCCGCCCTCACCTTGACTCATATATTCATCCAGCGAAATCGCTTCATTCGGAAATTGTTTTACTATCTGTTTATCTACAGTCAGCAACCGCACGTTCAAATCTCGTGCCAGCGCAACAAACTCACAATCATATACTGAACAAGTACTCTCACCCACCAACTGCAAAACTTACAAGGAGACAGTCTCATACTCACCACCCTGCATCAGTAATGTTGCTTCATCCATAATTCGAATAGCATCTTCCAGCATTAGTTTATTCTTCCGAATGTAGAGGGTCAAGACATTGCGAAATTCACCCCGCCAAATAATGGGCGCAACCCATTCTAAGTCTATCAGTAATGCCTTCTCGGCTTGATCCGAGCGATCACTACTGAGATACAAATACCCGATTATATTTGTGTCTACCACAATCATGGTCGCCCAATTATCTTAGCCTGATTGAAATCTTTGTCAGTGATGGGATGTCGCGCCGTTTTCGCCCGTAGTTGACGCGCTCTTACCAAAGATTCTTCTGGAGAAATTCTGCTGCTGCGAATCGCTTTCTCGATGCAAACAATAATTTCACTATTGAGGCTTCGGCGATTCATTTTTGCGTATCGCTTCAAATCAGTGTAAAGATACTCAGGGATATTCTTAACGGTAAGATTTGGCATATCACAACCTCCATAACGGTTCCGTTTTGCCACCATTATGGATAATTTGTTGCCCAGTGTCAACTATTTTTCAAGAGGACGCCTAACTGGGAGCGGATAAGCCGCCAGGCGGAGGCCGCTTGCGAGACAGCTTAACTTGTGTTTCAGGCGCTGGGAATCCTGTTTTCCAACGTGGCTTTCACCAGAGCCAAGCTTAGCAAATCGCGCCGCTTACCTTCCGGCGCAGCCGGGTCGCCTGCATGCAGGATTAGGCCCAATACTGTTTTTCTTATGGAACCTTCAATCTTTCCAGGTACTCAGTATTTGTCCAATCTATATCAAAGCCTCTATTTTCGTCGATGAGTTGCCGCATTTTTTGTGGTCTATCACTCCCAATAATCCACCTGCATGGAGCCTAGCTGTATAACCGGTCCGTGCTGATTCAGATGCTACCCCTTGGATTTTAAATGTTTCGTTAGCAATGTTTGCCATTCATAGATGAAATCTTCGTAAACATTATCGCTGAATTCAGAAACAAACTTCTCTCCAACTACCGATAGTGCTGTATATTTGTACGTCACTTGAACCTTTGTTCTTTCAACATCCAGTTCTGTACACTTCACTGTAACTACCCCAATTTTATCTTCGGGCTCGATTTTGTAATATTGTACGAAATGCGATTTGGGATCATATTTCTTTACGATCCAAATTGCATCTATCGTTCCGTGATCATGGGTTTTGGTCAAGAAGATATAGTCCTCCGATAGTTCGGTTGTTCCCATTACATTTTCATAGTCCCAACCTGGCACCCAGTGTTTTTCGCCTTCGGGACTGAACAATGGAAATAGATCTTCGATGGGAATAGCCATTTCGAAGGTTTTTGTGTGGTTAATTGATTTCATTATTTCTCTTTAGAGCCTAACACGTTGATCAGCAAAATTCTTAATGTATTCATCTCCTACCTCCCCACGCTCTCTTCCACCAGGGCAATCCCCTCTTACGTCAGGTGATGAAAGTCTATCATCCAATAATGATTTTTGAACATTAGTTAGAAATACAATCAGGTATCTATTGCCACAAAGGGCTTTCTTGCCAATTCGCCGGGAACCCCATTTGCCTGATGGGAATTTCATCATATTCATGTAGCAAGCTGAGCAAACTCCCACTCCAATCTGTTTGGGGCGTGATGTTAGAAAGCAGGTATTTCAATATAGTCAATATAGCGAATACGCGGTGGTTGTCTATCTGGACCGGATCGTACCACTCAGGACGATGGCGGATGTTGGGCAACTTTGGCCGAATGGGGATTGCGCGGTTCCACAAGCGGGCGTGATGGGCACAGGTGTTGCGGGTGAAATTCAGGGTATGCAACCAGGATTCGAGTACGGGCGGATATAAGTCGAATTCCTGAGTCAGTCGCTTTTTCTCTACATAATGCAAGTAGCGAAAGAAGGTGAATAACTGCCCAAATGTCATCACTTCCGCTGTCATCCAGAGCGGGAAGTGCGGTTCACTGGTGTATTTGCTACGAAAACGCTGTACAAACTCTTCCTTGCTTCTTTCAACATTATTTTCTATCTCACGCATTAGACGCACATGATCTAATTTGGGATCAAAACTGGCTGGCTTGCAATACCCAAATGGCCCATGCAGTGAAGTGAATTGTTCGACCATGCGCGTGCGCAGAATCGCCACTTCGATATGCTCAATGGCATCCATCACCAGTAAGCGAAGGCGACGGTCAAAGGTGTATCGCCGCCAAATCATCTCGAACGTCGTTTCGGAGGCAAAGTATTCATCCCTGGTGGCGGAGTTAATGCGATTGAATGGATACCAATAGGCGCTTAAACGATAATAATTGACCACGCTCAAATGCTGCACCAGAGTTCCTTTGTCTGGTGCAATCAACCCGCGGTCCAGCAAACGCTGGGCCTGCTGTTCAAATGAGAGGGCCGGTTTGTTGTATTTCATACAATCCTTTATCCAAATGAAAAAACCCGCCACATTTGAGCGTACCCCCGGAGGGGCAGAGGCTTGGCGGGTGTGCTATTTATAGTATACCCGGATCATGCGGCATGTCAATAGAATACCTGTTCGATGGGCGAAAAACGCTCATGATTTCGCACTCTCCTCTACCATCGTTATTTCCTCTTCCGTCAAACCGTAGAGAGCGTACACCAGGCGGTCAAGCTCTGCTTCTACATCAGAAATATCGGTAGCGGGAACCCCACGCGTTTCATCTAATATTCGAGTCACAACTTCTGAGATCTTTTCGTCCTTCGGTTGCGGAGGTATTGCCAGCGGCGAAATGTACATAGGTTTGAATTCCAGAAAATCACCTGCCCGCTCAGCAGCGCTTTTGTAAACCAAGAATTGCGTAAATCTGGAATTCAGTATGCCCAAAAGAAATTTGCTGTCGGATACGATAATATTCGCAGGGGCATTCACGTAGTATCCTGCATCAGCAAAGGCAAATTTTGGTCTTGTAGCCAAATTACCCCAAACAATTTTTGTTTGCTCAAACTCTCTCCAATAAGCACATGCCCGCAATTCCCAAAAATATTTCCCCTGATCTTGCCGTTCAATTAACTGCTCTCGATATTGCTGAAAGTGAACATAAATAGCAGGATGGGTTTCAGCAAAGATTTTCTCTGCTTCGTTTTCTGTTTTTCCAGACCAAGGATGTTGTACATTTTGAGATGACTCAATTTTGATAAGATACTTTTTGGCAAAGTCTATTGTCCAGCGTTTGACATCTTTGCCGCGCAAATAAGGCTTGATAATCTCTTCTGATGAGGGGCGTTCAGCAATCAAGCGCTCGCGGGTAGCGCAATCAATTACAAAAGCCTGGTTGTAGCCTGTTTTGATGCCATAATAGAATCTTCTGTTAACATATTCACCCAACGGCGTGCCAGCATTACGCAATTTTTCCAGCAAACGCAATATTTCCGGCGATTCAAGTCGCCAACCATCAACGATAAGGGCTTTTTCCTGTGGCATTTGCCAGGCATCCTTTGCCATGACCGCAGTGATCTGGTTAATTTGTTCCACGGTCTCCACTGTTAAGGCGGTTACATGGTTATCAGAGGGCAATGGGGATTTTTGCACACTAACAATGCAGGGGTAGGTA
>Ga0209986_10001948_pt1 | contig 19439 bp, 15 predicted proteins | sample BlataG_FD_183168 | JGI IMG/M metagenome (GOLD analysis project Ga0209986, IMG submission 183168) | Deep subsurface microbial communities from Black Sea to uncover new lineages of life (NeLLi) - Black_00105 metaG (SPAdes) (version 2) | ecosystem: Environmental > Aquatic > Marine > Oceanic >... | reverse complement strand
ATAGTAGAGGCAGAGGGCCTCCTGGCGCTGCTTGCCACTGAGGTACTTGTTTCGAGAAGAAAGAGCCAGGCCATCGCTTTCGCGCACGGTCGGGGCAATGATAAGTTTTATCGGGTAGCCGAGGTCGACGGTCATCCGCTTCAAAACAACCGCCTGCTGGTAGTCCTTCATGCCGAACATGGCCACGTCAGGGCGGCAAATGTTAAACAGCTTCGCCACTATTGTAGTGACCCCGCGAAAGTAGGTGGGACGCGATGCCCCTTCGAACTGGCTTGCTAACTTTTCAACGGTTACATACGTCTGAAAATCGGGTGGGTAGATGTCGTCCGTCTTGGGGATTAACACAATGTCACCACCCGAAGCTTTGACCTTCTTGATATCTGCTTTCTCATCGCGGGGATAACGAGCGAAATCCTCATGTGGTGCGAACTGAGTCGGGTTGACAAAGATGCTGGTGATGACAACGTCGGCTGCCTTTTTCGCCCGCCGAATCAGCGACAGATGCCCCTCATGCAAATACCCCATCGTGGGCACTAACCCGATCGTCTTGCCCTCCCGCGCCAGCCTGCGGGCGGTGGTCTGCATTTTCTTAATGGAGCGGATGGTTGTCATAGCAATGCAGTTTTTCTGCTCGTAGGTCGGAACCCTTGCGGTTCCGACATTCCTCTGCTGCACACTTAAGAGGTTCCTTCTCCCTCCCCCTCAACCGGCGGGTTGACGTGCTCGTCCTCGAAAAAGAGAGGGGCCTCGTCGGGGATTTTGTAGGTGTCCTTGAGATAGCGAATAGCCACATACCCTCGCGTCTGGGCAGTAGCTACGACCGCCAGCATATACCCGATGATTGAAGCGAATACCAAGAACAGCATGACAGCCATCAAATAACCCGCCGCCTCATTGCCGCCGCCGCGAGCCCAGGCTGAGACTGAAAACGACCAGTCAATACCGGGGAAGACGTTAAATGTCTCTTTTACAAGGGGGGAATTAGCCGGTAAATGTGATATGCCTGATTTCAAAAGCCGCCACACTTTGTCGCCGGCGCCCAGCGAGGCAGAATAGGTCAAAAACTGCACCGCCCGGTAGCAAAAGTAGGCATAAACGAATCCGCATACCTTGGCCGCTATTAGAGCGTAGAGGGTATACAAAAGCCAGCGCACCGGCTGGCGGATGACGGTCGAGAAGGTCTCAAGGATGGCCGTGAAGGTCTCACCGTGGCGCTCGGCTGCCGCTACGGCCGGAAGCAGAACAACGGAAACAGCCATCACAAAAATGATGAACACGGTAAAGAGGGCGATGATGAAGTTGGGAATGACAAAAAACAGGGCATAGACCCACTCACCGAGAAAGGGGATGCGCGTGATCAGGCCCAACAATAAGATCAATAGTATTATGAAGCCGACAAAGAGCCCTATGGCAACTTCGGAAAGAAGAAGCTGCGTGAAGCGCTGAAAGCTGAACTTTATCGCGCCCCCAGCCGAGAAAAAGCGGTTGCCGCGCACTTCCTCAATGTTTATCGCCGACACCCCAAAAAAACCGAGCATGAGAAACAGCGCTGCCGCAACTATTCCGAGTGCATAGAATATCTGTGCCGCCCAGCTTGTAAATGTCAGATGTATCAGCGGCGCCAGACCGTAAACCGAGTAAAAAGAGGCGAGCTTCTCTCCATCAACCACTACTGCTAAGTACGTAAAAATGTCATATGCAATCAGTGAGGCGCACAGAAAGAACGTCATAACGAAGATTTTCTTGGCTGACAGCGCCCTGGCGGGCGCAAGCAGCACATCACGAAAATCGAAATGGGGAGCAGCTTCCATACGACAAATCTTGCGCCAATAGTTATGTCAAGTCAAGGATTTATTAACAATATCGAATGTTGGGTTTCTCTGAACCCGACCTACAGGACTACAACTAAATGTGGAATTCGATTATGTCGCCGTCAATGAGCCGGAAGTCGCGCTGGACACGCTGGCCGTCGAATTTCCCCGGCCCCCAGATTTTGGCATATTTCAGCTTGTGCGCAAAGTCCTTGTGAAGCGTCACGGCAGCATCTTCAACGGTACCTCCGATCGGAAGGATGATGGGGTTAGTGAAATCCGCCTCCTTGCCGACCGGCTTGGTGTAAACCCGCATGATATTCAGGCAGTCGAAAATGGCCTTCCTGAAGGCAGTCAAACTGCCCTCATCCAGGATGGATGTTGCCACCAGGCTGAATTCGGGGAAAAGTGAGTCCAGTTGTGCACGTTTCTCGCCGGATTCGTCGTCGTATGCCTTGTGGGCGCAGATCAGGGTCTTCTTGTACGAAAACCGGGGATCGTCAGGTTGTCCGGAGACCTCATGTTTAAGGATAATCCGTTTCTCTTCAAGTTTCTTAAGGACGAATTTCGCATCGTCAAGCATGGACTCCGCCGCCAGATCGCACACCAACACCACCAGGTCGGCATTTCGAATCAATCCGGATAGGTAATTTTTATACGATTCAGGCGAAATCGGAGGGGTATCGATGAGTTGGAATTGCACCGTTTCAAAGGTCATCATACCGGTCAACGGCTGGCGGGTAGAGTAAGGATAATCGGCTACGACCGGTTTGGCATGGGTGAATGCTTCCAGCAGTGATGATTTGCCGCTGTTGGGTGGCCCGATGAGAATGACCTGCCCAGCCCCCTCCTTCTCGATATGGTCGTGAGCCGCTGCCTGTCGGACGCCATGAGCCGTTGTGCTCCGGTCAAGCTGCTTCTTGAGCTTGGAGATTTTGGCCTTCATGTCGGCCTGGAGCTTGTCGGTCCCCTTGTGCTTGGGCATCATAGCCAGAAGCTCCTGGGCCAGACGAAGCTTCTCCCGCGGGTCCTTCTCGGCACGGAACTCCCGCTCCAACTCGTAGTATTGCGGCGGTAGATTAGCCGGCATAATCAATAATTAACGCAAAGAAGTCAGGATTTTCAAGTGGTCGGTCGGGCTCGATTGAATATGTCCATTGCTGGTTTCTGCCGGGCATTTTCGTGGGCGACAGGTGTCCAGAGGCAGTTCCACAAGTGTCGGATGAGGGAGAGAGAGACTTCGTTATTCCCGTGAAAACGGGAATCCATTTCTCTTGTTATTTCTGTCTATCCATCCGTATTATGCTTATACGCTTTTAGTTACCTCTTCTGGATTCCTGCTTTAGAAGGAATGACAGAGCCGATTGCAATCTGCGTCACGACTGGTCTTGACGTCTCTATAACCTTGAGAACCGACTTTTGGGACAGCCCTTCCACATCTGTCCCCCTTTAGCAGATTAGGCACAAAGAACTCGCCCGTTGGGTGGGGTACCCATGTCTTACCGGGAGTGCCTGCTCACGATTGCTACAACACAATCACAGATATAGTCAACGTCCGATACTTTCAATGAAGGATAGAGGGGAAGCGTGACGACGCAACGGCCGGCATAGGCGGCGTTCGGGAAGTATTGTTCCGACAGGCCAAGGAGATCGCGATAGTAGGTCAGCTCAAACACCGGTTTGTAGTGCACGCCGCACTCAATGCCGCCGTTTGCCATTAGCTCAATGAAGCGGTCGCGGCTTATCTTCAGGTGCGACAGGTGCAGCTTGACGATAAACAGGTGCCAGCCGTGCCGGCAGTGCTTTTCGATCACAGGTAACTCAAAGAAGTCGGATAGGTGGGAAAGGTTCTTTATATAGCGAGTGGCAAGAGTTGTGCGATTTGCCTGATCCCTGTCAAAGGAAGTTAGCTGCCCCAGGCCGACGGCAGCATGAATGTCGGACATGTTCGCCTTATAGCCGAAATCAACGACGTCGTATTCCCATTTGTTCGTCAGTTTGCGCTCGAAGGCGCTTGAGGTCAGGCCGTGCAGAGATAGGCACTTGACCTTACCGATAAGCTGCTCGTGACGCGACAGCACCATTCCACCCTCACCGCAAGTGAGATTCTTGGTGGAGTAAAAAGAGAAGACAGCCGCGTCGGTGAGATTCGGAATCGTCTTGCTTTGGTAGGCGGCACCAAAAGAGTGAGCGGCATCGGCAACCAGACATAACCGCCGCTTGTCAGCCATCTTGCTCAACGGTTCATAATTAGCGGGGTAACCGGCAATGTCGACGGGGACGATAGCAACAGTGCGGTCGGATACCTTCCGCGCCACTTCCTCAGGATCGATATTGAGCGTGCGGGGGTCAATATCGGCAAAAACGGGTGTAGCGCCGGTCATTAGAATGGCCTCAACGGTGGCGACAAATGTAAAGGGGGTGGTGATAACTTCGCGGCCTTTGCCGGCGCCTATGGCTTTCAGCGCCAGGTAGAGTCCGGCAGTTCCGGAATTCACCGCCGCCGCATACTTTACGTTCAAATGCCGGCAGACGGCCCGTTCAAAGGCCGCCACCTTCGGGCCTGTCGTAATCCATCCCGACGCCAGCGTCGACGCTACCTCCTTCCTGGCTTTTGCCGACAGGGTCAGATCAAAGAGGGGGATGTTTCGTTTACCTCGAGGATTTTTCATTGATTAGCCTTTCGTACAGGTCGCACATCATATCAAGCGACCTTTCCCACGAATAGCGCTGCTTTACAAATTCGTAGCCTGCTTTGCCCATTTTCTCTCTGGTGTTGGCATCCCGGGCCAGATTGATTATTGCCTTAGCTAACTTGTCCGGATCCTTTGGCGGCACGAGGATGCCTGTTGTACCGTCGAGAACCACCTCCGGCACCCCGCCCACATTCGAGGCAATCACGGGGCGGCCACAGGCCGAGGCCTCAAGCGCCGCCACGCCAAACGCCTCGGTCAGGGAGGGCATGACCATCAGATGGTGGCTTTGCAGGAACGAATATATGTCGTCGCGTTGAACGAAACCGACAAAGCGGATATTCTCCTCAAGGCCAAAAGCTGACACCATTTTCTTGAGCTGTTCTGTCAGTTCACCCTCACCGGCCATCGAAAGGAGAACGCCTGGAACTGCCTTTTTCACTTCAGTCATCGCTTTCAGCAAGACGTCCGGCCCGTATTTCAACCGGTGACCTTTGATGTAACAAATCCTCAGCGGTTCCGAGGGAGGAGCCACGATTTTTTCAGGGATCTCCACGCCAAAGGGAATAATGCTCATCTTATCGTAAGCTGTGGGGCATATCCGGCAGGTGGTCTCCTTAAGAAACTGGCCGGTAGCCGTTACATGGGTAGCATGCTTTAGGATGAACCGCAACATTGAATTGTAAAGCCATCGCGGTCGGTATCCGATCAGGTCCGACCCCCAGACGGAAACGACGGTTGGTTTGATACCGGCACGCACACCCCAGAGACCGAAGCCACCTGCGTAGTGAACATGGACAAGATCGGGCGCAAACTCCCGTGCCTCCCGGGTGGCAGCAGTGGTCTGAGTGAAATATGACCATTTACCGGATCGAGGCAAAACGCTTGTCTCAATGTCAGGCAGCGTGCTACCGTCCAGCGAAACGATCTTGATCTTATACCCCCGCTGAGAAAGTCCACGCGCCCAACGCTGTATGTGCACTGAGTGCGCCCAACCAAATATGACAATTCTCTTACCGGCCAACAGTTCATTCTCCCACTAATTCGCCCGTTCCTTCTATGATCACGTCGTATAACTTCTCTCAGAACAAGCTCTTAACCTAGAGGATACGCATGAGGTATGAAGGCTGTCAACATTACAAACAGAGTTTGCTCTGTGGTACCGCCCGACAGGATTTTCGGCGTAGTCAAGTCAGGCATTGAGCAGCAGCCACGCTGGAGTATATGGGCACCGTTGTCAAACGTCTGCCACAAACAACATGTGCCATAAGTCTGGGATTAGCAAACGGGGCGCATGCTCAAGCTGTTGAGCAACCTCGGTTGCGTTTCCTCTTGTTCGCCCACAACAGCCAGTCTATATTCTGGGGCCGTGCATAACTGACTTATCAGGAGCCGAGGCAGTGAAACGTTTTCCGAGGATCATTCTTCTTTTTATGGCGGTTGACTGGCCGATCTACATGCGGCGGCCATTCCTGTACGCTCTGGGCACTGCGGCCAAAGATTTTGGCACCACTGTCGTGGCCGTCAATCGTCCTCTCTGTCCCTTTTCAACCCTCATAAAGAAACCGGGCCGCACCGCGGAACTTATCGGAAAACCGAACCTCAAGCAGATTGCCGAGAAGCTTTTTCTTTTTAGTCCTAGGTATGTCATTCACGACCGCGTGGCCGAGTCAGTATCCGTATTGGAAAGACTGAACCTGACCGCGCTGCGTGGAAGTTACAGCCATTTGCAATCCCGTCTCGGTATCTCGGAACCCCGTCCACTGGTGTGGTTCAATTACCCGCAGCAGGGATACGTTATGAAACTGTTTTCCGGCAGCTTCTGCGTTTTCGAGTTGTATGACAACCTAGTCGACTATATGGGACGCGAATCGGAAACCGTCAATCGGCTGGAAGAAGAGATGCGTCGTCGAACAGATCTGTTTCTGACCACATCGCAGAAGCTTCACGACAAATATGCTGTGAATTACAAGCAGTCTTTTATGTTCGGGAATGGCCTCTCCCGCAAGACATATGAACTGCTTGCGGCTGGGAATTGCGACGGCATCCCGGAGATCATGGCTATACCGCCACCCCGGATCGGCTATGCGGGGATGATTTCAGAGCGCTTGGACTGGGAGTCGATTACCACTCTCGCTTCACTGGAACCTGAATGGAACTTCATCTTTGTGGGACGTATAGTAAATAGGAGCATACGGCAGAAGCTCAAGAAATACGGTAATATTTGGTTCATGGGAGAATACGAGCCTGCCAGCATGCCCGCGGTTTTGAAAAGCTTTGATGTCGGCATGATGCCATACTTGGATAATGCGTTCTTTCATTTCTCTAACCCGCTGAAATTTTATGAAATGGCGGCAGCCGGGTTAGCGTCGGTGTCATCGAATATGGAAGAACTCAAGAAGTTTCCGTCCGAACTGGTCAGAGTTATACCCAACCGCCCTCTCCTGTGGCGAGACAACCTCCAAGAACTGCTGGGGGCCAACCGCAACACGACCTTGAAGATTGGCCGTGAGGTAGCTGGTCAATTCATCTGGGAGGACATGGCAGCCGATCTGCTAAAAAGAATCGACGATCTAACCACATAGCGCTCGTGTGCAACTATGAATGGAAAGAATCTTACACGCGGTGTCGGCTCCCACTGCCGAAGAGAACTCAGTCACCCTGCGCTCCACAGCCTGTGCTTCCTGACACCGTATATCCTGATGGCGAGGATAAACGTTTCCGTAACCATCATTACCAGGACCACCCGGTGCGAACTTATGACGGGAATAATAAGAACGATCAAGAGTATATGGATCAAAGAACCAATCGCATTGGAATAGTTGGCATATTTCTCGTGCCCCAAAGCGGCCAGAAGCGGATAACTCAACAGAAGCGATGCCGCCACTATAGGGACAATCAACGCAAACAGCCTCAGGATTCCCGCCGAAGCCTCGAAGCCGGAACCAAAGACAAGGTTGGTTATTGGCATGCTGAATACAAAGACACCTGTTCCAATGACAATTGCACCGCCCAAGGCAAAGTGGAACACTTTTTTGAACAGGTAGACGTTTTTCCGGCTGGACATGTATGGGTATAGAGCTTGCACGAGCGGATAAAAGGCCGCCCGCATGGCAATGAAAAGCTTTTCGGCGGCCGCGTAATAGCCGACCACTTGGTTGCTGGTCAGAAACCCCAGAATGAGGGTGTTGAAGGAGGAACTGACCGAAGACGATAGTGTCGCAAGGAAAAACTGGAAACTGCTCCTGAACTGCTTGCCGATGATGGCCCACCCTGGCCAACGGAGCGCCACGTGGAACTTCTTTACCGCCATCCACAGGCTGATTACCCCGGCCACCGCGAGCCCCAGCGAGTAGAGAAGCGGTACTAAGATATAATCACTCTCGGTGCGTACAAACACGAATATAAGCGCTACAAATAGGGTGCGAGCAATCAGGGTCATGACGGTTGAGTACTTCATCTTTTCCATACCCTGGAAAAACCAGACGGGAAACAACACGTTGCCTACTACCAGTCCGTACGACACCAGAAAGATCAACGGATCCGCGGCAAACCTTCCGATGGTCAGAACCAACAGGTACAGGAGACCAAAACCAGCCGTCATCAGGGTCAGCCGCACCAGCATTACCGTACTGAAAATCTGCGACACCTTTAGTATGTCGTCTCGATTAGCGGCGATGTCTCGGGTAGCTGAGAGATTGAATCCGTAATCAGTGACAATGATGAAGTACTGCATTAGGGCCTGGGCAAAGGCCACCAGTCCGAACTTGTCCGCCCCTAAAACTCTGACCAGGTACGGCAGCGTTATAAGCGGCAGCAGATAGGTAGCTGCCTGGAGTACCGTCAGGGACAAGATATTTTCTACCAGGCCCTTTACCCCGGCACCCCTCAAGTTTTTCAGATTGCCAACTGCCTTCTTGGGCCATTCAGACAGCATGCGCCAGTTCGGTGTTTCATCCATCAGCGCTCATCCAATCGGCAGCGACGCCCAACACAAAAACTCCAAGGATTACCCATTGCCGATGGCTGAAACCCACCTACCGCCCCCTGAGTGACAGTAACTTCGTTACTTCTTCAACGATGATTCGCGACGGTTTTTTATTCTTCACTCGATAGGCTATCGGTTTGACTGTCAACTTTTCCCCAAGGACGCTGACAATTGTGTCCTTGTTTAGGCCAACCAGTCGGTTGCCCAGTTTCAGGGTTTCCAGCCACTCTGTTTCCTCACGCAACGTCAACACCGGCGTCCCAAGAAACAGCGCTTCCTTCTGAAGCCCGCCCGAATCGGTCAAAACGGCGTAGGCATAGAAGGCTGCCGTCAGCATGTCGAGGTAACCCAATGGTTCAGTCAGAATAAGCCGGTCAACCCTTTTGAGCTCGTTCCACAGTTTGAATTGCTTGAGTCTCTTTCTGGTGCGGGGATGAACAGGGAAAAGGGTCGGATGCGGCAGTTCCTTGATACAGTCGACCAGTTGTCGAATGCTTGCCTCATTGTCAACTGTGGCCGCGCGATGGACCGTCAACAGCAGGAAACGCGTTTCTTTTATGCCTAGCCGTGTCAGTGCCTTGCGATTGGTGAGTATCATTTGACGGGAAACATCGAGAAGCTCGTACATGACGTCGCCGCTGTGGACGATCTTTTTTCTGATCCCTTCCGCTTTCAGGTTTTTCACCGAAACAGCAGTGGGACAAAACAGAATCTGGCAAACATGGTCGGTCAATTTGCGGTTTATCTCCTCCGGCATATTCGCTACGAACGAGCGCATTCCGGCCTCAACATGGCCAACCGGTATGGACAGCTTGGCCGCCGCCAGTGCGCCCGCCAACGTCGAGTTGGTGTCGCCGTAGACCAGCACCAGGTCCGGCTTTTCCTTGAGGAGAACCTTCTCGACTCTGGCCAACATCCGTCCCGTCATGGCGCCGTGTGTTCCGCCGGCGACGTTTAAATTGACATGCGGTCTGGGAATGCGAAGTTGCCTGAAAAAGATGTTAGACATGTTGTCGTCGAAATGCTGACCGGTATGCACGATCAGGTGCCGGAATCTTTTGGACAACTCTTTGGCCAACGGGGCGAGCTTAATAAACTGCGGCCTGGCGCCGACGACGGAGACGACTTTCGGCTTGGATTTCATCATGGGGGAATATAGAGGTATCGAACGTGCCGTTCAAGGAGAAACAACTATCAGTGAAGTTGTCGGGGTTCTTGTCCGCCAAGGGCGGACTGCGGAACCCGACCTACGTATTTATCGCCACAAGGTGCTCCACCCAACGGGTCGGCAGGCCCGTGTGGACGCGATTTGCGATCGCGGCCACACGTCAGAGATCATCGATGTTGCAGGAACTCATCAATCGTGAGCCTGATGTCCCTGGCGATTTGCCGGAGTAAGATCGAAGAAATGTCTCTGCCCGAATGGAAAGGCACCGTTGTACAACGCCCGTCGTGGTGGCGGAACTGCTTGTGAGAACCCCTCTGTCGGACTTGTTGAAATCCGAGGCTCTTAAGGATCGCGACAACCTCTCCTGGCTTGAGGACGGGGACTTTCCCCATGACTACGTCACCACGACGTTCTGAATACCCACGAACTCTCCTTCAAGTTCGGGCTCTCCATCCTCCAGCAACATCTCAATGACTTCCTTGAGATTCCTGTTCAATTCATCAAGCGTCGCCCCCTGAGAATGAGCTCCCGGAAAACCCGGGACAAATCCGACAAACAAACTTGTGTCCGGGCATTTCTCAATTATGGCTGTAAAAACTCGCATCTTTGTTGCTCCTTTAGTGCTTTGTCAGCGTCTCACAATCATTATACAGCCTGCATAACCACAAGTTAACATATCCATTCAGTATAACAATTAAAGATTCCTAAAGCAAGAGTGGCTGCCCACCCGACAGCGGCGGGCCACCCAGCCCGCTACAAGCGGACCGAGATCAGAGATCGCGGCCACCCAGCCAAAGAAATTCAATTAGAAAAGTTCACCCTGTTGCCTGAAAAGAATTGAAAATGCGGTTGAAGCTTGCTCCAAGTCTTCCTTCCAGCTGTAGCGGATTGAGTCTAGTCCTCTAGGTAGTGATGTATCGAGAAAATCTACAATTTGAGATATAGAATATCTGTGGCTTGAAGTCAAATCGCGCCGGCGGACCAGCACGTTTCTAGTCCGCCCATTTAGTGATTCTAGTAATTCGCGAGGTCGTCTTTTGAACTCAACTAAGAAAAACCTCATTACATAATTAACTCTGCAACCTGCTGATTTCGAAAAAACTGGGCCAAATTCCAGCTGATCTGTGAGTGGCTCGAAGCGAAATGACTTCAGGCTGCGAAGGGTTGGAACTTCCTCTAGCAACTCACGGTATGCGGTTTTTTCAAGGTTTTGGAGGTCCCGATCAATAGCATGTCCACCAATGAAATTGATATCTTTCCAGACTGAATTACGTCTCATGAGATACCAATCATCAGCTGAAGTCCTCAGCTTGATTACGACGAACGCACATAGAGATTGTTTCACCTCAGCAGCCATCTATATCACTAGATTCCTAAGTATAGTGCGCGACCAGTTCTCAAGATTCAGCTCTTCCTGTCTGGCCCTCACATCCCCGCCACTAACAAAACTACCAATCAAATCGTGTCCCCTTTGCTTTCTAAACTCCTTTTTCTTTAGATCTACGGCCGTGTGTGGATTGTCAATTACAATCTTATATATTACACCAAAATGACGCTTACTATATTCATTTTCACGATCCCAGCAGAATCCCTGCGCCTTAAATCCGAAAACTCGACTAAGGTGGAGTGAGCCAGAGACTTTATCCTGTAAAGATTGCTGCAGCAACTCTGGCAAGTCGACTCCACTTCGCTTTGACACGTGACAGCCACGCAATATTGTTGTTTTGCCATATAATCGCGATTTTGGATCGGCTTCTTTTCGTTGGAATAAGAAAACCTGATTCTCAAAGAACAAAATAGCGCATGGTGCGATTTGAACATATTCTGAACTCTTCTCGGCATTGGCTCTACGGATGAATGTTCCGTATTTTCGGATACAATCATGCGCTTCGTTGATAGCGGAATCCCCGAATGCGCCCCCATTTCTGAGTACAAGTTTGCTCAACTCCTGCCTTGGAACTACAAGAATTTCGGGATTGAGAAATTGTTCCAGTTGATCCAAGATGTTCTCAGCAAGGTAAATGTTTGATTGCCGTACTTGCAAACCAGTAGTGTCATGGTGAATTACACCTCTAAATCTTGGAGAGTATTTCTTAATGGATTTCTCTACAGACGTTATTATCGCCGTCAACACATCTCTGTTCATAATACTTCCAGACTTGGTAGTGATACGTTGAGCGTTCTCCCGAGACAAGGCCTCATCAGGAGAAACGCTCATGACCACGGCAAGATCAGTAAGTGTGCACCATCGGTCCAGGAGCAGAAAGCCCTCTATTGTTCTAGCTTCTTGGGCAGTTAATTCGCCTCGATCTTCTTGCATAGTCATCCAGACCAGAGAATCAAACAAACCGCGATCGACGATTATAATATCTGTTTCAGTCTCAACATTCGCCAACAATTCCGCTAACATTGACGTAGCGCACCAGGTATTGAAAAATAGATGTCCCTTCATTGGAATTGGGCACACTGCGGCGCGTTCTGCAAGCACGTGTACGCGGAATTGATGACGCGCAAAGAAATGTCGAATAGCCTCAACCGAAGTACTCTTTCCGGATTTGGGGGTACCCGAGAATTCTACAACAAAAGCTCTAGGTGCGTAAGAAAGGAAGGAATGAATAGCCTTCGCACGTCCTTCTAATTGATTCACTTGCTCGCTGTAGTTATTGTCCATAACACCCTCAATTCACTTATTCTATTTATATTCAACCAACGGCGAAGGGGTCCGTTCCTCAAAATCTCCTACGCCACCGTCACCTCCTTACATAGATACACATCCTGAATGGCGTTGAGCAGCTCAACGCCGTCTTTCATCGGTTTCTGGAAGGCCTTGCGGCCGGAGATAAGGCCGGTGCCGCCGGCGCGCTTGTTAATCACCGCCGTCCTGACCGCCTGAGCGAGGTCGTTGGCTCCACCTGAGGCGCCGCCGGAGTTAATCAGCCCAACCCGGCCCATGTAGCAATTAGCAACCTGGTAGCGGCAGAGGTCAATCGGGTTGTCGGAGGTGAGCTCTTCGTACACCTTCTTGTTGGTCTTACCGAAGTTCAAAGCAGTAAAGCCGCCGTTGTTTTCGGGCAGTTTCTGCTTGATGATGTCGGCTTCGATTGTGACCCCGATATGATTGGCCTGGCCGGTCAGGTCAGCCGCGACATGGTAGTCTTTGTCGGCTTTGAAAGCCGGGTTGCGCAGGTAACACCAGAGAACGGTAAACATCCCCAGTTCGTGGGCCGTGGAGAAAGCCTCGGTCACTTCCTGAAGCTGCCGCATGCTTTCCTCGGCACCGAAATAAATTGTCGCCCCGACGCCTACGGCGCCCATGTGAAAGGCGTTCTCAACGTTAGCAAACATAACCTGGTCAGGTTTGTTGGGATAAGTCAGCATCTGGTTGTGATTCAGCTTGAGAATGAAGGGGATTTTGTGTGCATACTTGCGGGCGATCGAGCCAAGCACTCCGAAAGTTGAGGCCACACCGTTGCAGCCGCCCTCGATGGCCAGCTCGACAATCTTGGCCGGGTCAAAGTAGTCCGGGTTGGGGGCAAACGAAGCGCCGCCGGAATGCTCGATCCCCTGGTCGACCGGCAGGATCGAAACATAGCCCGTACCGGCCAGCCGACCGTTGTTGAAAAGCCAGTTGAGCGAGCGCAGCGCTGCCGGAGGGCGGTCGCTCTGGCTAACGACGCGGTCTATAAAATCCGGGCCTGGTAAATGCAGGCGCGATTTGGGAATACCTTTGCACTCATAAGTGAGCAGGTCCTTGTCGCTTCCTAACAACTGCTCAATCTTGCTGATCATCTTTGGTTCTCCTTTCAGACTCATTATCTGTCACTGCGACATATTTAACCGATTTCAATATTGAATGCAACCAGATTTGGCGCACCGGTGGCGACGCTCAGACCAGCTTACAATGCATTACCGTCACGGCTGTGCCGCCGAGAATAACGCGGTCGCCTTCAACGCGAATATGCACTTCGCCCCCGCGTGCCGAGGCCTGATAAGCGACCAGATCGCGTTTTTTCATTTTGGTCGACCAGTATGGTCCAAGCTGGCAATGGGCCGCGCCGGTCACTGGGTCCTCATTGATGCCCACCGCGGGCGCAAAAAAACGCGAAACTAAATCGTACTTGTCCCCAGCAGAGCGACTGGTGAGGATTGTTCCTCTGGACAACTGTCCCAGGCTGACGAAATCGGGCCGGCAATTTCGAACAGCCTCTTCCGAGTCAACCTCAACCAGGTAATCGAACTGACTCTTTCCCACAAAGACGGCCTCGATTCCCAGCGCCCTGAGCAACTCAGGTTGACTGTCGCATGGCGCCACCGGTTGAGCGGGGAGATTCATTTTGATCAGATCACCGGCTTTGTTGGCAGTAAGCAATCCGCTTTTTGTATAGAATCGCGCCTCTTGCCCCGGTCGCAAGTGTCCTTCTTCCCATAAGACGTGGGCACTGGCCAGAGTGGCGTGGCCGCACAGCTCAACTTCGACAGCAGGGGTGAACCAGCGCAGTTGATACCCGTCGCCGTCAGGATAAAGAAACGCCGTTTCCGACAGGTTCATTTCGGCGGCTATCTGCTGCATCCAGATTTCCTCAGCAGGGCCATCCAGTATACAGACGGCGGCGGGATTCCCTGCAAACGGCCGGTCGGCAAAGGCATCCACCTGGACTATGCGTTGGCTCATATCACGAGCAAGCTAAGCCGGACACAATCTTCTGTCAAGCCGCTTGACTATGGTATGTATAATGCCTTTCCTCGGTTCACGGCTTCCGTTTCTCAGGCAGAAGACCCTCCAGTCCGGGAGTGCCTGGAAACATCTGTCGATACAACTCAAAGGTCCGACCGGCTTCGTCGAGTTTGCCCAGAGCAACTTGCGCTAGAAGCAGGGGTCGGTAAATCGATTCATTTTGGGGTGACTTTTCCCGGGCCAGTTTCAGGTAAACATAGGCCGAGTCGTACTGCTTCAACTGCGAGTAGAGCAGTCCCATGTTGAGCGCCAGCCCGTCGGCATCCGGAGCAAGCCGTTGAGTCGTCCGGTAATAAAGAAGGGCTTCATCCTTGTTTCCGGCTGCCGAAGCAATCAGTCCGGCAGCCAACTGAAAGCGATAATCCTCCGGGGCAAGGGACACACATTGCCGCATGATCGCCTGAGCAATATCATAATTCCGTGCCTCAGCTTCAACGACAGCCAGTTTGAGCAGATACCCCGTGTTGGACGGATTCAGGGAAGCCATATGGCGCAGGTAGAACGCGGCCGAGTCGTATTCCTTCCGGCTGATAAACCAGTCCCCGATACAAAACCACGAAGTGATACTGGTCGAGTCAGCGGCAAGACGGCGCCTGAAATACTTGACGGCAAGCTCCGGTTCATCGGCAGAGTCACGGAGGATTGTTCCCCATACCATGGCACGCTGTGCCTTTTGATAATTAACTTGATACTGGGGGGAGTCCCACAGCATCCGGTCCAGGTGAAGGGTAGCAGTTTTGAGGTTGGTCTTTTCAAGCAGGTTGGGTGACAGGTGAATCATTCCCGTGATAATGACCGGAACGATTAGGGTATGCAGGGATAGACTGCGGGGAATCATCTGAGTCAGACAATATAGACCCCACAACGACAGGGGAAATCCATAAAACGACAAAAGATCCCAATCGCGCACGGCTCCGAGCTCAGGATCGATCCAAAAGGAGGCGAGAAAAGTAAGTAGTGAAACGCCGGCAAGGATTCGTCCTTCAGGGGCGGGTGAGCTGGAGCTCGGCCTTTTTGCAAAAAAGTAAAAGATCAGAAAGGCGGTGCCAAGAGGCGCTACCAGGATCGCCTGGTTGAAAACATCTTTCAGATGCGCCCAGGACAAAGCCCAATACGGGTTATCGGGAAGAGGCCACAGCGGAACAAACACGTCCGGCAGCCTGGTAAGCTGCACCAGGACGGCGAGACCCACGGACCCGAGCACAATGGCTGCAAAGAGCATTGTAAAGGGAGTACCGAACAGCAGCTTATTAAAGGACGATTTTTTAGCGCTGATTGACATTATTACAATCACCAGATATGGCAACACGATCAGATGGAACCCGGCTGCCAGGAGCGCAAACAGGAATGCTTTTCCTGCACTTTTATGCCCCTGGACGTGCCGAATCGTGAAGTACAGTGCCCATAGCGCCAGCGACGTTGCCCATGTATAGTGCTCAATGTATCCGAAAAAAAGGAGCACCGCACCGCTTGTCAGGGAGCCAAGAAAGATGAGCCAGCGGCTGGCTGTATCTATAGCGAGCAAACAGGATATTCGATACAGAGCCCAGATGCCCACCACGCCGCCAATGCAGTTGACAATTGCAAAGGAGGTTTCCGCCGACAACCCCAAGGCATACCCGAATCCCGGAACGGAAAAGTGATACAGTATCATGGAGAGCACCTGAAGATACGACTGCCCAAAGAGCTTCAGCCCCTCGGGGTCGGCCACCGCGCCCAGTATGTAGAATCCGTCGCCGTAGACATGCGCTCTGGAGCGGAAGATAAACAGTACGGCGAACACCAGCAGCGATATGGCGACAACCAGAAAGGTTCGCCTGCCTTTCCGCAAAAAGCTAATCAGCGGACCAAACAATCGTGCAACAAGAGCCGTCAGGGCGGAGCTCACGGAGGGAATAATGAGCAGCAGCGCCACTGCAAGGAGGCCAAAGGACACAGGTTGGGGCAACAGGCTCCAGTAGTGGAAACCCCAGGTGTTATAAGAGGGGAAAAGAACACCTACGATATGCAGCCCAATGACCGCTACGAAGGCGATAAGAGCCGCCCTGCAGACATTGCCGCCGGGCTCCGGCGGTGCATCGCCCCTCGGACCGTGTCTGCTGTTTGTCTTTTTCATAGCAGAGTATCTCAGTGCCACTTCTCGCACGTCACCCTTCGACTCCGCTCAGGGCGATGTTCCGGGTGCTTTCTATATCGGCGGGGACAAGTCCCTTTTCGGGGACAAGTCCCTTTTATTGAGATTGCTACAATGGTACCGCCTACTCCAGCTCGATCGACCGTAAGTTCTCTGCCGAAAAAGCTTTCTCCAACTCCGGATCGGCAAAGACACCATCCTTGCGAATCAGCTTGTCGTCAAACCATATTTCACCCCCTCCGTAGTCAGGGCGCTGGATCAGCACCAGGTCCCAGTGAATGGCCGACTGGTTGCCGTTGGGCGCTTCGTCATAACACTGGCCGGGAGTGAAGTGGAAGGAGCCGGCGATCTTTTCGTCGAACAGGGTATCTTTCATGGGGCGCAGGATGAAGGGATTAACGCCTATGGCAAACTCGCCCACGTAGCGGGCGCCTTCGTCGGTATCGAGTATCTTGTTCAACTTCTCGACGTTACTGTCAGCCGTCGCCTTGACGATTCTCCCATTTTCAAATGTAAGAGAGATGCCGTTGTACACCACGCCCTCATACAGGGAAGGAGTGTTGTACCTGATAGTGCCGTTTACTGACTCCCGCACCGGCGCCGTGTACACCTCGCCATCCGGGATATTGCGCGTGCCGTCACATTTGACGCAGGGAATGCCCTTTATCGAAAACGTCAGATCAGTTCCGGGCGCCTTCAGACGGACTTTATCCGCGGCCTCCATAAGAGCCTTGAGTTTGTCTTGAGCCTTGGACATCTTGGCATAATCGGCGCAGCAGACTTTATAGTAGAAGTCCTCAAAGGACTCCTGGGAGGTCTCGGCAAGCTGCGCCATAGCATTGTTGGGATAGCGCAGCACCACCCACTTGGTCCGTTTCACCCGTTCTTCGAGATGCACCGGCTTATAGAAAAGAGTCTTCTGCTTGTCCATCTGCTTGGAATCAATGTCAGCCAGATCGAATGGATTGTCGGAACCGCGTAAACCGATATAGGCATCGGCTCGTTTCATCAGCTCCAGGTGCAGCTCGGCCTGCTTTTTGAACTGGTCGTCATCAGCCGAATGTATCCACTGACGAAGGAGAGATTCATCATTGTAATACCAGAACGGAACCGCCCCTTTCTCGGTGGCAATCCGGATGACTTGCTTGGCCAACTCGAGCGTCTCTTTACCCTTGATCTCAAGATAGAGGATCTCCCCTCCCTTAAGCCGCACTGAGTACTCAATGAGTAGGCGGGCGAGAACCTCGTTGCGCTTATCTTTCATTCACCTGTCCTTTCCGTTTGTCGATTTGCCGACGAAGATAGCATATTCCCGATCAATCCGCAACCGGCGTAGCCAGCCTTACCAGGGGCGGCCGGTTTCATTCCATGGGTTTGTCTGTGCCCTAAACGTTGATGGCATAAAGTTACCCTTTAGCGATTCAACGTAATATCTTGTGTGACAGGATAATACCAAACACTAACCCCACCATCCTATCGGATGAACACGGCAACGAACACAGATGCGGTATGTCATCATCTAAAGCCCATGACAATATGGCCGATATTTCAAAAAAGATTCAAGGGGCAGACCCCCCGGCCTGACTGGAAAGCTAAATCGGGTGCCCGGTGGAACGCGTCAGGTGGGTTGATCGACATGCTCATGGATTAAGAGTTGGGGACTGTAAAAGGATTAACAAATATAAAACTCCAAGAGAAGGAGATATATAAAATGGAAACCAGTGTGCTGGAGCAAAAGGAAAAGCAGTTTGTCGGGAAGTCGGACAAGCTGCTGCAATTGGTCTCGTTCAAAATCGGTTCCGAGGAGTTCGGGGTCGACATTCTGAAGGTGCAGGAGATCAATCGAATGGTTGAAATCACCAAGGTTCCGCAGGCGCCGCACTATGTCGAGGGTGTCATAAACCTGCGGGGCAAGGTCATTCCGATTGTCGACCTGCGCAAGCGCTTCAATCTGGAACTGAAGGAGTACGACAAGAACACCCGGATCGTAGTCGTGAACATTGGGGGGAATATCATGGGCCTGGTGGTTGACTCCGTCTCGGAAGTGCTACGGCTGCCATCGAGCACCATCGAGCCGGCCCCGGAGATCGTCACCGGCATCAACTCCGAGTACATCAAAGGGGTCGCCAAGCTGGAAGACCGCCTGTTGATTTTCCTCGACTTGTCCAAAGTTATTGACATGAACGAAATGGCAGGGAAGGCCAGTTAGAGACAGAGGGTAGGGACATCCTTATAATGCAAAGGCCGGTCTGAGACCGGCCTTTGCATTTGTCGTGCAAGGGGGGGATTACTCCCCCTTCTTCACACCCTTGCCCGTCATCGGTACGAAGCGCACCGGGAGGACGCTGGTTTCTCTTAGCTCTCCATCTTTTTTTTCAATCAGGAGCAGCTCCTGCCAGAAAGTCCCGACCGGCACCACCATCCGACCGCCGTCGGCCAGTTGCTCAATCAGCGGCTGAGGAACCTTCGGCGGGGCACAGGTGATAATGATCCCATCGAAAGGGGCATGTTCCTCCCAGCCGATATACCCATCGCCATGTTTCACAGTTATGTTTTGATAGCCCAATTCAGCCAGAAGGCTGTCGGCCCGCATTGCCAGAGGTTTGACAATTTCGATTGTGTACACCGTGTCTGCAAGTTCACCCAGTATTGCCGCCTGGTAACCGGAGCCGGTGCCGATTTCCAGAACTTTTTCGTCACCCTTCAGGTTCAATAGTTCAGTCATAATAGCGACAATGTACGGCTGCGAAATGGTCTGACCTTCTCCAATAGGTAATGGTTGATCAGCGTAGGCCAGCGATTGCATTTTTTCAGGCACGAACAAGTGCCGCTCGACTTTCTGCATCGCCTCTAAGACCCGCTTGTCGCTGATTCCCCTGTCCTTTATCTGCGAGCTGACCATTTCCTGTC